>Ga0105047_10002688_pt1 | contig 31567 bp, 24 predicted proteins | sample MAT04_FD_78384 | JGI IMG/M metagenome (GOLD analysis project Ga0105047, IMG submission 78384) | Freshwater microbial communities from Lake Fryxell liftoff mats and glacier meltwater in Antarctica - MAT-04 (megahit assembly) | ecosystem: Environmental > Aquatic > Freshwater > Ice > Liftoff... | reverse complement strand
GGTGGATGACCAGGCTCACGACGGTGCGGAGATGGCGGAGGATGCTGCCCGTAGGAGTTTCACTCGGCTGTCATGGCGGGCGGCTTGGTCACGGCCATCGCTTGGGGAGGACGAACCGCAAGCGTCGGCGTGCGGTGCATCACTTATGCAGCACAGATATTGGGTTGAAGGCATTTACTCGAGCGCACTAGGTGAACGCCCGCGGTCGCTGGGAGCTAGGTCAACGGGCCACGCGAAGGCTTGCGCTCACGCGCTTCCTGTCAAGAAAGGGAAGCCCTCAGAAAACCTGTTCACTGCGGCGGTGAGGAAGACGGCGACCGCTTGATCGGTCATTCCAATGCGGTGGCGGGCCTGTGGTGGTGGCGGGCTTGTCGCGGTGAAGGACGTGAGGTTGCGTGCTTGGATTTGGTGTATACTGAGCCCTTCACAGAGGGCCCCGAATGAACAAGCTGGTACTAACGTTGTTCTTGTGCGCACCGGTCGCGATCGTCGCGGGCCTGTGGTTCGCCATCCCGAAGGACCCGGCGCGCCGGCTTAACGCGTCGACGGCGGTCAAGGCGGCCTCAGCGGGCGATGCCCGTCAAGCCAAGGTCGCGCGCGGCGACGCGCCGACAACCGACGAGGTGGGCGAGGCGGTGAAGAACGCACTGGGCAAGGGCCAGCCGGCGGCGGCCGAGAAGCCCGTAGGCCAAGTGCCTGGCCAGCCGCCGGGTCAGGCTGGGGGTCAGGCTGGGGGTCAGGCTGGGGGTCAGGCTGGGGTAAAGCCCGCTGGTCAAGCCGGTGGCGTGCAGGCCGATTGGCTGGAGCGGGCCAAGGGTCAGGCCCCTGGGATGCTGCGGCCCGAGTTCTTGCCGCAGGGTTACATCATGGTGGTCGAGGACGGGCCGAAGCTGGCGACTGCGGACTCGCCGGTCTACCTGGCGAGCAGCTACAACGGTTGGAACCCGGGCGACGAGCGGTTCCGGATGACCAGCCGGAGCGACCTTCGTTGGCAGATCATCATGAAGCCTGGGAAGACCGACGCGGCGATCGCGTTTAAGTTTACGCGCGGGAGCTGGGACTACGAGGAGCTGACCGAGCAGCTTCAGCCGCTTGACAACCGCGGCCTGCCCGAGGTGCCGCTGGCGCAGTACGGCGACGGTAAGACGCAGCCGATCTTTGAGTTCAAGGTGGTGCGGTGGGGTGATCAGCGTCCGAACACCGCGGCGCGTCCTGATCTGAACCCGTACTACATAATCGAGGCGAAGGGTGTGGTTCGGCTGGAGGTGTCGGGCGGGCCGGTGTCGCCGTTCAAGCGCGACGTGCTGGTCTGGCTGCCCCCGGGCTACGACGAGGCCGAGAACGCGGGCGTGAGCTACCCGGTGCTGTACATGCACGACGGGCAGAACCTGTTCCAGAAGCACTCGGCGGTGCCGGCAGAGTGGCAGGTTGACGAGACGGCGGCGGCGCTGGTCACGTCGGGCAAGGTCGCGCCGATGATCATTGTGGGGATTCCGCACATGGGCGGGCAGGCGCGGTACACCGAGTACGCGCCGTTCGCGGCCAAGCGGCTTGAGAACGTCACGCCGCAGGGCGACCGGTACGTGGACTTCATCACCAGCGAGGTGATGCCGCGGGTTGAGCGTCAGTTCCGTGTCAAGACGGGCCCGGAGAGCACGGCGATCGGCGGCGCGAGCATGGGCGCAATCATCAGCCTGCACGCGGCGATGAAGCGGCCCGATAAGTTTGGTAGCGTGCTGCTCGAGAGCATGGCGCCGCTGGGTGAGGACAATCCGACGCGTGAGTTCTTTGAGCGCAGTCGCGGGACGATGCCCAAGCGCGTGTTCTTTGGGATGGGGACGCTTGAGGGCGCACCGGCGAACCCTGCTGATCCGTTGAACAAGCGGTACGAGACGTCAATGCGTGAGATCGCCAAGCTGCTGGAGGGCAAGACGGCGATGAAGCTGGTGGTTGGCGCGACGCCGCACAACGAAGAGGCGTGGGCGGGCCGGTTTGGCGGGGCCTTGGAGTTCCTGTTCCCGCCGACGGCCAAGTGAACCCCCAGGCGCGGGGATGTTGGGGTAGGTGTTGGGGTGGGTCGCTCGCTTGGCTGGGCGGCGTGCCGGTCACTCCACGTGATTATGGCGTTACGCGACCCGGTCGAGTGGCATAGGTTGGTTGGGGTTGCTACTTTGAAGCCGCATGCCTTTGGCACTATCGGTGATGGCGCTGAGATCAAAGCTTGCCACGACGCGTGGCGGGCCGGGTTTGGCGTTGACAGACGTGCCGCGGTTTGTGCGTGATGAGCTTGGGCTGACGGGCCTGTACCTGACGACGGACCTGCTGGCGGGCGCTGACCGAGCGCGGCTGATGCACATTCTTGAGTGCGCCGACAAGGCCGGGTGCCCGGTGCTGGTACTGGGCGAGGTGGCTGGGCAGCCGCTGGCGGACGACAACGATGCGCGGGCCGAGCTGGCGGTGGAGCGTTGCATGCGGGTGGCACAAGCGGCGCACTGGATGGGGTGCAGCGCGTTTTCAGTGCCCGTGAAGGCGCCCGACACCGAGGACGCGATGGAGATGGTCAGCGAGCGGCTCAAGGGCGTTGCGCGGCGCAGCGAGCGGCTGGACCTGAACCTCTCGATCGCCCCGAGCACGGGCCTGACAGCGACGGCGGACAAGGTCGGCGAGCTGCTCAAGCGGATTGGCGGGTTTCGGATCGGGACGCTGCCGGACTTTGCAACGGCGGCGAAGGCGAGTGATCCGATCGCGTACCTGCGTCGCCTGGTGCCGTACGCGAGCATGGTGCTGGCGAGTGCGGAGAGCTTTCAGCTCGCGGGTGCGGGGGGCAGGGCTGGGCGCGGCGTTGCCAAGGCCGCGGTTGCCCCGGCTGTGAATGGCCCGGCTGTGAGTAGCCCGGCTGTGAGTAGCCCGACTGCGGGCAGCGCTGCCAAGGGCAAGCCCAAGGGCAAAGCCAAGGCGGGCGTCACCATCGCGAGCGGTGCGGCCGAAGCGGTGCCCGAGGGCGTGCGGCCTGAAGAGCTGGTGCACGCTTCGTACGACCTGGCCTCGATGGTCAGCGTGCTGGTGGCGGTGGGGTTCGAGGGGCCCATCGCGATAGATTACAAGGGCGCGGGCGACCCGGTGCCCGGGATCTTGCACGTCAAGGCCCTGCTGGAGCGGCTGTTCAGCAGCGGGGTCAACGACGACGTGCTGGACAGCATCGAGGCTGACCTTGAGAAAGACCTGCCCGACACGGAAGAAGATCGGTAAGTGCCGCCGGGCGTGCGGCCCTGCCCGGGTACCCGCCCATTTCCAGAGCCGTGGTGACGTTGTGCCGGGCTTCTTGGGCACCGTGCGTGGTGCCCTCTGCGCTGGGCGCGGCGGGCGGTGTATGCTGAGAGCGAGTTGGGGTGCGATTGGATGTTGGACGTAGCAGGTGGGCTGGTTGATCGGCCATAGAGTGCACGCGATGAGCAGCGCCGGGATGAGCACACGCCGGAGCACGAGGATGGACGCCGCGGCGGGCCTGCGGGAGCCCTGGGTGGTGGCCATTGACGGCGAGGCCGCGACGGGCAAGAGCAGCCTGGGCGTGTTGCTGGCCCAGTCGCTGGGCGCTGCGTTCCTTGATACTGGCGCGATGTACCGCGACGCGACGGCCCTGGGCCTTGAGCGCGGCGTTGACCTTGGCGATGCCGCGGCGCTGGTCGCGCTGGTGCAGCGCGAGCGCGCGGCGCATGTGTGGGAGCGGGTCGGCCCGATGTGGACGCTTGATGAGGCCTTTGACCAGCGGCTGCGCAGGCCTGAGGTTGCCGAGCGGGTTGCGGTGGTGGCCAAGCACGCCGAGCTGCGGGGGCTCATGGTGGCGTGGCAGCGGGCGGTTGGCGCGCGTCGGTCACGCTTGGTGAGCGAGGGGCGTGACCAGGGGCGTGTGGTTTTTCCGGGGGCGCTGGCGAAGCTGTATTTGATCGCTGACCTTGACGACCAGGTGCAGCGCCGCGCGGCACAGATGCGGGACGCGGGCCATAGTGTGGACGTCGCTCAGCTTCGACGGGCGCTGGCGGAGCGCAACGAGATAGACCGCAACAACGCGCTGCAGATGGGCGACGGCGCGGTGCCAATTGATACGCGCGGGCGCGAGCCGGCGGACGTGCTGGCGCACATGCAGCGCGTGGTGCTGGAGGCGGCGGCCAAGCGTGACACCTGAGGCTACTTCCAGGGGGTCAGGCGGGGCGTCGGCTGATATGCCAACTGGCCTGTGCGGCCGCAACCCGGGGCGCTCGCGGGGGGCGATCTTGTTCTACGAGGCGTTCTGGCGGGTCTTCCGGATCATCTGGGGCGCGCTGTGGCGGTTTGAGGCCTTGGGGATGGAGCGCGTGCCGGCGGCCGGAGGGCTGCTGATTGTCGCCAATCACCAGAGTCACCTTGACCCGGTGAGCCTGGGGATGGCGGTGCGTCGGCGACACGTGACGTTCATTGCCAGGAGCGGTCTGTTGAAGGTGCCGGGGTTTGGCGCGATCATCGGCCTGCTCAACGCGGTGCCGCTACGTCAAGATGCGCCGGACGTGCAGGCGATCCGCACGGCGGTCTCACTGCTTGGGGCGGGGCGTGCGGTGCTGATTTTTCCTGAGGGCTCGCGGACGCCCGACGGGGCGATGCACCCGTTTCGGCGCGGGGCGTGGCTGGTGCTGAGCCGGGCACGGTGCCGCGTTTTGCCGATGGCGGTGGAAGGGACGTATGACACGATGCCGCGCGGGAAGCTGCCGCGTGTCTTTGGCCGGAAGATCATGGCGAAGGTTGGCGTGCCGATCGAGGCTGACGAGCTTCTAAAGCTGGGCCACGAGGCGGGGCTGGAGCGGCTGGCGGAGGTCATCGAGCAGATGCGCGGGGAGCTGGCCGTTGAGCTGGCACGGCAGGGCTATCGCGTCACGACCAGCGGGCGCAGCAGCGCGGAGCTGAGTAGTGACGGGCTGGCGACGAAGGCGGCGGCGGAACATGCGCCGCATGGGCAACGACCAGATGTGCAGGGGTCCAGCGAATGAATGAGCCGCGCGCACATGGCGGCGTCGGGCCGCGGCTGTTGGTGGTCGCGCACCGGTCTGAGGCGCTGGCGCTGCTGGCGGGGCTGGGATGTGAGCCGCGTGCGGCGCTGGAATTTGTGGTACGGCTGGAGCGGAGCTGGACGCCGCTGGACTTGCAGGAGTCGCTCGGGCGCGCGGAGCTCGACGGCGCGTGGCTTGTGCTCAGCGGGGTCGGCAAGGCGTCGGCGGCGGGCGCGACAGCGCACGCGCTGGGCGCGCTGATGGGTTCAAAGGCGGGCTTAAAGGTGGGCGGGCCCGTGACGGTGCTCAATTTGGGCGTGTGTGGGGTGCTGTCGCAGAGGGACCGCGCGTTGATCGGGCGGGTGGTGATTGCGTCACGGTCGGTCGCGGCGGATGAGGGCGTAGTGACGCCGGGGGGCTGGCAGGACCTCACGCAGATGAACCTCGGGCCTGTGTCAGTCGGCGGCACGGCGCCGCTGGTGACGGGCCTGGGCGAGGCGTTTAGCGCGTTAAAAGTCGGGGACGCGGCAGGCCTGGCGAGCTCATCGGGGATAGACCGCGGCGCGGTGATTGCGACAGTCTCAAGCTGCTCAGGCACGGACGCGGCGGCGGCAGAGATAGTCAGGCGGACTGGCGCGCGATACGAGGCGATGGAGGGCTTCGCTGTCGGGCTGGTGGCCGAGCGGCTCGGCGCACGGTTTGCCGAGGTGCGGGTGGTGAGCAACACCTGCGGGGACCGCGATGGCCAGGTATGGGCGCTCTCGGGCGCGCTGGCGGTGCTGGGCGCGGTGGCGAGGCCGGCGCTGGCGGCGGCGGCGGCTTGCTGAGGGCTGCCTTTGCGTTCTGCCCCGTGTTATCGGGCAGCGCAGCGCGCTGCTGAATCGGATCGGGGGGCGGCGGGCTTTAGCCCGGGGGTTGAGCGGTCGATGACGCAGGGGTCTGCGCCGGGGCGATAGGCCTGTGGCCTGTCGATAGCACCTACGGCGCGGGGAGGCACCCTTGGGCTTGCGGCTTGACAAGCTGGCCGGACTGAACCCCTTCGCGGGCGGCGGTGTGCTTTCGATCGACTTTGGTGCCCAGAGCCTCAAGCTGCTGCAGGTGAGCACGGGCGAGCCGGCGCAACTGATCGGGGCGGCCTGCCAGCATGTGCCAGCGGAGCTGGCGGGCGATGCGGTTAAACGATTTGAGCATCAGTGCGACGAGCTGCCGGGGCTGATCAAGAGCTCGGGCTTGCGGGCCAGGCGCGCGATGGTGGCGATCCCCGCCTCGCAGATGTTCTGCAAGCACATGCAGGTTGCAGCGGGGGATCGGCGCGAGGTTGAGCGTGCGACAGCGACGGCGGTGGCGACGCAGCTTGGCTGTGACGAGGCGATGCTGAGCTGCCGGACGGTGGTTGTAGAAGGCGCTGCGTGCCCGCCGGGGCGGGTTGAGGTGCTGGCGCTGGCAACGGCGGGGACGCTGGTGCAGCGGCTGATGGAGGCGCTGCGGGCCGCGAAGCTCGAACCGATGGGGATGACCAGCGAGTTTCAGGCGCTGCTCTCGGCTTTCCGCCCTGTGAACCGGCGGACCAGCGACGAGGACCTCACGAGCCTGTACCTGGACATCGGCGCGGGCTCGACGAAGATCGTGGTAGGGCACGGCACGAAGCTGGCGTTCGCCAAGGCGATCCCGATGGGCGGGCGGTTCTTGGATCAGTGCGTTGCGCAGCAGAGCCGCTGCTCACTGCCCGAGGCCAGGGCCCTGCGCCAGGGGCTGACGACGCTGACGCGGCAGGTGACGCCCGCGGTGACTCTCGGCGCAGCGGGCACGATGAGCGCGAAGGTCGAGGCGGCGGCGAAACTTGCAGAGACCGCGTCGGGCGCGACGGCGACGATGGCACCACCGGTCGCGTCTGCTGGCCCCGAGGCAGCGGCGAGCGCGGCCCAGCGGTTGGCGTCGAGCGCGACGCCGGCGGTGGACATGACCGACGCGCTGCGGGCGATGACCGACGAGATCGCGCTCTCGCTGCGGTATCACGAGCAGTTGTTCGCGGCGCGGCGCGTGAGCCGTGTGATCTTTGTGGGCGGTGAGTCTCGGCACCTGCCGTTGTGCCAGCACATCGCGCGGGCTTTGCGGGTGCCCGCGCACGCGGCGGACCCGCTGGCGCGTGTGGCGCGGACGGGCAAGGAGCCTTGCGCGGGGATAGACCTTTCGACGGCGCAGCCCGGGTGGGCGGTTCCGATGGGGCTGCACCTAAACCCGACGGACGTTTGAGTGTGAACAACCAATCCACCGTGGGCGCTGGGCGCCCTTGGTGCAGGTAGGAGTGGACCGGATGAGCAAGCACATGACGACCAGCTTCCTGCCCGAGGACTTTCTGCGCCGAAAGCGCGAGAGCAAGGCGCTGATTTTGAACCTGGCGCTGTTCACGGGCATGATTGCGCTGGTGGGGGGCGCGTTCATCGTGACCAACCGCCAGTGGGCCGAGGTGCGCTCGCAGCAGGAGGCCGTCAACGCCGAGTACGAGGCGGAGGCGGCAAAGATCGAGCAGCTCAAGACGCTGGACACTCAGCGACAGGAGCTGATGTACCGGGCCGAGGTGACCACGGCGCTGATCGAGCCGGTGCTGCGCTCGGTGCTGCTGGCGGAGGTCATCAACCGGATGCCCCCGACCGCGACGCTGACTGAGCTGCTGCTGGAGTCGGCCCGCGCGGTTGAGCCGGCGCGAAAGGCGGTGGTTCCGCAGGCGCAGAGCCTGACTGGCGGCACCGCCGGCGAGGGCGCGAAGAAAGAGGTCGTGCGGCCGCGGCCGATGAAGCTGGACTTCAAGGTGACCATCACCGGGCTGTGCGCCAACGACACCGAGGTCGCGGACTTCCAGACCGCGCTGCTCAAGTGCCCGTTGCTGGACCGGGTTGACCTGATGAGCACCGTCGAGCACGTTGACGGCGACCGGCAGCTCCGCAAGTTCAGGATCGAGGCGAGCATCAAGCCCGACGCCGACACCAGCACGATCGTCCCGCTGGCGCTGCGCCGTAACGGGGACCCGCGCAAGACGGCGGAGGACCGGGCGAGCGCCAACGGCGCGACGCAGGCGTCGGCCACCGCACCCGCCGCCGACTCGACGAACTCCGCGACGGGCCCCACTGCGATCCCCGAAACCGCCACAACCCCCACAACTCCCACGAGCCCCACGCCCACCACGTCCACCACGCCCAGCACGCCCACTACTGCTGAGCAGACGTCGGTGGACCCGGCGACGCAGACGCCGTAAAGGGCGCGCTTGATGGCCGACTGAGTAACGAACCGTTTGAGTATTGGACCGACCTAGGCACACCCACTGGCATTACGCCGGAGCGCACGATGGACTTTTCACCAAGGCAGTTGATGTTCTTTGGGATTCTGCTGGCGGTGCCGGCGGCGTCGTTCTTTCTGGTGTTCCGCCCGCAGAACCTGGAGATCCGCAAAGCGACGGCGGAGATCGAGCTGAAGCGCGCGATGCTGCTGAGCCTGCGGCAGGTCACCAGCCAGGCCAGCAGTTTGGAGCGGTCGACGTCGGAGATCACCGCGGCGATTGCGAAGGTTGAGAGCCGTATGCCGACCAACAAGGAGCTTGACAGCGTGCTGCGCGACGTGGCCCAGCTGGCCAGCAAGCACGGGTTGAAGGTGCCCAAGTTCATCAAGAGCGCCGAGACGCGTCAGGCGGGCACGGCTCAGGAGCAGCCCATCGAGCTGGAGATCACCGGCGACTTCGACGGGTTCTACCAGTTCCTGACCGAGCTGGAGCGGCTTCCGCGCATCACGCGCCTGACAGACATGAACATCTCACGCCTTGAGGAGCGCGACCGCGACGGGCTGATGCGCGGGGCCTTTAAGGTCTCGATCTTCTATCAGGGCGCCAACTTTGCCGCCGTGGAGACCAAGTAATGAGCAGCAACCCAGGACAGGGCAGTCAGTTCTCCGCCAGCGGCGGCGGGGCGAGCAACAAAGAGCCGGTCGGCGGCGAATCGCTACCGAACCCGTTTACCAACAACGCCCCGGACCTGCCCCCGCAGTTGCCGGGCTTCGGCGTCGCGTCGGGCGGGAGCAAGGGCATCAGCTCGCACACGGCGCTGCTGCTGCTGGTGCTGCTGATCTCGGCGGTGGCGATCTTCGGGATGCGCAAGCTGGGGCTGGGCACGCTGGCGGCACTGGCGAGTGTCGGGGCTGAGAAGGTTGACATGTCGGCTGTGCCGAAGATCGATGACTCGCACAAGCTGGTGCTGGCGGAGCTCTCCAAGACCCGCACGGACAATCAGGTTGAGAAGGACCAGCTTCAGCGGAACCCGTTCCAGCAGATGTTCCGCCCGCGTCCGCTGAACAACGCGGTGGCCGCGCCGAACATGCCGGTGCCCAAGGACGACGCCGAGGCGCGTCAGCAGGCCCGCGTCAGCGACCTGCTGATCAAGCTCGGGGGCATGCAGCTCAACGGGATCATGGGCGGGTTGCGCCCGGTGGCCCGCATCGACGGGCGGATGTACCGCGTGGGCGAGACGGTCGCGGCAACCTTTACCGTCCGGGCCATCAGCGGGCGGCAGGTGCAGCTTGAGGCCGACGGCGAGCTGTTCGTGCTTGAGATGACCGGGGAATGAGCCCGAACGGGTTTGGCCCGCCGGACTGGCCCCGCATGGTGGGCACCGTGGGCGGACACACATCGCAGGCCACGTGGGGACGCGGCGAGTGATGGCGGAGAGGGCGGGCGGCTGGTCAACTTCAGAAACGGCGGGTGCACCGGTGGGCAAGTTTGACCTTGACTCGATCTTAAAGGAGCTGGGCGTGCGGACCACGCCGGGGTTTGGCCCCAGCGCACCCACGCCAACTCAGGGCGCAGGCCCAGCACTCGGCCCAGCACTCGGCCCAGCGGCGGGCCCAGCGGCGGGCGAAGCGACCGGTCGACCACCAGAGCAAGCGAAGCTGATCACGCCCATCGACATCGGCATGGCTCTGGGCCAGGCGAGCAACCCATCGCTTTCGGCGAGCGCGGGCTTCACGCCCATAGAGCTTGGCCACGAAAGCGGCGCGGGCACGGCGGCTGGTGACGCGCTGCGCGACGCGGCGGACGCCGCAGAGGCGAGCACGCCCGGGCCGGCCAACGCACAAGGAGCGGCGGGCACGCAGGGGCGCGGCAGGCACACGGTTGATCAGGCCGAGCGGTCATTTGTGGGGCTGCCCGCGGTGCCGACGGGCCAGCGGAGCTTCCGCGAGAGTGTCACGGTGGAGCACGACCCGGCGGTGCCGGTAGCGACGCCGACGTCGAGCTCGAACGTTGGTCAGACGCTCAGCAGCATCTACCAGCCTGATGTGGACGCGGCGCCCGAGCCCTCGCGCGACCTGGCCTTCACGCTGCTGGCGATCGGCGGCGCGACCGAGCAGCAGGTCGCGGCAGCGCAGCAGGTCGTGAAGCAAACGCCCGGGCGGCGGCTGGTGGACGTGCTGCTTGAGCAGGGTGCCGACGAGCTGAAGCTGCAGCAGGCCGTGGCGCAGGCGTCGGGCCTGAGCTTCGAGCGGGTTGACATCGTCAAGGGCTTGGACGGGGGCTTCGACGGACGGCTTGTGCAGCGGCTGACCAGCGAGTTCTGCAAGCTCAGCGGGGTGCTGCCGCTGCGGGTTGAGGGCCAGGTGGTGGTCGTGGGCATTGTGAACCCCGACGACGTGTTCCTGCACGACGAGGTGCGTCGTCGTCTGGGTGTGAGCAGCACGCGTCCGGTGGTTATCAGCGGGTTTGACCTGCGTGGCGCGATGGAGGCGATGGGTGACAGCGGCGGAGCGGCGCAGGGCAACGTCGATGTCGACGCACTGCTGAGCGAGGTGGGCGAGAACGATGTGCAGGTCGAGAAGAAGACCGACGTTGAGACCGACCTCTCGAAACTGGGCGAGGACAGCCCGGTCATCAAGTATGTCAACTACATCATCCAGACCGCCAGCAAGGAGGGCGCGTCGGACATCCACATCGAGCCGGGTGACAAGAAGGTCAAGGTCCGCTTCCGCATCGACGGCGAGCTGTACGAGATGATGCAGCCGCCGCCGAGCCTTGGCCCGGCGATCGTCAGCCGCCTGAAGATCATGGCAAACCTGGACATCTCGGAGCGGCGCTTGCCGCAGGACGGTCGTATCCGCTGCATGATCGCGGGTCGCAAGCTGGACCTGCGCATGTCGACGCTGCCGACGAACTACGGCGAGAAGGTCGTGATGCGCATCTTGGACACCAAGAGCATCAACGTCTCGCTGGACAACCTGGGCTTCGAGGGCGACATGCGGCAGATGTGGCAGAACGCCATCGAGGCCCCGCACGGGATCGTGCTGGTCACGGGCCCGACCGGCTCGGGCAAGACCACCACGCTCTACTCGTCGCTCAATGGCCTCGACAAAAACGCGATGAACATCTCGACGGTTGAAGACCCCGTTGAGTATCACCTTGAGGGGATCACCCAGTGCCAGACCCACGAAAAGATCGGGATGACCTTCGCCAAGGCGCTCAAGGCCTTGCTGCGGCAGGACCCCGACGTGGTGCTGCTGGGCGAGATTCGTGACATGGAGACGGCGGTGACGGCCGTGCAGGCCGCGCTGACGGGCCACCTGGTGCTCAGCACGCTGCACACCAACGACGCGCCATCGACGATTACCCGGCTGGTGAACATCGGGATCGAGCCGTTCCTGGTCGGCGCGGCGCTCAACGCGGTGCTGGCGCAGCGGCTGGTGCGGCGTCTTTGCAACACGTGCAAGGGCCAGTCAGCGCCCAATGAGAGCATGGCGGACTTCCTGTCGATCCAAGGGCTTCCGACGGACCAGATCTGGACGCCCAAGGGCTGCGAGAAGTGCCGCAAGACCGGGTACTCTGGGCGCGTGGGTCTGTATGAGCTTCTGCTGGTTGATGACCAGCTGCGCGACACCATCGCACGGAACCCGAACGTCTCAGAGCTGCGGCGGCTGTGTACCGAGCGGGGCATGGTGAACCTGCGGGCCGACGGGCTGAAGAAGGCCGTTCGCGGTATGACCAGCGTCGAAGAGGTGCTGCGGATTACCGAGAGCACGATCTAAGCGGGCCAACGTCATCCAATGCCTCACCCGCACCCGCGGGCCACTCGCGCTCGTATGGACCAGCCGCCGAGGGGCTCCGCCAGCGCAGCCAGCGGCCCCAACTGGCTTGGTAAGCGTTTGTGCACCCCCACGGCGTGAGCCAGCGGAATCGACCGGCGGCATCGGCCGGCCAACAATCCAAGCCCCCAGCCTCAGCCTCAGCGCGTCGGCCCCTCGGCGTGCCGGCCCCTTCTACCACAGGAACCAGCCAATGTCGAGCCCCTCCTCAGCTCAGCCCGCCGCCAAGCACGTCACGATGGACCCCGACAAGAAGCACGACCCGCACGCGACGCGGTTTGGCAAGTTCCTTGACGCCTGCATCAAGCTGGGCGGGTCGGACCTGATCATGAAGTCTGGCACGGCCCCGAAGCTGCGCATCCGCGGCGCACTCAAGCCGCTGGACACCACGCCGGTCACCAGCGAAGAGTTCATGGACATCGCCAAGCACATCCTCAGCGAAGAGCTGATGAACGACCTGCACGCCAACGGGTCGGCCGACTTCGCGTACGACTACGACGCAAGCTCGCGCTTCCGCATCAACCTGTTCCAGGCCCGCGGCAAGCTCTCGATGGCGGCCCGCTTGATCACCAGTAAGATCAGGCGATTTGAGGAGCTGTACCTCCCGCCGATCATGGGCGACATCGCCCTGCAGCCGCAGGGCCTGGTGCTGCTCTCGGGCGTGACTGGCTCGGGCAAGACCACGACGATCGCGGCGATGCTCGACTATGTGAACGAGCGCAAGGCCGTGCACATCGTGACCATCGAGGACCCCATCGAGTACCTGCTGACGGACAAGAAGGCGACGATCAACCAGCGCGAGATCGGCATCGACGTGACGGACTTCAAGATCGCGCTGCGCGCGCTGGTGCGTGAGAACCCGGACATCGTGCTGATCGGTGAGATGCGCGACAAAGAGACCTTCGAGGCCGCGCTGCACGCCGCCGAGACGGGGCACCTTGTGTACGGGACGATCCACGCCAGCAGCACCACGCAGACCTTCAGCCGCATCTACGGGCTCTTCGAGGCCGAGGAGGTCGAGAGCGTGCGCAAGATGCTGGGCTACCAGATGCGCGCGTTCGTCTACCAGAAGCTTTTGCCCACGCTGCATGAGCACATCTCCCGCCTGCCAGCGATCGAGGTGATGGTCAACAACCCGATCGTCCAGAAGTTTATCCTCGAGGCCCGCGAGGGCGAGCTGCGCGAGTACCTCAAGAGCACCGAGGCGCGCCAGCTTGGCATGAAGGACTTCAACCAGTCGCTGCTGGAGCTGGTCGAGGGTGAGATGATCCACGTCCGCGCGGCGCTGGACGTCTCGCCCAACGCCGACGACCTGCAGATGCGCCTGAAGAAGCTCGGCGGTAACGTGGGCCGCTAACGCCTACCTCGGAGCTCAATTAATTAAGCGCGGTGCGCTGGCCCCAAGCGCTGGCCCGTAAGCATGGCATCCTGCTCAGCCGCCCTCGACGTCGGCGAACGCCAGGTGGATCTGCGCGTGCCGAAGGTGCAGCGTCAGCCATTGCGGGGAAGTGAGCGCGCCGAACGCCTCATGCCGTGCGGGAAAGCCGCCGCGCTCGAGCCGGTCAAGGGCCACGCGATAGCGCGCCAGCGCGGGCGCGACGTCCATCGGTTCATCGCCGTACGTGCCGGTCTTGACACCGGGAATTCGAAGCCCAACCTTGGTCGGCCCGCGCAGCACGTTGCGCCTGATGAGCGGGCCGAAGAGTATTACGAACCACGGCAGGCGCACGCCTTTGTCCTGGTCGATCGCCTCAACCCAGAACGCCAAGTGCCCCAGGATCGTGCCCAGCGACCAGTTGCCCTTGAGGCGCAGGCAGCCCTGAGCCTCAGCCGCGACAAGCCGCTCGACCTCCACTCGGACCGCTGCCACCGTGCTAAAGCTCAGCACACGGGTCCTGACCTGTTTCGTGTTAATCGCGCTGCGCATGCTCGCGTGCTCCGTGTTCTGTAACGCCGAGCGTACCTCCGCACGCCCGCACCCACCGCCGCTAGCGCCCGCGCCGCAACCACGCGTGCAGACACGCCGCATCCCAGGTGTTCACGCAGGCTTTGGGCGTCAGCCACCCGCGCCGCGCGGTGCTGACCCCAAATCGCAGGTTGTCAAAGTCCTCAGTGTGGTGCACGTCGCAGTCAATCGCGATCAGGCACCCCGCGTCCGCCGCGGCACGCACGTGCGCGTCGCGCAGGTCCAAACGCATCCAGTGGCAGTTGATCTCCAGCGCCACGTTGTTGGCCTTGGCCGCGGCGAGCACCGCGCCCAAGTCAGGCTCCAGGCCCCTGCGACGCAGCAGCAGCCGGCCCGTCGGGTGGCCAAGCACGTTGACCAGCGGATGACTGACGGCCTTGACCAGCCGCTCGGTAGCCGCGGCCGAGTCTTGCGTGAGGGCCGCGTGCGGGCTGGCGACCACCACATCCAGCTCTGCCAGCAGCTGGTCGTCATAATCAAGCCGCCCGTTGGGCAAAATGTCAACCTCGCTGCCGGTCAGGATCGTGATCCCGGGGACCTCGGCGCGGGCGGCCCGCACGGCCTTGATGTGCTCGCGCAGCCGCGCGGGCTTGAGCCCCCCGGACTGCCCGCTGCTCTGGCTGTGGTCCGTCACCGCGATGGTGTGGAACCCGCGCCGCAGCGCTTCCTGCGCAAGCTGCACGATGCTCAGCAGCCCGTCGCTGGCGGTGGTGTGCGCGTGCAGCTCAGCGCGGATGTCGCTGGTCTCAATCAGCCGGGGCGTTTCTTTCAGGGCCTGCTCGCCGCGGTCTTCGCGCAGCTCGGGGGGGATGAACACCAGCCCGAGGGCCGCGTGAATCTCGGCCTCGGTCCGGGCCGCGACGGGCTTGATGCCGCGCTCGTGCGGCGGGACGTTCGTGCTCGTGTCGTTGGGGAACAGCCCGTATTCGTTAAGCGTCAGGCCCATGTCCAGCGCCCGTTGCCGAAGCCGCACGTTATGCTCTTTGCTCCCGGTGAAGTAGCACAGCGCCGCGCCGAAGCGGTCGGCGTCGATCACACGCACATCCACCTGCACGCTAGGGCCGGAGGTGCTGCCCGCGCCTTCCGCCGCGCCCTGGTCGTAACGGCTGTGGGCTTTGACCCCGACGCGGACGCTGGCCCGACGTTCGCCGCTGGCGAGCACTTGCCGCACGTCGGGCATACCGATGAAGGCCTTCACGACCGTCGCCGCGTCGCCCGAGACCACCAGCAGGTCCAGGTCGCCGACGGTCTCTTTACCGCGCCGCAGAGAGCCGGCCGGCTCAACGCGCGATACCCCGGGCACGGCCATGAGCCTTTCGACCAGCCGCTCTGCAACCGTCCAGGCCTGCCCGAGCGCCAGCCGCTGGCCCGACTCACTCGCCAGCGCGACGGCGGCCTTGAGCTTCTCGACGGCCTTGGCGCCCATCCGCGGCAGCGTCAGGATCGTCCCGTCATTGATGATCCGCACCAGCCCGGCCAGGTCCGTCACGCCCGCGTCGGTCCAGAACATCCGCACCGTCTTGGGCCCAACCCCTTGCAGGCCCAGCAGCGCAATCAGGCCCGGGGGCACCTGCGCGGCCAACGCATCGATCTCGGCAACCCGCCCGGTGCTCGCAAACTCGATGGCTTTTTCGGCCATCTTGGGGCCGATGCCCTCGACCTTGACCAGCTCGCGCTTGGCCTCTTGGGCGGGCAATGAGCGGGCCAGCGCGACCAGATCAACCTGGCTGCCCTCAATCGCCCGGGCCGCCCGCGCGTGGGCCGAGGCGCGGAACGAGTCGGCCCCGAGTAGCTCCAGAAGCTTCGAGGCGTGCTCCAACAGTTCGGCCAGTTCGGCTTGGGCGCTCATCGGGGCCAGCGTATCGCGCGGCTTCGGGGTAGGGCCGGGCAGCGGCCCGGCAGAAAGCCCACCGCCGGACGCAGCGGCAGTGCGCCGGGCTTTTTCACCCCGGGGCTGATATCCTGACGGCCCCCGCGCGTTGGTGCGTGCCGGGCGCTGTCGACTAAACCCGCCCGTGGAGTGCGCATGGCCGCTTCTGCCCCCTACCTGCTCGCCGCAGACGCACTGTTGCTGGTCTCGCCCTGGATCCCGCTGGTCTATCTCGCGCTTCTGGCGGGCTGGGGCTGGGTCGTCTCGACCAAGCTTGACAAGCACGCCGCACGCTTCTTCCTCCCGCGCCAGTCGTGGAACATCTTCCACCTCTCGGTCGGGATGGCCGCCCTGCTCGCGGCGTACATCCTGCCACCGATCGCCGGGCTGACCGGGTGGGCCGGCTTCGGCGTCGGCCTGGGCACCATGTTCGCCCTGCTGGTCATGAGCCTGTTCGCCTACCAGACCGCCACCAGCCGCGACTCACGCGTGCCCGAAGCGCACAAGCTCGGGTTCCTGGGCCTCACCGGCGGCGGACCCAAGAAGCCCAAGGAAAACACCGGCGAGATCAAGGGTGCCGGCAGAGTCAGGCTCGCCATCAAGGGACCAGATAAGCAGACCGTACAGCCCCCGGTCGCAGATTCCGCTGACTTTACCGTCCGCACCGCGAGCGAGGACCTGCTCGTGAAGGTTCTTGACGACCGCGGCTCACAGCTTGACGTGCAGCCTGGCAGCGGGGCCCAGCAGTATCATGCAAGCTGGCTGATTGACGGGCTTCGCAGCGGCCTGATGGCCATGCCCGCCGGTGACGCCGTCAAGGTCATGGACTTCTGGAAGGCCGCGGCCAAGCTGGACGTCCAAGACCGCCGGCGCAAGCTTGCTGGCAACGTCACGGTTGAGCGCGGGAGCGAGCGGCACGTGGTGCGCGTTTCAAGCCAAGGCGTGCAGGGCGGCATGCGGATGACGCTGCTGCTGAACCCCGAGGTCGCCGTCAAGCGCAAGGCCGACGAGCTGGGCCTGCTCGAGGAGCAGTTCAAGCTGATGCAGGAGATGACCGGCTCAAGCCGCGGGCTGGTGCTGTTGGCCGGGCAGGCCGACGGCGGACGGACCACGCTGCTCTACTCCGTCCTTGCCATGCACGACGCGTACACCCAGACGGTCCAGACCGTCGAGATGGAGCCTCAGCTAACGCTTGAGGGCGTCCGCCACCAGGTCTTTGATCCGACCGTCGAGGGGGCCGACTACTCGACGCTTGTGCGCTCGATGCTGCGGCGCGACCCGGACGTGCTGGGCGTGGCCGAGGTGCCCGACGCCAACACCGCCAAAGAGATCGCCCGCGCCGACTACAAGCGCACGCGCGTCTACGCGCAGCTCAAGGCCGGCTCGGCCCAAGAGGCCGTCGAGGGCTGGGCCCGCGCCGTGGGCGAGCCTGAGATGGCGGCCAAGAGCCTTGAGTGGGTCGTGGCGGTCCGCCTGATGCGCCGGCTCTGCACCAACTGCCGCGTCCCCTACGCCGCCAGCCCCGAGCTGCTCAAGAAGCTCGGCGTCAACGACGCCAAGCCCGGCCAGCAGCTCTTTAAAAAGGGCGGGCAGGTGCTCATCAAGAACCGCCCCGAGGTCTGCCCGCTCTGCCGCGGCAACGGGTACTTTGATCAGTCCGGCTGCTTTGAGATCGTCCGCATCGGGGAAGAAGAGCGCGACATGATCGCTCAGGGCAACTTCCCGGCCCTTCGCGCCGCGATGAAGAAGCAAGGCGCGCTGACGGTCCAGCAGTCCGCGATCCGCAAGGCCCTCGCTGGGCTCTCGAGCGTCGAAGAGGTCATGCGGATCACCACCGGGGCGTCGCCCGCCCAGCCCGCCGCACCTGCAAAGGCTTAGCGAACACGCCCACGCCCCCCACTCAAGATCCCCGCGCACGCGCCCAACTGCCGACCGCTCGGCCCGACCGCACGAAACCACCGGAAGCACCACATGTTCTTCTCGATCGCCGCCATCATCGTCGCACTGGCCGTCGGCTACGTGTGGTCCGCCCGCGGGTTCTTCTCCGCGCTGCTGAACCTTGCGGTCATCCTGGCCAGCGGGGCGATCGCCTTCGGGCTCTATGAGCCGCTGCGCGGCGCGCTGTCGGGCGCGGGCGACTCGGACATGTTCCGCCAGACCTACGACGGCTTCGCGCTGCTGCTGCCGTTCGTTCTCGCCAGCGCGATCCTCTCGGTGCTGGTGAACGTTTTCGTCCGCTCCAACACCCAGGTCCCGCCCGTCGCAGACTGGATCGGCGGCATCGTCTGCGGGCTCGCCGCGGGCGTCATCGTCGCGGGCATCTTCTCGCTGGCCTTCGGCCGGACCCGCCTCAAGCAAGACTTCCTCGAGTACTCGCCCATCGAGGGCGACAACGGCGGTTCGGTCACCCGCAACTCGATGCTCGTGCCCTTCGACGAGTGGGTCGTGGGCTTCTACGGCGCGGCCAGCTTCGGCAGCCTCTACTCGCCTACGCCCCTGGCACTGCACCGCCCCCACTTCGCCCATGAGGGCCCGCTCAACCGTCTCGCGCCCAAGGACATGATGGTCAAGTACGGCCTCAATACCAGCGACTTCCGCTACCTCGGGCGCTACAGCGTCGCTGAGGCCAAGCCCGTCCCCGTCGCTGACCTCATCGGTGACGCAAAGCCCGTCAAGACCCTCGACGGCAAGACCGTCACCGGCACCGGCTCGCTTGAGGGTTACGTCATGCAGTTCCGCGCTGGCGCCCGTGAAAAGTTCGGCCAGGTCGTCGTCAGCCCTGCCTCTGCCACGCTGGTGCTGCACAACTACGACCGCTCCAAGGCCCTAGCCCTCCTGCCCATCGCCGTCATCAGCCAGGCCCGTGGCGACTCGCGCGACATCGGCCGCTGGCGCTTCGACACCAAGGAGGTCTTCATCGCCTCCGCCGGGGCCGACGCCGAGCCGACCTTCGCCATCGAGTTCCTCGTCCCTAGCGACCCCGCCGAGCAGTGGAAGCCCGCCGAGCTGTTCATCCGCGGCAACCGCGTTGAGCTGACCGACTCCGCCGGCAACCTCAAGCCCGCCCTCAGCAAGTTCAACAACCCCACCGAGCGCGACTTGGTCGTCGCAAGCCGACAGCTCTTCGGTGCCGGTGGCGGCGCCCTGTCGGGCTCGGGCAGCACGATCCGCATCGACCCCGAGTCCTCAGAGAGCCCGATCCGCCTGTCCAGCATGCTCCCCTTCGGCACCGTGCTGGACTCCAGCGTCATGCAGGGCCTGACGCTGACCCCCGGCAACCAGATCAGCGAGGGCCGCTACCGCATCAAGCGCAAGGACGTCGGCTCCTCCGGCGTAGACCGCTCGCTGCGCGTGACCAGCTTCCATCCGGGCGCGGGCCAGGCACTGGTCTTCCTTGACGTGGGCCTCTCCAGCCCCTTCTCCACCATCACGCCTGAGGCCTCCGCCGCCACCGGCTCGCCCGCGCTCATTGATGACCTGGGCCAGCGCTTCGAGGCGATCGGGTACTTCTTCGAGGGCGCAGGGGATATCGACATCAGCTTCTACCCATCGCGCCCGCTGACGAGCCTGAACGATGCGCCCAGCATCTCGCGCTCACGCGACGACCAGAAGCTCATGCTCATCTTCCGCGTCTCAGTCGGCGTCAAGCTGAAAACCTACGCTATCGGTAGCACCGCCATCAAAGAACTCTCGCCCGCGATTGTCACCCGCCCGCAAGAGTCCAAGTAGGCCTGACCGTCACGAGCCCTGTTCCGCCCCCCATTGCGACCCCCCAATTGCGCCCCAGTTGGCCCCCATTTGGCCCGCGATGGGAACCCACTTGGAACCCACTGGGGCCCGCTTCACGCCGGCGGAAGAGAAAAACTCAGCACGCTTGTCGCGGGCATAGGCGGGCGCGTGAGGTGCACCCGGAAAGTCTCGAACTCGTCGAGTGACGGCACCGCCCGCGCTGGCATCGCCCGATGCTCATGCACGTGCCGTGAGGCGGCAACGCCAAGGACCCGCTAGAAGCGCACGATCGATCGGCAGGTCGTGCACGAAGTGCTCGCTAGTCAGAGCAAGCCAGCTGAAGAACTCACCGCTTTCACCCAGGCTGCTGGCCTGCGGCGTCGGGCCGGTCGCCCGCGACCCGCGCCTAAGAAGGCCTCGAACCGCGCCGTCGCGGCCTGCAGCTTGCTGGTCAGCAGTCCAGGCACGCCGTGCCTGACCATGGCGCTGGTAACTAGAGCGACGCCCTCTTGGCTGGGCAAATGCTCAACAACATCGCCGGGGTGGACGGAGGTCGCCAGGCTCGCGATGTGCCAGACCAGTGACTTGTCCGGCTTCAGCGCGGGGCCAACGGTCGTGCCGCGGTCCTCAACCCGGCACGCCGCGAGCGCCCGGGCGAAGGCCGCCGAGACCTCCTGGGCGATCGCCTCAAGCTCCGCGGCGAACCCAGCGGCCACTGCCGCCACTGTGCTGGTGGTCGTTCCTGTCGGCAAGCTGCGCGGGGCCCGCATGGTGATATGGTTTTAGATGGTCAGAAACGGGTCTGGCCTCAACTCTACCGCCCGGGGGCTTGCCGCGGTGGAGGCCCGTCAAGACCGCGCAACCACCGGTTCGCTCGCCCTTCGCCGGTGCAGATCGTCGCCGAAATGCGACTCGCTCTGGGCCCTAGGGGGTCCAGTATCACAAAACTCTCTGTGATCTGACCGCGCAGCCCTTGCGTGAGCAGGCCCGGTGCTGGTAAGCTGAGTTGGTCTGCCGGGGGCCCTCGCGCCAGCGGTTGGTGCGGGGCGGGCCGGGACGCCGCGCGACGGTCCATCACGCCGACGCACGCGGCGAGCACACGACGGCGCGAACGCAAGGAGGGCCCCGGCCATGGCAGCGATGCATGGTGGGTCCGCAGCGTCCTTGGCACCCGCAACCTTTTCCGGCGCAGCCGCTGGCGGCAAGACCGTCGGCGTCGAGACGGTCCGCAACGTCTTGCTCTGCGGGCCGCAGGGCTCGGGCAAGACGACCCTGCTCGAGCGCATGCTGCTTCATTCGAAGGTTATCGCCAAGATGGGCAGCGTCCAGACCGGAGACACCGTCTGCGACTTTGAGCAGGACGAGAAGCACCACGGGCACAGCCTGGCCAGCAAGGTGGTCTACTTCAGCCATGAGGGGCGGCACATCAACCTGATCGACTCGCCAGGCGTGCCTGATCTCTCCGGCTTCCCCGCCGCCGCCCTCGCCGCGGTTGAGAGCGTGATTGTCACTATCGACGCCTCGCGCGCGCACGCCGGCGGTGGCATCGAGCCACACACGCGCCGGCTGTTCCAGATGGCCCGCAACGCCGGGCTTCCGGTGCTGCTGCTGGTCACCAAGATCGACCACACCGAGGCCGACCTCAAGGGCCTGCTCGATCGCATCCACGAGGTCTTTGGGCCCGAGTGCATCCCCATCAACCTGCCAATCAAGGGCAACACCGACGTGATCGACGTCTTTGATCATGCCGACGAGGCCGGCAGCGGCACCAGCTTCATGAGCGTCGCCAGCGCCCACGAGCACATCTTTGAGCAGGTTGTCGAGATGGACAGCGAGCTGACGGGCGAGTACTTCGAGAAGGGCGACAAGCTCGACCCCGTCAAGCTGCACCGCGCCATGGAGGCCGCGCTGACCTCCGGGCACCTGATCCCTGTCGCGTTCTGCAGCGCCAAGACCGGCGCGGGCATAGAGGACCTGGACCACGTCATCGCCCAGCAGCTGCCCAGCCCCGCCGAGGCGCACCCGATGCTCCCGCACCACGCCAGCACCGGCGACGAGTTCCAGCCCGACGTCTCATCACCCAGCAAGCCCTGCGTCGCCACGGTCTGGCGCATCATCAACGACCCGTTCCTCGGCAAGCTCAGCTTCGTCCGCGTCCTGCAAGGCACGCTCTGGGCGCGCACCGAGCTGTACCACGGCGAGAGCAAAAAACCCCTGAGAATCACGCATGTGTTGCGCGTGCGCGGCAAAGAAACACACGAGGTCGAGGCCCTGGGCCCAGGCGAGATCGGCGTGATCCCCAAGCTCGACGAGCTGCGCGTGGGCAGCGTCTTGCACGCAGCACCAGACCTGCACCTGATCCCCGCCCACACGCCCATCCCCATGCCGCTTTCGGGCCTTGCCGTTGAGCTGCGGAACCACGCCGATGAGGGCAAGTTCACCGCCGCCGTTCACAAGATGATGGAGGAGGACCCCGGCTTTGTCATGGAGCGCGTCGCCGCCACGGGCCAGACCGTGCTGCGCGGCTGCGGCGAGCTGCACCTGCGCCTGATCCTCGAAAAGCTGAAGACCCGCTATCACGTAGACGTCGGCACCAACCCTATGAAGGTCGCGTATCGAGAGACCATCAGCGGCAGCGCCACGGGCCACTGCCGCCACAAGAAGCAGACCGGCGGCGCTGGGCAGTTCGGCGAGGTTTATCTCCGCGTTGAGCCGCTGCCGCTCGACCACGCCACGGGCTTTGAGTTTGTCAACGAAACCGTCGGCGGGACCATCCCCAAGCAGTTCATGCCCGCCATCGAGAAGGGCATCCGCCAGGTGCTGCAGCACGGCGCCTTCGCCGGCTACCCGCTCACGGGCGTCAAGGTCAGCGTCCAAGACGGCAAGTACCACGACGTTGACAGCAAAGAGATCGCCTTCACCACCGCCGGTCGCAAGGCCTTCATCGACGCGATCGCCAAGGCCAGGCCCACGCTGCTCGAGCCCTACGTCAAGCTCCGCGTCCAAGGCCCCGCGGCGCGCATGGGTGACCTGACTGCCGAGGTCAGCGGTAAGCGCGGGCGCATCGAGGCCACCGACCTTGAAGGCGACCAGTGCATCATCACCGCCCTCGCGCCCCTCAGCGAGCTGACGACCTTCGCCAGCGAGCTTAAGAGCCTCTCGGGCGGTGCCGCCAGCTACGAGATGGAGTTCAGCCACTACGACCGCACGCCACCGGCGGTGCAGGCCTCGATCATCGCGGCCTTCAAGCCAAAGGCCGACGAAGACTGAGCTTCGCTCCAGGTCGCTGACGGTCACCAACCCCGCGGGGGGCGGGCCCATCACCCGCCCCCGGTTTCGTTTCTCGCTGAGCAACGCTCTACCCTGCTGCCCTATGGCCATCCCCGCGCCGCTCCAGCAGGCCCTCACTCACATGAACGCCGGCCGCTTTGCCGAGGCCGAGCAGATCGCCCGAAGCTGGTACCAGCGCCACCCCACAGACGCTAATGCCCCTTGGCTGCTCACCGCCACGCTGCACCGCATGCACCGCAACGAGCAGGCGGCGTTCTTCTGCGAGAAGGCCGTCGCCGCGCTGCCGCAAGACTCAGAGCGGCGCTTGATGCTCTGCCACCTGCTGCGCGGGACCAAGCACGGCGAGGCCACCTACCTCGCCGAGGCACGCCGCGGCTACGCCGACTTCACCGGCGACTTCCGCTTCGTCGAGAACCTTGCCCACGCGCTTAAGAAGGCCGACCTCTTCAGCGAGGGCATCGATCTGCAACTCAAGCACGCCGAGAACGAGCCGACCGGGCAGGCGCTGGTCACCCTCGCCGGCGAGCTCGCAGGCGCGGGCCGACACGATGAGGCCCGCGTCACCGCCGAGCGTGGGATGGCACGGACCGTCAATGGCGTGCCCGGCGTCTCCGAGCCCCGCTCGGTCGCCAACCTTTGCTTCGTGGCCAACGCCTGGTCGGGCATCACGCCTGAGCAGCTCTTGGCCATGCACCGCAAGATCGGCGACTGCTTCGACCGCTTCCACCCGCTGGACCTTGGCCCGCTGACCAACCCGCCCGATCCCGATCGCCGCATCCGCATCGGCTACATGACCGGCGACGCCAAGACGCACTCGGTCGCGTTCTTCTTTGATGCCCTGCTCCGCCACGCCGATCACGCCCGCTTCGAGGTTTTCCTCTACCGCAACGTCACCAAGGGCGACGAAACGACCCGCCGCTTCGTTGAGTTCGCCGACCAAGACCGCGTCCTGACGGGCCTGAACGAGTCTGCCGCCGCCCAGCTCATGCGCCGCGACAAGGTTGACATCCTTGTTGACCTCTCGGGCCTGACCGCTGGCTCGGGCGTCTGGATGATGCGCTCACGCGTCGCGCCGCTGCAGGGCAACTACCTGGGCTACTGCAACACCACCGGCATCTACCAGGGCGTCGGCTCATTCCCAGACGGGCGCAAGGGCGACGGCGGCGTTGACTTCCGCATCGTTGACGCAATCACAGATCCGCCCGGCCCACCACCACATGGCAGCGACCATCTCGCCGTCGAGCAGCTCGTCCGCGTCGAGGGCTGCTTTATCTGCTACCGCCCCGACCCCAAGCTGATCGACCCTGATTGGCAGCCCAGCGCCGACGGCTCGATCCGCCTGGTCAACTTCAACGCCGTCCACAAGACCAGCCAGGCCTGCTTTGACGTCTGGGCCGAGATCCTTAAGCGTGAGCCCAAGGCCCGCATCCTGCTCAAGCAGCGCCCGTACAAAGACCCCAAGATCGTCGCCTGGACGCTCAATGAGTTCGCACGCCGCGGCGCCGACACCAGCCGCGTTGAGCTGCTGTCTCGCATCGAAGATCAGGCCGGGCACCTGGGCATCTACAACCGTGCCGACATCGCGCTTGACCCCTGGCCATACAACGGCACCACCACTACCTGCGAGCTGTTGATGATGAGCGTCCCGCCTGTGAGCATGCTCGGCGATCGCCATGGCGCCCGCGTCGGGGCCTCGATCCTGACAGCCGTCGGCTGCCCCGAACTCATCGCCACCAGCCCCGAGGACTACATCAGCAAGGTCATCGCCCTGGGCAATGACCGCGCCCGCTTGGCCAACTACCGCCACACACTGCGCGACCGCGCACTCGCCTCACCGCTTTGCGACGCTCAGGGCTTCGCGCGCCGCGTTGAGGCCCAGTACATCAACCTCTGGAAGTCCTGGTGCGCGGCGAACAAGGCCTGAGCCCCAGAACATTCGACCGCTCACTGCACCTCAAAGAGCACCTCGACTTCGACGCTTGCGCCCAGCGGCAGCACGTTGGTGCCCACCGTCGCCCGCGCGTGCCGACCGGCCTCGCCAAAGACCTGCACCAGCAGCTCGCTGGCACCGTTGGCCACCTGCGGGATGGCCGTAAAACCATCGTCACTGGCAACCCAGGCCCCCACCCGCACCACACCTTTGATGCGGTCCAGTGAGCCCATCGCGTCGCGCGCCGCCGCCAGCGCGTTGATCGCACACTGCCGGGCCGCCTCGTGTGCTCGCTCCGGGCTTACCTTGCTCGGCACCGGGCCCTCGGTCATCAGCTTGCCGTGCACAAAAGGCAACTGCCCGCTGACGTACAACAAATTCCCCACCCGCCTCGCGGGGACGTACGCCGCAACCGGCTTGGGTGCCTGGGGCAGAACAATCCCTAGGTTTGCAACCGCTTGCTCCGGCGAAAACGCAGTTATGGCCGAAGGGCTGATGCCCCCATCATCGGGGTTTGGTCGGTGCACAATCATGGCCTAATCATCGCAGATCGGCTAGAAATATTCCAGTCTGCGGCCCTCGCCCCGCAACCCGAGCGGCAATGACTTAAACTTTTTTGCACCGACCGGGAACTGCGGGGGTTGGAAAGTCGAAAGGTTTGTGGTAGACTGTTCCTGGTTTGCAAGGGCTCAAGCACGGTGATCGACCTTGTCACCGGACTCATCAGGGCGATTGCCCGAAGTCATGCTTACGCCGTGCCGAGGCTGAGCAAACCGACAACTCGACTGGTCTGCTTCCCTGCTTGGGACTTGCAGCCTGATCCTTGGCCGACCTGCGCGTTGGCCCCAATTATCAGGTGTGCAACACGAGACGGCCCCTGGCCTGAAACTCGTGCGTATTTCCGGGCGTGGGTGAGCGTAGGCCTATCAGGTTTGGACCCACCGCTCATCGTGTGCGCTTTGCATCACCGGCGATGCCGAGTGGGGTCGCATCCCCGCGTGCCTTGCATCGCAAGCGTGAGGGGTGGTTCGGGTTCACGCCTGCTTGCCTCGGCTGGCCTTGCGGACGTTCCGCGAGGCCCAATGAACCCGCCGGCACCCCTCGTGGGGCTCCGGCCTGTGTTAGGAGTATCTTGATGAAGAAGACCCGTGCATTCACCCTGATCGAGCTTCTCGTTGTCATCGCGATCATCGCGCTGCTGGTCGGCATCCTGCTGCCCGCCCTGGCCAAGGCTCGCGCCTCGGCCCGCCAGATCAAGGACAGCACCCAGGTGCGCAACTGCGTCCAGGCCATGCAGATCTGGGCCCAGAGCAACCGCGAGACCTACCCGATCCCCTCCAACATCGACGTCAACAACCAGACGATCAATCTTGGCACCAATGGCAACCCCTCCACGATGTGGGGCAAGGACAACACCGGCAACGTACTCTCGCTGCTGATCTTCAACGCCTCAATCAGCCCCGAGATCTGCTACAACCCCAGCGAGGTTTCCGGCAACATCGCCGTTGACAACGCCTATCAGAACAGCAGCCCCGGGTCAGCCGCCGTCGCGGGCAACGCCCTGTGGGACCCCGCCTTCCGTGGCGCCCCCGCTCAGTCCCTTGGCAACGCCAACGGTGAGCCCGTGGCTGGCGGCGGCCGCATCAATGGTCGTTCCAGCGGTGCCAACAGCTACGCCCACATGGTCTTCCGTGGCGGTATCACTGGTAATATTTCTCAGAACGGACGCATCAGCCGCTGGAGCAACACCTTCAACGCCACCGAGGCCGTCTTCGGCAATCGTGGCCCGACCTTTACGCAGGGCGCTGACGCCGTGGCGACCTACCCCGTCAACGGCTACACCCTCACCGTCGATGACTTCGGCACCCGCAGCCAGACCCTGCAGATCCACGGCGGCCGCACCACGTGGGAAGGCAACATCGGCTACAACGACGGCCACGTCAACTTCGAGAGCCGCGTTGACCCGGCGGAAGTCACCTTCCAGTCCTTCGGCCCCGTGTCCATCAACGGCGCCCAGACCCGCACCGTGCCGGATAATCTGTTCGTTGACGAGACCTTCGAGGGTCAGACCGTCGGGACTTCGCCCCGCGTCAACGCCTACCTGCGTCCGGTGAGCAACTTGACCGCTAGCGGCAGCGCCACCTCTGCCCCGACTTCGATCACTTCGACTATGTTCCGCGACTAAGCCTCATGCTTTGATCACAACCTGAGTTCTTGACCAACCCCCCGGGCCCGCGCCTGGGGGGTTGTCATTTGCCGCCGATCATCGTGGGGGGTCGTCTGAAGATCAGCCCTTTGCAAGATGCGCGCGTGGGGCAGCAGTCCAGTTGCTCCGCGGACATCCACTCTCTTGAAGGGCCTTGGTGCTAAGGCCAACGCACCCCGTTCCGCCCAGCTCACTTCGTTCGCTTCTGCACCTTCCCCTCGCCCACACAGCGGGGCGGCGGAAGGACGTTGGCGCCAATATCCTCCTCACCGACGCAGTCGGCGTGGGAGGTAGCGAGCGCAGTGCATCGGAGCAGGCATCGACGGCATGAAATCTGCGTTACCCGGGGGTTTCTACAGTGCAGGATGGAACCTTGCCCCACGCGGTCGTGTAGACAATGCAGTTTTTAACCGGCCATCGTGCCGACGGCCCGTGGCTCATCCCCCGCCGCCCGTCGCTCCTTGACTTCAGCCCCGCGGCAGCCACAGCAGGTGGTGCGGCAGCGTTGCGACGATGCAGAAGCCCAGGAACGACAGCCCCAGGCTCTCAGCCGCCAGAACGCCGCCGGCCAGGCCAAACCACCACGCCAGCCCCAGCACCATCAGCACCGAGACCACCAGCAGCGGGAGAGACTCAACGTGGACGCGCCACGCGTTGCCAAGCCCAGGCGCCGGCGCACGCCGCGCTGGCACAAGCGCCCGTGCGCAGTGCCCTGAGGCGTGCACGAGCACGAAGTAAGCGCCGATCGCCACCAGCGGCGGCGCTACAGCGCTCAGCACCAGCACCGCCGCGATGGTCCCCCACTCTTCCAGCAGGCCCGCGCCCAAGAGTCGCGCGGGCACCGCCGAGTGCGCTTGCGATGCTGCCGACGCCACGGCCCCGTCGCGCGAGCGCATCACGAGCATCGAGCAGGCCCACGCGAGCTGTGCGAGCAGGCCGAGGATGACTAGGCCGCCAGCACCCGCGGCGATCATCGGTGCCGTGAGCGAACCTAATCCCAGCGGGCCCGTGCCCGCAACCAGCCCCGCAATTGTGCCAAAGGGCGACCACGCGGCCAGCGGAGAGAATACAAACGGCGCGAAGATGACTGCCACCCCGCGCCCGGTCGCGGCGGCGTGCCGAAGGACGCGGCGTGCCGGGCTCGGCTCAGCTCGCAGAGGTCTGTTGCGCGTCCAGACCGAATCACCCAGGCCAAAGTGGTGCGCCGCGAGCAGCAAGAAGGCCACGGCCGTCGGCACCGGGAAGAGCATCAGCGCCGCGATGCAGGCGACCATCACCAGTGTGTACCCACCAAACCGCAGGGCGGCGTGGGATTTGCTCCGCGACGTGCGCAGAAATACCGCGAGGTCATACGCCCCGTGCGGCATGCCCACGACCACCAAGCTCAGCACCCAGAGCCACCAATCCGAGCTGGCCGGTGGCCGATAGACCGCGTAGATGCAGGCCACGAGCAGCAGCAGCAGCACGGCCGCGATGCCCGGTCCGCGCAGGGCCCACAACCAACGCCGCCGTTGATTGGCGGGTTCGGAAAGCATGTACATCTCCGACGCCAGCGCGTCGCTGCCACCGGCCCCGCCGGTCCGCTGGCCCTCAATAGAACCGGGGCCAGCTTCACGATTGGAGCCGGCCCCGGAGGTCTCACTGTGCATTCGATGCCGATATCGCCTAAATGCTGATTGTGCCTCAGAGCCGATTACGCGTTGCCGCGGGTGTTGGCCTGGAAGGGGCCATCTTCCCCCGCGACCATCGGGAGAACTTTAATGCCTGCGTAGCAGGCCAGCCCGAAGCCAACCTTGTTGATCACGTCGGCGATGTTGTAGCAGATCTCGCGGATCGACTCGCCGCTGGGGCCGGCTAGGGCCATCAGGAAGCCGACCGGGTAGATCGTCCAACCGATCAGGATGTAAAGGCGGATGATCTTCAGCGACTTGACGATCGAGATGGGTTGGCCGACCATCTGCTCGTTGACCTTGGTGTACAGCATGAACACGATGTAGAACCACGCGAGGCATGAGATCACGTAGTTGATCCACCAGGAGTTCGAGCCGACGGGGCTGACCTCGGCGATCCAAGCAAACACCAGCATGACCAGCGCCGCGCCGACCAGCCCCCGGAAGAGCGCCTTGGCCTTGTTGCCAAGTCTCAGCAGCAGCGGGATCTCAAGCACCAGCAGCGGGACGGTGATCAGCCAGTCAATGTAGCGGTACGCCGTGGGGAACTGCGTGATCTCCTTCCCGGCGATGCGGGTTCCGTCGGCGTTGAACAGCGTGGCGAGCTGCTCGATGTAGATGCCCGACATGCGGGAGTAGTGGTAGCAGGCCACGGCGGTAATGATGCCCGCGACGATCATGACCGAGCGATACGCACGGGGCACGGTGCCAGCCATGAGCCAGAAGAACGCCGTTCCGGCGCCCATCGCCACGGTACCGATCCAGAACAGGTACATCGTAATGCCCTCAACTGAGAGCCCTGCGCGCAGGGCCAGTGAGGCATCCGAGAATTCAGCCATCGCCATGTTCTACTCCAAACAGAAGGTTGTCGGACGGAAGAGGTGGGTCCCGACTACGCCCATCGTACAGGGGAATTGTCCTCCTGTCAAAGGGGCCCTACCTAATCGACACTAGCCGCCAAGCCGTGGACGATCGACCGAAGCGCGCTTGCGCCAAGCTCCATCAAGCAGACTTTCGCGACTCTGGGCCGATCGCGACGCGCAAAAATGGGCACGTCCCGGGCCAAAGAGAACGGGCCCGGAACGAAATGAACGAGCCGGGCGGAACCCCGGCTCGCTGAGGCACGTTTTTAGTTCAAAACTCACGCCCGGCGTTGTTCAGCGGAACAGCGGCTGCGCGGGCTCAAGACCCGCTTGCGCCTTGCCCCACAGCGCCTCGATGCGGTCGATGCGGGTCTGCCAGTCATTCACGGTGTCCTTGGCGACCGCCTGCTGCGTCCCGTCGCGGAAGACCATCGCGTAGTACGCCTCGCCCTGCGGGCCCTCGCGCGCCTCGCGGTCGCGCATCACCGAATTACCGATGGCGTCAAAGAGCCCGCCCAGGAAGCCGATGGCCTTCTGCGCGTCGTTGCGCCCGACGGCGGTGCGCCGAAGCTGCTTGATCTTCGCGCCCAGAAGCCGCGCGTCAGGGTCGTCCTGAAACTGGCGGACCTCCTGCTTGACGGCGTTGGTCTGCTCAACCACCTGCACCGTGACCTGCCGCTGCGCCACGTTCTGCGTGCCCAGGTCGCTGATCTGCGTGGTCATCTGCGTGACCTGCTCTTGGTGAGTCACCTTGGTCTGCACCAGCTCTGCTTCCTTGGCCTTGAACTTCTCGGCCAGCTCACGCACCTGGCCCTGCAGGGCATCGATCAGCTTCTTACTCGTCGCAAGCTCGCTCTCGCTGCGCGAGAGCTGCTCACCCAGCTTGGTGTTGTCCAGCTTGAGCACCTCAGCGGCCTGCTTGGTCGCGGCCAGCTCAATGGTGAGCTGCTCGGCCCGCGTCCGCAGCTCAGTGACCTTCGTCTGTGTGGTCTTGAGGTCAGTGCCGGTCGTGCCCAGCTCCTTGTTGATCGTCTCGGCTTCGACGCGCACCGCGGCAAGCTGGCCGTCGAGCACCTCGGCCCGCTTGGTGATCTCGTCGCGCTGGACCTCGACGACCGTCACCTTTGCAGTGAGCTGGTCAATCTGCCCGTTGGCGGCCTTGAGCTGCTTGCTGGTGGCGAACCACTGGTAGCCCAGCAGCGCCGCGCCGGCGGTCAACACGCAAACGCCCACGATCGCCATCACCTTGCCGTTTGCCATACATCACACTCCCAAAGAAACCGACCGAAGAAGTCCTCACCAGAACGACTCATTCAGAACGACTCGAACGGACTGGCCTGACCATGTGGGGAAGGCCACTTCACCCGCCACGTGCGTCAGCGGCGATCGACGGTCCTGCAGGCGAGTTTTTGGCCCGCTCGTGCTCGCGAAGGCACGCCGCGCAACACCTGCGCGGAGATGGAACGAGCCTCCGGCGTTGCGCCGGGAACCGAGGGGACTTCGCAAACCCTTAAGGCTTGGATTCAGCACGACAGAAGCCAGCGGCACCCGGAGCAGGTCCAGCTCACACCTGGATCGCGCCCGGCCCACGCCCGGATCACGCCCGGATCACGCCCCAAAACCCTGTACGCCCTTTGGTCGGCGGGCGTCCGTTTGGCATCCGTCTGGCGCATTTCGCCCATCAAGCAGAGACGTACCGCATAACCAGGCGGCGGCCGCCGAGCTCGTGGCGCACGTCCGACATGAAGCTGCGGATCAGCATCAGCCCGCGGCCGCTAGTCTTCTCGATGTTCTCATCGAGTGTTGGGTCGGGGATCGTCGCGGGATCAAAGCCGGGCCCCTGGTCCGTCACGCTCAGCTCGACCGCGACCGAGCTAAGCTGCCAGACCAGCTCGATCGGGACGCTCTTGG
>Ga0105047_10002687_pt1 | contig 31577 bp, 22 predicted proteins | sample MAT04_FD_78384 | JGI IMG/M metagenome (GOLD analysis project Ga0105047, IMG submission 78384) | Freshwater microbial communities from Lake Fryxell liftoff mats and glacier meltwater in Antarctica - MAT-04 (megahit assembly) | ecosystem: Environmental > Aquatic > Freshwater > Ice > Liftoff... | reverse complement strand
GAATCCTTCCGCCGCTTGATCCGCAGGCTTGTTTCATTGGCTTACTTGCCTTGGGGCGGGTGGGGGGAGTGTCGGCATTGGGGGATTAGCTTTCACGGTAACGAAACGTCTTGTTATTAACCCAAATCCGGCAGTTGTCTGCGTCGTAGGAGCGTTCGCTTGCGGCGCGAACGTTGTGGGATCGGCCCGCAAGCGGTGCCTCCTACGGCTTTGCTGCCTCACCCGATGGGCGAATGAAGAAATCCGCCACTCGCCAGTATCCACTTGGCTTCCCCGAAGATGAATCTGCGGTCAAATGGGGTTTCCAGGATTAACGAAAAAGGGCTCGTAATGCGCCCTTGTACAGTCCGATTCTTGGTCAGCCGCCCGACGATCCGATCCAGAAACCGATATTTTTTTCGAGAAACTCGTCCCACGGCATGTAGTGCGAGCCATCGCAGGAAAAAGTCAGGCTGACCATGCCGTTGAAGATGTTCAGCGAGCCTGAGCGCAGATAGAGCATTTCATCCATGAAACGCAGTTCGCGGAAGCAGTTCAGCACTTCGCGTACCCGTTCAGCGGGAATCGAGGCATCCGCCGGATATGGGTGGCGCGGATAGGCCAGACACAGGTTGGGGTCGGCCAGGTCGGCGATGTTGTGCAAGCGAAAGCGAAACGGATCGTCGATCACCCAGAAGGTCGCGCGCGAACTGGAAAAATGCACCTTGGCGTTGAACACGCCATGCACGGTGATCAGTTCATTGATCAACGCCAGCACCGCTTCGACCTTCTCGTCGAGCAGGCTGTTGGCGCGCTGCTGATGGAACAGGCCGGCGCGAATCGCCGGATCGCCCTTCATCTGCACCCATTGTTCCGGTTGCTGGTAAAGCGCCTGGGTCGCCGGCAGTTCGCGCAAGTCGAAGTCGGCGCCGAGATAGCCGATCAGCTCGCCGCTTTCATTTTCTATCCGCTGCAACGCGGTCAGCGTTGGGCGCTTGGCGTTGCGGCTGATATACGCCTCGGAGAGCGAAAACACCTGCCCGGCCAGGGCTTGCGCCAAATAAGGTCGGTCACTGCGATCACGCGCAAAGTGCTCTGGCAGCAAGCCGGCGCGCGAAATGTTGGCCGTCAATTGCCGTGCCTTGGTGTCGAGCACATAGAGATACTTGCAGTACGGCAACTCTTCCAGACCGCTGACCAGGCGCGCTTCCAATTTCTCGCGCGCCGGCCAGCAATCGCGGCAGCCCTCGGCGAGGATCGAAAGTGAGGAAGCGAGCCATCCTTCAAGAATGCCGCGTTGACGTTGAATAGCTGCTTGCAGGGTGGAAGTCATGTGGGACTCATGGCAAAGGTGGGCGGTGACAGCGTAAGGGGAATCAAAAAGCCGGCTCAGAACAGATTCCGTAGGGTGCGCCATGCGCACCGGTTCGATTTGCACGGTGCGCATGGCGCACCTTACGGAGTTTCTTCGGCCCGATATGCGGCAGCGGGCCAATTTTCTTCGTTAACCAGCTCAGTTCAGCAACTGCGCCAGCACGAACGGCAGGATGCCGCCGGCCTGGAAGTACTCGATCTCGATCGGCGTATCCAGACGCAGTTTGACCGACACGTTCTGGCTGGAACCGTCAACGCGCTTGATCACCAGCGTGACATTCTGTTGCGGCGTGATGCCGTTTTCCAGGCCGAAGATATCGAAGCTTTCGCTGCCATCCAACTTGAAGTCGGCCGCGCCCTGGTCATCCTTGAACTGGATCGGCAGTACGCCCATACCGGCCAGGTTGGCGCGGTGGATGCGCTCAAAACTCTTTGCCACCACCGCCTTCACGCCCAGCAACTGCGTGCCCTTCGCCGCCCAGTCACGGCTGGAACCGGTGCCGTATTCCTCGCCGGCGATGATGATCAGCGGGATACCGACGGACTGGTAGGCCATGGCGGCGTCGTAGATCGGCATCTGCTCGCCAAAGTGCAGCGTCACGCCGCCTTCAGAGCCGGGAATCATCAGGTTCTTGATGCGCACGTTGGCGAAGGTGCCACGCATCATCACCTCATGGTTGCCGCGCCGCGCGCCGTAGCTGTTGAAGTCCTTCTGTGCCACGCCATGCTCGACCAGATACTTGCCGGCGGGTGCTGCGGCCTTGATGTTGCCGGCCGGGCTGATGTGGTCGGTAGTCACCGAGTCGCCGAAGATGGCCAGTGCGCGCGCGTCGCGAATCACCGGGTTGGGCTTTTCTACGCCTTGGAAGAACGGCGGTTCCTGGATGTAGGTGGAAGCGCTGTCCCAGGCATACACCTGTCCGGCCGGCGCCGGCACCGCATCCCACAGCGGATTGTCGGCGCCGACATCCTTGTAGATGGCATAGGCGGCGGGATCGGCGGCGTGCTGCAACACTGCGGCGACTTCCTCGGCCGAGGGCCAGATGTCCTTCAGATACACCGGACCGTCGCGGCCTTCGCCGATCGGCTGGCTGGCCATGTCGATATCGACCCGACCGGCGAGCGCAAAGGCGACCACCAGCGGCGGGCTCATCAGGAAGTTGGCTTTCACGTTCTGGTGAACGCGCGCCTCGAAATTGCGGTTGCCGGACAACACCGAGCACGCCACCAGATCATGCTCGAGGATGGCCTTTTCGATCTGTTCCGGCAGCGGGCCGGAGTTGCCGATACAGGTGGTGCAGCCATAACCGACCACGCCGAAGCCCAATGTTTCCAGCGGCTCGAGCAGGCCGGCGCCTTTCAGATATTCGGTCACCGCGCGCGAACCGGGGCCCATCGAAGTCTTCACGTGCGACGGCATGTACATGCCCTTCTCCACCGCCTTCTTCGCCAGCAGGCCGGCGGCCAGCATGACGCCAGGGTTGGAGGTGTTGGTGCAGGAAGTGATCGCGGCAATCACCACGTCGCCGTGGCCGAGCTGTGTCTTGCCATCGGCCAGCGTGTATTTGACCGGAAGTTCGCTCTCCGGCTTGCCGTAACCGCCCTGATCCTTCGGCAGTTCAAACAGCGTCTCGAAAGACTCCTTCAGCGCATACAGGTTGATCCGGTCTTGCGGGCGCTTCGGGCCGGCGACGGAAGGCTTCACCGTTGACAGGTCGAGTTCCAGCGTCTGGCTGTATTCGATGCTGCCCTCCGCCGGAATGCCGAACAGATTCTGTGCTTTGTAATAGGCGCGCATCGCATCGACTTTTTCCGCATCGCGGCCGGTCGCCAGGTAGTACTGGCAAGTCGCTTCGTCGACCGGGAAAAAGCCCATCGTCGCGCCGTATTCCGGCGCCATGTTGGCGATGGTGGCACGGTCGTACACCGGCAACGCCACCGCGCCTTCGCCGAAGAATTCGACAAACTTGCCGACCACTTTGGCGCGACGCAGCATTTCGGTGATGGTCAGCACGATGTCGGTCGCGGTCACGCCCGGCGCGGCACGGCCGGTCAGGTTGACGCCGACCACGTCCGGGGTCAGAAAATACACCGGCTGACCGAGCATGCCGGCTTCCGCCTCGATACCGCCGACGCCCCAGGCGACGACGCCCAAGCCGTTGATCATCGTGGTGTGCGAATCGGTGCCGACCAGGGTATCCGGGTAAAACACGCCGTCCTTTTCCATGACGCCGCGCGCCAGGTATTCCATGTTGACCTGATGCACGATGCCGACGCCGGGCGGCACCACTTTAAAAGTCTCGAACGCCTGCATGCCCCACTTCAGAAACTGATAGCGCTCGATGTTGCGTTCGAATTCGATCTTCATGTTCTCGGCCAGCGCCTCCGGCTTGCCGAACACGTCGACCTGCACCGAGTGATCGACCACCATTTCGACCGGTGCCAGTGGCTCGACCTTGCTCGCATCCTTGCCGGCACGTTCGGCGGCGGAACGCATCGCGGCCAGATCGGCGAGCAACGGCACACCGGTGAAGTCCTGCAACAGGATGCGCGCCACGACGAACGGGATTTCCTCGGTGCGCGTCGCATTCGGTTGCCAGTTGGCCAGCTCTCGGACATGCTGCTCAGTGATTTTGAGTCCATCGAAATTGCGCAGCACCGATTCCAGCACGACGCGGATGGATACCGGCAGCTTGGAAACCGGGCCAATGCCGGCGGCCTCCAGTTGCGGCAGAGAAAAGTAGGTGCCGGTCTTTCCATGACCGGCAACGAAGTTCATTTGCGTATCGAAGAGGCTGTGCATGGCGTATTTATTAATGTGTTGGAAAACTGAATTCTAACCAAAGCGGCTCAACCGGGAGACCCGGAATCGGCAGCCGCATCAACTGTTATTCCGCATTGCAGCAATATATGATGCGCGCACGACTTCAACCGAGAAAAGGAAATGAGCGCCATGAACGACCTGAACCAGCAAGCCCTGGACTATCACGAGTTTCCCCGCCCCGGAAAAATCTCCGTCGAGTCATCGAAACCCTGCGCCACCCAATACGAACTGTCCCTGGCCTACACCCCCGGTGTTGCCGAACCGGTGCGCCAGATCGCCAAAGACCCGGCCAACGCCTACCGTTACACCAACAAGGGCAATCTGGTCGCGGTGATCACCGACGGCACCGCCATCCTCGGCCTGGGCAACCTCGGCCCGCTGGCCAGCAAGCCGGTCATGGAAGGCAAGGGCATTTTGTTCAAACGCTTCGCCGGCATCGACGTGTTCGATATCGAAGTCAACGCCCCTAGTGTCGCCAGCTTCATTGAAACTGTGGTCAACATCTCCCCGACCTTCGGCGGCATCAACCTGGAAGACATCGCCGCGCCGCATTGCTTCGAAATTGAAGAAGCTCTGAAAGCCCGGCTCGACATTCCGGTGTTCCACGACGATCAACACGGCACCGCCGTGGTGATGTGCGCCGGCCTGATCAACGCGCTGGAAGTACAGGGCAAGAAGCTCGACGACATCAAGCTGGTCTGTCTCGGTGCCGGCGCCGCCGGCCTGTCCTGCATGCGCCTGTTGATCGCCATGGGTGGCAACAAGGCGAACATGACGCTGGTCGACAGCAAAGGCGTCATCCACAGCGGCCGTACCGACCTCAATTCCCACAAACAGGAATTCGCCAAGGTCACCAACCAGCGCAACCTGGCCGACGCCATGAAAGATGCCGACGTATTCATCGGCGTCTCCGGCCCCAACCTGGTCAGCCAGGACATGGTCAAAAGCATGGCAGCGAAACCCATCCTGTTCGCGATGGCCAACCCGGACCCGGAAATCTCACCCGCCGACGTCCACGCCGCCCGCGACGACGCGCTGATGGCCACCGGCCGTTCCGACTATCCGAATCAGGTCAACAACGTCCTCGGCTTCCCGTACATCTTCAAAGGCACCTTCGACGCCCGCGCCAAGGCCATCACCCAACCAATGATGATCGCCGCCGCGAAAGCCCTCGCCGCCCTGGCGCGCGAACCAGTGCCGCAGGAAGTGCTCGAAGCCTACAAGCTGGACAAGCTGGAATTCGGCCGCGACTACATCATCCCGAAACCATTCGATCATCGTTTGATCGAACGCATCCCGCCGGCGGTGGCGGCAGCGGCAGACAAGTAACACGCCCCGACGAAACAACCCGGTAGGGAGCGCCATGCGCACTTTTAAGCGTTAAACCTGGAAACCTCGGTTGACCATAGATTCATCTCTGGTAAGCCGCGTGAGTACTGGCGAGTGGCCGGTTTTTCCATGCACCCATCGGGTGAGGTAGCAAAGCTGCAGGAGGCACCGCTTGCGGGCCGATCCCACAATATTTGCGCCGCAAGCGGACGCTCCTACAACTCAGTCAACTGCGGGATTTAGGTTAAACGGTGCGCATGGCGCACCCTGCTCGACGGCTTCAGGGGGTTATCAACGGGGGTTATCAACGCGGCATCTCCAATAGTTGCGCCTGAAAACGGTCGCGCAAGCGGTAGAACTCTTCCATTCGCGCCAGCAGCGCATCCGTCTGGCCAAGTTGTTTGAAGCTGATCAACGCCGTCGCCAAGGCATGGATTTCGATATGCAAAGGTTCGATAGCGGCGACGGCCGCTTGATGATCGGCATGCTGCCCGCCGGCGTGGCTCAACCATTGCCCAAAACGGCACTGCTGATGATCCAGCTGGGGGGGTTCGCTGCGATCCCCGAGCAAGTAGCTCAACATCTGCACGATCCAGGCTTGATGTTCCACCCAGGCAAACAGAATTGGCAGGTCTTCCCGGCGGATCGGTGCGCGGCCAAGCCAGGCTGCATCCGGACGCCATGACGCTAGCCAGTCCGGCATCGCGGCGGCCGGCATGGGGTGGGCGATGGCATAGCCCTGCGCGAGTTCACAACCAAGTTGCAGCAGAATCTCGCCATGCGCCAGGGTTTCCACGCCTTCCGCAATCGCTTGGCGGCGGAAAGCACTGGCCAGGCCGAGGACACCGTCGAGAATCGCCAGATCGTCAGGATCGTCCAGCATGCCGCGAACAAAGCTCTGGTCAATTTTCAACATGCCGGCTGGCAGACGTTTCAGATAGGTCAGCGACGAATAACCGGTTCCGAAGTCATCCAGTGCGAAACCAACCCCCATCTCGCGGCAAGCCAGGATCACGCTGGAAACGTGAGCAATGTCTTCGAGCGCGCTGGTTTCCAGCACTTCCAGTTCCAGGTCACCGGCCGCAACCTCGGGGTGAGCAGCAAGTTGCTGCCGCAAGCGATCGACAAAATCGACTTGCTCAAGCTGCATCGCATCGATATTGACGCTGGCCGGCAGCGGCAGGCCGACAGCCTTCCAAGCCTCGATCTGCGTCATCGCCGTATCCAGCACCCATTCACCCATTTCAATTGCCAACGGATGTTCGGCAATCAGCGGCAGGAAGGCTGCAGGAGGCAGCAGACCCCGCTCTGGGTGCTGCCAGCGGATCAATGCCTCGGCGCCGATGACGACCCCCGTGCGCATGTTCACCTTGGGCTGGTAGTAGAGAACGAACTCCCGTTTATCCAGCGCCTGTTTGATTCGCTCCAGGCTTTCATGATGACCGCGCTCGCTGCGATCCTGCACAGTATCGAAGATGTGATAGCGATTTTTGCCGGCCAGCTTGGCCTGATACATCGCCTGATCCGCCTGGCGCAACATCTGGTCGGCGTCGATCGCCTCTGCCTGCGGGTAAAAGGTCACTCCCAGACTGGCGGAAACACGCAGTGCGTTGCCTTCTTCGTAGACCACTTCCGCCGCGGCCGAGAGCAGGCGCGAAAGCAACGGTACACAGGATTCGACATCCGGCAGGTCGATAATGACCGCGACGAATTCGTCACCGCCCAGACGCGCCAGCGTATCGCCCTCGCGCAAGGCACGCTTCATATGTCCGGCCAGCGTGGTCAGCAGGTGGTCGCCCACATCGTGCCCATATTGGTCGTTGATCGCCTTGAAGCCATCCAGGTCGAGATAAGCGACGGCCAACTTGTCGCCGCGCCGATGAACTTGCGAAATGGCCTGGTGCAGGCGATCAGCCAGCAGGACGCGGTTAGGCAAACCGGTCAGGGTGTCGTAGTGGGCGATGTGCTCCAGTTGGTGTTGATATTCGATCTGGTAGGTGACATCTGTGACACTGCCAATCACCCTGACAGCCTGGCCGTTTTTGTCCCTTTCGACGACTCGTCCCCGGTCCAGTACCCATATTGGCCGGCCATTGATGGTTAATAGGCGATGCTTCGAGTGATAGTCGTTACTGCTTCCGTCAAGCATCGCTTGAATCAGTTTTTGAACCACTTCCCGATCGTCGGGATGGATCAGTTTGACGAAGGCTTCGTGGGTTTCGTCGATTTCGCCTGGCGTAGCGCCCATTAGCGTGAACCATTGCCGGTTGTGTATCACGTTGCCGCTCGGAATATGCCAATCCCATACGCCTTCGTTGGTGATGGCCAGCACTTCCTGCAAACGTTTTTCGCTGACGGAAATTTTTGCCTGGGCTTTGACGACGTCAGATATATCCTGCGCTACAACCAGGATCTGGTCCTGGCCAAGCGCGTTCTTGAACGGCTTTTTGATTGATCTGAAGTGATGAATTTCACCGCTTTTGCAGTCCTGGCTATCCTCGAAGACGATTTCTGTTTCACCTTTCGCCATGATCGCCATCAAGTTGTCGCGGAACGCATCAGCCATCTCTTTCGGGACGCCAAAGTCACCGTCATGCTTCCCCACCATGGCCTCGGGCGTGGTGTTGTAGAGCCGGGCGACGGCCTGGTTGCAGAGCAGAAAATTGCCGTTGCGGTCTTTGAGTAACACCGGGTCGGTAATCTCGTCGATGACCGCATGCAGCAATTGTTCGTTTTCGCGCAGGGCAATTTCAGCTTTCCTGCGCTCGGTAATATCTTCGCCGGCAGACAAGCCGCCGATGACGTTGCCATCCTTGTCGCGGATGGTGCTGTTGTGCCAGGCGATCAAGCGCTCCTCGCCGCTGCGGGTGCGCACCGGGTTTTCGTAGTATTCCGAACCGGAGAGGTTGCCTGCCAATTGCATTTTGAACACTTCGCGCACCTGGTCGACATCGATGCTGCGCGGTAGGCAGGTCGCGAACCAGTCCTTGCCGATCAACTCGTCTTCGACGTAGCCCAATACCTGGCAACCCTTGCGGTTGACCAGCGTAATCAGTCCCTCGGTGTCGAGCGCGACGATCATGGCTTCCACCGTCGCCATAATGTTGCGCGTGCTGTCCCGTTCGAGCAGCAGCGCCTGCTCCTGGCGGATTTCTTCGCTGATATCCAGACTCAGCCCAACCAGCGCAACCGGTTCCCCTTCGGCATTCCGCTTGACCGCCTTGATGACGCGAAAATCATGAATCTGGCCATCAACAAAAGGCAGGCGTTGATGGGTGACGCTGACGCCGGCACTGGCCAGGGCCTTGGCATCCGAGGCCAGACATTGAGGCCGGAATTCATCTGGAATCAGTTCGACGTAATGTTCAACCGAAAGAAACTGCGCCTCCGGAATACCGGTCGCCTGGCAGAAGGCCTTGTTGACGAAGGCAATCTTGCCCTTGCCGTCCTGCAGCCAGATCCCGATCGGCGCATAGTCCAGAATCAGTTGCAGCGTCTCACGCTCCTGCCGCAAGGCCTGTTCCGCCAATATCCTGTCGGTAATCACACGGGCGATGCCGAACAGACCGATGATCTCGCCCTGTGCATTCCTGATCGGATACTTGCGGTTGTCGACCCAGCCCTTCTGGCCATCGTTGGTCTGGTATTCCTGAATTTCTTGCGCCACCTCAATGCCGGCAAATACCTGCTTCTCCAAGCGGTAGTAAATATCGGCATATTCCTCGGGCAACACATCGTAATCCGTCTGTCCGATCAGATCGGTCCAAAGCTCGGATGGATCGGCAATGCTGACCAGGGTCTGGCTGGCGCCGGTAAAGACATGATTTCGATCCTTGAAAAAGATGAAATCGTTGGTGTTTTCCATCATCGAGCGAAAACCAGCGTGGGCAGCCAGTGCATCCACAGGATCGAACAGGCTCTTGGCATCGCGCAGTCGCAGGTTGAGAACCGCGCCAGCAACCGTCGATTCCTGGTCATAGTCCGCAACCAGGCATCGGATGCGCCCATTTGCCTGGCGCATGCGAAGGTTGCAGACGTGATGTTGCGGCTGGGAGGCAAATCGAGGCTGAATGCTCAGCATCGCATCCAGCACATCCTGATCGGCAGGATGTAATAGCGCCGAGATCGATACCAGCCCTTGCAGAATGCTGCTGGCGCGGTAACCAAGCAACGATTCGACATCACCCGCTACCGAAATTACGGTGTGCGGCGGTGCCGGCAGAAGTTGCAACCTGACTTCCAGGAGGATTGGGGTAGGCATGCGAATTGGTTAAACCCGAACGCTGGCAAGTTTGAACCTATTTTCAGGCTGAAGAACAGGGGCCAAGCGCCCAATTCGATTTTTCTGGTGCGCGAATTCCCGGGTTCAAAACACCGCTAAAACGGCAATTCATCAGGCCAGATGATGTTCTGACTTGATCAATTTAAAGGTGACGCAGAGCTGCCGAAAAAAGCATCAGCCTGCGTCGAACCGAAATTACTCCGCTTTCCGCTCCAGCGCGGTCGGTGAAATCTTGATCTTGCTCCGCGCCTTGGTGCTTTCCAGATAGGCGCGCATTTCTTCCTGTGCCAGCAGACGACGCATATCGTTGCGCATCGCGCTGACCTGTTCCGGCGGCATTTCTCCCGCCACAACACGGTTGATGCGATACAAGCGATAGCCCTCTGGCGACTCCACCCCGGTCCAGGCCGGCAACGTGTCGGCACGGGTGCTGAAAATCGCGCGCAAGGAAGCGGCAGGCACATTCAACGGGCGCATGCGCGACACCGACATCGGCGCAGACAGCGTCAAACCGCTCTGATTGCCGGCCATCGCGGCGGTCAATGCCTTCTTGCCCGCCTCGGCAGCCAACTTGCGTGCAGCGGTTGCAGTCAAGCTGGAGCGGATGCTGGCAGCCACTTCAGCCAGCGGGCGCACGCCGGCCGGGCGATGCTCAATAACGCGGGCGGACACCAAGGTATTCGGGGCAACCTCGATGGCTTCCACATTCTGTTTGTTCTTCAGCGCTTCATCGCTCAGCAAGGCGGCCATCAAACGGCTATCACCCAACATGGCCGGCTGCGCATTACCTGCGCTGATCCAGTCACTTTGCTCGATCTTGAGACCAAATTCCTTCGCCGCTGGCTCAAGGCTGTCAGACTGCTCGTAAACCATGTTGCTGAATCGCTCGGCAGCATCAATGAAGCGTTTTTGCGCTTCCTGCTGGCGCAAGGAAGTCGCGATGTCATCCTTGACCACGGCAAAACCCATCTTGGCGCCGCCGACAATGCCATCCAGGCGAATGATGTGGAAACCGAACTGGCTTTCGACCGGCCCCTGAATCTGGCCCGGCTGCATCGCCCAGACTGCATCCGCGAACGGCTTCACCATCATGTCGCGCGCAAACGTGCCGAGATCGCCACCGTTGGCGCCGGAACCCGGATCTTGTGAATGCTGACGCGCGAGATCGGCGAACTTGGCCGGCGTCTTGCGAACTTCAGCCAGCAATTGTTCAGCGCGTGCCTTTGCAACCTGCTTTGCCGCAGCATCAGCACCCGCATCGATCTTGATCAGGATATGGCTGGCGCGACGTTGCTCCGGCTCCTGAAACTGCGCCGGATTTTCGTCAAAATATTTGCGCACTTGTTCGTCGCTGACCTGAATCCCGGCTTCCAACACAGATTGCGACAGCGTCAGGTATTGCACGCGAAGCATCGCCGGCGTCGCAAAGCTGGCCTGGCGCGCCTTGTATTCCGCCTCGATCGTCGCGTTTTCAATCTTCACGGCCTGGGTGTAAGCAACGTAGTCGAAAATGACTTCACTGATCTCGCGCTGTTGCGCCAGAAGATTGGACATCCGGGTCACGCTCGGCGTCGCAATCAACGCCCCTTCGCCATAACCAATCTGCACCTGCTTGAGCAGCAGATCCTGGCTGACCATCGCCATCAATTCACCACGCGACATGTCGCGTCCCCGCAGCCAGGCATCCATCTTGGCTTCGGAAAAGGCACCGTTAGCCTGAAAGATTTCAATTCCGGTCAGAACCGCCTGAGCCTGCGGCTCCAGAATCGAAAAACCCGCCTTGCCAGCTGCCTGAGACAGCAGGCGGGTATTGACCATCTGATCCATCACCTGCTTGCGCAACGCCTTCTCGTCTACCTTGCCACCCTTTTGCTCCTGCTGCTCTTGCAGGCTCTTGATGAACTCGCGCTGACTGATTTCAACATCGTTGACGGTCGCCGCTGGCGGTTCCTGGCCACCGCCAGAAATATAGGAATCCACCCCCCACAAAGCGAACGGGACAATCAATAAAACCAGGATCACCTTGGCTATCCAGCCTTGGGAGCGTTCACGAATAGCTTCTAGCATGGCGCTTCAATCACTCAAACGGGGGTCGGAAAAGCGAGATACAAAAACTGGGCTCGCTGAAATATTCATTTAAAAACAATAACCTGGCGGAGGCGGTGAGATTCGAACTCACGAACGGTTTCCCGTTGCCAGTTTTCAAGACTGGTGCAATCGACCACTCTGCCACACCTCCGAAGCGCGGCATTCTAACTTGGCTTGCCGCGTCTCTGAAACCGAACTTTTCCGCAACCAACATTCCGACTAGTTAAAACAGGTCGCCGGCTGGGCAATGCCGCTGAAAACAGCGAAGTAATCCGGGAAGGTCTTGGCGACGCATTTGGGTTCGTTGATCCGGATCGGTACGCCGCCCAGGCTGACCAGCGAAAAGCACATCGCCATGCGGTGGTCGTCGTAGGTTTCGATCTCGGCGTTGGCTAGCAACTTGCCTGGCGGGGTGACGCGGATGAAGTCGGCGCCCTCTTCCACCGTCGCGCCCACCTTGCGTAATTCGTTGGCCATTGCAGCGATGCGGTCGGTCTCCTTGACCCGCCAGGAGGCGATATTGCGCAGCGTAGTGACGCCGTCGGCGAACAACGCGAGCACCGCCAGGGTCATTGCGGCATCCGGGATGTGGTTGCAATCGAGGTCGAGCGCATGCAGTTTGCTGCCACAGCCGAGACGGCTTTCGATCCACGAGGTTGCGTCATCGCGGCCAAAACCGATTTCGACGCCCATTCGCGCCAGCGCTTCGGCGAAGCGCACATCGCCCTGAATGCTGTTGCGGCCGACGCCTTCAACCCGCACCGGGCCGTGGCCGATGGCGCCGGCGGCGAGGAAGTAGGACGCCGAGGAGGCATCGCCCTCGACTTCGATTTCGCCCGGACTGCGATACACCGCAGCCGGCAAGGTGAAGCTTTGCCAACCGTCGCGGATCACTTCGATGCCGAAACGCTGCATCAGATTCAGGGTGATTTCGACATACGGTTTCGAGATCAATTCGCCCTCGACGTGGATCATCACTTCGCGGCCGAGCAAGGGTGCGGAGAGCAACAAGCCGGTCAGGTACTGGCTGGAGACATTGCCCTTGACGCGGGTGACCGAGGTCGCATCCAGACGGGCGGGCGCCATCGCCAGCGGCGGGAAACCGTCTTGTCCGAGATAGGTGATCTGGGCGCCGAGCTGACGCAACGCGTCGACCAGGTCGCCGATCGGTCGTTCATGCATACGGGCGACGCCGCGCAAGATGTATTCACCGCCAGCCAGCGCCGTCGCGGCAGTCAGCGAGCGGAACGCGGTACCGGCGTTACCCAGGAACAGTTCGGCCTGTTTTACCGGGAAACCCGGCGGGAACGCGCCACCGATGCCGTGCACGCGATAGTGGTCGCTGGCATCCAGGCGCTCCCATTTCACGCCGAGCCGAGTCAGCGATTCGAGCATGACCTGGGTGTCGTCAGAGTCGAGCAGGCCTTTGACCAGCGTACTGCCTTCAGCCAGCGCGGCGAGCAGCAAAATGCGGTTGGAGATGCTTTTCGAACCGGGTAAACGGACTTTGCCGCGGGCGCCGGAGAGCGCGGGAAGATTGATGAATTCCATGAACAGGTGACCTATCGTCGGAAATGAGCTGGCTGCGCGACTTTTCGCTCAGGTCCGCTCGAATGAAGGGTTGGGCGTCTGTGCCAAGGCGATGGATTAGCGACCTGATGTAGCGCGACGTTTTGCTGCTGCGGGCTTTCGAGTTGCACTCGTAACGGGAACCGACCGCTCTGCAAGGCGACCAGTCACATACTTATGCAAAACGCTGGCAATCAGCGTTTGGTACGGCATCCCTTCTTCCAGTGCTTTGACCTGAATATCGTTCAGGTCGCCAGAAGACAGGCGAATATTGACCCGCCGATCCTTGATTGCGGTGGCGCGCGCGGCGGCCTTGAAATTGGCAAGTTCGGCCTTCGTTGCAACAGACTTCAGTTGGCCTTTTTCGAAGGCGTTTAGCACTTCGAGTTCATATTCATCAATTTGTGGCATCTGGTTCACCTTGATTCAGATAGTCCCGAGTAGCCTTTCGGCTCGGGATCACGGTCTTGAGAAAGAAGTAATCTTCCTCCTCGACGAATGGCACCAAGTAGGCGTAGTTGTCGCTTGAGACGACAAGAACCCGCTGTCTTGGATATTTCGACTGGTTCGGGTGGGCCAAGATGTCCAGTAACCCGCCAGACTCGATGGCGACAACGATGCTCTCGAACGAAATGCCCCGCTCAGATATGAGCGTTTCATTTTTCTCGGCGTTCCAGCGAAATGGCTTCATGCAACCATCATACGAAGATGTGTGCCTATTGTCACCACCACCCCAAGACGTCCAACGTTGATTTAATCAACTTGGTTGCCGAATCAGTCGTTGTTGTACTTGCCTTGCAACCAGTTGGTGCGCGCTTGTCGTGCGCGCGCGAAAACCTGTTCCAGCGCGGCGCCATCGCGGGCCGCGACCAGCGCCCGTAACGATTTCAGCTTTTCGCCCAGCGCATCCAGTTCATCCAGCAAGGCATCGCGGTTGGCCAGCGTGATGTCACGCCACATTTCCGGATGGCTGCCGGCAATGCGGGTGGCATCGCGCAGGCCGGCCCCGGCGTAGCGGAAATAAGTCTCGGCGAGCGGCCGGCTGGCCAGTTCGTCCATCAATGCGAACGCCAGCAGATGCGGCAAATGGCTGACTGCTGCGAAGATCTGGTCATGCAAGGCCGCATTCATGCGGGCGACGCGGGCACCGCAGACGCGCCAGAGCGATTCGACCGCCTCGACATTGGCGGCGCTGTTTTCCGGCAACGGCGTCAGGATCAACGGCTTGTCAGCATACAAGCCGACGCGGGCGGCGGTGGGACCGTTGGTCTCGGCGCCGGCGATCGGGTGACCCGGCACGTATTGCGCAATGCATTCGGCGAGACCGGCGCGGGCGGCGGCGATCACATCCTGCTTGGTGCTGCCGACATCGGTGACGATGCAGGTCGGCGGCAACACCGGCGCAAGTTGTTTGAACAGTTCGGGCATGGCGCCGACCGGTGCCGCAAGCAAGATCAGATCGGCACTGGCAGCGGCGCTGGCGAGGTCATCGCCGATCTGGTCGATGATCCCGAGTTGCAGCGCGGATTCCAGATTGGCACGGCTGCGGCCAATGCCGGTGACGCGCTCGACTTGCCCGTGTCGCTTCAAATCGAGTGCAAACGAGCCGCCGATCAGGCCGACGCCGACCACGACCAGATGCTTGATCATGTCGGCACCGGGGTTTCTTGCTGGATATCGCCCAGTACGCTCAGGAAACGCGCGTTCTGTTCGGGCAAGCCGATGCTGACGCGCAGGTATTCCGGCATGCCGTAGTTGCCGACCGGGCGCACGATGACACCGCGCTTGAGAAGGGCCTGGAAGACCACCGCTGCCGAACGTTGCGGCGAACCCACCTTGACGCAGACGAAGTTGCCGAACGAGTCGATATGGTCAAGGCCAAGCGCATGAAAACCTTGCAGCATCTGCGCCATGCCGGCGTCATTGATGCGTTTCGATTCGGCGATGAATTCGGCATCGTTCAACGCCGCCGTAGCGCCCAGCAAAGCCAGGCTATTGACGTTGAACGGTTGCCGGACGCGATTCAACAAGCCTGCCACTTCCGGCCGCGTCAGCGCATAACCAACACGCAAACCGGCCAGGCCGTAGGCTTTCGAGAAAGTGCGGGTGAGCACCAGATTGGGAAACTCGGCCAGCCAAGCGACGCTGGGGGCCTGCAGATCGGTGTCCAGGAACTCGCCATAGGCTTCATCCAGCACGACCACCACCTGCGCCGGTACCGATTTCAGGAATGCATGCAGCGCATCGGCGGCCAGCAAGGTGCCGGTCGGATTGTTCGGATTGGCGATGAACACGACGCGCGTGTTGTCACATATCGCCGCGCGCATTGCCGCCAGATCGTGGCCGAAGTCGCGCGCTGGCGTTTCGATGCCGGTGGCGCCGGTGGCTTGCGTGACCAGCGGGTAAACCGCAAACGCATGTTGCGAATAGACGGCGGACGTGCCCGGCGCCAGGAAAGCGCGCGCGACCAGTTCCAGCACATCGTTCGAGCCATTGCCCAGCACGATGCCGGCCATCTCGACGCCCAGTTTGGCGGCAATGGTGGCTTTCAATTCAAAGCCATTGCCATCCGGATACAGGGCCAGTTCATCGAGCGCGCCTGCCATCGCCGCCAGCGCGCGCGGGCTGACACCAAGCGGGTTTTCATTCGATGCGAGCTTGACGATGTCGGCTTCATTCAGCCCCATTTCACGCGCCAATTCGGAAATCGGTTTGCCCGGTTGATACGGCGCAATGGCGCGCACGTAAACCGGTGCCAGGTCACAAGGATGCATAGGATTCTGAAATTGAGATCTGAAAAAAATGCTGAACGAGGACGCTAAACAGCGACCGGGTAGGCACCAAGAATCTTCAGAAAGGAACATTGATCCTCGACTTCGTGCAATGCGGCCTGGATATTGGCATCGGCATGATGGCCGTCGAGATCGATGTAAAACACATATTCCCAGGCGCCGTTGCGCGCCGGGCGCGATTCCAGCCGGGTCAGGCCGATCTGGTGGCGGGCCAAGGGCGCGAGCAGTTCCAGCAAAGCTCCCGGGCGATTTCGCACGGAAAGTACCAGCGAGGTTTTGTCGCACCCGGAAGGCGCGGTTTCTTCCCGGCTGAGCACGAGAAAGCGAGTCGTGTTGTTGGCTTCATCCTCGACATCGCGGGCGACGATATTCAGGCCGTAACGCTCGGCTGCCAATTCGCCGGCAATCGCCGCCGCATCCGGATTCTCCGACGTCAAGCGCGCCGCTTCGCCGTTGCTGGTGGCGCGAATGGTGCGCACCGCGGGCAGGTGCTGACTCAGCCATTCGTGGCACTGGCCGAGTGATTGATCATGCGAATAGATCACTTCAATACCGGCCAGGCCTTCGCCTTTGCGCATCAGATGCTGGCGCACGCGCAACATCACTTCGCCGCAAATCTTCAGCGGGCTGCTGAGCAGCAGATCAAGGGTGCGATTGACCGCGCCTTCGGTCGAGTTTTCCACCGGCGCGACGCCGTAGTGGGCTTCGCCGCGTTCAACCGCACGAAACACGTCATCGATGCTGGTGCAGGCCAGACCCTGCGTGGCGTGACCGAAATGCTTGATCGCGGCCGCTTCGGAAAAGGTGCCGCGCGGCCCCAGAAAAGCGATGTTCAGAGGCTGTTCCAACGCGCGACAGGCGGACATGATTTCCTTGTACAGCACGGAAATCGACTCGGCCGGCAACGGGCCAGGATTGTCGGCCTGCATCCGCCGCACTACCTGCGCTTCGCGCTCCGGTTTGTAGACGATGCCGTTCTTCAGATGGCCGATGGTCTGCGCCAGGCGCGCGCGTTCGTTCAGCAAACGCAAAACCTGTTCATCGACGGCGTCGATCTGGTTACGCAGGGAAAGGAGGTCTTCGCTCATGTCAGTCAAAAAAAGTGTCAGTCAAACAATGAATCAATTCGATGGAATATAACGCACCCGCAGCACGCCCTCGATGCCGGCAAGTTGTGCGATGACCGCATCCGACACGGCGGCATCGACATCCACCAGGGTGAAGGCCATTTCGCCTCTCGATTTGTTCACCATGTTGTGGATGTTGAGACCTGCCGCCGCCAGCGAAGTGGAAATCTGCCCCAGCATGTTCGGCACGTTGGCATTGGCGATCGCCAGGCGATCGACCGATTCGCGCGCCAGACTGATGTTGGGGAAGTTGACCGCGTTCTGGATATTGCCGTGTTCGAGATAATCGACCAGTTGATTGGCAACCATGATGGCGCAGTTTTCTTCCGCTTCCTCGGTCGAAGCGCCAAGGTGCGGCAAAGCGACGAAGCGTGGATGCTGCTTCAACAAGTTGCTCGGAAAATCGCAAATGTAGGCGTGCAGTTTGTGGTCGTTCAGGCCATCCAGCACGGCTTGCTCGTTGACAATCCCGTCGCGCGCAAAATTCAGCAGCACACAGCCCTTGCGCATCAGTTTGACCCGGTCGGCATTGATCAGGTCTTTGGTGGCCGGTACCAGCGGCGTATGCAGGCTGATGAAATCGCAATGTTTGACCAGATCTTCCACCGAGGCGGCTTTCTTGACTTGCGAAGGCAAGCGCCAGGCGGCGTCAACGGTGATTTCCGGGTCGTAGCCGATGACGTTCATGCCAAGCCGGATGGCGGCATCGGCCACCATCGAACCGATCGCGCCAAGGCCGACCACGCCCAGCGTGCGGCCGGGCAGTTCGTGGCCGACAAACGCCTTTTTGCCGGCCTCCACCTGTTTGTGCAAAGACCCGGCATCGCCTTCCAGACCGGCAACGAAAGCGATGGCCGAAGCCAGATTGCGCGCGCCCAGCAACATGCCGGCGATGACCAACTCCTTCACCGCGTTGGCGTTGGCGCCAGGGGCATTGAACACCGGCATGCCACGCGCGCTCATCGCCGGCACCGGAATGTTGTTGGTGCCGGCGCCGGCGCGGCCGATGGCCAGAACGCTGCCTGCAATCGACATGCTGTGCATGTCCTGCGAACGCACCAGGATGGCGTCCGGGCCGCTGACATCATTGCCCACGACATAGGTTTCCGGCAGCCTTGCCAGGCCACGTTTTGAAATGGCGTTCAGAGTCAGAATTTTCTGTGTTTTGGCCATGCCGCTTCCCCAGTGGAATTAAAAAAAGCACGGCCGGCGCATTGTTCAACACGCCGGCCAAGGTTGACTGCAAATTCAAATCAAGCGCGAGACTTTTCGAATTCCTTCATGTAATCGACCAGCGCCTGCACGCCTTCCACCGGCATCGCGTTGTAGATCGAAGCGCGCATGCCGCCAACCGAACGGTGTCCCTTCAGTTGCACCAGATTGCGCGCCTTGGCACCCTTGAGAAATTCTTCGTCCAGCGCTGCATCCTTCAGCGTGAACGGGATGTTCATCAGCGAGCGGTTGTCGCGAGCAACCGGCGAATTGAAAAAATCGGTCGCATCGAGGTAGTCGTACAGCAAGCCGGCCTTCAGGCGATTGGTCTGTTCCATCGCCACCAGGCCACCCTTGGCTTTCAGCAGTTTGAACACCATGCCGGCGATGTAGATGCCGTAGGTGGGCGGCGTGTTGTACATCGATTCGTTTTCGCTGTGCGTCTTGTAGTCGAACATCGTCGGCGTGCCGGGCAGCACCTGGCCGATCAGGTCGTCCCGCACGATGACCAGCGTGACACCGGCGGGGCCGACATTCTTTTGCGCGCCGGCATAGATCAGGCCGAATTTGGACACATCGATCGGGCGCGACAGGATGGTCGAGGACATATCGGCCACCAGCGGGATATCGCCTGTTTCCGGTGTCCAGAAGATTTCGACGCCGCCGATGGTCTCGTTCGGCGTGTAGTGCACATAAGCGGCATTCGGGTCGAGTTTCCAGGCGTCCTGGGTCGGTGCGTAGCTGAAGTTCTTGTCTTCCGAACTGGCAACCACGTTCACCGCACCGAATTTCTTCGCTTCCTTGATCGCTTTCTTCGACCACTCGCCGGTATTCAGATAATCGGCGGAGGCTTTGCCGCGCAGCAGGTTCATCGGCACCATGGCGAACTGGCTGGATGCGCCGCCTTGCAGGAACAACACCTTGTAGTTGGCCGGAATGCCCATCAACTCACGCAGATCGGCTTCAGCCTGGGCCTGGATGCCCAAGTATTCCTTGCCGCGATGCGACATTTCCATCACCGACATGCCGCAGCCCTGCCAGTTGACGAGCTCGTCACGTGCCTGTTCGAGTACTTCTCTTGGCAATACGGCGGGACCTGCGCTGAAGTTGTATAGACGTTCCATGGGTAAAGAGTCCTATCTGGTTACAAGTAAAAAGCCGCGAAGTCCGCAGCGATGCAATTTTCCGTTTGCTGAAATACGCGTCAAAAATTCAGACTGGCGTCCGTGATTGCCACCTAACTTTCATGACGTGAGTCGTCACCCCAAATCATGAAACCGTTCGACAAGCTCACGGCTCAGGGCGAACGGGACTGTGTGTTTCACGTTAATGATCCGACTTGGCGCGGCCGCCTTTGGCGGGCGGCGCATCAAGTCCGCGCATCAGTTCAAGCCTGGCGATTTTCGCGGCATTGGTTTCGCCATTGACGTTGATGATATTCAGTTTGCCAAGCCCCTGACGCAGTTCATTGTTGAAGTCATACACCGCACCAATCACCGTCAGATGACCGCCGATGACTTGCTCATCGAACTTGCTCATCGCCTGGCGAACCTGGTTGTTGACGTTCAGCCTGACGCTGCTCAAACCGGCATCGCCCTTGGGAATCTGGATGGTGTCGAGTTCGCGCTGGATGCTGCTCGGCTCCTTGCTGTAATCACTCGCCGCCGCCGCAATCGCACCGCACGCGACATGACCGACGATGAGCAGCAAAGGCGTATGCAGATGATGCACGCCATATTCCACCGAGCCTTCGGCCGTGCTGATCTGATTGCCGATATTGCGCACCATGAACAGATCGCCATCAGGCGTCGCGTCCAGCGCATGCGAATGCACGCGTGAATCCGAACAGGTGATCACCGTCGCACGGGGATGCTGGCCTTCGGCAAACTTCGCGAAGTAGGCCGGTTTGTTCTTCAACATGAAATTGCGATTGCTCTGCACAATTTCACTCAAAATGTCTTTCGCGTTGCTGGTGGCCTGCTGCTTGTCGCTCAATGCAGCGGCATATTCACGCAGCGTTTCTCTAACAATGGTGCGGATCATCTCTTTCTCGGCATCGCTCATGACCATGAAATCGGCGGCATGCGACGAAGCGGAAAAGAACAGCGCGAAGAGACCCCACAAGATGGAACGTTTCATTAATTGCCCCCAGTGAGGAAAAATTTTAACCCGATTCCGTCGCTTATCGACCAGGCCGGCAATAACTTCAATCCCTGAACCGCTTTCATACTTTGCCTGAGCGCCAGATCGAGAGAACGATCCAGACGCTATTGAAAAAGGCGACGATAAAGCCCAGCAGGCCGAAGAACGGCAAGCCGAACAACTCCGGCCCGCCTTCGACGGTCATGATGATGCTGGAGCCGACCACCAGCGAAGCGGTCAGCACGCCCATGGTCAGCCGGTTGGCGGCGCTGTTGAGTTGCTGGCCGAAATGATCAAGACGCTTCAGGTCGAGGTCGATCCGCAGGCGACCGCTGCGCGCACGCCGGAACAGGCGTGCGACATCGCGCGGCAAGCCGAAAAATATCTCGGCGATCTCGCTCACGCCATGCTTGGCGCGCTTGGCCAGCGCCTGCGGCGAATAACGCGCTTCCAGCACCTGGCTGACAAACGGCGTCAGCTGATCGACCATGTGAAACTCCGGATCGAGTTGATGGCCCAGGCCTTCCAGCGTGATCAGCGCCTTGAACAACAAGGTCAGATCAGGCGGCATGGTGAGTTGGTTATCGCGCATCAAGGCGGTAACTTCACTCAGCAAGGCGCCGAGATGAATGTCCTTCAGGCCCAGATTGTCATAGCCAAAAATTAATTCCGAAATGTCGTAAGCCAGATGCTCTTCATCAATTTCGACATCGCCGGCCCAGGCAGTCAGCACATTCAACATGCCGGCTTCATTTTTCTGAATCAGCGCCTGGAGAAAATCGATCAGTTGTTCGCGGCGGTTGTCGGTGACTCGGCCGACCATGCCGAAATCAATCAGGCCGATCACATTGCCGGGCAGATAAATGACGTTGCCGGGGTGCGGATCCGCATGGAAATAACCATCCAGCAGGATCATTTTCAGTACCGCATTGGCACCACGTTCGGCGAGCAGCTTGAGATCGAACCCCTCCGCCTCGGCGCGGGTAATCTGCGACCCCGGAATACCGATCAATTCTTCCTGCACGTTCACCGTCTCGCCGCAGTATTTCCAATAGACGCGGGGAATATGCACACTTGCATCGGTTTCAAAGTTCTTGGCGAAGGTTTCCAGATTGCGCGCTTCCTTCGCCAGATCGAGTTCGCGCAGCAATGAGCGTTGCAACTGGCCAACAATTTGCACCACGCGGTAACGCCGCATATCCGGCATTTCCATTTCCATCAGGCGCGCCAGATGGGTCAGGATGCGCAGATCGGCATCGATCTTGGCGTGAATATCCGGCCGCCGAATCTTCACCACCACCGCGACGCCATCCGGCAGGCGGGCACGATGCACCTGAGCGATCGACGCGGCGGCAAACGGCTCGCGATCGAATGCCAAGAACACGTTGTCCACCGAGTCGCCCAACACCCGCTCAAGCTCGCCCTGCAACAGTTCGAACGGCACCGGCGGCACATTGCTGTGCAATTTCTCGAACTCGACAATCCAGGATGCCGGGAACACATCGACCCGCGTCGCCAGAATCTGGCCCAGTTTGACGAAACTCGGCCCGAGTTCAGTCAGCGCCAGTCGAATACGCACCGGCAGATCGAGCTGGACGATCTCGTTCGAGGTTCTCCAGTGCAGCAAGCGGCCAGCGCGCTCAAGCAGATGGGCAATACCCAACAGTCGGACGAAATCACCCCAGCCATAACGGATCAGAACCGACGTAATTTCATGCAGGCGCGGCAGATCGCGCACCATGGAAAGAGTTTCTCGCAGCATGCCGGGCGCTTAATCGTGAGCTTTGTCGTTGGCCATGTCGTTGGCCATGTCGATTGCTCTCTCGTTGCCCTTGACCGGGCCGGAATCGGCCTTGCCAGTCCGAGCATCCAGGGCATCCGCCAGACCGCGCAGGATACCCGAGGTCATTTCGCTCAAGCGCGACCGCGAGACGCTGGCGGCGGTCATCACATCGGCACTGCTGCCCTTCACCACGCGGATCAGACGATTGTTGAAACGCTGCATGACATCACGCACCTGATCGCCAGTATCCGTCCCCGTACGCGCCAGATGCGCAGCCAGATCGGTGAACTCGCCCTTCATCCAACCCCGGCTGTCATCCGCCGCGTTTTTCAGCGTGGCAAGCAGGTCGTCTTCGAGTACTTGCATCGAGTCAATGGCTTCCTTGGCATCGGTGTCGGTAAAATCGCGGCCCTGCTCCCAGGCTTCTTCCAGCGCCATCTGCATCGCATAAACCGAACGCGCGACCGCTTCATCGACCCCTTTCACCGCCTCGCGCACCGCCTCACCTGCCGCTTCGCCGCGTTGCGCCAGACCGCCGTCAATACCCGCCAACGCCGAACGCAACACGTTTTTGACAGCTTCCGGATCCGCCTGTCGATCCACCAGGGCGCGCATCACCAAAGCGCGAACCCGTTCACGCAAGCCTTCATCCAAAGAAGCTGCGGCCTGAACGTCGGAAGCAACTTGTTCATTAATTTCATAGTACATAGCGGGCCTTCTTAATGTAGATTGTTAGTTCACATAGTTACATAGTAGTCAAAGCTATCGACTAAATCGCCTCCTGATGGCTTAATCGCTCGCACTCCTGTGTCAAATTTCTCGACAAATTTTACTCATGCGATTCCTTTCTCTCTTTGTCTCCCTGCTTGCCACGCTGGCTTTTAGCGGCCCGGCAGTTGCTGAGGAAACAGCCGATCTGTCAATTGTCGAAGGCGTCAAAGCCAAGACATTACCCATTCTGAAAGCACTGAGCCTGATCGGCACCCCATATAAATTTGGCGGCAACAACCCCGACAAAGGTCTTGATTGCAGCGGTTTCGTCAAACATGTCTACAAGGAATCGGCCGATATCAGCCTGCCACGAAGCGCGGCCGAGATGAGCAAGCAAGGCGAAGTCGTTACGCAAGCCGAGCTCAAACCCGGCGATCTGGTGTTCTTCAATACGCGCAAGAAACCGAATTCCCATGTCGGCATCTATGCCGGCGACGGCACTTTCGTGCATGCAAGCAGCAGTCACACGAAAGAGGTCACTGTTTCTCGCATTGGCGAAAAATACTGGGCGAATCGATTCAACGGAGCGCGGCGTGTTTTGCCCGCGACGCAGTAAATTCCTCTGGCTGGCCGGTTTGCTGCCTTGCCTGGCAGGAGCCGCCATGACCGAAGAAGAAATGTTCTTCAAGGGGGTCAGCGACGTCAACGAAGGTGAACTGCGGTTTTTGTCCGCCCCGCCGGCGACCCCGGTGCACCACCATCAGAACCAGATTTCGCTGAACGCTGAAAGTTTGCTCAACGGCTGGGCCAAGTTGGAGCAATGCCATCAACATCTTGATCCGGTGCCCAGCATGCAGATCGTTTACCACCGGGATCGGATTCGCAACCTGGTCATTTCACGCAGTGAAAATATTGGCCGCAGTTGGGTGCATGAAAACAGCGTTCAGATGGACCAGGTAGCGCGCAATGCAATGATCTGCATAACTGCGGATACACAAGCGCTAGTGGCCGAGGGGGGTTATACCTTCGTGCTCTCGAATGGCCCTTACATGCGACGTTTTTTCGATGGCTACTACCCGATGCAGGTCAGCATGCGCGTCCGCTGGGACATGCCCGAGTTTCGCTTTGTCGATATCAACCCGCCAGTCCAGACCGGTTTCGCGTTGACCCGACAGGCCAATGAAGTCGCTTTCGATGCGACATTCGAAGGCGAACTGCGGACCCGCATCCGGTTTTCTGCGACGCCTGAATAACCCTTCAAAAGCACACTGAATCAACCACTGCATCCGGGTAAAAAGCGTTTTTTATAAAAATAGTTTTGATAACCGTTCTCATTGATGCGAGAATTGCCAGGCCTTTTTTTTGAAAGCCTGCCTGGAGATTGCTTGATGAAGACGTTTAAATCGATGTTGCTTGCTGTTTCGCTGATGGTTTCCGGCTATGCCGTGCAAGCCGATGAAGTGGTTGTTTATTCGGCGCGAAATGAACAACTGATCAAACCTTTGTTTGATGCCTACACCAAAGAAACCGGGGTCAAGGTCAAGTTCATTACCGACAAGGAAGGCCCGCTGATGGCTCGCCTGAAAGCCGAGGGACGCAATACCCCGGCCGATATATTCATGACCGTCGATGCCGGCAATCTCTGGCAAGCCGCGCAGGAAGACTTGCTCAAGCCGGTCAACTCTAAAATCCTCGCAGCCAGCATTCCGGCGCATCTGCGCGACCCGGGCAATGAATGGTTCGGTCTCTCGGTGCGTGCTCGCACGCTGATTTACAACCCGAACAAAATCAAGCCGGGTGAACTCACCACCTATGAAGACCTGGCCAACCCGAAGTGGAAAAACCGTCTCTGCCTGCGCACCTCGAAGAAGGTTTACAACCAATCCCTGGTCGGCATGATGATGAATGAATACGGCGAAGACAAAACCGAGCAGATCGTGCGTGGCTGGGTCGCCAACCAGGCCACCCAACCCTTCCCGGACGATACCAAGGCGATGGAAGCCGTGGCTGCCGGCCTGTGTGATGTCACCATCGTCAACACCTATTACTTTGGTCGTTTGATGGAGAAGAAACCCAACTTGCCACTGGCGATCTTCTGGCCGAATCAGAGCCTGAAAAACAATTCCGCCGGCGTCCACGTCAATATCTCCGGCGCCGGCGTGACCCGCCATGCCAAGAATGAAGCTGGAGCAATCAAATTACTCGAATGGCTGGCTTCCGAAAAAGCGCAGAACCTCTACGCCGACGTGAACATGGAATATCCGGCCAACCTGAAAGTCAAACCGGATGCCGCAGTGGCCGCCTGGGGCACGTTCAAACCGAACCTGATCAACGTGGCGCAGGCCGGTGCTTTGCAGGCCAAAGCGGTGATGTTGATGGACCGGGCCGGGTATAAGTAAACCCCGTTAAGTAAGCCCGGCTAGAATGCGGACCTCGCTATCCCCGATTCAATCACTCACATGATCACCGCCGAAAAGGCGCCCGTTGCGGGCGCCTTTTCCTTTGTTTCCAACGCTTCCTCGCGCTTCGGCCCGTGGACCGTCGCACTCGCGCTTGCCCTTCTGACGCTGATTCCGGTTACGGTTGTCGCGTTGGCGATGCTCGACCCGGATCAAGCGATCTGGGATCACCTCTGGCGGCATGTGTTGCCGGAACTGCTGGTCAATACGCTCTGGCTGGTCATCGGCGTCGGCATTGGCGTCACCGTACTCGGAACCGGGCTGGCCTGGCTGACTGCCGCCTGCGAATTTCCTGGCCGCAAATTTTTTTCCTGGGCGTTGTTGTTGCCGCTCGCCCTGCCCGCTTATGTCACTGCTTTCGTCTGGATCGGCCTGCTCGATTTCACCGGCGGCCTGGCCACCTGGCTGCGCGATAGCTGGGATATCACCTGGACGCCGCCGATTCGTTCGCGTGGCGGGGTCATCCTGGTCATGGTGCTGGCGCTGTATCCCTATGTTTACCTGACCGCCCGCACCGCGTTTCAGGGCCAGGGCCGACGCCTGCTGGAAGCGGCGCAATCGCTCGGCGTCAGCCGCCGCCGCGCCTTTTTCCGGGTGGCTTTGCCGATTGCGCGGCCGGGCATCATTGCCGGCCTTTCACTCGCCTTGATGGAAACGCTGGCCGATTTCGGCACCGTCTCGGTGTTCAACTACAACACCTTCACCACCGCGATCTACAAAGCCTGGTTCTCGATGTTCTCGCTGCCGGCGGCGAGCCAGCTTGCCACCATCCTGATCTTCTTCGTGCTGGCGCTGGTGATGCTGGAGCAACTCTCGCGCAACAGCGCCCACTATGCCAACTCGGCGCGCGGCAGCGGCGGCGCGCGCCGGATTCGACTCGGCGGCGCCAACGCAGCCATGGCAACCGGCTTCGCCAGCCTGGTTTTTCTGCTCGCCTTCGCCATTCCACTCATCCAGTTGCTGATCTGGACCAGCGACATCATGGTCAGCGACCTGGATGCGCGTTATTTCGATTTCGCCTGGCATTCCCTGCTGCTTGCCGGTCTGGGCGCATTGCTGGTAGTCAGCCTGGCGCTGGCGCTGGGTTATGCGCAGCGTTTGCAGCCGACGCCCGGCATGCAGCTCACCGCGCGCCTGGCCACCCTCGGTTACGCCTTGCCGGGCGCGGTATTGGCGGTGGGTTTCTATATTCCGGTCGCCGGCATCGACAACTTGATCATCGACACCTGGCGCGACTGGACCCGGCAGGAAATCGGCCAGGTTTTCGGCGGCACCCTGTTCGTCATGCTGCTGGCCTACAGCACGCGTTTTCTCGCCGTCGGCTTCGGACCAGTCGAGACTGGCCTCGCCCGGATTACCAAAACCATGGATGAAGCCGCCCAAGTGCTCGGCACCACTGGCATGAAACGGCTGTTCCGGGTGCATTTGCCGATGTTGCGCGCGCCGCTGCTGGCGGCCGCCGCGCTGGCCTTCGTCGATATCATGAAAGAATTGCCGATCACCCTGATGACCCGCCCGTTCGGCTGGGACACCCTGGCCACCCGCGTTTTCGAGATGACTTCCGAAGGCGAATGGGAACGCGCCGCGCTGCCCGCCGTCGCGATTTGTCTGGTTGGCCTGCTGCCCATTTTTTTTCTGGTGAAACACAGCGATGCTCGCACTTGAACACGTCGCCCAGTCGTATGGGTCAAAGCCGATTTTGTCGGATGTCTCGTTCGTCCTCTCGCCCGGCCAGATCGGTTGTCTGCTCGGCCCCTCGGGTTGCGGAAAAACCACCGCGCTGCGGCTGATCGCCGGCTTCGAGCAACTCTCCGCCGGCGAGATTCGCATCGGCGCCGAAATCGTCAGCGCGTTTGCCAACGGTCGCGGCCATAGCCTGTTGCCGGAACAACGCCGGGTCGGCCTGGTGTTCCAGGATTACGCCCTGTTTCCGCATCTCAGCGTGGCAAAAAACGTCGCCTTCGGCCTCTCCGCGATGCCGGCCACAGACCGCCGCATGCGCGTCGCCGAGATGCTTGATCTGGTTGGCCTCAGCCACGAAGCCGAAGCCTATCCGCACCAGCTTTCCGGCGGCCAGCAACAACGCGTCGCCCTCGCCCGCGCTTTGGCGCCAAGGCCGCGCCTGTTGTTGCTGGATGAACCATTCTCCAATCTGGACGTGGAACTGCGCGAAAAACTCTCGCTGGAAGTCCGCGACATCCTGAAGCAGGAAGCCATCACCGCCCTGCTGGTCACCCACGACCAGCACGAAGCTTTCGCCATGGCAGACAACATCGGCGTCATGAACAAGGGCGTCATCCAGCAATGGGACACGCCGTACAACCTCTACCACCAGCCAATCAACCGCTTCGTCGCCGACTTCATCGGCCAGGGCGTGCTGCTGCCCGGCGAGGTGCTCAACAGCCGCCAGGTCGAGATCGAACTCGGCGTGCTGGAAGGCAGCGTCGATGGCGATTGCAGCGATGAAGGCGGCTGCACCCAGTGCGATCTCGGCTGCCGCGTCGATGTGCTGATCCGACCGGATGACATCATCCATGACGATGACAGCCTGCTGATGGCCGAGGTTGAACGCAAAGCCTTCCGCGGCGCCGATTTCCTTTACACGCTGAAATTGCCCGGCGGACAGCGCGTGCTGGCGCAAGTCGATTCGCACCATAACCATGCGATCGGCGAAAAAATCGGTATCCGACTCGGCGTTGACCATGTCGTCGCCTTCCGCAAATAGCGCAGCCGAGCTGCCGCCACTCATTGCCGGGCTACTGAATCCGGCGGCATATCCACATGCTGCCGCTGCACCGCAACTGATCGAAACGCATATTTCCTGGGTCATTCTGGCTGGCGAGTTCGCCTACAAGATCAAGAAGCCGCTCGATTTCGGGTTTCTCGATTTTTCCAGCCTCGCCAAGCGGCATCACTTCTGTGCAGAAGAAATCCGTCTCAACACGCGCCTGGCGCCGGATATTTACCTGGCTGTGGTCGCGATCAGCGGCTCGCCGGAAGATCCCCGCTTAGATTCCAGCATCCAAGCCGCCGGCCCGGTGATCGAATGGGCCGTCAAAATGCGCGCTTTCCCGGCCGATGCCACGCTGGACCGGGAAGCCGAAGTCAGCGTCGAGCAGATTGACGCGATTGCCGAATGCATCGCTGACTTCCATGCCGGCATCGCCAGCGCACCGGCCAGTTCAACCTACGGCGAGCCGGACAAAGTGGTCGAACCGGTTGCGGCCAACTTTGAACAACTCCGCAAGCTGCTGCCCTTCGATCGCGACAGTCAGCTAAAGCCGCTGCTTGACCGGCTGCAAAGCTGGAGCAAAAACGAAGGTCAACGCCTGGGCCAGTTCTTCGCCGCGCGCAAATCCGGCGGCTTCATCCGCGAATGTCACGGCGACCTGCATCTGGGCAACATCGCCTGGGTGGACAACAAACCGCTGGTTTTCGATGCCCTCGAATTCAATTCGGCGCTGAACCATATCGATATCATCAACGAAATTGCCTTCCTCAGCATGGACCTGCGGCATCGCGGCCGCACCGATCTGGCCTGGCGTCTGCTCGACGGCTATCTGGCGCAGACCGGCGATTTCGCTGGTCTGCAAGCCCTGCCCTATTACCAGGTCTATCGCGCCATGGTGCGCGCCAAGGTGACCGCGATCCTGGCCGCCGAACACCCGGAGCATGCTGATTTCAACGCATGCCTGAGCTACCTCCAACTCGCCGACCGTCTGGCACATGACCGCCGTCCGGCGCTGTTGCTGATGCATGGTGTTTCCGGCTCGGGCAAGACCTGGCTGTCGCAACATCTGCTGCAACAACTCGGCGGCATCCGCTTGCGTTCGGATGTCACGCGCAAACGCCTGTTCGGTCTGAAGCCGTTGCAGGAAAGCGCCGATATCCCGGGCGGCATCTACACGCAAGATGCCAGCGCCCGCACGCTCGCAACGCTGCTGCAGGATGCGCGCGGCCTGCTTGCCGCCGGCTTTCTGGTCATCGTCGATGCCACCTTCATTCATCGCAGCTGGCGCGCGCCGTTTCAGGCGTTGGCGGCGGAACTGCAGGTGAACTGGCGGATTGTTTCGCTCGCAGCGCCATCCGACGTGCTGCAAGCACGTATTGCGCAACGCCAGGTGCAAGGCACAGATGCTTCAGAAGCGGGGCTTGCGGTGCTCGAATCGCAATTAGCCCATCTGGAACCATTCGACGCGGATGAAGCAACGCATGTGATGCAGTTTTACAGCGGTGGGACGGTGGCGGATGCCATTTCCCGCTTGCTCGACGCGCTTGACGCACTTGACGCAAAGTCGTGATCAACAACGCGGCTAATCAACCAAGCAGGGTGCGCCATGCGCACCACCCCTTAAGAGTCGAGAAATAATAAGTTGGACAAATAGGGGTGTGTTGGCGGGATGCGATGCAAGGCGCCGGTTGCGCCGCATGGCCATTCCCTGCAAGCGACCGGCAACGCCGCAGCGCGCTCGCCAGCGCGGCCAGATTGTTCAACCTGGAAACCTCAGTCGACCATAGATTCATCTCTGGTAAGCCGCGTGAATACTGGCGAGTAGCCGGTTTTTTCAATGCACCCATCAGGTGAGGTAGCAAAGCGGTAGGAGGCACCGCTTGCGGGCCGATCCCACCCCGTTCGCGCCGCAAGCGGACGCTCCTACAACGCGGTCAACTGCGGGATTTAGGTTCAACCTTGATTCCTCTGTTGACGGATTAAATCGTTACGTATCAAAGCATTGCGCGTGACCTGATAGGTGCGAATTTATTCGCACATAACGCATTGATTATGCGAATAAATTCGCACCTACATGGGTTCCAACTGAGGTTTCTAGGTTCAATGCATAATTTGCGTTCGCTACAATGATTTGCGTCAGAGTCCTCATTCACCCGGATATTTCATGAATTCGCGTGATGCTCGCGCAGAACCTTGTTTGCAATGGGAATTTCGCTAAGGAGTGGCGTTGTCGTTCGTACGCCCGACTGAGCGGGGTCGTTGCCGCTTTAGCGGCTTACGAATCCGGCCTGCCCCTTGCGGGTAGAGCGAAACTTTTCAGTACGGATAAGGAACCAGCAAGGAACCAGCAAGGGCGCGCGAGCATTTATGAATAATCCGGGTTAAATCCAGTCACGTTTCAGAATCATCGGGAGTCAGTCATGCGTTGGAATCGCAGTCGTGCCAGCGAGAATGTGGAAGATCGTCGCGGCCAAGGTGGTGGTGGAATCAGTGGTCGCAGCATCGGTCTGGGTACGGTAGTCATCGCGGTGATCGCGATGTTGCTCGGGGTGGACCCGAACATCGTGCTGAACTTGGCCGGCGGCCTGAATCAGCCGACTGCGCAAACCCAAAGTGCACCACCACCACCGGCGGATGACGAAGCCGCACGCTTTGTCAGTCATGTGCTTGGCGACACCGAGGACACCTGGCGCATGCTGTTCGCCAAGTCCGGCAAAACCTATCAGGATCCCAAGCTGGTGCTGTTTTCCGGCTCCACCAATACCGCTTGCGGCCTTGGCCAGTCGGCTTCCGGGCCGTTCTACTGTCCGGGCGACAACAAGCTGTACATTGATCTGGTGTTCTTCAAGGAACTCGGCAGCCGCTTCGGCGCCCCGGGTGACTTCGCGCAGGCTTATGTGATTGGCCATGAAGTCGGCCATCATGTGCAGAACCTGCTCGGCATTTCCGACCAAGTCCAGGCGGAACGGCAGCGCAGCAATCCGACCCGCGCCAACCAGTTATCGGTGAAGCTGGAATTGCAGGCAGATTGTTTCGCCGGTGTCTGGGCGCATCACGCCGACCGCATGCGCCAGGTGCTGGAGGCGGGCGATGTCGATGAAGGGCTGAATGCCGCCAGCGCAATTGGCGACGATCGTTTGCAGAAACAATCGCAAGGCCATGTCGTACCGGACAG
>Ga0105047_10002686_pt1 | contig 31578 bp, 30 predicted proteins | sample MAT04_FD_78384 | JGI IMG/M metagenome (GOLD analysis project Ga0105047, IMG submission 78384) | Freshwater microbial communities from Lake Fryxell liftoff mats and glacier meltwater in Antarctica - MAT-04 (megahit assembly) | ecosystem: Environmental > Aquatic > Freshwater > Ice > Liftoff... | reverse complement strand
ATTCAAATGCAACAATCTTTGCATAAACCGCTTGAACGAGTAGTTTCAACCTCTCTATCTCTTCTGGGCTCGGTGTATATGACCGCTGAAGCTCTTTTAGGCTTTCTGCCTCAACATAGACCATTTGACCCTCTACGGCCGTGTAAGCGCTATAGGCGGGGTGCTCACTGGCAAGCATTGCGTAGAATATAAGCTGCAACTTGTGTTTGTAGGCCTTAAGCCCCTTAGTCTTATCTTTGGTTTCAAAACTGGCGAGTGGTCTGCCGGTTTTATAGTCGATAATCGCCAATGATTTTTCTGTGACGTCGATTCGGTCTAGCTTGCCCCGAACCCTAGCTTCGCCCACATGAATGTCTGTCATATCTTGCTCGGGCGTACTGCCCTTCACTAATGTATACTCGTAATCTTGAAACAGTCTTTTTAATGTTTGCTCGCCTTTTTTATTAAATCTGAGATATTCAGGAGTTGTGAGCTGCTGGCTTTTTAGGCTGATGCTAAAATCTTTTACCACGGCGTCTAACGTAAAGTTATCTTGGTTGATTAAATTCTGAGCAGTCTCCATGGCTGCGTGCATCGCCGTGCCATACGACATGCTTACCGACTTGGCTTCAGGGAGGTACAGTAAGTTACGTTCTTTGAAGTACTGCGGTCCGCCTCGCTCAAGATCGAGGAAGTTTAGTAGATGCGTGACGCTGAGACTATATGTTTCTAGTCGTGCTTTAAGAATGGCCTTCTCCTGACCTGCATTAAGGTCCGGCCAGCGCAAGTTCTCCTCTAATATTTGCACGAGTTTTGTTTGGGTCTTTTCGTCTTTCTGCTCTGCTTCGAAGGCGCTCAGTACCATCGGACTAACCGCCACGTCTTTGCCAGCATGGTTTAGGTAATAGGCGCTCAGTAGTATTGATGATTTGGCCCTCGTCAGCGCTACGTACATTAGTCTGACATAATCGTCTAGGTCATCACCGGGTGGTTGAAGCGGTAGATTGGCGGGTGGCTTGCGAGAACCCTTGCCTGGCTTCCAGTTATCATCAACAGCATCAACAATATAGATCTCATCAAACTCGAGTCCTTTTGCTTTGTGTACCGTTAGTAGCTGCACGGCATGCTCACCTGTTATAAAGGGCGATTCATCTGCAACAATCAATCCGTTGGTTTTGTTGATGTCTATAAATCGCACGAGCTCTTGTAGCGATGGCTCGGTGTTTTTGGCAAACTCGTGCACTAGGGATCGTAGCAACTGAATGGCAGACAGGCTATGGAAATATTGGTTGGTGCGTTCGGTATCTCCATTCATAAAATAATCATGTATCGGCGAACAGTACTCTTCGGTCTTGCGAAGACCCAATAAGTACTCTAGCGTCACGCTTAGCGGCAGGCTGTCGCTTTGCTGGGAAAGCCACATAAACCAGTGGCCAATCGCCTGTATGTTCTCGTCACTGCTCGAGGCCAGCGACTGCAGCCAGTCATCATTCCTGCGATTAGCCACGGCTAGTTCCCAAAGCATGTCTGGCGCTATACCCCACATCGGATGGCGAATTATTCGATGAATTATTGAGTTGCTGAGCTGGCTGTCGCCAGCTTTGATTGCTTCCATGAGCTGCGCTATTAGGTATACTTGCCCGACTATTTCGTGGTCCAGCACGTTGCTTTGCTGCTCGTAGCGCACCGGCACTTCAAGTTTCTGCAAAATACTTGTCATTTTGATAAGGCTGTCGTGGCTGCGTGCCAATACGGCCATGCTTTTGTCTGGTGTATATGATTTTTGAATAGCTCGGGCGATCTCGCTATGTTGCAGCTCACGAGATGAGTAGCTCACTGCTTTAATAATGCTTGGCTGTGCCGGCGGGTTTTCAGCCACAAGATCTTTATTGAGGCTAGAATCTTGGCCAACTAAACGGTTTTCGGCCTGAGTAATAATGCGCTCGGCGCAGTCCAACACTTCTTGGCTGGATCGATAGTTCTTGGTTAAAATAATGGTCTCTACTGAGGGGTACCGACGCTTAAAACCGAGCATATTATTAAGTTCAGCGCCGCTAAACTTATATATCGCCTGGTCATCATCGCCAACAACCATAATATTTGGTTTATCGTCTTTTGTGTAATGCGTCGCCACTAAATGCGCAAGTCTGAGCTGTGCCGGAGTTGTATCCTGGAACTCATCGATAAGCACGTAGTTAAATCGCTCTTGAACGTCGGCAAGTATCTCGGGGTGTTGTTCTAGTTGGGCCACGACCTCAACCAGCATGTCAGAGTAGTCGTAGAATCCACGTTCATGCATCTGCTCACGATAGCTTTCGTAAACATCAGCTAGCTCCAACCACCATTTGTTACGTTGACGCTCAGCAAACATGCCTTTTTGACCGGCTACGGTTTGTATCCAGCGTTTCTTCCAAAGCCCCGTATTGGCAGCTTTACCAGTCTCTGCATCGAGCTCAATTGCACGGTCGAGGCCGTCCATCAGCACCGTCGTGAGGGATGTTAGCGGATAGACATTCTCGTCGATTGTTTGTGCCGGTAGTGCCTGAACTTTGGTTTGTAGCTCCGGCAGGCTTTTATTTGATAGTCTTGGCTCCAAAATATCAATCAACTCAGGCTCAACTAATTCGATATAGGCTCCATTAACTTCTATAATCGCTCTTAACTTTTCTGGTGTCAGACCAGCATCTTTAGTTAGGCCGATAGAACGTCGTATGTCGTTGATAAGTGTGTACTGACCGGCAAATTTGAGCGCAAGCGGGTTATCGAGCGGCAATTGCCCGATGATATTTTCAATTACTTCAAGCTGAACCGAGTTTGGCGCAACTGCCAGCCGTGCCGCATTCCAGAACTTATCTGGGTACAGATTCATAATTTCACCAGCAAAACTATGGAAGGTCTTAACAAGAACTTTAGAACCTTCTTGGCCCGCCAGTGCGATAATACGCTGCTTCATATTGACCGCAGCCTTATTGGTATAGGTCAGACACAGAATATTCCCCGGTACCACATCCCTGCTCTTAAGAATATTAGCCACCCGCATGCTCAGCAGCTGAGTCTTACCCGTCCCAGGCCCGGCAATAACCAGCACAGGGCCCTCGGTAGTATCAACCGCCGCCTTCTGAGCCGTATTCAACAACTTATATTCGTCTTCGTACTTCCCCATCGTGACCTATTGTATATCTTTACTGGGGTCGCTGCTAATCTTTCGATGTCGTCGTGGAGCAGACTTCGCAGTCGTCGTCGTAGCTGAAGCCCGAGAACCACTGCTTTGCAGCTTTATCTAGCGGTTCGAGGTCTTGGAAGCCTATAAATTCGGCTGCCTGACGCATAAGGTATCCAGGATAGCCGTGAAAGTGGAATTTGCCCCACTCTACAGCCGCCCAGCGCCGGCCGGCCGGTACAACCGATACTGGCTTTCTTGCAACATAGCTTTTAAAGTCCTTACCGCTGGCTTGCCGTTTAAGGTTGTGCGCTACAAAAGCGCCGTCGTAAAGTGCCGTTTGCGCCATTCCGCTATATGGAGTGTTGGCATTATCTCCAAGCACGAAAATATCGGGGTCTGTTTGTAGGTACACATCCACAGCAACTTTGCCCCTGCCCATCAGGGCAAAATGATTAGCATTAAAGAATGGATGGTTCGTGACGCCGGCCGTCCAAACAACGGTATGGCTTCGGATCGGTCTGCCGCTAACGTTTAGTTCATTGGCGGTCTGTCCCTTAACGACGCTGTTCAAGTAAAGCCTGATTTTGAGTCGTCGTAATCGGCGCCGTACTGATTTAGACGTGGCTTTTGATGATCTAGGTAGTAACCTGGGTGCGGCTTCAATCAGATCAATGTGAACTTTTCGGCGCGCCATGCCATGCTTTTTAATGATTTGACTTAAGTAATGACGTAATGCGCCGGCAAGTTCTATTCCTGTTGGGCCAGCACCTACAATTACATATCTAAGATCTGGCTTTTTGTCGTCTATCAATTGCTGGTGTAAATGAGCTTTAAACTTGGCTACTTCGACTTGGCTTTTGATGCTGTATGAGTATTCAGCTAAGCCTGGAATGCCAAAATAATTGGTAACTACTCCAAGTGCCAGGATTAAGCTGGCATATTCGTAAACTTTGTCTTCACTTGTAGTAATTGTCTTGCTCTTACGGTCGAGGGTTACGGCTTCACCAATAACTGTAGTAACTCGTTTGTTATTAAAAATGGTTTCGAAAGGAATGCTGGAGTTGCTACGTTTACCGCCAGTAGCTGTGTGGAATAGCGTTGGGTAATATCTTAGTTCGCGGTCGTTGCTTAGCAGCGTTACATCAAAACGATCATCTTCACATAATTCTAGCGCGGCTTTAACACCTGCAAAACCACCACCAACCACTAAAACTTTATGTTTCTTTACCATCTTGCTTATGATTATATATCAAAACGATTTTATTCAGGTCATTATTGCCCGAGTCTTACTGGATATTATGTGGATTTTAAGAGTTACCGCAGCACATCAGTTACATATTTGTCCCAGCCAGTAGCTACAGGACTCTCTGCAATATGTCGATTAAGTGACTCAAGAACGCCAGGTTCGTAAATATGTTTTATGGCGGACGCAAGCGATGCGACATCGCTGGGCTCACATAGTAAACCATTAAGGCCAGGCTTCACTTGGGTGTTGAACGAGCCGGCGGTTGTGGCAATGACTGGAGAACCGTAGTAATTAGCTATGGCAACATGCTGACTAGCTGTACCGGACTTGTATGGCAGTACCACTGCGTCCGTGTCGGCGATTGCATGAGCTAGTTCTTGTGTAGATAAATATCGATTTATGAGAGTTACTCTATCTCCTAATTTTAGTTCTTCTATCTGGTGTTTGTACTTTTCTGTACCGCCCCAGAACTCTCCCGCAACCAAAAGATTCACAGCATTAGTTTTTGCTAAAGCTTCAAATAATATATCTAAGCCTTTATATGGTCTAACGAACCCAAAAAATAATAATTTCCTAGAAGCAGTTTTAGTGTTACTTTCTGAATTCATGGGTGGTGGAACCGCAAGGGGGAGGTCCGAAATCATGATTGCAGTATCCGTTATGGTTTTTGCAATTTCTGCTTGGGCTTTTGTATGCACGACTATTTTATCGACGCTGTTAAAAACTCTTTTGGTAAGTTTCTCGTCGCCCGGACGACCTTCGTGAGGCAGTACATTGTGGCAGATGATCGTTATTTTGGCAGTTGTTGTAGAGAGGCCCTTTAAAAGTACCGAGTAGACGGGTCCCTGTATCGTCGGGACCCACCATATAAGTATTATCTGGTCAAAATCTTTGAGTTTTCGACCTAGCCTCCACCAGCCTATGGGGTTTCTCCACGACAAAATCCTTTTAGCATCACTGAAGGTAGGCACTTCGGGATCGTCTTGTTGTACGAATTGATCGCCGGGATAGAAGAATGGAAATTGATGCTTCCAAGATATTAAATGCACGTCATTGCCCGGATCACTCAGCTCATTTGCAAGTTGGGTAGTTTGCTGGGCAATCCCTCCTTTGTATGGGTGTGTTGGGCCTACGATTGCTATTTTCATATTGCCGACATTGTATCAAAATTTGCATTCCCGGGGGTAAAACACTTAAGCTTAGGTATATGGATAAAACAATCAATGAGCTAAAAAAAGCTGGATTCAGCGGTGAGCTTGATAATTCTGCGACTGCCCTTGAATTCTATAGTCATGATGCTTCGATGTTCGAGCTTAAACCCAAGCTGATCGTAAAACCTAAAGACACTAAAGACGTAGAAACGCTAATAAAATACGTCGCTGCTCAAAAAATAAATGATCCTGATTTGAGTATTACGGCTCGAAGCGCTGGCACTTGTATGTCTGGTGGCGCGATTAACGATTCAATTATTGTCGACTTTCAGAAGCACTTTAATACGATTAAAAAAATAACCTCTACAAGCGCAAATGTTGAACCAGGAGTATTTTACCGCAACTTTGAAGCAGAAACGCTCAAGCACGATGCATTAATGCCCAGCTATCCTGCATCACGTGAGTTGGCTAGCGTCGGCGGCATGGTAAACAACAATGCCGGCGGTGAAAAGTCATTAGAGTTTGGCAAAACCGAAGATTACGTCACAGAACTTGAATTTGTATTTGCTGATGGCATAAAACGAACAGTTAAACCACTCAACAAGACAGAGCTTGATAAAAAAATGAAGCAAAAAAACTTTGAGGGTGAAGTTTATTCAAAACTATTCAAATTAATCGACGATAATTACGACCAAATTAAAAAAGCCAAGCCTAACGTTACCAAGAATTCGACTGGCTATAGTCTTTGGAATGTGTGGGATAGAGAAACCGGCATCTTCGATTTGACACAGATGATTATAGGCGGCCAAGGAACACTTGGTTTCGTAACTGATATACATTTTCGGCTAGTTCCCGCACCCAAACATTCCGGCCTACTAATCCTGTTCATGAAAGACCTCGATGATTTAGGTGAAGTTATTCCTAAAGTATTGGCAGCTAAACCGGCAACATTTGAAGCATTCGATGACGCAACGATGTTTTTGGGCATCAAATTCATGCCTAGCTTCCACAAGATGATAGGTTGGGGCGGCGTTATAAAATTAGCAATCGGTTTTATACCAACTGGTATGCAGTTTTTGCGAGGAATTCCTAAGCTGATTATGATGGTTGAGTTTAACGGCGAAACAGAAGATGAAGTGCGAGCTAAGATACGAGCCCTACACAATGAACTAGGTAAAAAACGTGCTCGATACGAGATAAATGGCTTTGAAGAAGATGCCACTGAAGGAAAATCAGAAAAGTTTTGGTTGATGCGTCGCTATAGCTTCCAGTTGCTTAGAAGCAAAGTAAAAGCAAAGCACACAGCACCGTTCATTGATGATTTTGTTGTACCGCCGAAACATCTAAGTGAATTTTTGCCGCAACTCCGTACCATTATAAAAAAGTATAAATTATTTGCTACGCTTGCCGGCCATATGGGCGATGGTAATTTCCACGTAATCCCTCTTATGAAGCTGGAAGATCCAGAAGATCGGGCTAAGATATTGCCGGCTATGAAGGCGGTTAATAAATTAGTTTTACAATATGGTGGTTCACTATCGGGCGAGCATAATGACGGTTTAGTGCGTGGTCCTTGGCTAGAAGAGATGTACGGCAAAGAAATCTACCAGCTATTCAAAGACGCAAAAGACATAATGGACCCGCAGCACATTTTTAACCCGCACAAAAAAGCTAACGCCGACTGGGAATACTCATTCAGTCACATCCGTGACCATTTCTAAAACTCATAATAATTGTGTTTATATGTGAATAGCATAAGTGGTACAATGGGCTTACGTTTATAGGTGATAAATGGCGGAAAATGAAAACAAAGCATAAAACTATTATTACTGCGATTATTTTAGTATTGGTCATTCTGATTGGCTATATAATTCTGCACGGCGCGAATTTTCAGGTCCTCAACCCTGCAGGTCAGATAGCTAGCAAGCAAATGGATCTGATGATATTCGCTGCATTACTTTCCTTGATTGTAGTAATACCAGTATTTATTATGGCTTTCACTTTTTTATGGAAATACCGTGAAGGAAAACACGCCAAATACAGCCCCAACCTTGACAGTAATATATTCGCAGAAATAACTTGGTGGACTATCCCTACGATCCTGATTGTAATTTTGTCTGTTGTGACCTGGATTAGCACCCATCAGTTAGACCCATTCAAGCCTATAGCCTCCAGCACAAAGCCTATGACGATTCAGGTTATTGCCCTTGAGTGGAAGTGGCTATTTATATACCCAGAACAAAATATCGCCACAGTTAACTCATTCAACTTCCCGGAAAAAACACCGATTAAATTTGAAATTACTGGAGACGCGCCAATGAATTCGTTTTGGATTCCACAGCTAGGCGGACAAATTTATGCGATGAGTGGCATGGTTACAAATTTGAATCTAGAAGCGTCGGGTACTGGTAGTTACAGCGGTTCATCGGCCAACTTAAGTGGCAAAGGGTTTTCTGGCATGAAGTTTAAGGCAAACTCGATGAGTAGAGTGGATTTTGATGAATGGGTAAAAACAGTCAAACAAATGCCAAACAATTTGACCACCACTGAATATAACCAATTATCCCGGCCTAGCGAGAACAACCCTGCCAGCTCCTATGCGACTAAACAGGCGGGTTTGTTCGAATCGGTAGTAGAAAAATACATGCCTTATGGTCATAATATGGATAATATGCGAAGCAAAAATGACTCTCAAACGGTGGATTACTGATGAATAGTTTCGCATCCGGATTACTTGGTAAATTATCTTGGGACGCTCTTCAGCACGATATTATAGTAACCGGCGGGCAGGTATCTATGGTTTTGGCTGCATTAACTGTCGTAGGTTTACTATTTTACTTTAAGCGTTGGAAATGGCTCTGGAACAACTGGCTAACAACAGTTGACCCCAAAAAGATAGGTATTATGTATTTGATTGCTGCTACCCTGATGCTGCTTCGTGGCGCCGTGGATGCGGGTATGATGCGCGCGCAGCAAGCATTGGCTAGTGGGGCCTCTGACGGATTCTTGAGCTCCGAACATTTTCAGCAAATATTCAGTGCCCACGGCACAATAATGATCTTCTTTGTTGCGATGGGCCTTATGTTCGGGTTGATTAATCTGATTGTACCTCTTCAAATTGGCGCCAGAGACGTCGCCTTCCCCTTTCTTAACGCGACTAGCTTCTGGCTTTACGCGGCCGGCCTCATGCTAATTAATCTATCACTGATGGTTGGAGAATTCTCGGCAGCTGGTTGGCTCGCCTATCCGCCACTATCAGGCATTGCCTACAGCCCAGGCGTAGGTGTCGATTACTGGATATGGAGCCTGCAGATTGCAGGTATTGGTTCAACGCTAGCTGGCATTAACTTTATTGTCACTATACTCAAAATGCGCTGCCCTGGAATGACTATGATGAAAATGCCAATGTTCTCTTGGAGCGTTCTATCAAGCATGGCGCTCGTAGTGGTAGCCTTCCCGATCCTAACCGCCACTCTAGCAATGCTTGCGCTAGATCGCACTTTGGGTATGCATTTCTTTACCGCTGAATCTGGCGGTAATCCCATGATGTACATAAACCTCATTTGGGCATGGGGTCACCCCGAGGTATATATTTTAATATTGCCCGCGTTCGGAATTTTCTCTGAAATCGTTGCTACCTTTGCCCGCAAACGACTCTTTGGGTACAAATCAATGGTTTGGGCATTGATGGCGATTACAGTTCTTTCCTTCGTGGTCTGGCTACATCACTTCTTTACTATGGGTGCCGGCGCAAACGTCAATGCCTTCTTCGGAATAATGACCATGATAATCGCAGTGCCAACAGGTGTTAAGCTGTTTAACTGGCTATTTACTATGTATCGTGGCAGGATTCGATTTACTTCACCGATGCTTTGGTTTATGGGCTTTGTGGTAACTTTCACCATCGGTGGAGTTACAGGAGTTATGATGTCAGTGCCAGCAATCGATTTTCAGCTACACAACAGCCTTTTCTTAGTTGCTCATTTTCATAACATGATTATCGGCGGTGTTGTGTTTGGTTATTTCGCTGGCATCACTTATTGGTTCCCGAAGATATTCGGCTTCAGCCTTAACGAAAGACTCGGTAAATATGCTGCCTGGTGCTGGATTGTTGGTTTTGTGGTCGCCTTCTTGCCACTTTATATCTTAGGTATTATGGGCGCCACAAGACGACTTGAAAGCTATGATTCATCAATGGGCTGGCAAGGACTGTTTGTAGTGGCTGGGTTCGGCGCAGCTATAATTATGCTAGGTGTTACCTTCCAGATTCTTCAAGTTATTGTGAGCATTATTAATCGCAAAGACAATCTAGATACAACCGGTGATCATTGGGACGCTCGCACCTTGGAATGGTCTACAAGCTCCCCCGCCCCGCACTATAATTTTGCCGTTCTACCTGTAGTCACAAGAAGAGACGATTTCTGGGAGTCAAAACAATCAAAGAGGAAAAATACAGACAAGCCTAATTATCAACCCATCCATATGCCCAAAAACACACCCGTAGGTCTGTATATAGGCATGCTGAGTTTAATTACTGGATTTGCGATAGTCTGGCATATAATTTGGCTAATTCCGGTCGCGGTTGTGGCGATCATATTGCTGATTATTATTCGAACATCAAATACCAACAGCACTTTCACAGTTTCTGTAGCAGAGATAAAAAAGCACGAAGCAGCAAGATTGCTAACTAAGGGTAAAACATTATGAGCGATACAACGACAACGCATGCCGCGACATTAAGCCATAGACAAGAAGAGGACACAAAATCGACTTTTGGTTTCTGGATATACCTAATGACAGACGCGATATTATTCGCCAGCCTTTTTGCCACCTATGCAGTACTGCGCAACAACACCAACGGCGGTCCAGGCGGTCAGGAGCTATTCAGCCTGCCCTTCGTGCTTGTAGAAACGTTATTATTACTAACCAGTAGCTTCACTGTAGGCTTAGCCTTATTGGCGGTTCACCGACACGATAAGCAAAAAGCTCTTATATTGCTGGGAATTACTTTTGCATTAGGCGCAGCATTTATTGCTATGGAATTAACTGAATTCGCCCATCTAATTCAAGAGGGTCATTCCTGGAGGCAGAGTGCGTTCTTATCAGCCTTCTTTACCCTTGTTGGTACCCACGGCCTACACATTCTAGTCGGTTTGATGTGGCTAAGTGTGATGATTGTTAAGGTTGTCCGTGAAGGACTTAATAGGGCCAACGTACGAAAATTAACGTTGCTCGCAATGTTTTGGCATTTCTTGGACGTAGTCTGGATATTTATCTTTAGCATCGTTTATCTAATAGGAGCGGCATAGTATGAAAAAGAATATCCCAGTAGTCTCAAAACACCAGCCATTACACGCTACATTTGCTGGTTATTTAATCGGTTTTCTACTTTCAATATATTTGACGATTTCAGCCTACCTTGTAGTCGTCTATGATACTTTTTCTCGCAATACAGTGATTGCTATAGTAATCACTCTTGCTCTAACGCAATTTGTTGTTCAAGCGATTTTCTTTTTACACGTCGGCAAGGAATCAAAGCCTAGATGGAATCTAATTATGTTTAGTTTTATGGTTTTGGTAGCGGCTATTATCATCATCGGATCTATCTGGATAATGGCAAATCTAGACTACCGCCATGGTGTATCGCCAGAAGAACTTAACAACACTATCATTAAAGATGAAGGTTACAAGCCTTAGCGGTGATCAGAGAATATTACAAGCTCACAAAGCCTGGAATAATTCGTGGCAATTTGATTGCCGCACTTGCAGGATTTTTCCTAGCATCTCAGGGTGATATTGATCTGCTCCTACTTATATTTACGATGCTCGGGACATCATTAGTGATAGCTTGCGGATGTGTAGTAAACAATTATTTTGATCAATACATCGATTCAAAAATGCCGCGAACTAAAAATCGTGCACTAGTAACCGGTAAAATCTCGAACCAAAACGCATTAGTATTTGCCTTTATAATCGGGATTATCGGCACCGGCCTTTTGATTGTGTTTGTAAATGTATTGACTGCTGTTATCGGCTTGTTTGGCTTGTTCGCTTATGTTGTTTTGTACGGATTGGGTAAACGCCGGACGGTTCACGGAACACTTATCGGCACAATTTCAGGCGCCGTTCCGCCAGTTGCTGGGTACACGGCTGTTTCTGGCAGCATCGATCAGGCGGCAATCATCTTGTTTTTAATTTTAGTGTTTTGGCAAATGCCTCATTTTTATGCGATCGCGCTATTTAGGCAGAAAGATTACGCTGCTGCCAACTTACCAGTATTGCCCGTGGTAAAAGGTGTTCGAATCACAAAGGCACACATATTTGCTTACATCATTGGATTCGGGCTTGTGAGTAGTCTGCTGTATGTATATGACTATGTTAGTGTGCTGTATCTAATTGTTGTGTCTGCTCTTACAATAATCTGGATATACTATTGGTTTAAGGACATAAAAAGTTCAAATGTAGTCGCTTGGGCACGACGACTTTTTGGAGTTTCTTTGATCGTTCTACTTGGAACCTGTGTGGTTATCGGTATCGACTCGTTTATCTTCTAGAACTTCATCTTTTACGACGAGTTTTTTCTTGGCGTGTGTAGCGATTATAAACAGTCCTAGTATGAGCATCAGCACTATATACATCGCTCGATCGATAATACTTGCAGCTACAATGGTTGAAGCATCAACATTATGCAGATTCTGGGTAAACAACAAGAATGCTTCCCTAAAACCGATAGCCCCGGGTGTAATTGAAACGAATAAGGCTAAATTGGCCGCACCAGTATAGATCAAGGCCTGTGATACTTCTATTCCAGGTGATACGCTGTTTAGCTCAATATAGTAGATCAAAGCCACCACAAGCACCTGTGCTAGCGTTGCGGCTGCTAGATAGTACCAATTGCCTAATGCTAGTAACTTAACCCGTGGAGCGACCTTAGGGTGGCGCGAGATCAGATAGGCTCCGATTAGTAGCCCGCCGATTAACGCTATTAACCACCAGCCTAAAATTCCTGATAGCAAAAACAACCCACTGAAGGTACCAAAGAATATATAGTAAACAATTGTTGCCAAGCTGTACTGAGTAACGCTTAGTCTGTACTTTTGCTTTAAATATACGGCTCTAAACGCTGGCCCGCTCTGTAATGGGCCAAAAAAGTTTATAACTGACGAATAAGCTGTAAGTAGTGCTGTTTCTGATATGTTAAGACTCAGCCGACACAAGCGAAGTGTTGCATTAAAGGTTAAGCCAAGCACCAATACTGATAGTAAATAGAGCAGGAGTAAGACTAGTAAGGTAAAAGGCGGAATCTGGGCCAGCTGTTGCCTGACCTCTGGGTGGGTCGCAAAATAGTAGACAAATGCGGATATTGTAGCTATTAAAATTAGTACAACCGCGACTTGACGCAATAAAGTCCGTTTCATACCACTCATAGTAGCTTATAATAGGATTAACTGGATACATTTATGCAAAATAACACTTCTACATCACGCCGCATTATCAACTTCATAGCTTCACCTTACTTTTTTGGTCTGGTTGTTCTTGTACTCGTCGTCCAGGCGCTTTGGTTGGCACTCAGCGGGATCTATCCGATGGCCTTCGACGAAGATTTCCATCTGGGTATCATTAAATTATATGCCGAATATACAAGTCCTTTTTGGGGCGCCCATCCACCTGGAGCTGATGCTTACGGTGCAATTAGTCGAGACCCCTCGTACCTCTATCATTACTTAATGAGTTTTCCTTATCGAATAATCGTGGCCGCTACAGATAGTACGGCCGTACAGATTATTTCCCTTAGACTGATTAACATCGCATTCTTTACTTCGGGATTGTTCTTGTGGCGAGCCGCACTTCTAAAAACCAAGGCATCCCCTGCTATTGTTCACCTTAGCTTGTTGATGTTTATACTGTTGCCGATTGTACCGTTTTTAGCAGCCCAGATTAATTACGATAACGTGTTCATACCGTTGGTGGCAGCAGTGTTTTTATTCGCCTCACGTGTAGCTACTTCTATCACCAATAAAAAAACCATTAGAGCTGAAGACCTAAGCATTCTAATAATCGTCTGTTTAGCTACGAGCTTAATCAAATATGCCTTTTTGCCAATATTTATCGCTGTAGTACTCTACCTCTCCGTTGTAATCTACCTTCACAGGAGCCATCGGGCAAAAATCACAAAAGGTTTAGTAAAAAGCTGGAAAAGCTTATCTATCGTCCTTAAAGCTTCACTTATTGTTTCTCTACTAATAATCAGCGGCTTATTTGCTGAACGATACTTAGTGAATATGGTCCGTTACCACGAGCCAGTACCTGACTGCTCAAAAGTATTATCGGTAGACCAGTGCAGACAATATGGACCATGGGGCCGTGATTACGATATTGCATCCAGAAAGCCAGCAGACGCGCCGGCAAATCCTGTTGCATTCAGCTATGATTGGGTTACCGGTATGTGGCTAAGGACATTCTTCGCAGTAAGTGGCCCGTCAAACGAATTTGAAACCAAAGGTCCTTTTCTTGTGCCTGCAACAGGCGCAATTGTCATCATCATATTTGCATTGATTTCCACTGTTATTTATTGGCGCAATATTTGGCGACAATACCAAAAACCCGTCATTGCACTATTTCTGACGGTAATATTTATTTACATTGGCTTGCTCTGGATTGATCGCTATCAATCATATATAAAGCTGGGCCAGACCGTTGCTCTGAATGGACGATACTTGTTGCCAATTATACTGCCAGTTATGCTATTAGGAGCTCTAGGTGTAAATGAATTGTTCAAACGACACGACTCATTTAAGCTTGGAGTAGCCACCACATTTGTAATAATCTTCATGCTTGGGGGCGGCGGGTTAACTTTTGTACTACGAAGCAATGATGCTTGGCTTTGGAATAACAGTATTGTTATTAAGAGTAATCAGCAGCTACGAAACACGATAGGGCCTGTAATTCCTGGCTATAACAATCCTGGCCTGTTCATGTCACAGAATTAATTTGAGAATCTGATTCGCTTAGTTTGCTCGAGGTTATCTTCTGTAAGTACACGGTTGATACGAATTAAATCCGCAATCACGTTCAGTACTAAACAAAGGAAAGCCGAAATCATTAAAAGTGATCCAACGAGCAAAGATTGAATGTGGCCGCCCGTAGACCCATCTTGCAAACTTAAAAATATAAAACGAGCGAATGGAATCAGGCCAAATAAGAATAGTACAGCTCCTAAAATTCCAAAGACCATATAAGGCTTGTACATCACGTATGCCCTGATAATAGTTACAGCTGATTTTCGGACATGTTCGCTGGTTGATTTGAACAATCTTGATTCTCGAAGTTTTGGGTTAGTTTCTACTGGAATACTTTCGATCTTTAAACCTTTGTTGCCGGCTTGGATGATAGTTTCTGTGCAATAACTAAATCTTGTAATGGTATTTAACCTGATAAGGCTTTCTTTGCTATATGCCCTGAACCCACTCGCTGCATCCGGTAGTGTGGTGCCGGCAGCTTTGTTTACTACTGCACTGCCCAATTTTTGCAGTATTTTTTTACCCGCAGAGAAATGAGCAATTTTGCTAGTCTGACGGTCGGCAATAACAATATCAGCTTCTTCGTAAATTATGGGCTGTACAAGGTCGCCAATTCGGTTTTGGGGATATTGATTATCACCATCGGTATTTACGACAATATCAGCACCCAGTTCAAGTGCTCTCTGAACACCGTCATGGAATGATCGGCCGAGACCTTGATTGCGGGCATGTTTTACAAAATGTGTCACTCCGTGTTTTTTTGCTACTTCGATGGTCTTATCTGTTGAACCGTCATCAATGATTAGAACGATAAGCTCGTCCACTCCGGCAATTTTTTTAGGTATGCTTTTAAGCACCAAAGGCAAGGTCTCTTCTTCGTTTAGGCACGGTACTTGGACTACTACTCTCATAATATTACTTTCGAGTATACATTACAGGGGTAGAAAAAGATACCTGTGATAGTACCAACAGATGTGGTATAAATCTGAAAATACTTCGCATATATCATTAATATCGGCTATAATGAATCCTACTTCAATGGCACAAAAATCTCCACGTATACCTGTTAGAGCACCAACCGGCAAGATCCGACCTGGTCAAGATATAGCTACATTCAAAAATCAGGGCTCAAAGTTCCCTGCTGTCGGTATGACTTTACCTAGCTATCAATACGATCCCAGGGACCGCCACAAGACTATTGGCCCTACGGTTGTTAAATCAAGCCGTTGGCAGCGGATTAAAGCTAAGATTACACGCAAACGGGTCATTATTACGTTCCTGGTCATCTTCTTACTTGTAGGTGCATTTCTAGGTGGCAAATTCATATATAACGCCCAAAAAATATTTGGCGGTAATGTATTTAGCGTCTTGCAGTCCACTAAACTTGACGGAGAAGATGTCGGTAGAGTAAATATATTGCTGGCTGGCAACTCGGCTGATGATGTTGGGCACGATGGCGGAGACTTAACGGATTCAATCATGTTAGTCAGTATCGATACCCGAAACAATAAAGCCTTCATAATGAGCATACCTAGGGATTTATACGTCAAGGTACCAGGTTACGGCTACTCAAAAATTAATGAAGCATACGTTGACGGCAAAGCCGATAAGTTTAAAGAAGATGATTATCCTGACGGCGGGATGGGATTGCTACAAAAAGTCGTAGAGGAAAATTTGGGCGTAGACGTTAATTATCACGCATTAGTTAACTACAATGCACTTCGTCAGGCAGTTAATGCTGTCGGTGGAGTCGACTTCACGGTCAAAAGCACAGACCCACGAGGTCTGTATGACCCAAATATTGACTATTCAACTAGGGGCCCTCTTGTTAAGCTAACGAACGGCAAACACACTCTTAATGGCCAGCAGGCCTTGAATCTAGCTCGAGCCAGAGGCGACTCTTACCGTTCTTACGGTTATGCCGAGAGCGATTTTACACGCACAGAGAACCAGCGCAAATTATTGGTTGCTTTGAGGAGCAAAGCTGTAACCCCAGGAGTAATTGCCAACCCTAGTAAAATTAGTAGTTTATCGGATGCAATCGGCTCAAACGCCAAAACTAATATGACCTTAGGCGAAGTGCGCCGACTATTTGAGATATCTAAAAAGATACCAGCTAATCAAATTACATCCGTTGGATTGAACATGGTTGACGGTAAAAACCTGCTCGCAAGCTACACCTCTCCTAGTGGCCAATCTGCATTGATTCCTGAAGCCGGGTTAAATGATTTTAGCGATATTCAGGCATTTATAAAACGAATGACTTCCTCAGACCCGGTAGTTCAGGAAGGTGCAAAAGTAGTCGTGTTAAATGCAACTAACACTGACGGACTTGCTACTTCTAAAAAGAAGTTTCTTAGCTCTAAGAACTTCATCGTATCTAAAACTGGCGATGCTAATACAAATCAGCCGACAACTGTGATAATTGATAACTCGAGTGGCAAAAAACCAAAAACTCGTGAAGCGCTAGGCAAATTATATAAAAACAGCTTTACTACGACAAACCCTTATATCAACATATACGAAGCCGATTTTATTGTAGTAATTGGCAGCGATCAAATACCTAGAATTAAAAGCGACCCGTAGGCTCGCGCATACAGTACTATCAAGTAGTAGCGAGCGGTGTTATTATAGCTTAAGATATGACCGACTTACTTACTATAAAACAATTTCAAGATTTCCTGTCTCAGCACCAGCAGAAGACATTCAAAAAAGGCGAAATAATCGTTTTTCAGGGTGAAGCCCCTCGCGGTGCTTTTGTGGTTAAGTCCGGCGTAGTTAAGGCATATAATCTAAGTGTCAATGGTGACGAAAAACCAGTTGCTTTTTATGGTCTTGATTCAAACTTCCCCGGCCCGTGGGTTTTCGGTAAAATTGCCAACTCTACATACTACTATGAGGCATTTACATCAGAAGTTGTTGTTTACCTCATCGGCAGAGATGAATTTGTTAAGTTTATAAAAAGTCGTCCGCAGTTCATCTACCAAGAGCTTGAAAGATACATAACTGACGAATTAGGCAAATCAATGAGGTTAAATGCGCTACAGCACTCCAAAGCAAGCGATAAACTTCTATATACGCTACATTATCTAGCTTTGAGTCATGGTAAAACTGTATCGCCACAAATAATAGAAATTCAGTTAGATCTGACGCATCAAGACTTTGCTAATTTAACAGGTCTGACCCGCGAAACTGCCGCCACAGAGCTAAACAAGCTTAAGAGAGCTGGAATAATTGAATACGGTAAAGGCCAACCATACAGTCTCGATCTATCCAAGCTAATGAAACTACTTAACGACGAGTATATCGCTGATTTACAAATTAAGCTGTAGTCGCTGGGCTGCTAGCCTTATTGTTTAGAGTGTCTTCAATCACGCGCGCAAGATTATGTGGGGCTGTCCAGGACTTGATGATGCAACGGTGAGCTCCAAGGTCGTACGATTTAGTAACTTCGGGTGAATTTTCCATGTTTGTAAATATTAGTACTTTTACTTCGGGGTGTTTGTTGATTAAATCGTACTTTTGGAGGAATTCTAAACCACCCATTACAGGCATTAATAAATCGAGCAAGATTAAATCTGGGCTAAATGATTCAACTGCGGCTAGCGCTTCTTTGCCGTCGAAAGCACCGACAACTTCGTGGCCTTCGCTTTTTAGGATTATGCAATAAGCATTGTTTAGATCTTTGTCGTCTTCGACTATAAGTATTTTTGCCACCGTCACTCCTCTATAATTGCTTCCACCTAGTTATATCACATTAAGCCATGCGCTTAGTAGGTTATTTTACAAATAATATTGATATTGCGAGACTAATGTTGGTTTTTACCATTAGGAATTTCTACATAGAACTTGGTTCCATGTTTGGGCTTACTCTTGAACCAAATTCTACCTTCCAAAGCATCAACAAGCCCTTTGACCAGGTAAAGCCCCAAACCTGTGCCTGTTGTTTCCCTTTTAACGATATTCTTTGCTCTAAAAAACTTACTAAAAATCTGGTTTTGGACATCTTCGGGTATCCCCCACCCGCTGTCGGCAACACAAAATGTTATATGTTCCGTAGTCTGCTTAACTGTAAGGGAAATTTTGCCATTTTCGGGTGTGTACTTTATACCATTCGTCATTAGATTAATTAATATTTCTTTTAATAGTAACGGATCGGTTCTGATAACATCGAGTTGATATTTGCCGGACAAATTATTTATTTCAATTGATCTTTCGTTAGCTAATAGATTCAATTCCTCTATTACTTCGTCAACTAAAGTTTTAGCATTAATTGTTTTTAAGGATACACGAATCGTCCCACTTTCCATTCTAGTTATATTTAATAACGTACTTATGAGCTCATTCATCCTGTTGGTTGCGCCAATTATTGTCCGCAATGATTTCTGCTGATCTTTGTTTACATCACCCATGTACCCCTCTATGAGCATGTGTGAGTAGGTTTTGATTGATGATAGAGGAGTACGAAGTTGATGTGAGGCCAGAGAGATAAATTCACTCTTCATGCGGTCTACTTCCTCTTCGAGAGTGATATCTCTAAATACTTGGATAGCGCCCAGTGGCTTGCTGTCTACAAGTATTGGAGACACGGATAAATTTACCGGAACTAATTTACCTTTTTTTGTACGATATATGCATTTCTCTGATATTGTTTTGCCCGTCAAAAAGGCTTTAGTAATCGGTCTATCAATCATATTGATGATTTTGTCTTGATCATTGACGGCGACTATTTTATTGGGGAACCACCCGCCTATCATTTCTTTTTCAGAAAAACCCAAAATTTGTCTTGCCTTGGGGTTAATTCTTGTAATCTTTCCGAATTCGTCCGTGGTTATTGCACCATCACCAATACTAGTGAACAAGGCCTCCATTTCGGCTTGCTTCTCTACTATTAGTTGATTAGTATTATCGGGGCCGGATTGTGCATCAGACATAACTAGCTCTTGGTCGGTGTTTTGGCATTAGCCAATTCATTCAATTTTGTAATATACTCGTCCACTATGCCACTGTCTTCTGTTAGAAGCGACACTGATACTTTAATCCATACAATCAGACTAACTAGATCTTTTTCGGTTAGTTCATTTGGCTCTTTATTTAGGTGATTTTGAATTTGCCGAGACATAAACCTATCAGCAGCTGGTCCTAAATATACATTTGTTATTTTTAGTACTTTGTCGTAAAGCATAGCATTTGATTGGCTGTTCATAACTTTAAACATCCTCAATTCGCTTTAATTTTATAGCACCAATAATTATCAAGCTAAACCCAATACCCAGTACTACATAAATGAAGTATGCCCATACTAAAGTATCATTGATGCTAATATGCCCTGTACGCGGGACAACAGTCCTGAGGTATTGCAAGCCTACGCCGCCGGCGACTATCCCAACTATTCCTAAAGACAATAGCCTCATAGACTGTCTGTATAAAACACCTTGAACGTGCCGGCTATAAAGCACCATCTCGTATGCAGCTAATAATCCCGAAAACCATGCGAAAAGATATGGCATGATTATCGTGGTGATCATAATCCAGGCCGGTAAATAATAAGGGTTGTCTGCCGATCCTAGGCTTTCAAGATTTAATTTACGGAACGTGAAATAGCAATACGCAACGCCGATTACTACTAGTATCGACATAATGAACCGGGTATCAATTATACCAAAGTTTAGCTTTGCACGATCCGCTAAACCGTGTGTTCCCTTCCTGATTGTTGTATACGCTAATAAAGGGACGATTAGGGATAAATAGTTGATTGCAATCACGGCCGTCGGATTAAAGCCGGGACTTGAGACAGCAATTGAATTCAAGGATATGGCGATTAAAGAAACTAGCGGCATGCCGAAAGCTAGGTACTTTATGCCTTTGGTGATGGTACGAAAATCCTCGCTTTCTGGTGATTTTTGAATTTTATTCGAATACCTTTGGAGTTTAGCGAAACTATAAAACGCCATGAACCATATGATCATATATGGTAATTGTACTAAGAAGAACAATACTCGATATTGATCATGTCCTAGATTGTATCTTTCCATCACGATTTCATTGGCTGGCAAGACGTTTATTAGCAAAACATAGACTATCGCAATAACAAAAAACGGCCTCATTAGATACAGCATTGATTGATCTGACTTTTTAACTTCTAGACTATTCTTATTGGACTTAGCCATTTCAACTCCCGATAATTGTCTATAATATTTACTATATTTAAGCACACATCATCTTATCCGGCGTAAGATATTCAACATATAGAAATATTCGTACTTAGACATATATTGTGGCACCTTGTGCAGATTGAGACTCTAGACGATAATACCTATGATGAATAAAGCACAAGCGAATTCTTCTTCATATCGAAATAGACTAATATTATTGGTAATTGCTGGTCTTTTTTTGTATATAGTTTTGCCGCAAATAGGGGCTTTCAAAAATAGCTTCAATATTGCCCGTCAGGCCGATCCGCTACTGATTATTATTGCCCTTAGCTTTTCTATACTAACTTATGTCGCTGCGGCTAACACTTATTACTTATTAGCTCTTCGTAAATTAAAATATTTGAGGACAATTATAGCTCAAATGGCGAGTATGTTCGTGAACCGTCTATTGCCTGCGGGTATCGGAAGTATCGGGGCCAATTATGTGTACCTCCGTAAATCAAAACATTCTGTTTCACAGGCAGCTAGTGTCGTTACTGCAAATAATTTTATTGGACTCGTTGGTCATATACTGCTCACTTCGCTATTAGTAGTATTATTCTCGGCCCAGCTTCCAGAAATAAACCCACCAGTTATCTCCACGAATATCTTTATACTATTAGGATGTTTAGCGCTACTCGTAATAGGCACTTTTATATTTGCTCATAAAAATAGACGTTTTACGACAAAGTTTAAAGAATTTGGTCACCAATTAGCTACTTATCGTCATCATCCGTTGCAGCTACTTTCGGCTATATTATCATCAGTTTCTCTGACATTATTCAATATGTTGTGTTTGTATTTTTGCATGCTTTCACTTGATGTTAATTTAAGTTTTGTAACTGTTATGCTTATATTTACACTTGGTGTTGTGGCTGGTACTGCTACTCCCACTCCTGGTGGCCTAGGCGGCGTAGAGGCTGGGTTAATTGCAGGATTTATCGCTGCCGGAATTTCGAGTCCTACGGCTTTTGCGATTGCTCTAACCTATCGATTCATTCATTATTGGATATCTCTTTTTACTGGTGCTATTGCGTTCGGTATCTGTAGAAAACGTGGATACATGTAGCCTAAACGAAAAAGAAGCCTTTTTAGGGGCTTCTTTTTCTAACATCATCATTGCTGATAATGCCGGCTTCCTTGCGGAAACCATCACCTCACAGTGATATTTATATACTACTCCTGCCAATATTCTTTTGTCAAATGTATTCAGTAAAAAATATTACATCTGGATGCGATTGAACCGGTTCACGGCAAATACAACACACGCAACGAATGTTATGGTCATTACCGCTAGGTCGGTAGTCAGCGGGAAGTGCGAAACTCCTGTTAGCAAATTCCTTAAAGCATCTACCATGTATGTAACCGGGTTAAGTGTCGTTACTACTTTGAGGGCCGCAGGAACTGTATCAAGTGGGTATAGTGCGCTCGATAGGAAAAACAAAGGCAGTATCAATAAGTTATTTATACTCTGAAAGCCCTGAAAATCATCGACCATCGAGGCAACCCCGGCACCAAAACTACTCAGGGCCATACTCATTAGGACTAGTACTAAGAAGGCTGGCCCAACTAAAAGCCAATTTGATGGCTCAAAACCAAAGATTAAAGATAAGCCAAAAATGATTAATCCCTGTGCGACTGATATGGTCGTGCCGCCAAGTGTGCTTCCGAGCAGTATTCTGATTCTTGATACCGGAGCTACCAACAGTTCTGATAGGAATCCGAACCTTTTGTCTTGTAGTATGATAATTCCCCAGAATACGGCCGACAACAGTACAGTCTGAGTGATAATACCCGGTACTAAGAACTGTAAATAATCACCTTCTCCTGCTTTTTGATAAATTGCACCGATACCGTAGCCCAAAGCTAGCATCAGTAGTAGAGGTTGGCCGAGTGTGCCAATTATCCTTGAGCCACTTCGTGTGTAGCGTCTGACCTGCCGTAGCCATAAGGCGTAAATAACTTCCATTATTTTAGGTTCCTGTTCCGCTGAGACGTTTTGAAGTTTAGTCCGTTATTGCTAGCCCCTGATTCATCGCGAATAGTTTTGCCGGTTAATGATAGATATGCGTCTTCGAGGCTAGATGTCTTTGTTTGTTTGCAGAGACTTGTAGTAGTACCGTGAGCAACGATGCTACCATTATCTATAATCGCTATTCGTTCGGCTACTGCCTCGGCTTCATCGAGGTAATGGGTGGTAAAAAATATAGTCATGCCCTTCTCGTCACTCAAGCGTTTGACGTACTCCCACATCAAATTACGAGTTTGTGTATCTAGGCCAAGTGTAGGCTCATCCAAAAATAAGACTTTAGGTTCATGCACTAATCCTCGAGCGATCTCTAGTCTGCGCCTCATGCCACCTGAATATGTTTTGATCATTGAATCTTTGCGGTCCCAAAGTTCAACTAGCTTCATTAATTCTTCAATTTTTATGCGCCTTGTATTTTTTGGCATGCCGTACAAAATTGCGTGTAACTCCATATTTTCGTAGGCAGATAGCTCCTCGTCTAGTGTTGGATCTTGAAATACTATGCCGAAGGCCTTACGGGCTGAGTCGCGTTCCTTAGCAACGTCATGGCCAGCAAGCATTAACTTGCCTTCAGTAGGCCTAAGCATAGTGGTTAGCATTTTAATAGTAGTGCTTTTGCCTGCACCGTTAGGGCCCAAAAATGCAAAAATTTCGCCTTTTTTCACTGAGAATGAAATATCATTAACGGCGACTATATCGCCGAATCTCTTGGATACTCCCTTAGCCGAAATTATTTCTTGTTCCATACGTTAAAGTTAGTATATACCCATTACTATATAATGTATACCATCATTACTATATACCTATTCGCAATCTATTCATTTTTATCCAAGTAATCTATAATTACTAAAATGCAACCAATTAAACTAACTCGGAACCCAGCAAAGATAAAATTATTCATTATCACCTCTGGTGTTGCTACTTTATTCGTTATCGGAATAGGTAGCTGGTTAATCAGTTTACTGCTTAAATCGACGTTCATTAATGAGTTACTAATCATTGTTATGTATGCGCTAGTTATTGCATGTTTGTGGGGTTTATCTACGCTCATTATGGTAGTTAAATGGCGTGCTACAGAGTACGTAGTCCATCCAGAGTTTGTGCATGTTGAGCGTCCCAAAACTTTAACACAGACACAGACAACAATGTACCGATACGAATCGATGGTTTCGGTAAGTATTAACCAGGGTCTTTATGCTAAAGAGAAAAAATATGGTGATATCAAATTAAAAATACCAAAAATTGATAATGATGTAGTGCTTAAAGACGTAAATGATCCAGAAAAGGCACTACACGATATACAGATTCGAATTAATGCCCGTCCGGCAAACGTCGAAGCTTTAGTAAACTAGGGCAGCTACTTCTCTACACGAACATCTTTGAATGGTGCACGATCGGCTTTAACGTTGATAAAACGCCCTGTTTTGGTGTCACGCTCCACATACCGCCTAGTTTTGGGGTTGAACGTCTGGGAACGTTGCTTGATGCGCCCTATTCTGCCGTGTCCTTTGGGTCCGTTTATTGCCATATTATTGATATTTTACACCATCGTTTATACATTTATAACTTCATTAGCTTCAAAGATATTGATGGTTGGTAAACGTGGGGTGGTATAATTCATTTAATTTAAAGGAGATAGTATGTTTAATATATTCGCTAGTTCGTACGAATTAAGTAACGGAATATGTACTGTGAACGGTGTTGTACAAAGTAGCAACGAAGCTTGTACGGGTGTCGCAGGTACTGCTGTGTGGATATTAGCTCTGATTTTCATCCCATTAGTATTGATCGGCCTAGCCTTCTTCGTTTTTTGGGTTTTGATGCTGATTCACGCTATAAAAGCGGAAGATCTCAAAGACCGAACTATATGGTTAGCAGTTTTACTAGGCAGCTTCGTGCTAGGATCAAATTGGTTAGCGGCTCCAATCTACTATTTCCTGGCAAAGAGGCCGTATGACGCTCAGAAAACAGCAGAGCTAAACAAGCCCGCTGCTAAAAATAATACTGTTAAGAAGGCTAAAAAAGCCAGTAAATAATTGATTCGCTACTATACATGCCAAAAACTAAGCTAGATAAAAATCGTAAATCTAGAACTCCGCGCCTGCTATTTACCGGCTTCTCTATGGGGGTGGCTGATCTTGTGCCTGGTGTGTCTGGCGGGACTATTGCTTTTCTGTATGGAATTTACGACGAGCTCCTGTTTAGCATTAAACAAGTTTCCGGTACATTCCTTAAGCTTATATTAAAGGGTCAATTTAAGTCAGCTTGGAAGGTACTACCGTTAGCTTTCTTAGTGCCCCTACTCAGCGGTATTGTTATTGCCATATTCAGCCTTTCAAAACTAGTTACATACCTGCTCGACAACCATACTGTCTTAATTTGGTCGGTGTTTTTTGGTCTTGTGATAGGTTCGGTTTATGTTATTTCTAAGCGAATAACTCACTGGAATCTATCGAGGATAAGCTTGCTTGTTTTAGGAGCAGTATTTACATTTTTGATTATCGGTTTATCGCCAATCGAAGGAAATGCTGGCGCATTGGCGATATTTCTTACAGGAATGGTGGCATTTTGTGCAATGATATTACCCGGTATATCTGGCTCTTTGATTATGGTTATTCTTGGACAATACAAGATTGTAATTAACGCAGTTAGCGATCGAGATTTTGGTTTACTAATCTTCTTAGCTCTTGGCGGTGCTGTAGGCCTCGCCCTGTTTAGTCGAGTACTTATATGGCTACTCAAGCATTACCATGCAGCAACAATCGCTTTCTTAATAGGTATGATGATAGGATCGCTTAGAAAAGTCTGGCCTTGGCAAATCGAAGACCAAACCGTGTTACCAGATTTGAACCTAGCAATTCTGCTCAGTGTGTTTGCAATGGTTATTGGATTTACGCTTGTTTGGTACCTAGAGCGTCTCGGTATAGCAAAAGAACACGACGATATTGATGATCCAAAATTTACAGAACAGATTAAACTTACCAATAATAAATAAAAACCGACCCCCGGATCCTGGGGTCGGTTTTCTGAAAGAGAGTATGTCTAGGATTTACGAGTAGCTATTTTTTTGCCTACGTAGTTAGCTTCAAATGCTACTATAACGTGTGCAATACCGCTCACGATACTACTTAGCCCAATTAACCATACTAGTGCAATTGCACCATCGGCTGGGTTAGCGAAGATGTAAAATCCAAATAGTGTGTATACAGTCCCAGCAAAGATCAAGATCCAATTATTCTTTCCTTCAAATCCGGCTGCAAGCTGTAACATACCAACAACAATTGCCCAGAGAGCAATCACGCTAAGTACAACTAGTGCACTGATGCCTGGATTAGAAAATACATACAGCCCCGCTACCGCGCTAATTACGCCGACTAGAGCTGAACCTACCCAGCTACCCTGTCGGTGCATAAGTGCTCCGACTAACATAACTACACCACTAGCGAGCAAATACACTCCTAAAATTACCAAGAATGAGTCGAGCGTAATCCCTGGCCATGCCAGTACGAGTGCTCCAAATATTACTGATAATGCTCCCCAAATACCTAATGCCCATGAAGCTGCTTTTAATTCATTCTGCATATTAACTCCTTATATAATGATAATTGGACTATACCATCGTCTTTGTTGATTCCAAACCATTAGCAATATAGATGGATAGTTTCGTTTTGGAGGATGATATACTGACATTTAGATGGTGAATAAAAGTAACATTGCGATCAAAGTTTCGGGTCTCAAAAAATCCTACGGAAAGAACAAAGTTCTAACCGGTATCGACTTTGAAGTTAAACAAGGCACGATGCTCGCCCTGCTCGGCCCTAACGGCGCCGGCAAAACCACAGCCGTGCGCATACTCAGCACTTTACTCAAGCCCGACGAAGGTGACATATCTATTGCAGGGTACGACGTGCTTACTCAAGCAGATTGTGTTCGGCGTGTTATTGGTCTAACTGGCCAATCAGCAGCAGTAGATGAGCTACTTACCGGACGCGAAAACCTAGTAATGATGGGGCGTTTATATAGGCTAACTAAAAAAAGTGCAAAATTAAGAGCTGATGAACTACTCAAAGATTTTGACCTGACTGATGCTGCCGATCGTCCATCCAAAACCTATTCTGGCGGTATGCGGCGCAGGCTTGATTTGGCTGTAAGTCTTATCGCTATTCCCCCAATCATATTTTTGGACGAACCAACTACGGGGTTAGATCCACGTTCCCGATTAGCAATGTGGGACATAATCGAAAAGTTAATGGCAAGCGGCACTACAATCCTCTTAACTACACAGTACCTAGAAGAAGCCGATAAGTTAGCTGACCAAATTATTGTGATTGATGGAGGAAAGATTATTGCTGAAGGCACGGCAAGCCAACTCAAGAGTAAAGTTGGTAAAGATCGCCTAGAATTAACACTAAAAGACTCGCAGGCGGTCGCATCCGCTAAAAAGATTTTAGGAAAAGCTATTATCGGTAGTGATGACGAAGAAAACACTGTTAGCTTAACGATTAACGACATCAATAAAGACGTAAAGAATGTACTAGAAGCCTTAAGCAAGGCGAATATTACAATCGTATCTATGGAAGTGCATAAACCAACACTAGACGATGTGTTCTTGTCACTCACTGGCAAGCAAAAAAACAAAAAGGAAGAAGCTTAGCCATGAGCGTAAATCTCGAATTCGACACTAAGCCAAAGGCCATCCAATCTATTAATGATTCATGGATAATGATCAAAAGGAGCAGTACTCACATTCTGCGTAATACAGATCAGCTGCTCGGTGCATTTTTCCAGCCAATTATGTTTTTGGTTCTGTTTGCTGCTGTATTTGGTGGTGCAATTAAGGGATCGCTCCCACCAGGGATTAATTATTTAGATTTTTTGATGGCCGGTATTATCGTTCAAACAGTAGCGTTTGGATCTACCACTACAGCCGTAGCAATCTGTAATGACTTACAGAAAGGCATTGTAGATCGATTCAGGTCTTTGCCTATGAATAATATCGCCGTACTTAATGGTCATGTTGTATCTGATTTGCTTAGGAACACTATCTCAACTGTAGTTATGCTCATGACCGGTTTGGTAATCGGCTTCAGGAGCAATGCAACTGTAATCGATTGGCTATTTATCGCCGGCATTCTATTGCTCTTCACTTTCGCGTTTTCGTGGCTGATGGCAATCATGGGAGTATTTTCGAAGAGCGTGGAAGCCGTGCAATGGATGACTTTCATAATTATATTCCCCTTAACTTTTGCAAGTACAGCCTTTGTACCGTCTGATAGCATGCCCTACTACTTGCAAATCTTTGCCGAAAATCAACCAATCACACAAGTGATCAATGCTGTCAGAGCCTTGATGCTAGATACGCCAATCGGTAATTACGGTTGGCTTTCGGTCGCATGGAGTTTAGGCATTCTAGCTGTTAGCGTGCCTATCGCCGCCTACCTATTTAAGCGTAAAGCCTCTAACTAAAGAGGTTTGTAGGGTTGGTCTTTGTTGAATACCCAGTAACCGGCTGATTGCTGGTTTGCACTCATAGTACGGATTTGCCAGTTTTGACCATATAAAATATTGGTATTCCATTCCCACGAAGTACGGTTATTTACTGATTGTGTATACGCCAAATATCTATCAAAACCATCCGCTGATCGCATCCATGTTACACACCACTGCGGACTAGCTTGTTCGCAACCAGATCCAATCGGCGCATTCAACGTGTATCTACTTTCAGAAGCCTCATTGCCTGTTAGGAGCAGTTTTGGTGCTGTAGTAGTGTTCTTGAGCGCTTCTGCCAAAACGACGGCCTGATTGGCATCTACGAGGCCGTGGCCGAGACTTTGATCATACAACTGGCCATTCATTGCGCTAAGCTTATCAGAATTAGCTACTAGGGCAGCTTTTACGGCCTTATTATTTAGCCCTGGATTCTGCGAACGTATCATTCCAGCAATGCTGGCTGTAATCGGCGATGAGAACGACGTGCCAAATAGAGTTGATACATAAGCCGACGTTTGGTTAGCTGGCGTCCAGGTTGTCGATGGGATGCTACCCGAACCAGGTGCTACTAGATCTAGAGCCGCACCAGAACTACTGAATGAAGCGCGTTGACCAGTTTGAGTAGTCGCCCCAACAGCGATAACTGTATTGTAGCGAGCTGGAAAAGTAATGCCTCCAACTGGTAAGCTACTACATACCCCGCCTGCCCCAATCTGACCACAATTACCAGAAGCAGCTACAATCACTACGTCCCGGTCGTAGGCGTATTGGAGTGCGGCCTGGAAGGCACCATCGTTGAATGCACTACCAAAACTCATATTTATAACATCGGCGCCATTATCAACCGCATAATACACTGCCGCGATAATATCGCTCGTATAACCAACGCCATCGTCACTCATAACCTGAAGCGGCATTATTTTGTTGGTGTAGCCGATCGATGCAACCCCTTTTGAGTTGTTGGCTTCGGCTCCAACTAATCCGGCTACTTCGGTGCCATGTGAAGCGCCGTTGCCGTTTGGATTATTGCTACCGGCGCGAGCATTATTGTCTACATAATAAAAATCCCAACCGCGCCAGTCATCAACATAGCCGTTATTATCGTCATCGCAGTCGTTGCTTTGTTTTGCTAGAGCAGTTCCAGTCCAGCAACGCTCACTAGCACTGGTTAGACCGAATTCACCGTTGTTTGTTGTCCACTTATTACTTAAATCTTCGTGATTAAGTGCAAAACCGCTATCCAACACTGCTACAACACTTTGCGAACCTTGATCCATGCCATCCCACGCCTGGGGAGCTTTTGTGCTATTCAGGTGCCACTTGTCTTGTGCCATAGGGTCGTTAACTGTTGCGAGTAGCTGATACTCTACTTCGTTAGTTACGAGCTTTGATAATTCTTTTTGCCGTGGCGCAACTTTGTCTAAAGCAGAACTTTTATTTGACGATACTGCTTTAGCATCAGAACCAGCTCTGTTTTCGTTACTTGTCTTTACTTCGCGTGGCGGCTCTTGACTGCTAAATGTCTCGACAACTTCGGGGCCTCTGGCTCCATCCGTAGAAACGGTTGGGAAAAGCTGTGTAATACCAATAAAACCACCGATTACGACAATTAGCGATACTTCGGCAATCCTAGCTTTATGTTTAGATATTTTGAGCATTTTTATTTGTTTACGTACTAACCATTATTATGCCGTACTTAATCTGTTCTGGCAATACCAAATTTAGACACGTAATACTTATTACTATTTATGATATTCCGACAATTCCGGATCAGATATGGATTTACCCAAATTAATAGTTTTAATTAGGTATAGATAAACTGTTATTAATCCGTAAAATAGTCCTGCTACTACACCAAGGTCAATGATTCCACGCCACGGCTGTGGTAATAATCTAACACTTATGATCAGTATAATAATTCCAATAGTAAGAATCCAGATACTTAATATTCGTTTGCGAGTTGAGCCAAAATACCCCATACAAAAAATTGGAGCCAACAGTCGCTCAACTATCCTTCCGTCATTAACGACGTACCAGCAACGAGCTGCAAACCGTGGCGAAAAGCGTTTCTGGAAGCCATAATACCCCTCCGTAACCAACATATAGACCAGCCAGACTCCGGCTAACAGCCATTGCCAAACAATTAATTCCCCGTTAAAAGACTCGAGAGCATGTGGCGTTAATCGTACAATCGCCCCACCGAGCAAAATAGTCACACCTGTAACCACCCAAAACATAGTCACCATAGCTATTATTCGTTGTTTATTATCAGTCAGCATAGTGTTTAGTTTACACTCTGGCTTAAAATAGATTGAAATTTGCTACAGCTGTTATTACAAAACAACATAATAAATAAGGTATCATTAGACTACTACAGGATGATTAATTGAAGTATCTAAATATATACAAAAATGGATTATTGCTACTCTTGGTAGCACTCTTAATAAATATTGTTGCCGGATTTGTGGGACTCATGAGTTGGTACAATTATATGGACGCTCCCGACACCGCATCTTTAATTGACTATGCATGGCTATTTGTCGGCTACCCTTTCAGCCTAGGACTAGCCATACTTATACTCTTTCGCCCTCGCAAATAGCAATTTGAATTCGATTAGTGTCTGATACGTCCAATATATATGTTTCTACTCTTAGAAAAACCTAGTTAGTTGTATAATTAGAAAACTATGAAAAAAATAATCATCATTGTTCTTGCTGTCGTAATTGCTATTTCATCAATTGCTGGTTTTTTTATTATCTCAAATTTAAACGATGAACCGGCTAAGATTGTAGAACAGACTGTTTCCAGACCAGAACCAGCTCAATCGAAAGATGTACCAGCTACAGCTGCTAGTCCCGTATTTATTGCTAACTTTATTGACGGAGATGCTTTACACTCCGGCAGCGGATCTGTGCGTCTTAGCAATACTGCCGACGGCCCATTATTAATTTTTGGTCCGGAGTTTAAAGTAACAAATGGTCCTGATCTATTTGTATACCTTTCGCCTAACAAACCGGGCGAAAGCCTTGGCAGCTTTGCTTCGCTTGGACGCCTACAAAACATAAAAGGCGCACAATCATACAATGCACCGAAAGATTTCGCGAACTACAAAACCGTTGTCATATGGTGTCGTGGTCTCAGTGTTACTTTCGCTACCGCCGAGCTCACTCAACAGAAATAACTACTTGATAACATTTTCAATATAATAGTATGGCTGAGCGTGTTGGTCTAGAAAGTGCAGTGTACTAGCGATCGAGTTTTTTAATTCGTTTTTCTATCTTTTGAATAAGTGAGTATGCGCTGTTT
>Ga0105047_10002685_pt1 | contig 31584 bp, 25 predicted proteins | sample MAT04_FD_78384 | JGI IMG/M metagenome (GOLD analysis project Ga0105047, IMG submission 78384) | Freshwater microbial communities from Lake Fryxell liftoff mats and glacier meltwater in Antarctica - MAT-04 (megahit assembly) | ecosystem: Environmental > Aquatic > Freshwater > Ice > Liftoff... | reverse complement strand
GGCGGCCACGTCCGCTACCTCGACCTCAGCGACCCGTTCCACCGGGGCGCCATCGAGGGCGCACTCGCCGCCAGCGAGACCGACCTCAGCCCAGTCTGATCCCAACTCATCGCCCAGCCGCCCTGAGCGGCGAAGGCCGACCACCCAGACAACCGCCATCGAGGTGGGGGTGCGCTCGGCTTGTGACCCCGTAGGCGGGGGACACGCGCAGTGCCCTGGAGATGCAATGAACCATCGCAGTCACACCCCCGCCGTACGTTCAGTCGACGTCCGGCCCGTGTTGCCAATCACCGACGAGACGACCACAGCGCCCGGTCAGGTCGACGCGACGTCGCTCGTCAACGGAATCCCTTCCATCCACTCCTCTCTCCTGCTCCGACCAGACGAAGCTGCGGCCGTCCTCGCCATCGGCCGGTCCACCCTCTACGAACTCGTCGACAGCGGAGACGTCCCATCCGTCAGGATCGGGCGCAGCCGACGATTCCGGCGCTCCGACCTGGTGTCGTTCGTCAACAACCTTCCAACTCACAGAACCGCGAGCCAGTGACGATGATCCATAGCCGTCAGACCAAGACCGGGATCCGATACGACGTCCGCCTTCGAGACCCGAGCGACCGCCTCTACTCGAAGTCGTTCCGGACCAAGAAGGACGCCATCGCGTACGAAGCAGGTGAGAGGACCGACCGTGCCCGCGGGCTGTGGGTCGATCCCCGGGGAGCAACCATCCCGTTCGAGGACTGGGCCAAGCAGTGGCTCGACTCGGATGGAGCGAAGCGGCCGAAGACCAAACACACCGACCGAGGGATCATCGACCGTGAACTCGCCTCGGTCTTCGGGTCGCGGCCGATCGGCTCGATCACGAGACTCGACGTGCAACGCCTTGCCAACGATTGGGCCGAGAGGTTCAAGCCCTCAACCGTGCATCGCTACCGGGCGGTCCTCGCGGCGATCATGAATGCGGCCGTCGACAGCGATCTCATCGGCAAGTCGCCGTGCCGCAACATCCGCATCCCGCAGATCCAACCCACTACACACCACTCCCTTACCGTGGCCGAGATCCAGATGCTCGCAGCGACCGTCGGCGTGGCCTACTCGCCGATGCTGTTCTTGGGCACCATCCTCGGGCTTCGGTTCAGTGAGTGCGCGGCCATCCGCATCGGCGATGTCGACTTCCTACGCCAGGTCGTGCACATCCGAACTGGGCTCGTCGAGGCCGGAGGGCACCTCGCTGAGGGCGCCCCCAAGTCGGCGTCGAGTCGTCGGTCGATGGCCGCTCCGAAGGCCCTCATCGAGATGCTCTCGTCCCATCTCGCAGTCCGAGGCCTAACTGCCGCCGACTCCGACGAGCGGCTGTTCGTCGCGCCAACGGGGACCGACCTCCGGTACAGCAACTTCCGTGCCCGTGTCTGGGTTCCGGCAGTCAAGTCGTGCAAGTTGGACGGCATCGGCTTCCACGACCTTCGCCGGTCGTCCGCCACGGCGCTCGTCGCCCTGGGCACCGACATCCGCACGGCGCATGAACGGTTGGGCCACAGCGACCCGATGCTGACGCTCCGGCTCTACGCGCAGGTCAGCGACGACCGTGACCAGGCCGCAGCCGAAAAGTTGGGCGACCACTTCCTCACCGTGCCCGAGGCCGACGACCAGGCCGATGACGCATCAGCCGTTTGAGTTGAACTGAGACGGGACCAAGAGCCTCCCAGCCGCCCTGCTGCCCGCCCACGACCGGCTGAGCGGCCGCCACCGGCACGGCGGCCAACCAAGGGACCCTGGTGGGCCGCCCGACAGCGTCGTGGGGTCACAGGGGAGCCCAGGGAGCGCCCCATGGAACCGCCCGGCCAAGAAGCCCGAGCCTGTGGCCCACAGCTTCGGATCCGCCCTGCCCGTCGATCCACTGCGCGATAGATGCGCGATAGATGCGCGATGGAATCGAATGAAGAAGGCCCAGGCCGAGCGATCTAGCGCTGTGACCTGGTCCTTTGGTGGAGCCCGAGAGGAGAATCGAACTCCTGACCTGCTCATTACGAGTGAGCTGCTCTGCCGTCTGAGCTACCCGGGCGGGAGCCGTGACTGTAGCAGCGCGGTCCGCGCCGACCGAAGCCCGATCGCGGTGGTCGGCGACAACCCCATGCCGACCACCCACAGTGGTTGTTCGACCGCCTGGCGTGCGGTTCAGGGATAGTCTCCGGGCACGGCCGCTGGCGAGGGTGGCCGTGTGGCACCGGGGGGTTCCATGGCGATCGATCCCATGATCGACGCAAGCACCGAGAACGAGCCGAAGCCCGCGCCCGCCGACCAGTTCCTCCCCGAGCTCGACCGCGTCGCCTTCGAGCACGCGCCGGTCGCCATCTGCTCGATGGACCTCCACGGTCGCATCCGCTCTTGGAACCGCCAGGCCGAGCGCCTCTTCGGCTGGACGGCCGACGAGATCATCGGCGAACGCGTTCCCTTCCTGTCGGGCAAGGCCGAACGACAGGCCCGACGCAGCCTGCTGTCGGTGTTCGAGGACGGCGTCCTGGCCGACATCGAGTTCGACGCCCGGTGCCGCGACGGCTCCTCTCGGCACGTGATCGGATCGGCCAGCGTGCTGCGCGACGAGCTCGACCAACCCGTCGGCGTGCTCGGCTTCCTCGTCGACATCACGGCGCAACGCGACGCCGCCGCGGCCATCGCCGCCAACGAGCACAAGTGGCGGGTGATCCTCCAGAGCATCTCCGACAACGTCACCATCATCGACGCCGACCACCGCGTCATCGAGACCTCGGCCACCTTCCGCACCGTCCTCGGCCACGACACCGAGGCGTGGATCGGCGCCCACGCCCTCGGCCTCATCCATCCAGACGACCGAGTCGCAGCTGTCGAGGCACTGAGCTGGATCGAGGCCAACCCCGGCTTCGAGCGTCCCGTGCTGCTGCGCACGCAACACGCCGACGGCCACTACGAGATCATCGAGTACACGCTGCGCAACCTGCTCGACGACCCGGCCATCAACGGCATCGCCCTGACCACGCGCAACGTCACCAGCGTGAAGTACGCCGAGGCCCTGCTGGCCAGCGAGACGAGCATCCTCGAGCTCATCGCCCGCGACGCTCCCCTCGACGAGACGCTCCCTGCCATCACCCGCATGGTCGAGGACCACACCGGGTCGTTGACCGGCGCCTTCCTGCTGCCGACCGGCACCGGCCCGCTCACGCTCGGCGGGGTGTCACGCGAGTTCCCCGACGGGCTCGTCGACGCCGTCCGCCTCGTGCCGCCGGCGTGGCTCGTGACCGCGTACCTCCAGTCGCCCGACCGCAACGTCTTCTCGGTACCGGACCTCACCGCCCTGTCCACCGATCCGCTCATCGCCGCCCACCAACGCACGCTGCTCGATCTCGGCTTCTGCGCCGTGCACGTCACCCCGATCGCCGACCGGCGCTCCCACGAGCTTCTCGGCGTCATCGTCTGGTACCACCAACAGGCCCACGTCCCTACCGACCACGAGAACAACGCGGCCGCCGTGGCGGGGCACCTGGCCGCCATCGCCATCGAACGGGCCCGAGCCCAGAGCGAGCTCGAGCACCGAGCCCGCCACGACTCGCTCACCGGGCTCCCGAACCGTGCCGTCGTGCTCGAGCACCTGGCCAGCGCACTGTCGCGCGCCCGCCGCACGGGCACGACCGTGGCCGTGCTCTTCGTCGACCTCGATCGCTTCAAGGTGGTGAACGACTCCCTCGGCCACGGCGCCGGCGACCGGCTCATCTCCCGCTTCGCCGGGCGCTTGGCCAACCTCGTCCGACCCGGCGACCTCGTCGGGAGGTTCGCAGCCGACGAGTTCGTCGTCGTGCTCGAAAAGGTCGAGGAGGTGGCCGAGGCCCTCGTCATCAGCGACCGCATCGCCAGTGCGCTGTCCGAGCCGTTCGCCCTCCCCGAAGGCGAGGTCATCCTCTCGGCCAGCACCGGCATCGCCCTGTCGACCGGCACCGAGACCGCCGAGGAGCTGCTGCACCACGCCGATGCCGCCCTCGCCCAGGCCAAGCGCCTCGGCCGCAGCCGGGCCGAGATCTACGACCGAGACCTGCGCGCTCTCGCCCTCGAGCAGCTCCGCATCGAGCACGACCTCCGCCAGGCCCTCGACCGCGACGAGCTGGCCGTGTACTTCCAGCCGGAGCTGAGCTTGCAGACCGGACGGATCATCGGTGCCGAAGCGCTGCTGCGCTGGCACCATCCCGAGCGCGGACTGGTGGCGCCCGACGAGTTCATCACCATCGCCGAGGAGACCGGCATGATCCGGCGCATCGGCGCCTGGGTGCTCGAAGAGAGCATCCGGCACGCCGTCGGTTGGGCCACCACGCTCCCCAACCGCGCCGACTTCGTGATCAGCGTGAACCTGTCGGCCCGCCAGCTCACCTCGCCTGAGCTCGTCGACACCGTCCGCAGCCTCCTCGAGCGCTTCGACTGGCCACCGGCGCAGCTCATGCTCGAGCTGACGGAGTCGGTGCTCATCGACGACCGTGACGCCGCCTTCGCCACCCTGGGCGTGCTCAAGGGCCTCGGCGTGCGACTGGCCATCGACGACTTCGGCACCGGCTATTCGTCGCTCAACTACCTCCACCGGTTCCCGGTCGACGTGGTCAAGATCGACCGCTCGTTCGTCGCCACGCTCGAGGCCGACGGCAGCGGATCGCCCGTGGCCACGGCCGTCCTCCAGGTGGCCAAGGTGCTGGGCCTCATCTGCTGCGGCGAGGGCGTCGAGGAGCAGGGCCAGCTCGACGCCTTGCGCCTCCTCGGCTGCGACTGGGCCCAGGGCTTCCTCTTCGCCGAAGCTCTGCCGCCTGACGAGTTCGCCGAGCTGTTGCGCAGCGATCCCGCCTGGTGACCTACCCGGCCGGCGAGGTCAACGGGGCGAGGCGCAGCAGCATCGCCTGGACGGCCAGCCGCTCGTTCGGGTTTCGCACGAGCTCCTCGGCCATGGACTGGATGGCATCGACCGACGAGACCAGCGGGGCCAGAGCAGGCGCCGTGACCATGGCGTCGCGGTAGCGGCCGGTGAGCAACGCCAGCCCATAGCGGATCTCGGCGGTGCGGAAGCGACGTTGCTGGCGCTTGTGGGCCTCGTCGAGGTCCTTGCGCAGGCCCCTTCGCAGGCCGTAGGTCTCGATCTCGAGGTCGAGGGCCTCGGCCTCGCCCGCCTGGGAGCTCACCAGCGGCGCCATGGCCTCGTCGATCATCGACAGCAGTTCTTCGGTGAGGCGCCACACCGCCGTGCCGCGCCCGTCGATGGTGGACGGCACCGCCAGCCACGCGTCGCGGCGCACGAGCAACCGCTCGTCGGTGGCCAGCACACGCGCCCGACCGAGGTCGCCGCCCGACGCCTGCGCAGCCACAGCGATGGCACCCGGTGTGATCGTCGTGCCCGTCATCTCCTCGAGCAGCCGCGCCTCGATCACCGGCGCGGCTACGGGGCCGATGTCCACCCGCAGGCAACGCGACGCGATCGTGGTCAGGTCGGGGGGGACGTCATCGGCCAGCAGCACGAAGATGGTCGACGGCGGCGGCTCCTCCACCGTCTTGAGCAACAGCGCGGCGCCCTCGTCGGTGATCTGATCGAACCCGGCGCCGACCACCACCTTGCGGGCGCCCTCGGTGGGCGAACGCAGCGCCGCGTCACGCAGGGCCTCCGCCTCCTCTCGTCGGACGCGCGTGCCCTCGGCCCCCACGGTGACGAGATCGGGATGCCGGTCGGCGAGGGTCAGCTCGACGGCGCGCCGAGCCTCACCACCCTCGGCATCGCCCGACAGCACGGCGGCGGCGAACCCGCGGGCCAGGTCGCGTTTGCCGCTCCCTGGCGGCCCGACGATGAGGAAGGCGTGCACGGGCGACCGAGCGGCGGACCGGAGCCGCCGGACGGCGTCGTCCTGGCCGATCACGGCGGCGAAGGGGTCGAGCGGCTCCTCCGGTGACGTCACGCCTTGAGTTGTAGCACCCGCAGGCTCGCCGCCTACCCCGCCGACGCGGCACCGGCCCGGTGGGCCGACGGATGGCTCTGCGACCAGCGGGCCGCCACCCGGCTACCCGAGCGCAGCGTCAGGGTGGCGAGGATGCCGGCCCCGATGATGATGACGGCAGCGAGCCACAGCGTGAGGCGCACACCGGGCACGGCGATCGAACGCCCCCCGACCCCGACCTCGCCGCCCACGAGCGAGTCGGCCAGCCCCCCGAGGGCGGCGGCCAGCAGCGGTCCCACGACCAGCGCCAGCAGCACGCAGAACCTCACGAGGGTGTTGAGGGCGCTGAAGACCCGACCCCGCAGGTCGTCGTCGACCTCGGCGTGCAGCATCGAGAAGCCGAGCACGTAGATGGGGCCGACGGCCATGCCCATCACGGCCACGAACACCGCCGCCGGCGCCAGGCTGCTCATCGACGCGGCCAGGAACAGGGCGACCCCGGCCACGAACAGCGACCGGGTGAACACCACCGGCTTGTTCAGCCGCTTCTGCAGCGCGGCCACGCCGACCACGCCGACGGCGACGCCGGTCATCAACGCCGTGGTGAACAGGCCGTAGCCGGCCGTGCCGGCGCCGAGCACCTCGGTCGAGAACACGGCGCCGAGCGGGATGAGCATGCCGCCGCCGACGAGGCCGGTGGCCAGGCCGAGGTTCACGGCTCGCACCGTCGGGTTGATGAAGATGAACTGCCAACCCTCCTTGAGCTCGTGGACGGTGGCCGTCACGTCGAAGCGCTTGCCGCTGGTCGACGCCCGCTGACGGTGACGACGAGGAAGCGAAAGTCGCCAGAGCATGGCCGCCGAGAACACGAAGGTGAGGGCGTCGACGAAGAAGGCCAGCGCCGTCTGGTCGAAGTCGGAGAAGAAGGGCATCGACGAGCCCGCCAGCACGGCCGACACGCCGGCCAGCGCCGCGAACAGGATCTGGGCCACCGGAGCCGATCCGTAGCCGGCCGCCAGGTTCAACGAGTTGGCCGTGGTGAGGTGGTAGTGGGGCACGAGCGTCGGCGTGATCGCTTCTTTGGCTGGCGACCACAGCAGGGTGAAGACCTCGAGCAGGAGGCTGGCCACGACCAGGCCGGCGAGTCCGTGGACGAAGGGCAGGCTCACGAGCACCACCGCTCGGGCCAGGTCGCAGGCGATCATGAGTCGGCGCCGGTCGAAGCGGTCGACGAGCACGCCGGCCAGCGGCGCGAAGAAGAAGCCGGGCAGCAGTCGCACGGACACGACCAGCGAGATGGCGGCGGCCGCCGCACTCGGTTCGTCGAGGTAGAGCTGGTTGGCGAAGGCGATGATGGCGGCCAGGCCCAGCCAGTCGCCGGTGGCCGACACGACCTGCACCAGCCACAGCCGGAAGAACTCGGGCGAGCCGAACAGCCGCACGTGCCAGCCCGGCCGGTCGAGCGGCGACTCGGTGAAGATGGCGTCGGTCTGCGAGCCCGGACCCTCGGCGTCGCCGGTCGACGGTTCGTCTCCCGGGCGCGACAGGCTGGCCGGCATCGGCAAGACACCAGGGTCGACGAAGACCATCGGTTCCCCATCGGACCAGGGAACGTCGTCGGACGGGTCGGGCTTCAAGACGGCCAAGGCGAAAACGCTAGATCGGCGAGCACTGCTCGCTGGGCGATCCCACCGCGTCAGCCGGGGGATGACCACGGGTCAGAACGGGGGCTCGTCCTCGTCGGTGGGCTCGGCCGCCTTCGGCGCCGCGGCTTTCTTGGCCGGGGCCTTCTTGCTGGCCGCCTTCTTGCTCGGCGCCTTCTTGGCTGCGGCCTTCTTCGAGGCGGCCTTCTTGCTGGGCGCCTTCTTGGCCGCCCGCTTCTTCTTGCCGCCGCCAGCCGCCACGCGGGCCCGGCGGTCCGACAGCAGCTCGGCGGCCCGCTCGATGGTGATGGTGGCCGGGTCGTCGCCGACGCGCAGCGAGGCGTTGCTCTCGCCGTCGGTCACGTACGGCCCGAAGCGTCCGTCGCGCACGGTGACGGCACCGCCGCTCACCGGATCGACACCGACCTCGCGCAGCGGGGCGGCGGGCGCCTTCTGGTTGCGGCCGCGCTTGGGCTGCGCGAACAGCGTCTTGGCCAGCTCGAGATCGACGGTGAGGAGCTGCTCCTCGTTCTCGAGGCTGCGGGAGTCCTTCGTGCCGTCGGGCAGCTCCTTCTGGAGGTAGGGCCCGAACTTGCCGTTGAAGGCCGTGACCTCACCGCCGTCGTCGGCGTCGACGCCGACCACCCGAGGGATCGTGAGCAGCTCGAGGGCCTCGTCGAGGGTGATGCGCTCGACCGTCATGGTCTTGAACAGCGACGCCGTCTTCGGTTTGTCCGCCGGCTTGACCTTGACCTTCGGATCGTCGGGCAGCTTGCCGAGCTGGACGTAGGGCCCGAAGCGGCCCGGGCGGGCGAACACGGGCAGACCGGTCTCGGGGTCATCGCCCAGGTGGCGGCCCTCTTTGGGCGTGGCCAGCAACTCGAGGGCACGCTCGACGGTCAGTTCGTCGGGCGGGAGGTCGTCGGGGATCGGGGCGATCTTGTCGCCGCAGCTCACGATGGGCCCGTACTTGCCGGCGCGGGCCTCGACGGGCACCCCGTCGGGATCGAAGCCGATCGGCACGGTGTTGATGGCCCGCACGTCGAGGCCGGGGAGGTCCTTCACCAGCGCCCGCAGTCCGGAGCCGTCGCCTTCGCCGGGGGCGGGCACGTGGCCCTCCTTGCCCCAGTAGAAACGGGTCAACCACTCGACCCGATCGGCCAAGCCGTTGGCGATCTCGTCGAGGTCATCCTCCATGTGGGCGGTGAACTGGTAGTCGACCAGCTCACCGAAGTGCTGCTCCATGAGGTTGGTCACGGCGAAGGCAGTCAGCGACGGGACGAGAGCAGATCCCTTCTTCCACACGTAGCCACGATCGATGATCGTGCCGATGGTGGCCGCGTAGGTGCTGGGTCGACCGACCCCGAGCTCCTCCATGCGCTTCACCAGCGAGGCCTCGGTGTAGCGGGCCGGGGGCTGGGTGGTGTGACCGCTCGGGTCGACGTTGCGCACGTCGAGGGCGTCGCCCTCGGCCATGGCCGGGAGCTGGCGCTCCTCGGCGTCGTCGGCGGCGTCGCCTTCGTCGCGGTCCTCGACGTAGGCCAGGCGGAAGCCCTGATGGCTGATGACGGTGCCGCTGGTGCGCAGCTCGGCATCGTCCCAGCCGCCGGCCGAGGCCGATCGCAGGGCGGCGCCGAAGCGAACGGTGACCGTCTCGCCGGTGGCGTCGGTCATCTGCGAGGCGATGGTGCGCTGCCAGATGAGGCGGTAGACCGAGGCCAGCTCGGCGTTGACCACACGCTGCACCTCGTCGGGGTGGCGGAAGGTCTCCCCGGCCGGGCGGATGGCCTCGTGGGCCTCCTGGGCGTTCTTCGCCTTCTTCTTGTACAGGCGGGGGCTGGCCGGCACGAAGGCGGCGCCGAACCGCTCGGTGATGTCGCGGCGGGCGGCCGACACGGCCGTGTCCGACAACGTGGTCGAGTCGGTCCGCATGTAGGTGATGAAGCCCTGCTCGTAGAGCGCCTGCGCGGCCCGCATGGCCCGCTGCGAGGAGTAGCGCAGCTTGCGGCCGGCCTCCTGCTGGAAGGTCGAGGTGGTGAACGGGGCCGACGGGCTGCGGCGGTAGGGCTTGCGCTCGACGCCGCGCACGGTCACGTCAGCGGCCTGGACCTCGTCACCGAGACGTCGGGCCGCAGCCTCGTCGAGCACGATCACGTCGGCGGACGGGACACCCAGCCGGTCGAAGTCCTTGCCCACGGCGATGCGGGCGCCGTCGAGCAGGACGACCGTGGCGTCGAGCGATCGCGTGTCGCCTTCCCGCTTGGCCAGCTCGACCTCGACGCCCCAGTAGTCGGCGGCCCGGAAGGCCATGCGCTCGCGCTCGCGCTCCACGACGATGCGCACGGCCACGCTCTGGACCCGGCCGGCCGAGCTCGTGTTGGAGATGACCTTGCGAGCCACGCCCGAGATGTCCCAGCCGTAGAGCCGGTCGAGGATGCGGCGGGTCTCCTGAGCGTCGACCAGCTTGTGGTCGAGCTCGCGCGGCGAGTTGATGGCCTCCTGGATGGCCTCGGCGGTGATCTCGTGGAACACCATGCGGTGCACAGGCATGCCGGCCGGGGGGTCCAGCGCCATCAGGAGGTGGGCGGCGATGGCCTCGCCCTCACGATCCTCATCTGTGGCCAGATAGAGCGCGTCGGCCTGCTTGAGGAGCTGCTTCAGCTCCCGCACCGTCGACCGCTTGCCCTCGTGGAGCACATAGGTCGGGGCGAAGCCGTTGTAGATGTCGACGCCGTACTCGGCGCCCGGCCGCTTCTTCTGTTCGTCGGTCAGATCACGGCTCACGGCCAGGTCGTAGATGTGACCGATCGATGCCTTGACCACGACGTCGTCGTCGAGAAAGCCGGCGATGGTCTTCGCCTTGGCCGGAGATTCCACGATCACGAGAGGTCCGCTCATCGCGGCACAGATTTGGGGCGCGCGGTCGCTCCTGTCAACACGCGCCGATTTCCGAGCCCTCGGCGAGCCGTGGCGTCGACGGCGCGAGCGACGTCGTTTCGGTCACGATTCGCACGTCGGCACTGCCGCTTCCCACCCGGTCGCACCCGGTGTCAGGGTCGTCGTGTGGTGTAGACGGTGAGCCGCACGGTGGTGCCGCCGTCACTGCTCGTGATGGCGGTCTCGTCGGCCAACATCTGCATCAGCGGCAGGCCGAACCCTCGCTCGGGAAGATCGTCCAGCACGCCGGGCTCGCGGCTGGCCACCTCCAAGGAGGGGCCTGGGGCATCGAAGCCCCCGGCGGTGTCGAGGACCTCGATGTCGACACGGTCGTCGGCCAGGTTGCACCGCAGCAGGACGCGATCCGAGCCACCGACGTGCACATAGGCCTCGATGGCGTTGGTGGCGGCCTCGGAGACCAGCAGGCGCAGGTCGTCGATGCGCTCGTCGCGCAACCGAGGATCGAGGGCGGCGGCGGAAGCGATGATGTGACGGGCGAGGGAGAGGTACTCGGGCCGGGCCGGGATCTCGAGCTCCACCACCCCGTCGTCGTTCACCGCACCGCCACCGTGGCATCGTCGACCGGACCGACGGCCTCCTCGACGGTGGGGAAGACGGCCACGACCCGATCGATGCCGGCGAGTGCCAGCACCCGGACCACGTGCGGCTCGGGTCGGCACAGCCGCAGCTCCCCCCCGAGTCCCTGCACACGCTTGCGGATGGCGATCAGCAGGCCGGCGCCGAGGGAGTCGAGGAAGTCGACGCCGCCGAGGTCGATCACGATGCACCGAGCACCGTCGGCCAGGATGTTGAGCACCTCGCTGCGCACCCGGGGCGCGCTGGCCAGGTCGAGCTCCCCGACGGGAGCCACGACGGTCCATGAGCCTCGGTCGTTCACGTGCAGGTCGAAAAGCATGGGGGTCTGCGGGGCGGCGGGGCGCACCCGGACACTCACCGTACCCTCGGGGTGTGCTCGCCCCTGATCTCCCCTCGGTGCTCGATGACCTCATCGACGACCCGCGCGTCGTCCACGTCGAGCACCTGCCGTCGCGTCCGGCGCGCACCGCCGACCTGGCCGTGCCCCTCGCCGGCGCGCTGTGGTCGGCGTTCGGCGTCGACCGGCTCTGGACGCACCAGGCCGAGGCCATCGATCTCCTGCGCACCGGGGCGTCGGTCGCCATCGCCACCGGCACCGCATCGGGCAAGTCGCTCTGCTACCAGATCCCGATCGCCGAGGCCGTCAGCGGCAACCCGCCGGCCACGGCGCTGGGCATCTTCCCGACCAAGGCGCTGGCCCAGGACCAACTCCGCTCGCTGACCTCGCTCGAGGTGCCGGGGCTCGTGGCGGCTGCGTACGACGGGGATTGCACGCCCGAGGCACGCTCGTGGGTGCGGGCCAACGCCAACGTCGTGCTCACGAACCCCGAGATGCTCCACCACGCGCTGCTCCCGCAGCACGAGCGGTGGGCCACGTTCCTGCACCGCCTGCGCTTCGTGGTCGTCGACGAGCTCCACGTGCTGCGAGGGGTGTTCGGCAGTCACGTCGCCCACGTGCTGCGCCGGCTCCGTCGGCTGGCCGAGCACTACGGGGCGGCCCCCACGTTCGTGTTCACCTCGGCCACCATCGGCGACCCGGCCGGGCTGGCCGAGCAGCTGTGCGGCCTGCCCGTGCAGGCCGTCGTCGACGACGGCTCGCCTCGCGCGACGCGGACCTTCGTGCTGTGGGACCCGGCCAGCATCGACCATGATCGTCCGACGGTCCCCACGACCGAGACCGCCGTCGCCGAGGTCGATGACGAGGACGACGACGCTGCACCCCCGAGCGTGTGGGCAGACGACGAGCATCCCGTGGCCAATCGACCGTCGGGCCCCACCCGGCGGCGGTCGGCCAACAAGGAAGCCGCCACCATCACGGCCCAGCTCGTGCGCCACGACGTCCGCACCATCACCTTCTGTCGGAGCCGACGGGGCACCGAGGTGGTGGCCGCCGACGCGGCCCGCCAGCTCCCCCGTCGCCTGGCCGAACGGGTGCGGCCCTACCGTGCCGGCTACCTCGTGGCGGAGCGCCGGAGCATCGAGGAGGAGCTCTTCTCCGGCGCGCTGCTGGGGGTGGTGGCCACCTCGGCGCTCGAGCTGGGCATCGACATCGGTGGCCTCGACGCCTGCGTGCTCAACGGGTTCCCCGGCACGATCGCCTCGCTCTGGCAGCAGGCCGGTCGCGCCGGCCGTGGCGACCGCCCGGCACTCGCCGTGCTGGTCGCCGGCGACGACCAGCTCGACCAGTGGTTCATGGCCCACCCCGACGAGGTGTTCTCCCGAGCGCCCGAGCCGGCGGTGATCAACGCCGACAACGACCACGTCCGCCTTCCCCACCTGGCCTGCGCGGCCTACGAGCTCCCCTTGTCGGTGGTCGACCAGCGCTTCTGGGGCGACCAGCTCGACGATGCCATCCGCCAACTCGTCCTCGACGACGTGCTGCGCGTCCGTCCCGCCCATCGACTCGTTGACGGCGGGCCGGTGGCGGTGTGGGCCGGGCGGGGCCGACCAGGCCAGGACCTCGGCCTGCGCGGGGGCAGCCGCGACGAGGTGCGCATCGCCCGCGCCGACGGCTCGATCGTGGGTACCGTCGATGCCGGCCGGGCCGTCTCCCAGGTCCACCAGGGTGCGATCTATCTCCACCGAGGTGCCACCTACCGGGTGACGTCCCTCGATCTCGAGGACCTCGCCGCCGTGGTCGAACCATGCGACGACGACGAGTACACCCAGGTGCGCAGCGAGACGCAGATGTCGGTGATCGGCGTGGAAGGCTCCGCCCCGCTCGGCTGCATTCGCAACTACCTGGGCGACGTGTCGATCTCGACCCAGGTGACGGGCTACAAGCGCATCGACACCCGCACCGGCACCGTGCTGGGACTCGAGCCCCTCGATGTCGCACCGCAGACGCTCACCACGCGCGGCACGTGGTTCACGCTCGAGCCCGACGTCATCGAGCGGTCGGGCGTTTCACCCGATCGACTCCCGGGTGCGCTGCACGCCCTCGAGCACGCCTCCATCGCCATGCTGCCGCTGTTCACCATCTGCGACCGCTGGGACGTCGGCGGCGTGTCCACGGTGTTCCAGGCCGAGACGGGCCTGCCCACCATCGTCATCCACGATGCCTACCCGGGCGGCGCCGGCCTGGCCGAGCTGGCGTGGGCGTCGGCGTCCAGGCTCCTCGATGCCACCCGGGATCTCATCGCTTCGTGCCCGTGCGAGGACGGATGCCCGTCGTGCGTGCAGTCACCGAAGTGCGGCAACGGCAACGATCCCCTCGACAAAGCCGGAGCCCTGGCCCTGGCCCACGCCATCCTGGACGCCTGATCGACGCTCACCCTTCCAAGGTCATGGCCGCGCTCGCCGTGAGCGAGAGATCCGGAGCCAGCGCACCGACGATGGCCACGTCGGTGGGATCCACGTAGGTCACCGTGACGGTGACCATGCCGGCGCCATCGGGTCCGGACACCTCGACCCGCAGCCGTTCGGGGTCGAGCCCGCTGGCCAACCCCACCGACCGGGCGCCGTCGACCTCGCCCCCGGCCACCGAGGCGGCGCGCGCCGCCTCCCGGGCCGCGTGGGTGACGAGGATCCGATGGTGCACGAGCTGGCCGACCTGGATCAGGAGCAGTGCCAGGAGCACGACCACCGGCAGCCCGAGCACGAGCTCGACCGACGACTGGCCGCGATCGGACGGACGGGGGCGCCGACGAGCCGTCGACGCCCCCGCACGACCGGGCGTCACCCGGCCCGCCCCACGATCTCCTTCATCACGAAGTCCATCAGCTTCGAGATCTGGTCGGTCTTGGTGGCCCAGCCGAGCACGAGCAAGGCGATGGCCGCGGCACCCAGGATGACCAGGGCATATTCGGCAGTGGTCTGGCCGTCGTCAGCGCGATGGCGGACTCGGGCGAGTTGTCGGGTGGCGGCGTGGATGACGAGCACCTGCAGCCAGACGAGCGATGTGGTCATGGGTTCTCCTCGGAAGAGGGGTTCAGGTGGGGCGCAGCGTTGCCACGAGCGGCAACGGGGCGTCCGATCGGGTGGTGGGCGACAGCCTCACCACGAGAGGCCACCGACGGCGGCGACAGCAACGGGGATCACCGTGAGCAGTCCGACCGACGGGAGGATGCAGGCGACGAGCGGGAAGAGGAGCCGGACGGGCACCTTGCGAGCCTCTTCCTCCACCCGCCGGCGACGGACCTGGCGGGCGTCGTCGGCCAGCCGATCGAGTGCCGGGCCGAGCGGCGTGCCGTAGCGGTCGGCGGCGAGCAGGGCGTCGATCAGGGGGGCGGCGGGCGCACCCAGGAGCCGCATCGGTTCGAGAGCATCAGCCAGGCGGCCACCCCCGTCGACTTGGACGAGTGCTCGGGCGAACCCGTCGGCCAAGGCTCCGTCGCCATGGCGGGCGACGGCCACGACGGCCAGGTGCAGGGTCAGCCCCGCGCCCACCGCCATCCGGAGCAGATCGACGACATCCGGCAGCTCGTCGACCAAGGCGACGGCACGGCGGCGTTCCCGGTGCGAGCGGGCCCGCACCGTGGTGCCCCACCACGCAGCCAAGCCGACGACGATCGGCAGCGGGCCGATCACCGATGCCAGTGCCAGCAGGCCGAGGCCGCCGACACGCTGGCGCACCGTGGAGGCGCCGGCCACGGTGACAAGGCGCGCCACCGGCGTGGTGGCCGGGCCGGGGGCGACCGATCCGCTCGCCATGGCGTCGACCGACCGGTCGACGCGCGCCACCTCGTCGAGGCGCTTCGACGCCAGCTCGGCCGATGGCCGTCGCCACACCTCGGGCGCAAGGACCACAGCGACGGCACCGCCGAGTAGAGCGAGCACGAGGTCGGCTCTCACGCCATCACGCTCGCTGTGATCCGGCGCATCCACAGTGCACCTGCCGCGTCGAGACCGAGGCCGCCACACAGGCACGCCCAGCCCGCCGGCGTCGCCAGCAGGAAGCGCAGGATGGCCGGATCGGTGGCGCCGGCCAACAGCGTGAAGGCCAGCGGCGCCAGCGCCACCACCGTGGCCGACAGCCGGGCCTGCGCGGCCAGCGCCTTCGTCTCCTGACGGCCGGCGACGCGGTGGCGGAGCGTGGCGGCCACCTCCTCGACGGCTCGGGCCAGGTCTCCACCGGCCTCGAGGCCGATCCGCAGCACGGCGCGGGTGAGCGATGCCCCGCTCCGTGGTGGGACGGGCCAGGCGCCCAGGGCGCGACCGAGGGCATCGCCCGCGGCGGCTCGGGCGAGCACCCGATCGAGGTCGAGGCCCAACGGCTCGGGCACCCCGGCGCGGGCCTCGTCGAACGCCTGGCCGGGCGATGCCCCCGACCGCGAGGCGCGGGCCAAGGCATCGAGGAAGGCGATCAGGTCTGCATCGGCGTCGCGGCGGCGCAGGGCCGTCAGTCGCCGCGCCAGCGCGTGGCGGCTGACCGAGCCGGCGAACCTCGAAGGGGGCACGTCGGCCGCCGAGCCAAGGGCATCCAGCCGTGTTCGGGCTCGACGTGCTCGGCTCGGTGCCGCCATCCCGTGCCACCCCACGCACACCGCCATCAGCGCGCTCAGGACGGCGCCGACCATCATGCGGGACCGCCGAGGGCCTGGTCGGAACCGGCCGGCGCTCGGAGCCGCGCGGGACGCAGCGGCCGAGCCACCACCCGTCCGTCGATCAGCAACGCCCGCGTGGTCACCGCTGCGTGGCCGTCGCCCTCGACTTCGACCTCGTCGACCGCCACCACTCGGCGCCCACCGTCGGTGGTGCGTGCCACCTGGACCACGAGGTCGACGGCCGAGCGCACCTGGTCGCGCACCGCCGCCAGCGGCAGCGACGAGGCACCGGCGAGGACCATCGTCTCGAGCCGGCGCAACGCATCGGCGGGCGAGTTGGCATGGCAGGTGGACAGCGAGCCCTCGTGACCGGTGTTCATGGCCTGCAACATGGCGAGCGCCTCGGGACCACGAACCTCACCCACCACGATCCGGTCGGGGCGCATCCGCAAGGCGGCACGGACCAGGTCGCCGATGGTGACGCGACCGATGCCGTCGGCGCTTGCCGGGCGGGCCTCGAGGCGCACGACGTGGTCGCCGGGCAGGCGCAGCTCGGCGGTGTCCTCGATCGTGACGATCCGCTCGTGGGCGGGAAGCAGGGCGCCGAGGGCGTTCAGCAACGTGGTCTTGCCTGCACCCGTCCCACCGCTCACCACCAGGTTGCGACGCTCAGCGACGGCGGCGGCCAGCAGGGCGGCGACGTCGGGACCGCACAGGTCGCCGAGCTCGACGGCGCACACGCGAAATCTGCGGATCGTTAGGCACGGCCCATCGACCGAGAGCGGAGGCACCACCGCAGACACGCGAGACCCGTCGGCGAGGCGGGCGTCGACGATGGGATTCCGCCGATCGACGTGGACACCCAGCGGGGCCGTGATGCGCTCCATGAGGGTCAGGACCTCTTCGGTGGCGAGGCGATCGTCGGTTCGGTGCAGCAGGCCATCCCGCTCCACCCAGACCCGGCCGTCGCCATTGACCATGATCTCGCTCACGGCATCGTCGGCCAGGAGGGGATCGAGGCGCCCCAGACCGGCGGACAGGGCGCCGACCTGGGCCACGGCGGCGTCGACCAGGCGATCAGCCAGCAACGGGTCGGCGCAGCGCACGAGCTCGCGCAACCGATCCGCGGTGCACGCCAGCACCTGGCCCCCGGCGGCGGCGGCGCGCTCGGCGAGCACGGCGCGGTGCGCGGCGTCGGCAGCCGCGTCGATCCGACGGCGATCGAGGTCGGCCCCGGTGGTGGTGGTCATGCCGCACCTCGCAGCGACCGTCCGAGCGACCTCGGCAGACGGGTGGCGAGCAGTCCGGCGTCGACCGTGCGGGCGACGGAAGGCTCGACCTCGACCTGGGCTACGACGGGCACGTCGAGCACACGCTCGACGTCGAGCCGCCCGAGCGCGCGTCCGGGCTCGCACACCAGCACGACGCCGGTGGGTCTCGTCTCGCACGCCAGTGCACGCCGGAGGGCCACATAGCACGGACGCAGGACCAGCAGGCTCGTTGCTGCCGCACCCACGAGGGCAATGGAGCCGGCGCTAGCACCGTGACCGAGTCGCCCCGCGTCGACCACGACGGCGCGGCGCTCGAGACCGAGGTGGGTGACGAGGGGGGTGGGGTCGACATCGGGCCACGACCCGTCGGACCACAGCAGATCGAGCCCCGGCGCGACGGCGACCTCGAGCCGGCGCAGCCCGTCGTCGCCGACGTCGCCCCGGGCGGCCAACCAGTCGAGCACCGTCGGGCCCTCCGGCAGCGGCAGCCCGAGCACCGCCGGTTGGTCGCCGACGAGGTCGACGAGCAGCGCGCCAGCCGGATCTCGTCCGGCGACCACAAGGGCGAGGCTGGCGGCGACGACGGACGTGCCGACGCCTCCCTTGACAGACCAACAGGTGATGAGCACGTCCACGTCCCGAACGTTCGGCGCGGTGGTTCAGGGCACACCGCGGCTGGTGTCGGGGGAAGCACCCCGGAACCTAGGGAGCGCGTGCCCGCTCGGCAAGGGATACCGCGGAGCGCGGCCGGACCGTCGCCCTCGGCGACGCCGATCACAGAGGAGGGCAACCGGCGACAGCGGCGGGCGCCGTATGCTCGAACCGTGGAAGCCGCCTTCTTCGATCTCGACAAGACCGTGATCGCCAAGGCATCGATGGTGGCTTTCGGCCGCCCGCTGCTCGACGCCGGGATGATCTCGCGTCCGCTGCTGGTGCGGGCGGTGTGGAGCCAACTCGTGTTCCAGACGCTCGGCGCCGACGAGGAGCGGATGCAGAAGTTCCGCGAGTCGGCGCTGCGCATCACCCGGGGATGGGACCAGGCCAAGATCAGCGCCATCGTGGCCGAGGCGCTGATCGACGTGATCGAACCGATCGTCTTCGACGAGGCCCTCGCCCTGATCCGCGAGCACCAGGCCGCCGGGCGCAAGGTGTACCTGATCTCGGCCTCGCCGGAGGAGATCGTGGCACCGCTGGCCAAGTACCTCGGCGTGGACGAGGCCATCGCCAGCAGAGCGAAGCTCGACGCCGACGGGCGCTACACCGGGGAGGTCGACTTCTACTCCTACGGCCCCTTCAAGGCCGAGGCGATGCGAGAGCTGGCCGCCGAGCGCGGCATCGACCTCCAAGCATCGTTCGCCTACTCGGACTCGATCACCGACCTGCCCATGCTCGAGGCCGTCGGTCACCCGGTGGCGGTGAACCCTGACCGCGAGCTCGCCCGCGTAGCGAGGTCGCGCGAGTGGGAGGTCCGCATCTTCCGCAACGGCGTCCCGCTGCGCGAGCGAGTACCGATGCCCGCGCCGCGAGCCATCGTCGTGGTGGGTGCAACGACCGTGACCCTGGCCGCCATCGGCGGGGCCGCCTGGTGGTGGTGGCACCGCGCCGTCGCCCCACCTCAGACACGGTGGGAAGCGGCCGAGTCCACACTTCGCGAACGGGTGCTCGAGCCCGGTTTCGAGCAAGGGCGCCGGGCCGCAGACGAGGCCCGCGGCTTCGCCGATCAGGCCGGTTCAGCCCTGCGGAGCGTGGCCGACGATGCGTTCAGGGCCCGCGCGAACAGGTGAACCCGTCGAGGCGCATGTTCTTGTCTCGCTGCGCTCGACAGGCTCCGTCACATGGGTCGTCTCGCCTATCGGCTCGACTCTTCAGGAGTCCTGCAGCTTCTTCACTGCGAGAACAGCGAGCACGGCGACGACGGCGATGAGCAGCAGCTTCTTCATCCGGCGAGCATAGGCCGGTTCGGTCGGGCCCGTTCCCGGGGCCGACGCCGACGGCCGATCACGGCACCTGCCAGAAGCGCACCACGAAGAGCCAGGGGTTGACCGTCGGCTGGGTGCCCGGCGCCAACGCGCTCGGCAAACCGTCGGCAAGGTTGCCGGACTCGGTGGTGAGAACGTGACCGTGGATCCAGGTGAACGGGTCGGGATTTCCGGCGATCGTGGCCACGTTGGCCGTCAGCACCGTCCCGGACACCGGCTCGGCCAGGAAGCGCGTCCGACGCTTCGTCCCGACGATGACCGCCTCGTGGGTTGCTCGATCGCTCGTGAACGTGTTGGCATCGACGACGGTCCCGTCGTCTTCGACGCGCACGCCGTGGCGCACGTGGTCGAAGGAGTTGCCACGCACGGTGTTGTCGTCGGCCTGGTCGAGGTGGATGCGGGTGAGTGCATCAGACGGGCCGTAGGTGGGGTCCGAGCAGTCCAGGAACGTCTGGTTCTCGGCCATGCGCGAGCCGACCCACACGCCGTTGTCTTCCCACGAGAGGTCGTTGCCCTCGATGAGGTTGCCGGTCGCCCCGTACGGCCGCGTCCACCATTGCGCCAGCTTCTCGGTGGCGTACTCGCCGCAGTTCTTGTAGAGGAAGATCCCGCCCGCCGAGTTGCCGGCCAGCGTGTTGCCCGTGATGACGTTGTCACGGCTGCCGTCGACGGCGATCCCCTCACGACCTGTGCTCTCGTAGCGAAAGTCCAACGAACCGACCGAGAAGGGCGCACCTTCGGGTTTCACGTCGCCGAAGCCATTGGCCACGATGGTGCTGCCCGTCACCGTGTTCGCACGCGAGCCGGCTTCGAAGTAGATCCCGACGCTGCCCGAGCCGGAGATGTCGAGCTCGTCCAGGGTGACGTCGGTGACGTAGCCGTCCACGAAGACACCTGAACCTCGGGAGGAGTAGAGGTGGCTGTGCTCGATCGTGATGTCGGTGAAGGCGTGCTCGTACTCGTTGCCGACAGGCAGCGACTTGAACCCCGTGCGCGTCACGCGAACGTTGTTCAAGAACCGCGACACCACGCAGTTGCGGACGGTCACACCGTGCAGCGCCACGTCGGTCGGTGCACTCACGAGGATGCCGACGCGTCCTGAGCCCGACGGGTCGTCGATGCGTGCGCCGCGGCAGTCGAGCGTCACCTCGGACCCTGTGATGTCGACCCCCGCCGTGTACGTGCACGAGGGGTCGAGGTGGGTCGACGTGGTGAGGACCAGCCGCTCGGCGGTGCGGTCGCAGCCCACGAGCACCGATGTCGGGTCGAGACCCTCGAGCAGCCGGTCGAGGGGCACCTCTCGGAAGCCGGGTCGGCAGCTCGCTCCGAACAGCGCGATGACTATGGTGGCGACGACGAATCGCACCGGTCGAGAGATCCGCACGTTCCCCCTGTGCGCGATGTGCGCCGGGGACTTGCCCGGCTCGTCACCAGTCTGGTCTAGACGGCGAGCAGGTCGCGCGCGCCGGTGTCGCTGGACGGATGCCGCAGCTTCGACATGGCGCGGGCCTCGATCTGGCGGATCCGCTCGCGCGTGAGGTTGAAGTGCTCCCCAACCTCTTCGAGGGTGCGCGGCTCGCCGCGGTCGAGACCGAAGCGCAGCTTCAGGATCTCGCGCTCGCGCTCGTCGAGCGGGCTCAACAGGCGCGAGATCTCCTCGGGCAGCAGGGAGGTGGCAGCCACCTCGAACGGCGACTCGGCCGATCGGTCTTCCACGACATCACCGAGTTCGGCATCGCCGTCTTCGCGCAAGGGCTCCGACAGCGAGAGCGGCTCGGCCGCGAAGCGGAGCGCCTCGGTGACCTTCTCCTCGGGCATCTCGACCTCGAGCGACAGCTCGGCGAGGGTGGCGGGGCGGCCGTACTTGAGCTCCAACCGCGCCCGGGCCTTCTGGAGGCGGGCAAGGGTGTCACCGGCGTGGACCGGGAGCCGGATGGTGCGACCGGTGTTGGCGATGCCGCGAGTGATGGCCTGGCGGATCCACCACGTGGCGTAGGTGGAGAACTTGAAGCCCTTGCGCCAGTCGAACTTCTCGACGGCGTGCATGAGGCCGAGGTTGCCCTCTTGGATCAAGTCGAGCAGGGGCAGGCCGGACGCCTGGTACTTCTTGGCGATCGAGACGACGAGCCGGAGGTTGGACTGCACGAAGGTGCGCTCGGCGTCTTCGCCCAGCTTCACCTGCTTGCGCAGCTCGCGCTTGCGGGCCGGCGTGACCGTATCGGCCTGCTCCAGCTCGGTGCGAGCAGCGACCCCGACCTCGATGGCCTGGGCCAGGCGGACTTCATCGTCCTTGGTGAGGAGTGGGTACTGACCGATGTCGGTCAGGTAGAGACGGACCAGGTCTTCTTCATCACGTTCGACTCGGTCCTTGGCCACAGGGTTCCTCTTGTCTGCATCGGGGGGACGCCGGGCAGAAACGGCGCTACGACCACGCGCGCCTCCGGCTCCAACAGGATACCGGTGCGGTCAAGGGGGACGACAACGCGTGCTCCGAAAAGTTGGTTTTCGTCGCGCCAAAATCCGTTGGATGCTCGCTGGAAGATCACAGAAGACATCGAGGGCTAGGGAAGATCTCCGACCAGCAGACGCCCCATGCGATCGACGGTGCCGGGGTCGACACCCAGGCGGGTGGCGATCGACACCCCAGCGGCCTCGTCGCGGGTCAGATCAGCCACAGCCATCCAGACGGTGCGCGCGAGTGACCGGTCGGCCACCGTCAACAGCGTCTCCTCCACGGCGAGGTACTCCTCGCGGAGCAACGGCACAAGCACCAGATACGTGGTCGCCACCAGGTCGGCCGTCGACGTCTCGGCTGCGAGCGCGTCGAGGGCGGTGACCGCCTGCGGGGCTGGTGGGCGAACGAGGTCCTCGGCCGGGAGCCCCCGCAACTCGGGTAGCCGGGCGAAGAGTTGCTCGGCCCGCCACGCGTGGTGGCGGGCGTGCTCGGCGAGGACGAGCATGGCTTCGAGGTCGTCCGCGCGCGCCGAAGCGGCACCGAGCACCTCGAACAGGCGTCGCTCGAACCACAGCAGCGCGCCCACCCGCTGGGCCGTGACCACCAGGGAGTGCTCGGCTGGTGTCACGTCGCTCGCGCTCATCCGGCGAGGCTACCGACCCGAACGTCCACGACCCGGCCTCATCCCCGGTAGCCGTTGGTGATGGGAAGACGCCGATCCTTGCCGAACGCCTTGGTGGTGATGCGCGGGCCAGGCGGGAACTGCCGTCGCTTGTACTCGGCCAGGTCGACCAGACGGGCGATGCGGCGCACGAGGTCGGGATGGTGCCCGTCAGCGATCAGGTCGGCCACCGTTCGGTCCTGCTCGACGTAGGCGGCCAGCAGGGGATCGAGCACCTCGTACGGCGGCAGGCTCTGGTCATCGCGCTGGTCGGGCTTGAGCTCGGCCGACGGCGGCTTGGTCAACACCGTCTCCGGGATCGGAGCCACGTCGCCGGCGGCCACCGCCCGGCGGTTGCGATCATGGCAGAGCTCGTAGACGAGCAGCTTGGGTACGTCCTTGATGACGGCGAACCCGCCAGCCGAGTCTCCGTACAGGGTCGAGTAGCCCACCGCGCTCTCGCTCTTGTTGGACGTCGTCAGCACCATCCAGCCACAGGCGTTCGACAACGCCATCAGCAGGACCCCACGGATGCGGCTCTGCAGGTTCTGCTCGGTCAGGTCCGGCGCGCCACCGGGGAGCGACGGGGCCAGCATGTCGAGCAGGGCGGCGTGGGCGGGCTCGATGGCGATGGTGCGGTGGTCGATTCCGAGGGTGCCGGCCAACGCCTCGGCATCGCCGATCGAGTGGTCGCTCGAGTAGCGCGACGGCATGAGCAGCCCGTGCACCCGATCGGCGCCCAGCGCGTCGGTGGCGATGGCGGCCACCAGCGACGAGTCGACACCACCCGAGAGGCCGATCACCACCTCCGAGAAGCCGTTCTTGGTCACGTAGTCGCGGGTGGCGAGCACCAGCGCGTCGTACACCTCGCGGACCGGATCCGGCGACGGCGGCAGAGGCGAGTCGAGGCGGGGCTCGCCGTCGGCTTGCGACGCCGAAGTCAGCGCCACCAGCGGCAACGGTCGCGAGGCGACGGCCGGTCGCTCAGGCACCTCGATGTCGACCACGAGGGTCTGTTCCACGCAGGCGCCGGCTCGGGCCAGGACGTGGCCAGCGCGGTCGACGACCACCGAGGCGCCGTCGAACACGAGCTCATCCTGCCCGCCCACGAGGTTGACGTAGACGATCGGGCAGTCGGCCTCGTTGGCCCGTTCGGCCAGCATCGCCTCCCGCACCGCCACCTTGCCGGCGTGGTATGGCGACGCGTTCAGGTTGACGATGAGGCGGGCACCGCCGCCCGACTGCTGGGCGATGGGCCCGGCCGGGTACCAGGCGTCCTCGCAGATGGACACGCCCACCGGCACGCCGGCGACCACGAACAGGCTGTCCGATTCGGGGCCGGCGGTGAAGTACCGCTGCTCGTCGAACACCGCGTAGTTGGGCAGCACCTGCTTGCGGTAGACCCCGACCACGGCGCCCCGATGGCACACGGCTGCTGCGTTCCAGAGGTCGTCGTCGTCCGCACGGTCGACGAAGCCCACCACGGCCACGGTGCCACCGGTGGCGGCGGCGATGCGGGCGAGGCATGCGAGGTTGTCGGCCACGAAGGCCGACTTCAGCACGAGGTCTTCGGGCGGATACCCCGTGATGGCAAGCTCGGGGAACACGACGAGGTCGCACGATGCCGACTCGCACGCGGCCAGCACGTCCAGGATCTGGGCCGTGTTGCCGTCGAGGTCACCCACCACGAGGTTCCGTTGGGCGAGCGCCACCCGCAGTCGAGCCATGGCGAGCACAGTACCGGCCACCCACCAGCGGTCGACCCCGGGACGGACCCGACCGACCTGCGTAGCCTCGCGTTCGATGGAGGGACCTTCACACCCGCTCCCGGCCACCGTCGACGACGCCGTCGAGCGGAGCGCCGCGCCCGACGAGGTGGGCGCCGCCGTGGGGCGGCTGGTCGCCACCCACGACGGTTTGGCCGATCGCCTCGAGGACGACGACCTCCTCGACGCGCTGGTGGCGGTGTTGGGTGCGAGCCGATCGCTGACCCGACTGCTCGAGCACGACGCAACCGCCGTCGACGTGCTCGCCGACCTCGACCGACGCATCGACCTACCGACCGACGCGGTCCCCGCCTTCGTGCACGCCAAGCAGCTCGAGTACCTGCGCATCGCCGCCCGCGACCTGAGCGGAGGCGACGACCTCGAGGCCACCGGAGCCGCCCTGGCCCAGCTGGGCATCGCCGTGCTGGCCGGGGCCGACGTGCTGGCCACCGCCGCCGAACCGGCGCCGAGCAACGTGCGCCTGGCCGTCGTGGGCATGGGCAAGCTCGGCGGGCTCGAGCTCAACTACTCGAGCGACATCGACATCATGTTCGTGGGCGACGGCGACGGTGACGTGCTCAACCGCCGAGCCCGTCGGATCATGGAGATCGCCGGCCAGTGCTTCCGGGTCGACGCCAACCTTCGACCCGAAGGGCGCAACGGTCCGCTCGTGCGGTCGATCGAGTCGTTCGAGGCCTACTGGGACCGATGGGCCGAGCCGTGGGAGTTCCAGGCCTTGCTCAAGGCCGTGCCCGTGGCCGGCGACGTCGAGCAGCAGGACCGCTTCGCCGACACGGCGGCCCGCACCTTGTGGACCCACCCGTTCGACACCGACGATCTGCGGTCGCTGCGCGACATGAAGGCCCGCGCCGAGCAGGAGGTGGCCCGCAAGGGGCTCACGGATCGCGAGGTGAAGCGAGGCCGCGGCGGCATCCGCGACATCGAGTTCACCGTGCAGCTGCTGCAGCTCGTGCACGGCCATCTCGACGAGGACCTCCGCAGCCCCAACACGCTCGCCACCTTGGCGGAGATGGCGTCGGCCGGCTACATCGACACCGACGATGCCGCGCAGCTCGCCGACAGCTACCGCTTCCTGCGCGTCGTCGAGCACCGGCTGCAGCTCGTCGACGAGCAGCAGGTGCACACCCTTCCGACCGATCCCATCGCCCTCGACCGTCTGGCCCGCACGATGGGCCGACGCGACCTCCCGGAGGGCTCCGCGCTCGAGCAGCTCGATCGCGACGTGCGGCTCACCCAGCTCCGGGTCCGCACCATCCACGAGCGGGTCTACTTCCGTCCACTGCTCGAGGCCTTCTCCCACACCGAGGGCGGGCTCAGCCCCGAAGCCGCCGTCACTCGGCTGCAGGCGTTCGGCTTCACCGACGCCAAGCGCACCCAGGCGGCGGTGCGGGACCTCACCCGCGGACTCAACCGCTCGAGCCGGATGATGCAGCAGCTGCTCCCGCTGCTGCTCGACTGGCTGTCGCGCTCCCCCGATCCCGAGCTCAGGCTCGTCATGCTCCGCAACCTCCTCGGCGCGCCGCAGCGCACCTCGGTGCTGGTCGAGGCGTTCCGCGAGTCACCCGACGCGGCGCGCGCGCTGTGCACGGTGCTCGGCACCAGCCAGCTCCTCGGCGACATCCTCCAGCACAACCCGGATCTGGTCAGCCGACTCCCCCACGAGGCCCGTTTGCGCACCCACGCCCGCGCCGAACTGGTGGCCAGCGCGGCCACCACCGCCCTCTGGCGCGACGAGGCCACCGACCAACAAGACGCCCTTCGGCGGTGGAAGGACCGCAACCTGCTCGGCATCGCCGCACGCGACGTGCTCGACCACACCACGAGCGTGGCCACGATCGGGGCGGACCTCACCGCCCTGGGCGAGGCCAGCCTGGAGGTGGCGCTGCAGGCGCTGGAGCCGCAGGTGCCGTTCGTCGTCATCGCCATGGGGCGCTTCGGCGGGGCCGAGCTCTCCTACGGCAGCGACCTCGACGTGCTGTTCGCCTACGACGGCGCCGGGACGAACGACGTGACCGAGGCCCGACGGATCGCCACCCGGCTGTTGAAGTTCTTGGCCGGGTCGACACCAGCCCGACGCATCTACGAGGTCGATGCCGACCTGCGCCCCGAAGGACGCCAAGGGCCGATGGCCCGAAGCATCGAAGGGTTCCAGCGCTACTGGGACGACTACGCCCTGGTGTGGGAACGGCAAGCCATGGTGCGGGCGCGGCCCGTGGCCGGCGACCTCGCCCTCGGCCACCGCCTGCTCGCCCTGCTCGACGACAAGATCTGGGGCACCGGCCTCAACGAGCTCGACGCCCGCGAGATCCGACGACTCAAGGCCCGCATCGAGGGCGAGCGGATCCCGGCCCACGAGGATCCGCTGTTCCACCTCAAGCTCGGCCGGGGCTCGCTGTCGGACATCGAGTGGACGGCCCAGCTCCTGCAGCTCCGCCACGGGGTGCGGGCCACCGGCACCTGGGCGGCCCTCGATGCCCTCGAGGCTGCCGGCCACCTGACGTCGGAGGACGCCGACGTGCTGCGGGCGTCGTACCGATTCTGCGAACGGACGCGGAACCGCTGGTTCCTCGTGAAGAGCAGCGCCGGCGATGCCCTCCCGACCCAGCCCGAGCAAGCGCGCTGGTTGGCGCTGTCGCTCGGCACCACGGCCGGTCAGCTCCGCGAGGAGTACCGGCGCGTGACCCGACGGGCCCGTCGCGTCGTCGAGCGCGTGTTCTACGACCAACCCTGACCGACGGCCAGCCTTGACCGACGACTCTCGGCTCCCGTCACCTCGCTGGCCGATCGGCGCCGAGTGATCCGTCGTCGCCCGATCGGCGCGCCACCATGGCCAGGACCCGGTCGCGATCCTCGGCGTGGTCACAGCACACGATCGCCCAGCCGCGCTGCTCGCCGGCCCGCACGAGTGACTCGTGGCGATGGTTGCCGTCCTCGAGGGAGAGGGCGCCGTCTCGGAACGACACGAGCAGCGGCGGCGGCTCCCAGCCCTGTTCGAGGCTGGACACCATGTCGCCCACGTCGTCCTCCCACTCCTCCTCGGGGATCGGGCACACGACCTGCTCCTCGTCGGGCCCGGCCAAGGGGACGAGCCGGGCAAGCGGCACCCGCACGGGGCCGAGCCACCAGCGAGGGCGCTCGGCCAGCTTCAGCGCCAAGACGCCGTTGTCGCTGCCGGGGCTGTCCAAGAAGTCGGTGACCCACTGCTCGAGGCGCCCGTCCCGGCCGGCGCGGCGGGCCGTCTCCAGGGTGAACTCGTTCGTGGCGTCGTCGATCATCTTGTCTCCTTACCCCACGCGTCGGGCGACGCGCCTCAGAGCAGCTCTGCGAGGTCGGCCAGCGAATCCACGCGATCGAAGTCGGCGTCGTGGTGCAGGCCGAGCGGATCCATCAGGAACGGTCGCAGTCCGGCGCGTCTTGCACCCACCACGTCGATGGCGGGCATGTCGCCGACGTACCAGGTGCGCTCGGCCGGCACGCCCATGAGGTCGAGGGCGGCCTGGAAGATGCGCGGGTCCGGCTTCATGATCCCGACGTTGCCCGAGTCGATCACGCACTCCACCGACACGGCGATCCCGGGCCCCACCTGGCAGACCTCGGCCTCGGCCAGGCGTTGGGCCATCATCCCGTCGGCGTTCGACACGATGCCCAGCCGCACACCGCGGTCGGCCAGCGCCTGCAGCCCTTCGCGGCTCCCGCCGATGGGCTCGATCCAAAGCGCAGCATCAGCGAACTCGCTGTCGACGTGCCGATGCACCTCGGCACGGATGGCTTCGGGCACGTCGCACGCCTCGAGGTACGCCTGCAGGTACTGCAGCCAGCTTCCTGTCCAGTCGCCTTCGACGTCGAGCTCCGTGTGGAAGCACGCCGCCGCCCGGTAGTGCGCCCACGGCAGGCTCTCGGGCTCCACCCGGCACTCGGCTCGGGCGAACGCCGCGGCGACGCGCTGCGAGTCGGGTAGGAAGAACACGCCGCCGGCGTCGAGCAGGACTACTTCGGGCTCCATCACGGCAACCTACCCCTGCCTGTCGATGGCCGGTCACGCAGGCGTCAGCCGCCGGCGGATCGAGCCGGTGCTGCCCGCTAGTTCGGAACAGGTGCCGGCAGCCCCGGTTCACCCGAGACGTCGGCAGAGAACGGGTCGTGCTCGCACAGGATTCGCATGGGAGTCCCCTCCTCGAACTGGGAACAGTCCGGCGGGGTCGGCGCCTCGGGCGCCACCGGCTCCGCCGGTGCCTCGGGTTCGGGCTCAGGCTCAGGAGCCTGGTAGCCGGGCCCCTTGCCGCCGCCGAAGGTGGCCGACTCCCCGGGGCTCAGCGTCCCGCTCTGCACCTGCACCCGACGGCCGGCGGATGCCGCGTCGGCCAGGACCGCTCGCCCGTCAACGACGGCCAAGCGGACCTCGTAGCTCCCATCGTCCCGCCGATCCATCGACGCCGGCGTGACCGTCATCGGCGAACCGTCGACCAGGAAGGTGAGCTCGAACGCCTGCGGTCCCTCGCCGCCCGGGCACACGTTGAAGTAGTCGACGGTGATGGTGTAGGCGCCATCGGGCGCGGCGCCGGTGGGCCAGTAGATGTTCTCGACCGGGGACGCGGTGGCCGATGAGCAACCACCGTTCGAATCGACGTCGAGCGTGCCCCCGCTGGCCGACGACCTGGCGCCGTAGTTGATGGTGACCCCCGTCGGGTCGGTGACGGCGAGATCCAGGTCGGCGGTCGACGACCAGCGCAAGGTGACCTGCACGTCGCCCGAGCCGAGCGTCGGCTCCCCCTCGCCCGGTCCCACCGCGATGCACGATTCGTCATCGGGGTAGAGGCTGCACAGATCGTCGACCAGCACCTCGGTGTCCTCGTCGCCGGTGGTGCCCGGCGGCCGGGTGAACGGTTCGCCACCCGACACGTCGACGAGCACGAAGACGCTGACCTCCACGTCGACGCTCACGTTGATCACCGTTGCCGGCGAGAACGTCGGCCACCGAGTGCCCGTGTAGTTGGGCGTGGTCGAGACGGGTGCGGGCTCGGTCAGCGGGTTGCCGCAGCCGCACTTCACGCGCGGGATGCCGTACACGTCGACCATCACCGCCGTACCGGCCTGCAGCACCGACTGCAGCGAGGTGGCCCGGCCGTTCTTGAAACCGTGGTTCGTCACCCGGGTATCGCGCTGCAGCACGATCGGCGTGAGCGACCGGACGTAGTCCGGGATGTCGGCGGGCGCCACGCCCAGCACGCCACCCCAGGCCCGCGCCTTGTCGGGATTGCCCTGCAGGAAGGAGATGAGCTGCGCCGGATCGCACGAGGCCTCGTTGCGCGTACCGCCGTAGAGCCCGGGGGTGGCACCGGGCACGGTTCGCGCCGGAGCCTGGGCCACCGGCGTGACTGGCGCCCGCACCGGCAGCACGGCGGTCGTCGTGGCGCTCGAGCCCGCGTTGTGCGAGTCGACGCTGTCGGTGAATGGATCGTTGCTGGTGAACGACACCGGCTCCAGGAAGATCTCGCCCGCCGACGCCTCGTCTTCACCACCGACCACCAGCACGATGGCCGCGACCAAGGCCAGGACGAGGAGCGCGCTGAGCATGCCGAGCAGCGGAAGCGCCGAGCGCTTGCGCGCCGGCGGCGGCCCGGCCGCGGCCGCCGGCACGAAGGCACCGGGCGGTGGCAGAGGCGGCGCTCCAACGACTGCGGGCGCAACCACCCCCGGCATGGACGCGGGTGGTGGAGGCGATGCGGGTGGAGGAGGCGTCGGTGGTGGTGGTGGAGCCGCCGCGCCGGCGTTGGGCGACGTCGGGGGAGCAGGTTCGTCGGCCCACGGCCCCGTGGCCGGCGCCGGGATCGCCTCGGTCGGCACCCCCTGCGGGACGGCTGCCCCGCCGAGCGCCGCGCCGCACCCGGCACAGAAGCGAACCCCCGGCGCGAGGGGGCTTCCACAGTTGGCACAGAAGTTCGCACCGGTCACCCGGCACCTCCGATGGTCGGGCCGCTCTCGCGGCACGCGGTTCGGGTCACTGCCCGCACTCGATGAGCTCGAAGGCCAGCTGGTCCTGCGGCACCGGCACGGGCACCTCGGTGGCCGTGTCGACCTGGTACTCGACGACGTCGGAGTAGCCGTCGTGGGCGACGGTGGTGCGCACCAGCCACAGCTGGAAGTCGATGGTCTCGACCACGGTGGTGCCCTGGCCCGTCCACCCACACGACGCCAACACCCCGTCGACCGCCTGGACGGCAAAGGCCATCGACTGCTCGTCCCCCGACGACGTGGCAGTGGTGGGTGCCGTCGTGGGGGGAGCGCTCGTCGTGACCGCGACGGTCGACGAGGTCGTGGGTGGCGCGGTCGTGGTCGTCGACCGGACCGTGGTGCTCGCTGCGGCCACGACCTCATCGGAGCCACCATCGTCGTCCCCTGACCGGGTGACGAGGAGCACCCCGATGAAGGCCAGCACGACCACGAGCAGCGCCGCGACGACGACCGACGCGATGCGCGCCGGGTCCGCTCCCGAGTGTTCCGCCGACGGCTGGTCCATGACTTGTTCCTCCGACTCCATCAGACGACGTGGACGGTCGCCGGGGCCAGGGACCTAGGACCCCTCCCCAGGGCCGTTCGGCCCACCCACGGTCAGGCGTCGGTGCAGCGAGGGTCAGGCCCAGGTGCGGACGAGTCGGAGCACGTGCTGGGCGTCGGGACCGGTGGCGACCAGCGATGTGCCCGCCGGATCCACGCGCCGAGACGCCACCAGGCACAGATCGAGCGCCGAGCCCGTCACCGTGGTGGTCGGCGGCTCGTCGCCGAACAGCCAGGTAGCGCCCGAGGGCGCGTCGAGCTCGAGGGTCACGGGACCGGCGAGCACCCTCGCCTCGCGGGCGAAGGCGTGCGGCAACGTGCGCCATGCCAGGCGGGCGATGTGGAACAGGCGATCGCTCGGCTCGAGCTCGATGTCCAGCCCGGCAGCCACGTCGCCGGTGTGGATCCACGTCTCGGCCAGGCGGGTGGTGACCAGGGTCCTCGCCGCCAGCTCACCTGCAACCCAGGTGACGCGGGCATCGAGGTCGAGACCGGCGATGGTCGTGGTCAGGTCCTCGACCGAGGCCAGGTAGCGGGCGTGGGCGATCTGCGGAGCGTCGGCGCGGTCCCGGGCCACCATGAGCCCGGCGCCGTCGTCGATCGAATCGGTGGGGTCCAGGCCCGCGGTCAGTTCGACGAGCACCTCGTCGAACTGGTCGGCGAGGCTGCCGATGGCCATCTCGTTGGTCTGGGCCAGGTGGAGGACGACGTCGGCCACGTCCCACCCATGGCAACGGCTCGGTCGATGCCACCCGTCGTCGTCGAGACCGGCGAGGAGGGCGGAGAG
>Ga0105047_10002684_pt1 | contig 31586 bp, 27 predicted proteins | sample MAT04_FD_78384 | JGI IMG/M metagenome (GOLD analysis project Ga0105047, IMG submission 78384) | Freshwater microbial communities from Lake Fryxell liftoff mats and glacier meltwater in Antarctica - MAT-04 (megahit assembly) | ecosystem: Environmental > Aquatic > Freshwater > Ice > Liftoff... | reverse complement strand
GAAGACACTTACAGCGTCTGGATTAGTAGCTTTAGGAATTGGAGCAATAATTGGTGCTGGGTTATTTTCTATCACTGGATTAGCAGCTTCTATGAATGCTGGTCCGGCCATTACAATATCTTTCCTAGTGGCGGCATTCGGTTGCATTTTTGCAGGTTTGTGTTATGCTGAATTTTCGTCAATGATTCCAGTAGCAGGAAGCGCCTACACCTACTCATTTGCAACCATGGGCGAATTTGTAGCTTGGATTATTGGTTGGGATTTAGTTTTAGAATATGCTGTTGGTGCAGCGACAGTGTCCATAAGCTGGTCCAGGTATTTGGGTAAATTTTTAAGTGGTTACGGAATTCATATTGATGATGCCTATATGTTATCGCCGTTTGAAGGCGGAATAATAAATGTTCCTGCAGTAATGATTGTCATGATCATGTCGTTAATATTAATTCGAGGCACGAGAGAATCTGCATTTGTAAACGGAATTATTGTACTACTGAAAGTTACCGTAGTCTTAGTGTTTATTGCAGTTGGATGGCAATATATTAGACCCGAAAATTATACTCCATATATTCCTGAAAATACTGGAAAATTTGGAGAATTCGGCTTCTCGGGAATTATTAGAGCAGCAGCAATTGTTTTCTTTGCCTATATTGGTTTTGACGCCGTATCAACTGCAGCTCAGGAAGCTAAAAACCCAAAGCGAGATATGCCAATCGGCATCTTATTATCATTAGCAATTTGTACCATTTTATACATCCTGTTTGCTCATGTAATGACTGGCGTTGTAAACTATCAGGCTTTTGCTGGTAAAGACGGGATTGCACCAGTAGCCATTGCCGTTGAAGCCATGGGAACTGCAGGGCCAGACGGAATGATTACTCCAGCATATCCATGGTTAAATACTGCTATTCTATTAGCAATTTTAGGAGGATATGCCTCCGTTATTTTAGTGATGTTAATGGGGCAAAGCCGCGTATTCTTCTCTATGAGTAAAGATGGACTTATGCCTAAAGTATTTTCTGAAGTGCATCCTAAATTTAGAACTCCAGCAAAAAATAATTTATTATTTATGGTAATTGTGAGTCTCTTTGCCGCATTTGTACCCGCAAGAGTAGTTGGCGAAATGACGAGTATCGGAACCTTATTTGCCTTCATATTAGTTTGCATTGGGGTTTTAATTATGCGTAAAAAAATGCCAGAAGCACCTAGAGCTTTTCGAACTCCACTTGTGCCTTTTGTGCCAATAGCTGGTGTTGTGGTTTGCTTGTTTATGATGGTGTTTTTGCCACTAGACACCTGGATTAGGCTTATCGTTTGGATGATGATTGGCTTTGATTTGTATTTGTTCTACGGAATGAAACACAGTATCTTAAACAAAGGAGCTTTCAGTCTAAAAAATTATAAAACAGTAGCCGGTTCAGGATTCGGAATGGTAGTCGCGTTAGTGGTTATTGCATTCATTCATCATTCTGATCCAGCAATTGATGACGCCTTTTTATTTTATTTCTCACTAAGTTTTGCAGCATTACATACTTTGATTTATGCAATCAGTTATAATAAGGCAAGATAAATTCATAGTTTAATTTTTACAAAAGGTATTGAAAGATTGTAGTGTCAATTTTTCAATACCTTTTCTCCTTTGTAAATAGTTCGCAATAAAGGAGTCAAAAATTTAAATTTTTACGATATTTGTGTACATGAAAACATCTTGGGAAAATTTATTAGTACACTTAAAATTCCTAATCAAAAGGAATCCAGAATGAATTTACAAATTGAGATACTGTAAATTTAATATCTAACATCTAATATTTTACAAAATGCCATTATATCATAAACTCGGCGATTTTCCGCAAAAAAGACATACGCAGTTTGAAAAACCAAACGGAGGCTTGTATTACGAACAGCTTTTTGGAACAGAAGGATTTAACGGTCACGCTTCCCTTTTGTATCACGTACACAGACCAACACAAATTAAGGAAATTACCAAATCCTACTCTGTTGAACCCAAAATAGCCATTGGTAAAAACATAAAATCATTACTTCTAAAAGGATTTGAATTAAAACCCCAAGACGATTTCTTAGAAAGTCGAAAAGCAATGCTTCTCAATAAAGATTGCGTCATCGGATTGGCTGCTCCAAGAAAATCATTAACTACTTATTTCTACAAAAATGCAGATGCGGATGAGATGCTTTTCATCCACAAAGGAAAAGGAAAATTACGCACCATGATGGGAAATATTCCGTTTGAATATGGAGATTATCTTATAATTCCACGCGGAATGATCTATCAAATCGACTTCGAAACCGAAGAAAACCGGTTGTTCTACGTAGAATCTTTTGCCCCTTTTTACACGCCAAAACGCTATAAAAATGAATCTGGTCAACATCTAGAACATGCTCCATTCTGCGAACGCGATTTTAAACTGCCGAGCGAACTAGAAACGCATGATGAAAAAGGAGATTTTTTAATCAAAATCAAGAAAGAAGGAATGATGCACGAGGTGGTTTACGCCACGCATCCTTTTGACGTTGTGGGTTGGGATGGTTATAATTTTCCGTACGGATTTAGTATTCATAATTTTGAACCCATTACAGGTCGTGTCCACCAACCTCCACCAGTTCATCAAACCTTTGAAACTTCAACTTTCGTGGTTTGTTCGTTCGTTCCAAGATTATACGATTACCATCCAAAAGCAATTCCGGCCCCGTACAATCACAGTAATATTGATAGTGATGAAGTTTTGTATTATGTTGATGGCGATTTTATGTCAAGAAATAATATCGAAGTGGGTCACATTACCTTGCATCCAAAAGGAATTCCACACGGACCAGCACCAGGAGCAATGGAGCGCAGCATTGGCCACAAAGAAACGCACGAATTAGCCGTTATGGTTGATACGTTCCGTCCCTTAATGGTTACTGAAGAAGCGATGGGAATTGATGATGGTCACTATTATAAATCTTGGGTAGAATAAATGTCATCCTGAGCTTGTAGAAAGAAGAAGCAATTTCCCGCTTTCCGTTCCAATCTTTTATTGCTTTGAAATGATAGCATAAAGAAGAGCACTTTCTAAAAGCAACAAAAGGATTTCCTCTGCAATCGGGGCTAAAAAAAATAAAAATTTAAAAACACTTTCGATACCTAATCGAACAAAAAAACATATACAATGAGTAAAGAAATAAAATCCGTTGAATACGGACTAGAAAAAATATTCGAAGGCGCACAAGACTTTCTGCCGCTTTTAGGAACAGATTACGTAGAATTTTATGTAGGTAATGCTAAACAAGCAGCACACTTCTACAAAACAGCTTTCGGTTTTCAGTCATTCGCTTACGCAGGATTAGAAACGGGACTAAAAGACAGAGCGTCTTATGTTTTGAAACAAGACAAAATTCGTTTGGTACTTACAACTGCTTTAAATAGCGATTCTCCAATTGGAGAACACGTAAAAAAGCATGGCGACGGCGTAAAAGTAGTAGCACTTTGGGTTGAAGACGCCCGTTCAGCATTTGAAGAAACTACAAAACGCGGTGCCAGAGTTTTTATGGAACCAACCGTTGAAACTGACGAGCACGGAGAAGTAATTCGCGCTGGTATTTATACTTATGGGGAAACGGTTCACATGTTTGTAGAACGTAAAAACTATAAAGGAGCCTTTTTACCAGGATATAAAGAATGGAAATCCGATTACAATCCGAAACCTGTTGGATTGAAATATGTGGATCACATGGTTGGAAATGTAGGCTGGAATGAAATGAATATTTGGGTAAAATGGTATGAAGATGTGATGGGATTTGTAAATTTCCTTTCGTTTGACGACAAACAAATCACAACAGACTATTCCGCCTTAATGTCAAAAGTAATGAGTAACGGAAATGGGAGAATTAAATTTCCAATCAATGAACCAGCTGAAGGTAAAAAACGTTCTCAAATTGAAGAATATCTAGATTTTTATGAAGGTCCAGGAATTCAGCATATAGCCGTTGCTACAGATGATATAATTACAACTGTTGCAGCTATGCGCTCAAGAGGGATTGAGTTTCTTAGCACGCCTCCGCAAGCCTATTACGACGCAATTCCAGAGCGATTAAAGGATCACATGCATAAATTTAAAGAAGACATCAATGAGCTTCAGAAATTAGGCATTATGATTGACGCGGATGAAGAAGGTTATTTGCTGCAAATATTTACTAAACCTATTGAAGATAGACCCACTTTATTTTTCGAAGTAATTCAAAGAATGGGTGCCAGAGGGTTTGGTGCAGGTAACTTTAAAGCTTTGTTTGAATCTATAGAAAGAGAGCAAATGTTGCGAGGAACGCTGTAAATTTTTTCAAGACAATTTCGCCATAAAAAAGAGAGTCCCGGATAATAAACCCGGGACTCTCTTTTTATTTAAACTATAGTTTTTAACCGTCCTAATTTATTATAATATCATCTATTTGAACAGTTGTAGTAACAGTTGTAGTTCCAACGTACTCAAAAACAAAATATCCGTTGCCTGTCAAATTAGCGGGAATGGCGTAGGTTCCAGCCGTTGTAAAACCACTATCTGACATACCATTTCCTGGATAATTAATTGTAAAGCTTGACGTAATATTGACTAACAAACTTGTGTTAACTTGAGTTAACGGAGTGTAATTAGCGTCTGTGATATAATACACTTTTAGAGCCTCACCAGAATTAAAGCGAAACTGCTTTTTGAATGTGAATGTGTTTGCTGCTGTAAAATCTACTGGCACAAAAAACAATACTTTTGCAGGAACTCCAGGATTACCTGATCCGCCAAATGAACTCATTTCAATATATTTGTTTCCACTAAAGGTTTTCAGCTGCCACGATCTGCTTCCTACAACAGCATCATTGATATATTTTGGAAAAACAGTTTGATTAGTTAGAGTATATGATGTAAATGGCTCATTTAAAGTGCCTGAATATACTAATGCTGTTCCTCCCACTGGTGGACTTGTATCAAAACGAGCTTCTGTTAATTTGATATCACTTTCATATCTTATGATAAATTGAAAATCACTATTGAATTTTGTTAAAACCCCTCTAATTTTTCCACTAGCTGACGGCACCCTATTTCCTGTAAATGGAGCAAAACTACTGAAACGGATAATTCTTTCACCACCACCTGCAGCTGAAACTAAAGTATGGTTTGTAGCACCACCACCAGAATCAACATCATAATATGTTCTGTTAATTGATCCGTCAGAAAATTGAACTGCATCCAATTCAACTAAAGTATTTTGTACAGCATCTGTGTAGGCTTGAGCCAAAGTCAATGTTCTAACCATTTTACTTTCAGGCTCAATTGTAGCAGATGGGAATAAATGGTTTTTCCACTCAAATTCAGAGATTCTTCCAATTGTTCCTTCATATAAAGAACCAATTTGTAAAGAACCAAATACTATAGCACTATACAAACCTTCAAGTTTTATATATACTTTTCTTCCTGGTGTAAATCCTCTGCCAAAAAGTGTCGTCACATTTATTGGCACACTAAAACCTATTGGAGCCGAGCCATCTGTTGGAATAGTTTGAAATGAAATAGATTTGTAGAATGTTCCTTTTTCATCATTTGAAGTTACATAAGCTTCAATAATATCATTACCAACGTACATTACAGGCGAACTTGTTGCCGCATCTCTTACAGCCTGTACCGTTGTTGTAGCTGTAAGATCATACGTTACCAAAGTTTCCTTTGGAGTATTATAGTGATCATCATTTGCACAACCAGTAATAAATCCAATTGTTAACGATAATAACAATACTGATTTTAAAATTAATTTTTTCATAACTATATATTTTATTTTTTATCTACAATTCTAACGTTATCAATTTCCCATGTTCCATCAATAACGAAATTGGTTCCTGATTTTACTTTAAAAGCAAGATAAATATTTCCTTGGTAACTTGATAAATCAATTAATCCTGAACTAAAAAAATCAAAATTAGTGTCAAAATCCAATGGTGGTCTTGTAAAAGTTAACGTTTCCCATGTTGCCGTTAGAACATTTGTTCCATCAAAATCAGTTGAGATTAAAAGTTCAATTGAATTAGCAGGAGAAGAAACATAAGCTTGAGCAACGTCAAAAGCTAGTTTTTCGTTTTCATAAGTGTCCATGTTAATAGCCGGAGAAACTAACCATCCAATGTTAGAAGTTTCCCCTGATTGGTATCCTGAAAATTCAGCATATTTATCTGAATAATAAATACCTTGTTTCCATTTTACGGTTCCAGTTTCAGCATAGTTTGTCCAACCTGCAAGATTAATCACTTGACCATCTACAGAATTAGTAACAAAATCCTCAAGGAATTTGTATTGCGATAAATTAGGATTTTGAATATCATCTTCAGGAGTACATCCTGAGAAGGATATTAAAAGCAGGAATGCGAATAATACTTTAATTGTTTTCATAACTGTATTTTTTTAAAAATTAATATAAAGATTTACGAAATAGGTTCTGCCAAATCCGTAGAAATATCTTGGAGCAAAAGCTGGAGTTCCACTTGAAACATCTTGATTTACTTCTCTAAAGTTACCATTTCTTACTTGTTCAAATCCACCTGTTTTATAGGTAACATCAAGAACATTATTTATTGAAGCAAAAAAGCCAAAAGTTGATCTATTAATTTTCCACGATTTTCCTCCAGTTAAATTATAAAGCATAAAAGCATCAAACTTTTCCTGTTTTAATAATTCTGTTGCTCTAGCTTCAGTGGCTTCTGGGAAAGGTAACCCTTCATTATCTTGTGGATTTTTAAAGAAATTATCGGTTCTTAGTAAGGAAGAGATGTCTAAATAATTATCGGCAAGATAATTGGCATTGGCACCAATCCACCAGAATTTTGGATCTCTGTATTCGATTCCAAAAGATGCGGCAGTTTGTGGTCCTCCTGGAAGACGATATCCTTTTAATTTAGCAGTACCAAAATCGGTGGTAGGATTCGTATTGGTATCCGATGCTAAGTTATCATTACTAATGGTAACGTTAGGATTATTGTTATACGTATATTCTCCATAAGCTCCGGAAAGCAATAATTTAATGGTAGAAGTAACTTGGTATTCCATTCCTACTTCTAAACCAATGTTTTGTTTTTCAATATTGGTAACTGTTTCTGCTACAAAAGCATCTCCTCCATCACCGTCACTATCATCAAAAATTCCTTCTCCAAAGAAGAATGAAGTTTCAGTTGCATTTTTTATATTAGTATAAAAAGCAGTTATTCTCGTTTTGAATTTTGGTGCTCTGATGAGGTAACTTCCATCCATACTTGTAATATTTTCAGATTCGATACCGACTGGTGTGTTTTCGTTCAAACGGGCATTTGGAAAAACATTTCTCAACGATGGCGCTTTTGTCAAATAGGCCGTGTTGAAAGAAAGAAATTGTCTCCCCGAGATTTTATAGGTCAAACCGCCTTTGAATCCGAAGTTTTCAAATATATATTTGTCGCTTTTACCAAAAGAATTAGTTGGATACAATCCATTTCTGTATAATCCTTCTCTTTGGTGCTGTGTTCTCACATAGGATTGAGCTAAATAAAAATCAACTTTTTTATAAGTAAATTTAAACTGTGTAAAAGCATCAAGTGAATTTGCCAACAAATTATAGTTGTATCCAAATTTATCCCCAACCACTACGTTTCTGTTTGGGTTATTTAAATCGGATTGTGATTCTGATCCTGCTTGAAAATTATCATAATCTTCGTAAAATTGGCCACCTAATAAATCTAAAACATTAGCAAAATTATGTGATCTCAATTTTCTAAAGGTTACACCAGCATTCATGTTGATGTTATCCGCTAATTGAGAACTTATTATTGAATTGGCAGTCCATAATTTATCATCGGTTCTGTCTTCAAACAATATATAAGCACTATGACCATCTGATGTTTGATTGGCTTGGTACAATTGATTCCAATTAATCTGTCTGTTTGCCATGAAGTTACTCGCAGCCAAAGCGCCATTAGCAACATTTAGCGGATCATCTCCTTGAAAATCTGTGTAATCATCAGGGTTGTATGCTGAGGTATAAAAACTTGGTAAATTTCTATAGTATGTTGGGTCAGGATTCTCTGCTCCTTGATTTTCAATTCTACTGTTTCCAATTTTACCAAACTGATGTGTTATACCAGTCGTTAAACTAGTTTTATCAGACATTCTCCAAAAATGATTTAACATTAAAATTGGTTCATTAACCGTTCTGTCTCGTGCATTACGTTTTTTACCATCTTGCCAACCCCAGAAGGAATTATATTTTATTCCGGCTAATTTATTTATCTCCGCAGTATTTGGAGAATTTCTTCCCCTCGTGTTTTCAGCATATATTGATGTAAAGTTCAAAGAGTGTTGGTTATTGAATTTCTTTTCAACACTAGCAAATAATGATTTTGCATCATAGTCGGTTCCTTCAAAGTAGCCCTCATTTGCCATACGTCCAGAGGCAGAAACCACAAAAGCCCAGCCATTTGCGTTCATTCCCGAAGCATGAGTTATCATTGTTCTTCCGGTATAGTTGGTATTAGTTCCTGAAGCAGAAATTCTAGTGCCTTTTCTGTAAAGGGAAGCTCGTGTGTTGATTTCTTGCGTTCCAAGAATTCCACCAAAAGTATAATCGGATGGCGCGGTACCCATTGTAAATTCTTGATTTCTTGTCGCATCATTTAAACCGCCCCAATTTCCCCATTGAGGTCTATTGTCCAACATTTTATTCATAGCAACACCGTTAATCATGGTAGTGCTGTACTCATTATCCAAACCTCTAATTCTAAAACGAGCTTGTCCCCAGTTGAATGCTGCGGCTTGTTGGTAGGTATCTCTAGAAGCTTGCAATAATCCTGCTGTGCTTTCAGAACCGCTAGTGCCATCGCCCAAATCATTTTCAGTAATTGTAATCAAACTTAATTGTTGCTCCAAAGCGTTGCCATCTTCTTCAAAGACAATAATTCCTAAATCTAACATTTTTCCTTCTTCAACATCAACGGCTAACAATTTATCTTTAAACCCTGTGCTTTTAATAAGAATTAATTGAGCTCCGTTCGGAACATCTTTAAAAGTAAAAACACCGCCGGCATCGGTTAAGATTGTTAAATTGGTGTTTTGGATAGACGCAACAACATTTCGTAATGGTTTTTGGGTTTTTGAATCTACAACTTTTCCAGTAATTCCTGTTGTTTGTGCGAAACCAAAAAGCACTTGCATTACGAATAATGTACTAATAACAAGTTTTTTCATAAATAAAATAAAATTAATTTTTTCTTTAATTAAGTCTTAACCAAAACTTAAAGCGGGCAAATGTACATCTTTTAATAATATTATATACATTTGGCCCAAAGTTTGTAGATATCTTGACATTAAATTAATATACGTTTTATGAGAATTAGAAAATCAATGATCGTTTTCTTTGTTTTATTCGCAATTTTTGGCTTAAATGCACAGTCAAAAAAATATATAGTGCATACAGTGGCATTTTACAATTTTGAAAATTTGTTCGACACCATCAATCAATCAAACAACGACGAAGAGTGGTTGCCAAATGGTGCGCAAAACTGGACATCAAGAAAATACAAACAAAAATTGCACAACTTAGCCAGAGTTCTTTCTGAGATAGGCACTACCGAAAACCCAAACAACTCTCCTGTACTAATTGGAGGTTCTGAAATTGAAAATAGAGGTGTTCTTGAGGATCTAGTAAAAGAACCTTTGCTTATAAATAAAGATTACGGAATTGTTCACTTTGAATCTCCGGACAAAAGAGGAATTGATGTAGCACTGCTGTATCAAAAGAAACACTTTAAGCCTACAAGCTATAAAAACATCCCTTTATTAATTTACAAAAATCAATTGAATAAGAATGCCAAAAGAAAAAACGCTGCAGATGATATTTCTGATGATAAATCAGAAGTTGAAGCAACGTCCGCAAGAGTGTATACTAGAGATGTATTGTTAGTGACCGGTTTTCTTGACGGTGAAGAAGTCAATGTCATGGTAAATCACTGGCCATCGCGTTCTGGCGGCGAGAAAAAAAGTTCACCCTTTCGTGAAGCTGCCGGAAGATTAAACCGTAAAATAATGGACTCAATCTACAAAATAAATCCGAATGCAAAAATCATCACAATGGGCGACCTAAATGATGGGACTTATAACAAAAGTGTAAAAGAAGGTATTGGAGCCAAACGAAAAAAAGAAGAGGTAAAACCATTTGGCGTTTACAATCCCTTTGAAGAAATGTTTTATAAAGGAAACGCAACGCTTTTCTATCGTGACGCCGGAGACATATTTGATCAAATCTTAGTTTCTGAAACTCTTATTCAAAAAGACACTTCTTCTTTACGGTACTGGAAAGCCGGTATCTATAACAAACCTTATATGATTACAACTGTAGGACAATATAAAGGGTATCCTTTAAGACATACTGCAACTGAAATTGGTTACAGTGACCACTTTCCCTCCTACATTTATCTCATTAAAGAAATTAAATGATCTTTAAAAGGTTAGTTCACGCTAACCTTTTTTATTTTAGTAATTTCGTCCAAACATTTTTTACTATGGCTATTGCAAAACCTTTCAACCTTACCAAATGGGTAAATGAGAACCGTCATTTATTAAAACCGCCCGTTGGTAATAAAAACATATACATTGATTCCGAGGATTATATCGTCATGATAGTTGCAGGTCCAAATGCCAGAAAGGATTACCATTACAACGAAACCGAGGAATTATTTTATCAACTTGAAGGCGATATCACTATATATGTTCAGGATAATGGCGAAAAGAAAGCGATGCAACTTTCATCAGGAGATATGTACTTGCATCCGGCAAAAACGCCTCATTCTCCTAACAGAAGCGAAGGCTCAATTGGCTTAGTTATTGAACGAAAACGGGCCAGCTTAGGCACAAAAGATGGCTTGCTCTGGTTTTGCGAACACTGCAATAACAAACTCCACGAAGTCTATTTTCCATTAACCGATATCGAAAAAGATTTTCTGCATCATTTCGAACATTTTTACAGTTCAAAAGAATTAAGAACGTGCGGTATATGCGGAACCGTAATGGAAACTGATCCAAGATTCACATCAAAATAAGGATTTGAAGCTATTCCAGCTGTCCACTGTATCTTTTGTTTTGTCATGCTGAGCCTGCCCAAGGACAAAACAAAAGGATGCCGTTCCCATCCGGGCTAAAATTCAAAATAAAGATTTACTTTTGCGTAACAATTTAAACAAATCAACTTAAAACAATATAATGTCAACAATTGCTAAACAATTCGGCATGACCGAAGCGCTAGAAACTCTTGGAGTACAAGCCATAAACGAAGGAACTTCAACAGGAAACAACTGGTTTTCAAACGGCGAACCTTTCGAATCGTACTCTCCTGTAGACGGACAATTAATCGGAAAGGTAAAAGCATCAACCGCTGCAGATTACGAAAAAGTACTGCAATCAGCAACCGAAGCTTTTAAAACATTCCGAACAATGCCAGCACCTCAGCGTGGTGAAATCGTGCGCCAGTTTGGCGAAAAATTACGTCAAAAGAAAGAAGCTTTAGGAAAACTGGTTTCTTATGAAATGGGGAAATCATTGCAAGAAGGTTACGGTGAAGTTCAGGAAATGATCGACATCTGTGATTTTGCTGTCGGTCTTTCGCGTCAGCTTCACGGATTAACCATGCACTCAGAACGTCCTGGACACAGAATGTATGAGCAATACCATCCGCTTGGAGTGGTCGGAATCATTTCGGCATTCAACTTTCCGGTAGCCGTTTGGGCTTGGAACACCGCTTTAGCTTGGATTGCTGGAGACGTTTGCGTTTGGAAACCATCTGAAAAAACACCGTTATGTGGCATCGCATGCCAAAATATCATTGCTGAAGTGTTGAAAGAAAACAATCTTCCGGAAGGTATTTCCTGTCTAATCAACGGTGATTATAAAGTGGGTGAATTAATGACGCATGATAGAAGAATTCCTCTGATTTCTGCCACAGGTTCGACTCGCATGGGTAAAATAGTAGCGCAAGCTTGTGCGGCTCGTTTAGGAAAATCATTATTAGAATTGGGAGGAAACAATGCTATCATTGTTACCCCAGATGCCGACATCAAAATGACCGTGATCGGAGCTGTTTTTGGAGCTGTTGGAACTGCTGGACAACGTTGTACTTCAACGCGTCGTTTAATCATCCACGAAAGTATATACGATAAAGTACGAGACGCTATTGTTAGTGCTTACGGTCAGTTAAGAATCGGAAATCCATTAGACCAAAACAATCACGTTGGTCCGCTTATCGATACGCATGCTGTTGAAATGTATAACAAAGCACTAGCAAAAGTACTAGAAGAAGGTGGAAAAATCCTTGTTGAAGGCGGCGTTCTTTCGGGTGAAGGTTACGAAAGTGGTTGCTACGTAAAACCAGCGATTGCAGAAGCCAATAATACATTTGAAATCGTTCAGCACGAAACATTTGCTCCTGTTTTATACTTGCTTAAATATTCTGGCGATGTTACCAGTGCAATTGAAGTTCAAAACGGCGTTGCTCAGGGTTTATCATCTGCAATTATGACCAATAATCTTCGTGAGGCTGAAGCCTTTTTATCTGTTTTAGGGTCAGATTGTGGTATTGCCAATGTAAACATCGGAACTTCTGGTGCTGAAATTGGTGGCGCCTTTGGTGGTGAAAAAGATACGGGCGGCGGCAGAGAATCTGGTTCTGATGCTTGGAAAGTGTATATGAGAAGGCAAACTAATACCATCAATTATACTACCAGTTTACCATTGGCACAAGGAATAAAATTTGATTTGTAGCTAACGTTACATTATAAAACTCAAAACCGATTAGTAACTAGTCGGTTTTTTTTACGCAACCTTTTTACAAGTTTTATATCTACGTTAAAACCATACTTTTAAAATTATGAAAATTAAAAAATTACTATTATTGTTTGCTTTCACTACATTATTAATGACGTCCTCTTGCAACAATGATTATGACGATCAAATCTTTTGCACATTAGAAGTTGTAGCTGGCTTGAACATTACCGTTTTAAATAGCCAAACAAACCAACCTTTAATTGACGGCGTTACAGTTCAAGCAACGGATGGTTTATATCAAGAATTTTTGACTGTTGGAGGAGCAAATTCGTTTTTTGGCGCACAAGAAAGACCAGGAACGTATATCATTACAGTTACAAAAGAAGGTTATCAAACCTTTACTTCATCACCAATTGTTGTTACAGCCGACGTATGTCACGTAATTCCACAATCATTAACTGTAAATTTACAGTCGAATTAATCATAAAACAAGCAACCCGATTCTATTTCAAAATCGGGTTGCTTGTTAATTAATTTGTGCAATCTGTGTTTACTTTGTCTTCTTTACATATTGAGTCAGAATAACAATATGCTGTCCTTCAACTCTTCCTTCAATTTGCCCAGCATTATCCCAAACCAATTTGATATTGTGAACCGCCGCACCGCGTTTTGCAGTGAAGCTAGCACCTTTTACATCCAAATCTTTGGTCAAAACAACAGAATCGCCATCTTTTAGGATATTTCCATTACCATCTTTATGTATTATTTTGCCCTCTTCATCTTCTGCTTCACCAGTAGCACCTGCCCAAACTAGCGTTTCTTCATCAAGATACATCATATCCAACAAATCTTGTGGCCAACCTTCAGATCGTAATCTGTTCAGCATACGCCAGGCAACAACTTGTACTGGTTTATGCTCATTCCACATACTATCGCTAAGGCATCGCCAGTGATTAGGATCCGTTGCAGTGGTATTTTCTATCTGGTTTTTGCAGATCGAACAAACTAAAATAGAATTGTCTAGTGAGATGGCTTCTTCTTTTGTGAGATGAATTCTTAAGTCTTCTACAGAACCACACAATTCACATTTAGAACCGCTTCTTTCGTCTAACTTTTTATCAATAACGCTCATTTGCATTACTTTTTATAAATTAAAAGATGCTCCTATTTGAAATACGAATTGATTATTATACTCGTCAAATCCTTGAACGTTTGAATCGTATCTTGCTAATGGAATGCCCGCTTCCGTATATACTCCAAAACCTTCTGTAAAGAAATATCTAAACCCTAAATGTGCTCCAAAGTTTCTAGTTCCTAAATTTAATCCTGGATAAATATCCATTGCCTTATCCAATTTGAATACGTTTCCTAAGTTCGCATTGAAACGAACTTTTGCATCAGCTCTGTCTGCAAAATCAGGTTTAAAATCTCCGACTGATTCAACCGAAAGCAAATACGAAGCTACGAATCCGTATGACATGTTTTCTCCAATTCCAAAATCTGCAGAAACATTTACTCCGGTTCCGTGATTTTGAATGTTCATTCCAACCTGCGCTTTGATGTCGCCTTTTCCTTTAAATGCTTGTGCATTTGCCAAACTTACTGAAGCAATTGCGAATAACGTAATTATTTTATTCATTTTAAATCTATTTTATTTAGCTGCAAATATAGAGATTCCATACTTGAGAATTCATAAATCTTTAAACAACAAGCAAAAACCTAGTTTCGACCTTTTTCATTATAATACAAATCGGGTAAAAGATCACTTTGCCAAAACTCTTTTGTGTCAATATTCAGCACCGTTAACGGACCCATGAAAGCTGCTCCAGTATCCACATTCCAAATACAGGCTTTATTAATAGGTACTATTTCATTTATTTTAGTTACTGGCGTGTGCCCGATGTAGATTTCGTTGTATAGGGTCAATCTGCTAGGATAATACGGACTGTCCGTTGGAATGGACGTATCCAATGACAATGCGGTTTCCCACAGAGTTCTGTCCCAATAGAACGTTTTTTGAAAATATTCATACGCGACACCATTCATATTGGTAAATCCCGCATGGATAAACAACCTGTTTTGTTCGTCTAGATAGTAATTTCGTAACGATTTTAGAAAATCAATATGAACTTGCTTATGCGCAACGGAAACACTGCTATACGCCAAGACGGTTGCTTCTCCGCCATGTTTGTACCATTCAAGATTGTCTCTGCTTTCAGATAACCATTTTAAGAGCAGCTCATCATGATTGCCTTTAATAAAAATGCATTCATTGGTTTTGTCTAATTCCATCAAGAAGTCTATTACCTGCGGCGATTCGCTCCAACCATCTACATAATCTCCTAAAAAAATCAAAGTATCATCTTTTGTAACCTTGGCTCTTTCAAATGCCTGATGTAACGCTCTTAAGCCGCCGTGAATGTCGCCAATGACTAGTTTTCTATGCATTTGTTTGTGAAATAATTTTTGCAAAAGTAATTCAAATTTTAACATTTATTACACTTTTTCCGTACTACCAGCACGTGCAGTCAAGGTAGTTTTACATAGTAGTAGTACAAGTATCTGGAATTCCAAAAATTTATTTTTTAACGCGTAACACATTGAAAAAAATTTGATAATTATGGCGGCGGCTTTAGTGCTAGGCGGCCAAGTTAAGCGACCAAAAAACTAAAAATAGCGCAATAAATACAAAACCCAACTTGAAAAAGTTGGGTTTTGTTTGTTTGATTTTCTTTGTGGTTAGGGATTGAAAATCCGCGATATCTGGATGGGGACATATCTGAGCTATCTTAGTGAATCTGCTTTTAAATATTATTTGTGGTAATATTTTCAGTTTCAACTTTTCCTATTATTTCCACCCACTTATTAGTGTTAATATCCCACAACTTACTTGCCATACAGTAGACACAACAGTTGAATAAGCTAAAAGTAATCTCTCCCCAAACAACCATCTCTTTACCACTAAATGAAATAAATCGTGTTCCCTCAGGAAACATTGCTCTTGCTTCAAGTACTTTTCTCATAATTAATTTAATTTTAAAGGGTCTTGCTCTGCTCTCATAAAAACGGAACCTACTTTTTTATACTTCATAAGTTTATCTTTAACACACAAAGAATACACGCCATTGCCGAACTTTTCGGTCATATTTATGAATTTTATATCTGCTAGATTGCGGTCGTTTTCTACGACAACATGTTTTCTCAATCTTTCATTTGTTTTTTTTTCTACAAAATTTGTATCTAAATTACAATCATTTTCTTTGTGGTCACGGATTGCAAATCCGCGATATCTGGATTATTGCTGTATTCATAATTTTATTAGAATTAAAATGTTCAATGTTACGTTTTCTTAAAATCCCCCCCAAACCCCATCTAAAACCCACCAGTCACCAAACTTACCTACCCCAATTCGGGTCTATAAATTAGATAACCGTCAGACTTTTTTTTATCAAATATACTACTTCTTTCTACTCTGGCACCATCACAATAACCACTTCGGTAGTCATGCCATTTACGACCACAAAATCCATTTTCGTGGCAACATATCCTGGGCGTTTGGCTACTAAATTATGTGTTCCGGCTACTAGGTTTAAAATACTGCTGTAGCCCCGTGCGCTGGTGGTGCGGTCAAGATTAGCAGGGGTTACGCGTATTTCAACGGCTTCTAATGGCAGGTTGCTACCTTGTATTACGCTTTGAAAAGTGGCGCTTAGGGTTTGTGTTGGGCTATCATTTATTAAACGCAAGGTGCCATAAGCAGTAACAAATGCTGGTTGTGTGGTCGCTAACATCTCGATATCGTTGTCTAATCTTCTTTCTAAAATAGTAGTGATAATATCAGGAATTATTTTGGCAATTTCGGCGGTTGCTGTGCTACGTTTTGCTATTGCTCCTGTTGGGTTTTTCATAATAGAGCCAAAGTTGGTATTGGCAGTGTTCAGTGCCGTTATAGTACCTGCCACTATTCCGTATGGGGCAAGTGCGGCAAGGTTAGTGGTAGCATCTAAAGCCAGATTGGTGGAAATGCCCACCAATTCAGCATCGCGAAAGCGGCTTAAATCTGTGCGTGTAAAATTAGTGTTTTTATACAACTCGTCTTTACCTGTGGCACCTGCAAAGCTGCGCAAAGCTGCGCCCATACTGTAGCCGAGTGATTCAAGAATAGCACGGCTGGCGTCTTTATCGGCAGTAATACCGGTGTAGTTTAGTAGTTGAATAGCAACTTGTGCTGCCAGCAAATCTACTTTAGTGCTGAGTAACGTTTTTGTAGCGGTAAGCGGAGCATTGCCCGCCCATAAAGTGGGGTTGTCATCAAAGTGGTTTTCTACTGATAACATCATGTCATACTGGTCAATCTGCTGTCTTTCCATCGTAAATGTTTGTTGTTAGTTAATACTTTGTTTTTTGTTTTGTAGGGCAATTTAAAAATATTATTAGGAATAAAAAAAAATTGTTAGTAAATTTTTTGTCATTCAATGATAGTAGGTGTTTGTTGGTCAGTACATTAAATTGTACCATCATAATAGGCCCTTGTATAATTCGCAGATTGCGTTGTTTAACTCGAAGAGACAATGATCTGGTTCAAAAATCGATTTTTAGTACTCGAACACTTCCTTGTTTGATAGCGAAACATCTTAGTTGAAAAGGGAGAAGCTGTTGTTTAATAGCGAGACATCGTTGTTTAGGCCGGAGAAGCGATTGTTCAACCCGAAGATGCCATTGTGTCGCCAAAAGATACTATTGTTTAAGCTATAAATGCCATTGTGGCACTTGTAGACCGGATTGTTTAACCCAGAGACGCAATTGTGTCATGCGGAGACGCGATTGTTTGCTGTGGAGATGCCATTGTGTCAGGAGAGCGCCCTATTGTTATCTAAACATCGGGGTCTTCCGCAAGAAAGACGGATATCGGTTACAACGTTTCCTGCAACCCTTTATAAAATTCGCGTTGCCACCCGATAGCATTTTGTGGTTTCAACACCCAATGGTTTTCTTCGGCCAGGTAGAGCAAACGGCTTTTAACACCGCGAAGTTGCGCCGCCTGAAAAGCTTCTTGCAAAGTTCAATAGTTTGTAACAACTTTAATTATAAAGTATAAATTCGCTATACTAAAAGAAAGCGCACTCAAGCATGTATCTTATAATGAAGCACCGCTACCTGTTTCTCTACAAACTAAACTCGATAGCGATAGTATTACTTAAAAAATAAACACTTATGATTATAATCAAAATCGTCATTTCAACTAACGAAAGCAGGTAGAAACAAAGTATTCTCCAACTGAATCCCCAAAATATATAAAGGCCTTTCGTCAAATTTTTATACGCCCACAGCGGAAATAAAGGAATGGCAAAGAAAAATAAAACTTTAAAAAAACTGATGATATTATAAAACTGAATGGACTGATTTAAAATATCAAACGAGATATAAACTGTTGATACAACCAACATTCCTAAAAGCGTAATACCGCCAACTATAAGATGTTCGGCTACATTGAGCTTTACTCTTTTAAATATCAGTTTCGCATTCAAAGCCAAAATAGGAACAATACAAAATAGGACAATTTTTGAGTATTTGGAAAAGAAATCATTCAAATCCATCTGTTTTATTTGAGTCGCTTTCGCAAGTTCTGGAGCTTCGGCTTCTTTTAGACTCAAGAGTAAAACATTTAAAGCTACAATAAGTAATGCTAAATAAAATATATTGTAATACCGCACTCTTTTTCCCTTTATGTAGTCTAATGCGGCTTGACCAGGTCTTACGATTATTTCCTTAAGTGTAAAAATGATTCCTTTTTCAAGATGCAAAGCACCGTGTAGCAAATCATGGAGTATAAAATGTTTGAGAACAATTCGGTGTGTATCTGTTTTTTGTCCGCAGCTAGAACAAAATTTATTGTCAACGGTAGCATCGCAGTTTAAGCAGTAGTTGTCTTTCATAAAGTAGTAATAAAATGCTAATGTAGAAAAAGACTTTCAGAAATTGAGGAGATGCTTTTAGATATTTAATAAAATAGTAACCTGCTATTTTTTTACGAAAACTAAAGTTCATAATGGGATTACTATTGCAGCTTCATTGCAAAGAAACAGCTAAATAACCTGTTCCATTACTCTTTTAGAAATTTCTTCTTTTTTGGCAAGAGCATTGCATAATTGAACATATTCATTTATAATAGTTCTATTTTTTAAACACATTTTTATCAATCGACCACTTGATAGGGAAGTAATTCCTTCATTTTCAATAGTAGAAATTGTGTTCTTGCTAACCGTTTTTTACTTTTCGTTGTACTTCATTTTCCGTAATATTCGCATGGCTTCTTTAAAACTCAAATAAACTGTTGGGCTTTTTTGTGCTTTTAAAAGCGGTTTGGCATCAACCAATTTTTGTTTGGCAAATTCAAAACCATTCAAATAGCAAATCATCAACGTGGATGCCAGATTTTCCAAATCTTTTTGATCGCGGTCCGAAATCAACAATCCTTTTTCAAGCTTCTTGATTAGCGCTATATTTGAATTATAAATATGATGCAGCATTTTTTTATTAAATATAGGTGGCTCAAATAGCATCTGACTTTCTATTTTATAGTAACCGTTGTCAAAAAAAGAAATTTTCTGCTGTTCTAGTGGATAATAACTTGTTTTATCGTTTAATCCTAATGGTACGTGCTCTGTAATGGTGAAGCTTTGTTCATTATATTCAATCGAAACCACATCAAGCGCCGAATAAAACAGTTTCACTTGCTCGTTTATCAATTCAATATCTACCCTCGAAAGATAAACTGTATCTCTAATTTTCTTTGGATTTCCTGCCCAACAAATTACAAACAATTCCTTAAAAACCTTGTATTGTGAAATCATTTCGCCGTGACGATCAATCATAAAATCCATCACGCCATCAAGTGTATGTTCAATACTATTTCGCGAGCTGTTTTCAATACTGATTACAGTTTCAATATTCTGCTTGGAATACGGAATTTTGCCTTCTGTTGGCACCGAATTACTTCCAACACGCACAAAAACGGTATTTGCTAAAATAGTATAAATGTTTTTCTTGAAACTTGAAGTTTTGTGCTTGGGTCTAATGGTTACTAAACCTACCACTTTATCTTTGGGCAAGTTCGGAAAAGGAACATTTTCATATTGAATCTTTGGTGGGTTTTCCAAATAGGCATTTACCAGATTCTGAATTCGGCTGTCATCAAAAAAATCATCGCCAGTAATCTCATTTTCTTGATCTTCAACACCCACAACAATATAAGAATTATTTGACGGATTAGAATTGGATAACGCACATATATGTTTCAAAAATTTTGCCTTTCCTTCTTTGGAATGCAAATTTAACTGGCGTTTTTTATCATAAAAACTGCTCTCATCATTGTGAGCTAGGAGATTTTTAATCAAAAGACGTTTGTTTATCATAAAGTGATTCGTGTTCCGTTTTTAGTGTTCAGTTGCTGCCAACTCATTCTGAACACTGAATACTTTTTTAAGGAACTTTAGTTCCCATACTTTCGGTCCAAATCGCAAACCAATCTACTGAATCTAGTTCCAGTGCAACCGCTTTCACTAAGGCTTGGATTCGGGCAATGTTCACTGTTCCTGCCACCGGAATCACATTGGCTGGATGTTTTAAAATCCATGCCAACAAAATTGAATCAGAACCCAAACGGTATTTATCAACTAATTGCACCAATAGTTTTTTAAGTCTTCTGGTTTGATCCGTATCTTCTCTAAAAACTATTCCAAGTGGATTCCATGACATTGGAATTATTTTGTGCGTTTCCATATAATCTAAACTTCCGTCCAACATAGCTTCATGATGTGTGGCCGAAAATTGAATTTGGTTGTAATTGACGTCCGTTTTTTGCCGGATTAATTCGGTTTGAGAAGGCGTAAAATTCGAAAGCCCAAAATCAATAATCTTGCCCTCTTTTTTTAGTTGTGCAATTGCCTCTGCAATCTCATCGGCAATCATTAGTGGACTTGGACGATGCAAAAGCAACACATCAAGATAATCAGTCTGCAAATTTTTTAATGAATTTTCAACCGACCAAATGATGTAGCTTTTTGAATAATCATAATGTTTAATAGGATTATTTCTGCCATTTGTATGCTGAATTCCACATTTCGAAATCAGTTGGATCATCTTTCTGTCGATTTTACTTTTGCCAAAAGCTTTACCAAAATCAGCTTCGGTAGTATAATCTCCGTAAATATCAGCATGATCAAAAGTGGAAATTTTGTTTTCGATACAAATGTGCATCAAATGCTCCATCTCTGAAGTTGATAACTTTTTATCCCAAATTCCCCAGTTCATGGTTCCCGCAACAATGGGTGATAATTTTGTCTTCATTTTTATTTTATTTTAACTGTAGTGAAAGTATTTTTTGAGTTTCAAAAGTTTTACTATTTTGCACACGAAATTTTGCTGAATCTGATTCGGTCTTAAAATTATAAAAAGAAAATCATAAATCATCCTTAAAATAGGGATGTTTTCTAAAGTTTTAACGCATTGTTAACATCTGATACGGGATTAAATTTTCACTTTTGAATGTTAAAATTATAACCGTCTCACATTAGAATAAATAGACTAACTATGGAAGAAAATGGTACTGCTTTAGACATTAGAGCAATTAATGAAAAAATTGAAAGAGAAAGTGCTTTTATTGACCTGCTGACTATGGAAATGAACAAAGTCATTGTAGGACAAAAACACATGATAGAACGATTGTTGATTGGACTTTTGGGTCAAGGACACATTTTGTTAGAAGGCGTTCCTGGATTGGCAAAAACTTTAGCCATTAATACTTTGTCACAAGCAGTTCAAGGAAGCTTCAGCCGAATTCAGTTTACACCAGATTTATTACCTGCCGATGTTGTTGGAACAATGATTTACAACATTAAAGCCAACGAATTCTCAATAAAAAAAGGACCAATTTTCGCTAATTTCGTTCTTGCCGATGAGATCAATCGTGCTCCAGCTAAAGTGCAATCTGCTTTACTTGAAGCTATGCAAGAGAAACAAGTAACCATTGGCGATACTACATTTAAATTAGACAGACCATTTTTAGTTTTAGCAACACAAAATCCTATTGAACAAGAAGGAACCTATCCGTTACCCGAAGCGCAAGTAGATCGTTTTATGCTAAAAACGGTAATCGATTATCCAAAAATGGATGAAGAAAGAATGGTTATTCGTCAAAATTTAAAAGGTTCGTATGAAAAAGTGAATGCCGTGATTTCTGTTGAACAAATTCTAAGAGCACAAGAAGCCGTTCGTGAAGTTTATATGGATGAGAAAATTGAGAAATATATCTTAGACATTGTTTTCGCTACACGTTTTCCTGAAAAATATAAATTAGAAAGCTTAAAACCATTAATCGGTTTTGGAGCGTCTCCTCGTGGAAGTATCAACTTAGCGAACGCTGCTAAATGTTATGCTTTCATCAAACGTCGTGGTTATGTAATTCCAGAAGATGTTCGCGCCGTAGTACATGATGTATTGCGCCACAGAATTGGAATTACTTACGAAGCGGAAGCGGAAAACATCACTTCTGTTGATATCATCAACAAAATCGTAAACGAAATAGAAGTACCCTAAATTAGTTTGCAGTATTGAGTATTCAGTAAGCAGTTATTTAGAATTAACACAATCCGCTGAACACTAAACACTGACCACAGAAACGATGGAAACAAAAGACTTAATCAAAAAAGTTCGTAAAATTGAGATCAAAACCCGCAGGTTGAGCGATCATATCTTCTCGGGCGAATACCACACGTCGTTTAAAGGCCGTGGTATGACGTTTTCGGAAGTGCGCCAATACCAATTTGGTGACGATATTCGTGCGATTGACTGGAATGTTACCGCGCGTTACAACGAACCTTATGTAAAAGTTTTTGAAGAAGAACGCGAGTTGACCATGATGCTGATGGTTGATATTTCGGGCTCAGAGGATTTTGGAACAAAAAACCAACTGAAAAGCGAAATCGTAACAGAAATTGCTGCAACAATGGCTTTTTCGGCAACACAAAATAATGACAAAATAGGTTTGATCTTATTTTCAGACCAAATTGAATTATACATTCCTCCTAAAAAAGGAAAATCACACGTTTTGAGAATCATCCGTGAATTAATCGAATTCAAACCAAAAAGCAACAAAACCGATTTATCTCAAGCCTTAAAATTCCTATCGGGAACTCAGAAAAAAAAGGCTATTGTATTTGTAATTTCTGATTTTATGGTGGAGGATGATTATGAGAAAACCCTAAAAATTGCTTCCAAGAAACACGATATTACAGGAGTTCGCGTGTACGACCTCCGTGAAGAAAAAATGCCAAACATCGGAATGGTTGAAATGGAAGATGCGGAAACTGGAGAAATTTTAGTTGTAAATACAAGTTCTAAAAAAACACGTTTAAGTTATGAAAAACACTATCAGGACAAAGTAAATTACTTTAAAGATATTTTTTCAAAATGCGGTGCAGGAACAGTAAATACGCGTGTTGACGAAAGTTATGTAACAAAATTATTGGGTTATTTTAAATCGAGATAAAATGTTTTACCGCAAAGAACACAAAGAGGGCACAACGTTCACAAAGATTTTTCTTAGTGCACTTCGTGGTTAAATAAAAAATGAAATGAAATTCAATTTATATATCGCACTATTGCTATTATCGACTTCGCTTTTTGCCCAAAAAGTGACGACCTCTGTTAACGTTACCAAAAATAAAATTGGCGCCGAATTTAAGCTTACGCTGAAAACAGATGTGGATACTTTATCGAAAGTTAAATTTCCAGAAGCCAAAAATTTTGGTGCTTTAGAAGTTATACAATCCTATAAAATTGATACTGTTAAAAACGGTGCACGTTACCAGTTGATAAAAAATTATGGCCTGACGCAATTTGACAGCGGAAAATATATGATTCCGCGAATTCCTGTTATGATTAACGGAAAATTATCTTTTTCAGACAGTATTAAGATAGAAGTCAACAATGTCGTAGTCGATACTTTAAAACAGAAAATGTACGACATCAAAGACATCGAAAAAGTGGACAGTCCGCTTGGCACTTGGTGGATTTATATTTTAATCTTGATTGCTATTGCTGCTGCTGGTTATCTCATTTACAAATACATCAAGAAAAAACAACGGGAGCCAAAAGCTGAAGAAATCATTTTCAAATCACCAATCGAAAAAGCGACAACTTTATTACAGCAATTGGAAGGAAAAGAACTTTGGCAGAAAGGAGAAATTAAGCATTACTATTCAGAACTAACAGACATTGCCCGTAATTATATTGAAGAAGAAATTCATATTCCAGCAATGGAAAGTACTACTTCTGAGCTTATTGAAGCCCTGCGAAAAGCATCAAAACAACAAAAATTAAAACTTTCAAACGAAACAGTTCAGAATTTGGAAAAAGTCTTAATGCAGGCCGATTTAGTAAAATTCGCTAAAGTAAAGCCGCTAGATTTTGAAATTGAAGAAGACAAAAAAAGGATTTCAAATTCTATTGTAACCATTCACAAATCGATTCCAGAAATTATAGAAGTTGATGACGAATTAACACAATGGAACGAACAACAAAAAGAGTTGGCACGTTTACAGAAATTAAAAAAACAGAAACAGGCAAGAATCATTTCTACTATCGGAATCGTTCTTGGAATGATCTTAATTTTTGTTTTAGCTTTAATCTATTTCAAAGGATTTGACTATGTAAAGGATAATCTTATCGGGCATCCAACCAAAGATTTAGTAGAAGGAAAATGGATTTACAGCCAATATGGAAATCCTGGTGTTAAGATAGAAACACCCGAAGTATTGAAACGAATTGATGCTTCCAAAGCACTTCCAAAAGATGCAGCGGCCTTAATAAAAGAAATGCAAACCTTTATGTATGGTAGTTTAACGGATGATTTTTATATCGTAGTCAACACCACTAAATTTAAGCAGGAAAGCCAGTTGGATTTAGAAAAAGTAGCAGAAACATCATTGAAACTATTCGAACAACAAGGTGCGACAAACATCATTGTAAAGACAGAAGATTTTGATACGCAAAAAGGAATTTCGGGCAAAAAAGCTTATGGTACGATGACCATTATTGACAAAGGCAGAAACAAATCGACCAAAATGTACTATGAAGTATTGATATTTGGACAAAACGGCGGGCTACAACAAATAACCGTGATGTATAAAGAAAACGACAAATACGGAAAACAAATGTCCGACAGAATGTTAAACTCGGTTGAATTACAAACAACAGCGCAATAATGAAAGAAGTTAGCTTTTTAAATCCTGAATTCTTCTGGTTGTTTTTAGCGCTTCCAGCAGCTGTACTGTGGTTTTTTTGGAAAAGAAAGCAACAATCAGCAACCTTAAAAATAAGTTCGATTAAAGGCTTTAAAGCGCAAAAATCGTTGTTGGCCAAATTAAAACCGCTGTTATTCGCTTTACGTTTACTAGCGTTGAGTTCGTTAATTATCGCCATGGCACGACCGAGAAAAGTAGATATCAGCAGCCAAACGAAATCAACGAAAGGAATTGACATTGTAATGGCTATTGACGTTTCAGGAAGTATGTTGGCAAAAGACTTGAAGCCAAACCGTATGGAGGCATTGAAAAAAGTGGCTGAAAATTTTGTGGAAGGAAGACCCAATGATCGAATCGGAATCGTAGTTTATGCATCCGAAGCGTACACAAAAACACCAGTTACAAGCGATAAAGCAGTTGTGCAACAAGCCATTCAAAGTATCGAGTACAATAATGTTCTTCAGGATGGAACCGGAATTGGAATGGGTTTAACAACCGCCGTAAACCGTTTGAAAGATAGCAAAGCGAAAAGCAAAGTAATTATCCTTTTAACCGATGGCGTTAACAATGCTGGATTTATTGAACCCGAAACCGCGTCGCAAATCGCAAAAGAATACGGTATTAAAGTGTACACAATTGGAATTGGAACCAACGGCAATGCTATGTTTCCTTATGCTTATGCACCAAATGGTGGATTTTTGTTCCGAATGATGCCAGTTGAAATTGATGTGAATTTGCTTCAAACAATTGCCCGAAATACTGGCGGAAAATATTTCCGCGCAAGCAGCAATAGTAAACTAGAGTCAATTTATGCCGAAATAAACAAGCTAGAGACAACAGAAATTGAGGAATTAAAATTTTATGACTATGATGAAAAATACCGACCTTTTGTTTGGATTGCCAGCATTTTAGTTTTGATAGAATTTGGTTTAAGAAACACTATTTATAGAAGTTTTATATAATTGATTATGTACGAATTAGAAGAAACATGGTATTTATATTTCTTGGCTGTCATTCCGGTAATGACGCTGCTTTTCTTGTATGTTCAATTCTGGAAAAGAAAGAAACAACGCGAGTTTGGCGATTTGGAATTAATTAAAAAATTAAGTCCTGAAAAATCAGCTTTCAAACCTGCATTAAAATTAGCTGTAATTTTAATAGCCTTGACGTGCCTAATTATTGGTTTAGTCAATCCAAAAATAGGAACAAAAATGGAAACGGTAAAACGCGAAGGAATCGATATTATTTTTGCGGTTGATGTATCTAAAAGCATGCTGGCAGAAGACGTTGCGCCAAGCCGATTGGAAAAAAGTAAGCAATTGGTTTCCCAGATTATCAATAATTTAGGCAACGACCGCATCGGAATTATCGCCTATTCTGGAAGTGCTTTTCCTGTTTTGCCGATCACAACAGATTACAGCGTGGGTAAAATGTTTTTACAAAGTATGAGTCCCGGAATAATCTCATCACAAGGCACTTCAATTGATCAAGCGATAAATTTGGCAACGACCTTTATTGACAAAAAAGATAAAACTAACAAGCTTCTAATCATAATTACAGATGGTGAAGACCATTCTGACAGCGCCAAACAGTCTGCTGAAGAAGCTAAAAAGTTGGGATTAAAAATAATGACGATTGGTGTCGGAACTGAGAAAGGCGGAACGATTCCATTAAAAAGAAATGGAATAGTAGAGAGTTTTCAGCGAGATCAAAACGGTGAAGTCGTGATAACCAAACGAAATTCAGAAGTGCTAAAAATTATTGCAAAAACTGCAGGCGGAGGCTATGTCGACGGAAATTCGACCAAAGAAGTTTTAGATTACGTGAAAAATGCCTTAGATAATATCCAAAAAACAGAATTCGAAAGTACACAAATGTCCGATTTTAAATCGCAGTTTCAGTGGTTTATAGGTTTTGGTTTTTTCCTTTTATTAGTAGATGTATTCCTTTTAGAGAAAAAGACAAATTGGCTGAAAAAGATGAATTTATTTAATGAAAAAGAATAAGCCCCACTCATCCTCCCCAAAAGGAAGGGAAAAAAATAAAATAATGATTAAACACTATCTCATAGCACTTTTCTTATTCCCTTTATGGGGATCAGGGCTCTTATACGCTCAAGAAAAGGATAATGATTTGCCAAAAGGGAACGATTCTTTTACAGAAAAAAAATACGCTGAAGCGGAAGCGGACTATCGCGTTTCTGAATCCAAAAACCCAAAAAAATCTATTGGATCTTATAATCTTGGAAATGCCATTTACAGACAAAATCAATCGGTCGAAGCCAAATACCATTATGCGAAAGCATTGAAAAATGCCAAAACCAGAGCCGAAAAACATCATGCATTTCATAATATTGGAAACACATTTATGAAAGATAAAGATTATTCAAATGCTGTTGAAGCTTATAAAAACGCACTGCGCAATAATCCATCTGACGAAGAAACGCGCTACAACTATGCTTTGGCGAAAGAATATCTCAAAAACAATCCTCCTAAAAAAGACGGCGATAAAAATAAGGATAAAAACAAAGACAAAAAGGACGACAAGAAAGATAAGAATCAGGACAAGGATAAAAAAGACGACAAAAAAAACGACGGAAAAGACAAAGACAAGGATAAAAAAGAAGGCGATAAAGACAAGGACAAAGATCAAAAAGACAAGAACAATAATCAAGGAAAACCTCAACCTCAGCCTGGTGGGATTTCCAAACAACGTTTAGAGAATTTATTGGATGCTGTCAATAATGAAGAGAAAAAAGTACAAGATAAAGTAAACAAACAAAAAGTACCGACCAATCCGAAAAAAGCCGAAAAAGATTGGTAGTTTTAACATAAATTGAAAATGAAAAGGATTGTAATTGTATTGTTTATACTCACCAATTCGCTTTTTGCCCAAGTACAATTTGAGGCAAAAGTGAGCAAAACTTCGCTGGGATTAAATGAGCGCCTTCGTGTAGACTTTACAATGAATGCGGATGGCGATAATTTTGTGGCGCCAAATTTTGAAGCTAGTGGTTTTAAAGTTGTTGGCGGACCAAGTCAATCGGTAAGCCAATCTTGGATTAATGGAAGAAGTTCGTTCAACAAATCCTATATTTTTATTTTACTGCCAACGCAAAAAGGTGCTTTAACACTAAAACAAGCTTCGATCGAAATCAATGGCCAAATTTATAAAACATCGCCTGTAAAAATAAATGTAACGAACGCTGTTGAAATTCCGAAAGATCCGAACGAAGTGCCTGCGGTTAGTGCTGATGACAATTTATATTTGGTTGCCGACATTTCCAAAACAAATCCCTACCTCAACGAACCAATAACTGTAGTTTACAAATTGTATTTCAGTTACAATATTGGAATCACAAATTGGCGCGAACTCAACAAGCCAAAATACAATGATTTCTGGAGCCAGAATATAGATATTAAACAATTAAAAGCCGAAGACGGAATTTTCAAAGGCGAACGCTATCGTTATGTGGTTTTGCGAAAAACGGTTCTGTATCCACAAAAATCTGGAAGATTGGAAATCGAACCGCTCTCATTAGATATTGATTGTCAAGTACCAACTAACAAAAGAAATTTTTGGGGACAAGCCTTGTTAACAGAAGATAGCAAACGTGTTTCGGCAGGAAGTAAGATTATCACGGTAAGAGCCTTGCCTGAAAACGGAAAACCAGAAGATTTTTCGGGAGCCGTTGGTCGATTTGATTTTAAAGTAAAACCATCGAAAACTACTTTGAAAAATGGCGAATCTATAGATTTAGATATTAGTGTAGCAGGAACTGGAAATTTAAAATTGTTCTCGCTTCCAAAACCCGTTCTGCCTTCTGCTCTAGAAATGTATGATCCAGTTCATGATGAAAATGTGTCCACACCACTAACTGGAATGACAGGAAGAATTTCGGATAAATACACCATAATTCCTCAATATAAAGGGAATTACCAAATCAAGCCACTGCGTTTTACGTATTTTGATTTGGGTTCCAATAGTTACAAAACCATAACTTCTGAGCCAATAACTATCAATGTTTTAGATGGTCCAAGTTTAACAAGTTCTGGAAAAACCAATGCAAATGATGATACTAAAGCCAAATTGGAACTAGCCAAATCATTTGCTTATATCAAACAGAAAACGTCTTTGAAATCAATGAAAAAAGAGGATTTCTTAGGTTCTGGATTATTCTATTCTTTAGTGTTTTTACCCTTTTTAGCGATTCCGTTTTTTGTTGTTGGTAAGAAAAGAAAAGACGCTTTGGATAATGACATTATTGGAAACAGAATCAAAAAATCAAATGCGTTGGCTAGGAAATATCTTGGTGAAGCGAAGAAACATTTGGGCAACAAAGAACCATTTTATATTGCATTGGAAAAAGCAATGCACAATTTCCTGAAAGCCAAATTACACATCGAAACTTCTGAAATGAGTAAAGAAAAAATTAGCGACATATTGCTTTCGCGAAAAGCAAATCCAGAAACGGTTTCAGATTTCATTCAATTAACCGAAAACTGCGAATTGGCTCGTTACGCACAAGCTTCGGATTCGGCAATACAGAACGATTATGATAAAGCAGTAGTGATTATTTCTGAATTGGAAAAGCAATTAAAATAGAATTCTAACCACACAGAACGCAAGGAAAGCACGAGGATCACAAAGAAAAATTTAAGATCGTTCACTTTGTGCATTCTTTGTAAACTTAGTGGTTAAATAAAAATTATGATTACAGAATATGAAGAAGTTAAACTGGAAATAGGGTATAGAATCGATATAATTATTGAAGATAAATTATAGTTGAAGTAAAATCGGTTGAAGCATTAAATGATGTTCCTTTGGCGCAACTTATAACATATCAAAACTATCCAATTGCAAATTAGGATTATTAATAAATTTTAACGTGAAACTATTAAAAGACGGAGTTCGAAGAGTTATTAGTGGGACATTATAAAACCTTTGTGAACATTGTGCTTTCTTAGTGAACTTAGTGGTTAAAAAAGATGAAAAAGATATTAGGTACACTTTTATTGGTTTCCCAAATTTTTTGGGCGCAAACTACTTTTGAAAAAGGAAATCAATTCTACGCAAAAGAAAATTATGAAGCAGCAATTTCTACGTATGAAAGTGTTGTGAAATCGGGAAAACAATCTGCTGAACTGTATTTTAACTTAGGAAACTCCTATTACAAATTGCATAAAGTTGCTCCAGCAATCTATAATTATGAAAAAGCTTTGTTGCTGAGTCCGAATGATGCTGAACTAAAAATTAACTTGGATTTTGCTCGAAAAATGGCAATTGATGATATCAAAGTGATTCCGAAAGTTGGTTTCAACAAACTGCTTATCAATTTTACTTCAAAATACCACTATGATGCTTGGGCATGGATTTCAGTGGGTTTTGCCTTTGCGTTTTTGCTTTTTTTTATTGGATATTATTTCTCAGAGAAAACGGTTTTGAAACGCATTTTCTTCATCGGAATGTTCCTTTGGTTTGTCGCAATTGTTATAACTACAACTTCCGGATTTTATGAAAAAAACCGAAATGATAATGAAAAACCAGCCATTGTGTTTGCCGAAACTGCTCCGTTAAAAAGCGAGCCCAAATCTGGCGGACAAGATACTACGGTACTACATGAAGGAACAAAAGTTTACATTATAGAAAGCATCGCTAACTGGAAAAAAGTCGAGCTCACAGACGAAACAACTGGCTGGATTGAAGAAAATTCGATTAAGGAAATTAAAAATTAGTATTCAGTGTTCCGGAATTAGAGTTGAGCAATTATTGAGATTGTATCACTATATTTGCCAACCTAATTTAGAAATCAGAAATCTGAATGTAAAAATGTAGTTCTAAAATAAACTTCATTTTTAAACTTCTGCCTTCTGCCTTCTGCCTTCTAACTTTCACTATGTCAAGAGACGAACAATTAAAAAACCGCTGGAACACTGTCGTATCCATCCTTTCCAATCAGTTTGCTGAAGGAGATGTTTTAGATTTAGACGCAATCATATATTTAATCGGCGTACAGGAATTGGGCAAAGTGCACCAAACTTTTAAAAAAGACGAAAAACTAAACCTGATGCACATTGCCATTTGCCGTTTGCTCGAACCGTATGGTTTTTACGAATTTGATTTCGTTGATAAAGATGGTTGGCCACATTACAAAGTCAAAGAAGAATTGCCTGCTTTAAAAGCAGGAGAACAATCGGTTTTGATGAAAGAAGCGATTGTGAATTATTTCCTAGAGAAAGAAGTAATTGACTAAACATTTTGTCATTTCAAGGCATAAGAAATCTCATAATCAGAATCGCTTGATGGGATTTCTCCTTTGTCGAAATGACAATAATAAAAATAATCGCTAAATTTGCACCTTTACAAAATGACTGATGATAGACAAGATTAAAGAATATATAAGCGAAGCAACAGCTTTTACTGCAGATGACGCAGCAACCTTAGAACAATTCCGAATTAAATTTCTAGGAAG
>Ga0105047_10002683_pt1 | contig 31591 bp, 23 predicted proteins | sample MAT04_FD_78384 | JGI IMG/M metagenome (GOLD analysis project Ga0105047, IMG submission 78384) | Freshwater microbial communities from Lake Fryxell liftoff mats and glacier meltwater in Antarctica - MAT-04 (megahit assembly) | ecosystem: Environmental > Aquatic > Freshwater > Ice > Liftoff... | reverse complement strand
TGGCACATCGTGTCCAGCCAGAATCACGGTGTTCGTAGAGTCGCCACCAACCGTGCTGACGCCCTGCGGGATCCAGCGCAATCCCGTGTAGGAAATTGCTTTGCCAGGCGTTTTGACCCACGCTTCGCGCACCCCTTTGTGTTTCTCAAACGCCGCTTGATAATCGGCGTCGGAAATGGGTGGCGGCACGAGATCCTTCGCGCACGCAACAATTACTGGCGCCAGGAAAACCGCGGCCAGGGAAATCAATCGGAACGAGGACTTCGACATGCGTGTGCTTCCGGCGCAAATGGTGAGGTTGCCGAAAACGAAAATGCCCGTCAGACAGAGCCGCCGGGCAATCGCGTTTTAGCGCTTTGTTTTACGTGGCGGCAAGAGGCGGTAAATGACCACGAGACAACTTCACATTAGCGCGGCGCTAGCGCTGAATCAACTTCACTCGCTGTCCATTGCGAAAAATCTCGACGCGTTCAGCCAATCCGTCGCGATTGCGATCCGTCCACACCTGCAGCAACTCGTTCTTCGAATCAAGGAAAATCGCGCGCCACGGTGCCGCGCCCGAGCCCTGATCCGGCAACCGAATCGTGAACTCATTCGTGCCCAACCAGCGCGCCACTTCGACCGAACCCCGCCCCTGCGCGACATCCAGTGCCGATCGCATGCTCGGCAGCGTCTGCGGGTACGCCTGCGACGCGTATTCGGGTAAATCATCGCAACGCCCATCCCGGTCCTGATCGAGGCACACCGGCGGACCAAACCGCTGGTCATCGCACCAGCCGTCCTGATCGCGATCCAAGCATACTCCCGATCCCGTACCGGGTGGCTTGACGCCAGGATTGGTGTTGAAATAGCGCGGATCGCCCAGAATTCCGCCGCCGCTCGTTCCGACCCCGTTCGCGCCGTAGCCCTGGGGCAGCGGTGTGCCTGCATATCCCGGCGGATACGAGCCCGGCGGATACGACGAAGCCGGCAAATTCGCCGGCCGGTCGCCGAACAATTGTTCGTCGGTCATCCGTTTGTCGTCACCCTGCGCGCGAAACCGCTGGTCGATATAACCGATTGGCGGAATGGCCGCGTTTACAGGACTCTTTTTTACCGGCACTGGCGCCAGGCCTTTCACCGGCAACCGACTGGAACGAGCGTTCGTCGTGCGTCGGGGGTCTTCCCCAAAGATCACTCGAGCGTTCGCTGGCTTGCGTTGGGTGGCCGTAGAGCAGTCTGTTGGGGCCGGCTGTTGAGCCGCCGGCACACCGTCCAACCACACACGACACATGCCCGCTGACGGGCGATACTCGGCCGGAATGGAATCGGCCGCGCGACCAGCGACCGGCGGTTGCACTCCCGGAGCAGGCGCCGTTCCACCTTGGGCGGACGCGCTGGATCCACTCACTGAAGCCGCTAGAACAAACACGAAGCCAGTCAGGGCGCTCAGGCGAATGGCCCGCGCGCGCGCAGATGACTGGTTCGATGAGAACTCGGATACTGCCTTATTTGTGTTTTCCATGTCTGAACTCCTCTGCAAAGCGCCGAACGCTCATCCCCGTTTGGGAATCCCCGACGTGTCCCAGACGGAACTCGGTGCGGGCTGAATGCGGACGCCTGCCAGTACATCTGCACACACTGTGCCACTTCCCTCAGCGTCGGGGCGGTCGGCTCGATCTCGTAAGTATCGGCAGAATCAGGTACTTGTGACAGGGAAACCTCCGCGTGGCGGACTAGCTCCCAACCAAAAAACAGCGGTTCGTCACCTGTGGATGACGCCTGCGTCCACTCCGAGCGACGCCGGAACTCCGAAACGATCACTGACCTGGCGGTCAGTCTCCGAACGAAATACCCACGGCGCGCGCGGTTTTTACGATGTCGTGTTCGGGATCGACGCGCTTGACCTCGCGCAGTACTTCTTCGATGGGCAGGCACACGAGATGCGGCGACTGCAAGGCCACCATGAATCCCCACTTCTTGTCGGCCACGGCCTGAATGGCTGCGCCGCCAAATCGCGTCGCCAACAGTCGATCATACCCCGTTGGCGACCCGCCACGTTGCAAATGCCCCAGCACGAGCGAGCGCGTTTCCTTTCCCGTGTGGCGCTGAATGTCGTGCGCCAACCGCTCGGCCACACCGCCGAGGCGCCGGTCCTGACCCGGCAGTGACTCGCCGATGATCGACACGTCGCCGCCTTTGGGCTTCGCACCTTCGGCGACCACGACGATGCTGAACTTCTTTCCGGCCGCGGTGCGCGCGTGAATTTTCTCGCACACCCTGTCGATGTGCCAGGGAATTTCCGGAATGAGAATGACATCGGCCGTGCCCGCAACTCCCGCGTGCAACGCGATGAATCCGGCGTCGCGTCCCATTACTTCCAGCACCATGACGCGATCGTGTGATTCAGCGGTCGTGTGCAGACGGTCAATCGCTTCCATGGCGGTGTTCACGGCCGTGTCGAAACCAAATGTCGTGACGGTTCCCGCGATGTCGTTGTCGATCGTTTTCGGCACACTCACAATGCGCAAGCCCTTGTTCGCGAGTTGCTGCGCGATACGCAACGAGCCATCGCCTCCAATGGAGATGATCGCTTCGATACCCAGGTTGCGCGCATTCTCGACCAGCTCGTCCGAGCGATCAATTTCCGTCCAGCTTCCGTCGAGTTGCTGCACCGGATACGCGAACGGGCTGCCCCGATTGGTCGTGCGCAAAATCGTTCCGCCCAGTCCACCAATCCCGCGCACGGTTTCCGCAGTGAGCGGAATGATTTCGTCTTCACCCAACAAGCCCGCGTAGCCGCGCTTGATGCCCAGTACTTCCCAACCACGTCCGCGCGCTGAAAGAACTGCAGCGCGAATGACTGCATTGAGACCCGGCGCGTCGCCGCCACCAGTTGAAATTGCTATGCGCATGAAGGCCAGTTGACTGTGTCCGATGAATGTCGGTACTGCGAACTATCGTACCGGCGGAGCAGGAATGCCGGCGGCCAGCGCCAGCTTCCGAATGACTGTGTCTTGTTGATATACAACGTCTCGTAGCGAATCCAGCTGATCCTGCAGCCCGGCACTCTGGTCTCGCATTTGATTCAGCGCATCAGCCAGATCCATCATCACCTGCCCCTGCGACGCCTCACGCGACGGGCTGGGAATCACCCCGTTGCACGCGCCCAGAACGACTGCGGCCGCGAACGCGCCCAATGCCAGCACACGCCGCGTTCGCCACCCCACCAACACGGACGACTTATGAGACGGGCCGGAAACAGGAACACTATGCGTTGCGTCGCCTTCTGTCATCATCGCGTACCGTCCGGCTGTCGGCGTGAAAGAGATCGCTTCACCGTGCGGGCTTTGGATGAGGCGAAATTGTTAGTCCCGCATGATATACCGGTCCACACCTACCGGGGAAACACATGGGAAATCGTAACCGATTACGGCGATGCACGCGCATTGCCTTGCGCTCTCGCTCTCGCTCTCGCACTCGTTTACGCGTCGGTTTTTGCCTCCGCTCGCACTCTCAACCACACGACGGCGATCGCCGTCGCTTCCGCCTTGGCAGCACGCTCGTCGAACAAACCGTCATCATCGCCGTTCTCGGCGTGCTCACGGCGCTGGTCGTGCGGTCCATCAGCCAGCAACTCGACAAACTCGCGGTGCGCGGCGCGGCGCGTGAAGCCCGCGACGTATTCGCCAGTGCGCGCGAGTTCGCAGTCGCGAGCGGTGTGCGAACCGCCGTGCAAATTGATCCGCTGCTGACGGAACTCAGCGCGCACGCCGACGCGGACACCATTGTCGCACGCCGATTGGGTTATCTGCACGGCGTGACACTTTCCTCGTCTCGCGACAGCATGGCGTACTCGCCGTCGGGACTCGGTTACGGTGCATCGAATCTCCGCATCATCTTGGTGAAACGCGCCGCTGCCGAAACCGTGACGGTTTCACGACTGGGGCGCGTGCGATGAGTGAAGCTCAGGGAGCGGCGGCTACCGACGTACCGAAGTCAAAGCCACTGACCGACACGCGCGGAATTTCCTGCCCAATGGTGCGTTCAATGGTGCGCACCATCGCGATCTCGTCGGGTGACATGAACGTGTACGCATCACCGGTGGCGGCGGCGCGACCCGTGCGTCCAATGCGATGCACGTAGTCTTCCGGCTGCTGCGGCACATCGTAGTTGATAACGTGCGTGATGCCCGAAATATCCAGGCCACGCTGCGCAATGTCGGTCGCCACCAACACTTTCAGTTTGCCGCTGCGAAAGTCTTCCAGCGCTTTCATGCGCTGGATCTGCGACTTGTCGGCGTGCATCGCGCCCGCTTCCAGTCCCGCTTTCTCAAGATCGCGCACAACCCGGTCCGCACTGCTCTTCGTGCGCGTAAACACCAGGACCGATTCGTGCAGCGTGTCGGTCAGCAATTTCACGAGCAAGCTGTTCTTGAGATGCCTCGGCACCGGATACACGGCGTGCGTAACGGTCGCTGCCGCTTGCGAGCGACGCCCCACCTGAATCACCACCGGTTTGCGCAGATATTTGCGCGCCAACGCTTCAACTTCCGGCGGCATCGTCGCGCTGAACAACAACGTTTGACGGTAGCGCGGAATTTGATCGACAATACGATTGATCTGCGGTGCAAATCCCATGTCCAACATGCGATCCGCTTCGTCCAGCACCAGCGTTTCGAGATACGTGAAGTCGACGTTGCGCTTCTCGAGATGATCCAGCAAACGCCCCGGCGTTGCCACCACTGCATCAACACCACTGCGCAGCGCGCGCTCTTGCGGTTCGTAGCCAACGCCACCAAACACCGGAATGACATCCACCGGCGCGTGCTTCGAATACTTGCGAAAACTTTCCTCAACCTGCAGGCAAAGTTCGCGTGTTGGCGTCAGGATAAGCGCGCGCGTGCGGCGCGGTCCGCCCAACATGCGATTCACAATTGGCAGCGTAAAGCTCGCAGTTTTCCCGGTGCCAGTTTGTGCGAGGCCGATCAGGTCGCGGCCCTTGAGTGCCACCGGGATTGCTTCGCGTTGAATCGGAGTCGGTGTGGTGTACCCGGCGTCACTGAGCGCGTGCAACAGCGGCTCCGCCAGCCCCAGGTCGGCAAACGTGAGGTCGTCGTTTTCTATTTTTTCTGTCATGTAGCCGAAAAGTAACTACCGTCAGCGCAACACGTCGGAAGTCGGTTGGTCGAACTGCAGCCGAAGGGCTCAATGGCTACTGCCACTAAAGCACACAGCCGCCAGCTCTCAAGCTGATAGCTGCCAGCTTCTGGAAATTCCGCGCCTTGCCACCATCGCCGACCATCCGCCGGACCTCTTAAGGCTGGAAGCTGGCAGCTTGCTAGCTGGCGGCTGTGTGCTTTGGTGGCAGTAACTCTGCAGTCTGAACCCTGAACCCTGAACCCTGAACCCTTAAATTCTGACTCCTCAACTCTCGCAGTTAAACCAGCTCCACCGTTCTCCCTGACAGCCTCGCGATCAGCCCCAGCCTGAACGTGACGTCCGCATCAATACTCTCTTCGGCTAACCCCTTGTTAGTCAGCGGCATCGTCGGCCACGACCACGCGGGCACCGCAGTCGGCATCGCCACCGACCGCGGCGCGTGCCACACCCCGTGCCGATCCCGATCATCATGCAGCCTGTCAACGAGCCGCATCCACCCGTCGTTGCGGCGCAGGTAGCCCAGGCGCGCCATCATTTCCAGCCAGGCCAGCGCCGACGGCATATCGGCATCCATCGCATTTCGCGTGGGCAGGAAGTCTCCCAGCACCAGTTGCGGCTGCTCGATCAGGTGTGGGCCCACCTGCTGCACCGCCGTCTGCCTCGGCCATGGCTGAGACAGGTAGGCTCCGAGACGGTCCATCGTCTCGTGGTGCTCACTGCGGAAATACGGCATGTGCGCCAGCATCACCAGTGTGTGGAACGACGGCGCCGCGACCTCGGCCGGTAACACGTGCTGGTTGCCGAGTCGAATCCAGGGCTTCTGGGATAGGGGTGACTTGAGGTATGCTGCCAGTCGGTCAACCATTCGCCTGGCAGCGCCACGCAGTCTTGGATCTGATTCGTAGCCCGCTTGCGCCAGCGCTGCGGCCGCCGCCTCTCGCAATATCAGCCGCCCACGGCGCACCAGTATTTCGTCCGTCGCCTCGGCGCCCAACTCGGCGAGATAACTCGGGTCTTCGTCTTCCTGCAACAGACGGAAGAGCAGTCGGCGAGTGGCAGCCAGTGACGGAGAGTCAGGATCCCACCCGAGCTCCAGCAAACGCCGGTATGCCGGAATGGTCCCAACCCCTGCCACTCCGGATCCGGCCGGAACCGTGAGCATTCCAGACGCCCAGGTGCCGACCGACGACTGACTCATTGCGATTTGCAGCCCCTGCGCCGTCAGATACGGCAGGCTGGCCAGCTTGGGCGTCCTCGACCCATCAAATCGAGCAACTTCAACCAGCGAACGGTATTGCAGCGACGGCGACCCGTGCTGGAGCAACCAGGAAATCGAGAAATTGTGTGCCGATTGCGGCAGCGCCGTGGGCGGGCCCAGCGAGCTGGGCGATATCGATGATTCTAAAATAGGCTGAGTCACAGTGCCGCTATGATACCGTTTTGACCGAAGTCCGCCAGTGTCTCTTGCGCGACGGCACCCATCTTTCGTGGGCGGTGTACCAGACTCTGCAGTACGACTGTTATCGCGGCCCGATGATGGAGGCTTAACGCTGTTGATAGGTCAAGCGTCTATCATCCTTGCAATACCTGCCTTCCCCGCGACGATGCGGCCGCGTCGTGCGCGTTTCCAACCTCTCAGGACCAAGACAACAAAATGAAGCGTACTCTCCAGGTTGTATCGGCAGCCCTGCTGCTTACCGTAGCGTCAGTTACTGCCCAGGCTCAGGGCGGTGGTGGGGGCGGTGGTGGAATGGGCGGCGGACGTGGCGCCGCGGCTCAGCGCGATATGATGTTCAAGGACATCACGCTCACGCCTGCGCAGACTGCCTCCATCGACTCTCTGTACAAAGTTGCGACTGAAAAAAGCATGGAACTCCGCAAGGACGTCCAGCAGGGAACGCCAATGCCTCCCGAGCTTCGTGAAAAGATGATGGCGGTTACGACCGATCGTAATAACGCCATCAAGAAAGTTCTCACTGCCGACCAGGTCGTCATTTTCGACAAGAACGTTGCTGCGATGCCAGCCGGTCGCCGCCCCCCCGTTCTGTAACCAGTCCCGAATGGGGTAACCCATCCACCCGTTCGTACGAAACAGATCAGGGGGATGCCGAAAGGTGTCCCCCTGATCGCTTGTCCCCGTGTGGCACCCTATTGAAATTGCGTTCGCGTCCGTACGACGCCTTGCCCAATCGCGGCCAGCGAAAATCGCAGTCGCCCCTTCGCGCTTTGTTTCCTTGGCCCTGTGACTGATGCGCGGTGAGTTCGTGGACATCGGCGGAGCCCGCCTCTATTGCTACGCGTTTGGCTCGCGAGGCGCGGGAATTCCCATCGTCCTCGTGCACGGAACGTTCACGTCCTCACACTTGTGGCGCGAACTACTGCCGCGCCTCCCGAAAGGCCACCGCGTGCTCGTGCTCGACCTCCTCGGCCACGGCCGCAGCGATCGACATTCCAACCGGCTGATGACCGTGGCGGGACACACCGATCGGCTGCTCGGGCTCCTCGACGAGCTGGCCGTATCGGCCGCTTGCGTCGTGGGACATGGACTGGGTGCCGCTGTCGCCACTCGTCTCGCCCACCTCTGCCCCACGCGCGTGACCAAACTCGCGCTGATCAATCCATCGTTTTTGGCCAGCAACGCGGGCGACGTTCGCATTCCCGGACCACTCAAGCGACTGGCCGCGTTTGTGCCCGTCTGGAAACGGCTTCCCGGCGATTGGCTGGCCTCGGCCCTGCACACTGCGCTGGTTCGCGGTTACGCTCAGCGTGATGTGGGCGCGCACTCTCTCGATCTCTATCTCAAACCTTTCCGCACGCGCGAAGGACGGGATTCTGCTTGTGCACAGTTACTGGCCCTTCGCGCGTCCACTGGCGACACTGTAGCAGCCCTGGCGCCAGATGCGTTGACTCCCGCGGTCACCGTGGTGCTGGGCGCCGACGATCCCTTTCTGCAACCGCAGCGCGCCGAGCGTGTATTGCAGGCACTCGCTGCAGCAACGGGGTCACGGGTGGTCGTCCAACGTCTCTCCGGCGTTGCCCATATCGCACCCGAAGAAGCACCCGATCGTCTCGCTACAATTATTGGTGAACTCCTCGCCATTTAGGCCTGCCTGGGTCGCAGCCCGGGCCGCCTTCTCCCACCCAGCACTGACCACTCACTCAGATGCCCACTGATCGTATTGCAGCCTTTCGTGACATGCTCGAGAAGCAACCCGACAACCACACCGTGCGGTTTGGCCTGGCCAACGAGTTGCTTAAGGCCCTGCGATTTGAAGAAGCGGCTGACGAATTAGGACTGTACCTTCAGAAACAAGACGATGAAGGCAATGGCTGGCTGCGTTACGCCGAGGCGCTGCGCGTGAGTGGTCGCGAGAATGAAGCGCGTGATGCGATTACCAAAGGCATTGAAGCGGCGACGCGCCACAATCATGGCACACTCGTCGGCGAACTCAATGCGTTGCGGGAGGAGATTGACGAGGGGTAACGCGAATGGATAAAGCGATAGAGTGATTGGCGCTATCGCTTCCTACAACTTCCGCACCTCATCCGCCGCATACAGCGCGCGCGCAATGTCACTGGAAAGTGCGCGCGCTTCCTGCGTGGCGTGCGTGACATCGCCCAATGATCCCATGCCAAGCGCGCTCAACTTCACCATGTCCAGGCGGAGCGATCGCAACGCCATTGACGCGCTTTCCAACTGGCGCTGCAATGTTTCCTTGCGTGACACAAGATCTTCCAGCGACGTGAGCTGACGGTTCAGCAGTGACAAACGCCGCTCGCGGTCGGGCGCGCGTTCGTTTTCTGCTTCTACCGCTGCTATGCGCTCGGCCAAACCGTTCATCGCATCGCCAGGCAAGTCGCGCTCGAGACGTTCGAGCGATCCGGCGATGGCCGAGATGCGTTCCAGCAGCGCGTCGGCCGTTGGGTCGACGTCAGGCACCATCACTTTGTCAGCGTCCGTCAATTTCGATGACGTGTCCTTGATGGTCGCGTGATCCTCGACGGCCGAACGCACGTACCGGCCAAGCGACGACGCGAGCACCGACGGCCCCACCAATCGCTCGGCGTGATCGTTCAGGCGTTGCTCGCGGGTGCGTGGATAAGGCGGAAGCGCTGCGGCTGGGGTTGTACCATCCCACGCGTCACCTATCGACACTCCAAGTTTTTTCAGGCGACGGCGATCGAACCAAACGGCGCGCAGAAAGTTGAGGGACGACAATGCGCCCGCCGCAACCAGCGGCACCATGAACCCGGGCTCGCGCGACGCCATACCCAGGAACAGGCTGCCCGCCGAAACGACAGCCATCCCGATACCCCACTTCACATGGCTGCGGAATTTTCGCGAAGCACGAGCAATGCGGCCGGACACAGTGTTCGGATCTTCTGCCACCGCAATTGCAGCCTTGCCACCGCGTGATTCACCAGAAAGAATCTCGCCCATGCTGATGCCCTGCTCGCGCAACTTTGAGTAACGACTGAGCAGACCCATCGAAATGCCGAACGCCGGAAATATCACCCACGGAAATCCGCGCGTGGCGGCGTTGATTGCAAACAGTCCGCCAATCAGCACCGTGCTTCGAAATACTTCGCCGCGAAAACGATGAATCAGTTTATCTGGCGGTGTCAGTGCAATCGCAGCGTCACTGCGACTCAGTCCGTGTTCTGCGGCGAATGCCCTGCCTTCCTCGCGTCGCATCTCCTTCGCATCCCGACGTTGCTCACGCACATCGCTGCGCCATTCGCGAAAATCGCGCTTCGTGCCGCCAAGCGGCATCGGCAACATTGGTGGCGTCCAGTCCTGCGCGCGTTTACCCAGCGCGTACTGCTCGCGCCATTCCGCGTCGGTTCGGGGCGCTACTGGTGGCAGCGATGATTTCGGTAACGGCGCGCTCGCTTGAGGACTCGGCGATTGATGAGACATCGGTGATTGTGGCATCACCGTACGCAGCCCCGCCGCCGGGGGTGTCGCCCTGGTCGCGCGCGTTCCGTCAAACACACCGACCGCCGCACCTTTTACTGCGTCGCGCAATCCAGCGGCCGTCCATCGATCGTCAGGCGATTTCGCCAGGCAACGTTCAATGATCGCGACAAGCGCCGGCGGTGCATCCGGTCGATATTCGCCCAACGGATGCGGACGCGCCGACACGTGTTTCACCAACATCGCCGGTGTCGATGTGGCTTCAAACGGCAAACGTCCCGCCAGCATCAGGTATCCGACAATCCCGAGCGAATACACGTCGCTGCGTCCATCAATTTCCCGTTCGCCGGTTGCCTGTTCGGGACTCATAAACGCGGGAGTGCCCACCGCAATTCCCGTCATCGTCAGGCGCGATCCCCCTTCGAGCGCCCGCGCAATGCCAAAATCGGTTACCGTAGCACGCCCGGTTTCCGCGTCAATCAACACGTTGTCGGGTTTGATGTCGCGATGCACCACACCAGACGAATGCGCGTACGCGAGTGCGTCGGCCACCTGAATCAAAATACTTTCGACAAACGCAATGGGCGGACGTGGTTCACGAATGATTCGTGTGGCCAGCGTCTCGCCGTTGATGAGTGACATGGCGAAATACACCATGCCATCGCGTTCATCCACCGCGTAAATGGGAACGATGTTGGGATGATTCAATCCCGCCGCCGTTTGTGCCTCGCGCACGAATCGCGCGCGTACGTCGGCCCGAAACGCGAGATCGGGCGGCAGTACTTTCAGTGCAACAATGCGTCGCAGTTTTTTCTCGCGCGCCGCGTACACCACCGCCATACCGCCGCGCCCGATCTCGGCTTCGATGGTGTACGATTCCTGCACGGCGTGCTGAATGCGCTCGCGCAGCGCCGCCGCGTCAAGCGCATCCATTTGCGCTGCGCTGTGCGCGCCACTGTGCGCCGACGACGGGGTCAACTCACGCACAGTGCCGCTGCCTTCGCTACTTGGACGAACGCGAGCGAGTGAGATCGCGCACTTCGCTGGCCGCCGCGACCGCAAGATCCACTTCCCTCGCCAGCGCCATCGCCTGCTCCGCGATCATCGTCACACTTTGCACAGAGCTATTGCCGTTACGCAACCGAACAAGATCGAGGTGTACGTTTTTCAGCGCCAGGCGGCAGCTTTCAAGGCGACCAACATTCTGTTCGCGTACGCGACTGGATTCACTCACGACCCGCCGTTCGCGACGCAGTTGCGCGAGACGCCGCACGCGCGTTTCGCTGCGAGCGGTATCAAACGGATTGGCTTCGGACTCGAGCTGCTGAATTTCGGCGTCAATATCAGCGGCAGAGCGACCACCGGTTTCACGCTCGGTGCGCGCCATGGACACCGCAATCGCCTCAATCTTCGACGCGAGCGCGTTCGCGGTCTTTTCAACTTCTGGAAACTTTGCGCGTTCGGCGGGCGGCAAATAACTCAACAAGCGCACAACGTCGTCGCGATCGGTGCGTGCTTCGCTCACAACTTTGGCATACGCTCCAAGAATTTCCGGCGGTGCTCCAACATTTCCCGGAGTGCCACCGGCGGCTGGCATGCGTTGGAAGGCCGGGTCAGATTCGCCGGACTTCAAACGTCGTTTCGTCGTGAGCGTGACACCAAGTTTGTTGCCGAGTTTTCCCTGCGCGCGTAACTCTTCGCGATGTTTGCGGCTGAACGTGGCCATGAAGCTGTCGGACAAATGCGACAAGACTTCACCAAACATGCGATGTTGTGGCTGATACAACACGTCGCGCCAATCGCGATCGTTCGACCACAGTTTGGCGTACTGGAATGCCATGATAAGCGACCAGATGCTTGACACGCCGAGAAATGACTTGTCGCCAAACATTGAGACACCGACGATGGCCACGTTGGCCACCAGGAAAAAGCGAAATCGTCCGCGAAACTTCAAGACGCGCGGATCTTCCCAGCGCGCCCAGTCTTCGCTCGTTGGGATGTATTCGCCGGTTTCATCGGCAGCCCGCGCCAATGAGCCGCGTCCCGCACTGGTAAACGGGTTCACAGAGCCGCCAACCAGCGAGTGCGGAGAGGGGAACCCAGACGCTGGGAAATTAGATGCTGCGTTTGGAGCGACCGTATTGGGCGCGGTTCCCGGAAGCGGCGGCGGACTCCACGACATGCGCCCTCCCGTTTGCGCGGCGGGGGTACCGGCTGGTTCCGCGGGCAGGTGGCCGGACTTGAGCGCCTGCACCAATTCGTTCGAACTCTGGAAGCGATGATCCGGCGACTTCTGCAGCAGGCGCATGATGATCTGCACGAGATCGGGCGGGATATCCGCCCGCCGCTGATCGACCGGAACGGGGGCCTCAGCCAAATGCTTCACCAGCAACACCGGCGTGGTCGAGCCGACAAACGGCGGTTCGCCCACCAGCATCTGGTAGGCGACAATGCCCAGCGAATACAGGTCGCTGCGGCCGTCGACATCTCGATCGCCCGACGCCTGCTCGGGCGACATGTAGGCAGGGGTGCCAATCGCGATGCCCGTAGCCGTGAGCCGCGCGGAATCACCGTCACCACTGGCGGCGCGTGCGATGCCGAAGTCCGTCACGAGTGCGCGACCGTCCACCCCATCCATCAGGATGTTGTCGGGCTTGATATCGCGATGAATCACCCCGCGCGAATGTGCGTACGCGAGCGCCTCGGCCACCTCGGTGATCACTCGACGCACGTCGGCGACGGGCATTGGCCCGCGTTTGCTGAGGCGCGTGCCCAGGTTGTCGCCATCGACACACGCCATCACGAAGAAGACGAGATTCTCGACTTCGTCGACCGAGTAGATCGGGACGATGTTGGGGTGGCTGAGTTGCGCGGCCGTTTCTGCTTCGCGCAAGAACCGCGAACGCACGTCGCGCCGGAAGGACAGCTCGGGAGGGAGCAGTTTGATCGCGACGTAACGCTTGAGGCGTTTGTCCTTGGCGCGATACACAATGCCCATCCCCCCGCGGCCTATTTCCTGGTCGACCTCGTACGTGGCGGCAAGCGCCCGTTGAACGTGCGCACGTAGTTCAGCGTCCTGGTCTGACGCGTCTGGAGAATCAGGCACTCGCGAGGGTGTAGGGGACGGCTCCAACCAACCCGATTAGTGTAGCATATGGGGTGTAGTGGCGACAGGATGCAACGGGCCACTGTTCTTGGGATGTTGGTACCAAACCGCGTGGTCATGGCGTTTAGGCATGGCGGTCTGCCAATTCCTACGTGCGGTGGGACGAAGAAAGTTGCAAGTCTGCCGCCTTGGCGGGCTTCGGATGGTTCGGAATGTGCCACACGAGACGCCCAGCAGCGGGTCAGCAGTTTTCCCCGAATCAGGATTAGTGAGATGGGCCAGCGTCAAACACTCCCAGTTTTGCCCCTCCGTGGAACGGTGATGTTCCCGGGAATCACCGCGCCAATTTCGGCGGGACGTCCCAGTACTCTCCACGCCATTGAAGCCGCGCTCAAGGACAACCGGCTGGTTTTTGCCGTTGCCCAGCGCGATAACTCCGAAGAACCCACTCCGGGCATTCTGTTCAACACGGGCGTCATTGCCCGTATCGGCCAGATTCAGCGCGGCCTTGGCGGTGTGCAGCTCATGCTGCAGGGCGAACAGCGCGCCACCGCCCTGCAGTACATCGATGCCGAAGGCCACATGGCTGCGGTCATTGTGCCGGCCGAAGAAATGATGCCGCTGGATCTCAAGGATCCCGCGTTCGAAGCGCTGCACAAGGAAACGCGTGAACGTGCGGCCGAACTGGGCGAGAAGCGTGGTTTGCCGGAAGAAGTGGTGCATCAGGTGCTCGACTCCGTCGACGACGCCGGCAAGTTTTCGGATCTCGTCGCGGGGTACATCGAACTTTCTGTTTCGGAAAAACAGGGGCTGCTTGAGACGCTTTCAGTAGAAGAGCGTTTACGCCGCGTGCTGGTGCACGTACAGCGTCAGATTGGCCTGTTCGAAGCGCAGGAAGAAATCAAATCACAAGTGCAGGAAGAGCTGGGCGAACGTCAGCGTGAGATGTTCCTGCGCGAGCAGATGAAAGCCATTCAGAAAGAATTGGGCGATGACGATTCGTCCAAGGAAATTGCTGAATTGCGAGAGAAACTCGCCAAGCTCGAACTTCCCAAGGAAGCGCGCGCCGAAACCGAACGCGAACTGGGTCGCCTTGAACGCGCCGGTCGCGAGAGCATGGAAGCGCAAGTCATTCGCACCTATCTCGAGTGGATTGCCGAACTTCCCTGGAATAAACGTTCGGACGATTTGCTGGATTTGAACGGTGCCAACGCGGTGCTGGACGAAGATCACTACGGTTTGAACGATGTCAAAGATCGCGTACTCGAATTCCTGGCCGTGCGTCAGCTGCGCGCCAAGCAGTTGGCCGAGGAGCTGGAGTCGACGGGCGAGTTCCCGGTATCGCGCATGAAGGAAGAAGCGACGGATGCAACACCGTCGTTGAACAGTACTGACGGTGATCGTCCGATTACGGACAAGCGTGAAGCGAAGGCGCGTGCCATGGCGCGTGGCCCAATTCTGCTGTTCAACGGACCGCCAGGCGTTGGTAAGACGTCCATCGCAAAATCGGTGGCGCGCGCACTGGGCCGCGAATACGTGCGTGTCGCGCTTGGCGGCGCGCGTGACGAAGCCGACATTCGTGGACATCGCCGTACGTACGTGGGCGCGATGCCCGGGCGCATCATTCAAGGCATGAAACAGGCCGGCACGAAGAATCCGGTCTTCTTGCTCGACGAAGTCGACAAACTGGGTACGTCGTATCAGGGTGACCCGTCCAGCGCGTTGTTGGAAGTACTTGATCCGGCGCAGAACGATTCGTTTACCGATCACTATCTGGGCGTTCCGTTCGACTTGAGCGAAGTGTTGTTCATCGCGACATCAAACTTCATTCAGAACATTCCTGGTCCGTTGCTGGATCGTATGGAAGTGGTCGATTTCAGCGGATACACCGAGCGTGAGAAGGCGCAGATTGCGAAGAAGTACTTGATTCCGCGTCAGTTGGAGGAGTCAGGCCTTGGTGGTCGCGATTTGTCCTTCACCGACGACGCTGTCATGAAGGTGATCAGCGAATACACGCGTGAAAGTGGCGTGCGTCAGCTGGAGCGTCAGCTCGCGGCGGTTGCGCGCAAGGTTGCGCGTCAGGTGGCGACCGGCAATACCAGCACGGTCGACGACAACGTGATTTCACCTACAGAAATTCGCGAGCTGTTGGGTCGTCCCAAAGTGCATCCGGAACACGTCGGTGAGCTCGATGAAGTCGGAATTTCCACCGGCATGTATTACACGCCGATGGGTGGCGACATCATGTTTGTCGAAGCGTCGATTCGGCGCACGACGGGTCGCACACCACGTGCAGAAGAAGGCGAAGAAGTGGTGCGGGTTGGCCCAATCTCACTCATTCTCACCGGCCAGCTTGGTGATGTGATGAAGGAGAGTGCACGAGCGGCGCTCACATATGCGACGAACAACGCGCAGTTGCTGGGCATTCCGGCCGATCGCGTTGGGCGTGCGAGCGAAGCCCACATTCACGTTCCGGCGGGCGCAATTCCGAAGGACGGGCCAAGCGCCGGTATTGCAATAGCAACCGCGTTGGTAAGTGAAATGTCCAACCGCAAAGTGCGGCACGACGTTTCGATGACGGGTGAGATCACCCTGCGTGGCCGCGTGTTGCCAATTGGTGGACTGAAGGAAAAGGTGTTGGGTGCGCATCGTGCGGGCATCAAACACATCATCGTTCCGAAAGCCAACGAAGGCGACCTTGAGGACGTGCCGCAGGAAGTTCGCGAGCAGCTCAAGTTCTATCCTGTCGAAACGCTGCGCGAAGTGTTGGAGATCGCGTTGGTGGAAGAGGACAGCGTAGTGCCGGCTTCAGAGGTGCACGAATTGGTAGGGGTGTAACGTTGGCGCCGCAGGCGGACTTGCTGCTTGACTGAGTAAACAGAACGGCCCCACTTCTTTTGAGGTGGGGCCGTTGCCGCTTTTGTACTGGGTTTAGTACTGGGGTCAGAGTCGTCATTCTGACCGCATTTTTTGGGTACTGGGGTTGGGTACTGGGGTTGGGTACTGGGGTCAGAGTCGTCATTATGACCGCATTTTTTTGGTACTGGGGTCAGAGTCGTCATTATGACCGCATCTTTTTGGTAAGCGACTCTGACCCCACTACCAACCCCACTACCAAGTGGCCACTCTGCCCCCACTACCAAATCATTGCCGTTCGGGATGATGCTGTTTGGCCAGCACACGCTCGATTCGCGAATCCGGGATAAACCACAGCAGGGCAACGCTCACGTAAATCGCGACGGAAATCCATCGATTGAAAAACGCAATTGGAATGGCCAGGGAGTACCCGGCAAGTGAAGCCCATCCCTTCCAATCCTTGCCAATAGCTTCGGCCAGACCGGTTTCTGGCGGATTCACCCTGAGCAACGCGCGCACCAGAATCGTGTAGGCAATTCCGCAGAGCAGCAGATTGCCACCGTACAACGCGGTTGGCACCGGTGATGCGTGATGTTCGCTCATCCAAGCCGTCGTAAATGGAATGACCGATAGCCAGAACAGCAGATGCATGTTGGCCCACAACACGCCGCCGCGCACGTGCCGCACGACCTGCATCAAATGATGATGGTTATTCCAGTAATTGCCCACGTATAGAAAGCTCAGCACGTAGCCGAGCATTTTCGGCAGGACCGGCTGGAGGTCCGCCAAGGTCGTCCCTTCCGGCGGGTGCAGTTCCAGCACCATGATCGTAATAATGATGGCGATGACACCATCGCTGAATGCTTCGACTCGTCCTTTGGTCACGCGTGATTCCTGTTGGGCGCCCTACACTCGGCGACTGTTGGTGCACCTGGTGTCCGGCGGCCAGGCGCGGCTAATCACCAAGGTAGCGCCGTGGGTGCGGGGAACCAAAAAGCCCGGAGGAGGCTACGTTGGGAATGACTCCCTCACTCATTTTTGGCGCGTTGGGCTGCTTGAGCGTTTTGTGCATGCCTCGTTCCGCTGGCGTGGTTGGGCCGAACGCGCCCCTCGCCGTTATCCAACATTCGCCAAGCGACGCACTGCCTGATCTTGGTGAGATGCCCTCGCTGGAAGGTGGGATTGGCTGGATCAACAGCGCACCCATCACCCGCGAGTCGCTGCGCGGAAAGATTGCGATAATCGAGATCTGGACCTTTGCTTGCATCAACTGCCTGCACGCGTTGCCGCATGTCAAAGAGACGGCCGAGCGTTACCGCGAAAAGGGACTCGTGACGATTGGCGTGCACACGCCCGAGTTGCCACGAGAACGGCCGCGCGCCAACGTTGAAGCGGCGATCAAAAAACTCGGCGTTACGTTTCCGGTGGTGTTGGACAACAACTTCACGATCTGGAAGGCGTTCAAAAACGAATACTGGCCGTCCATCTACTTGGTCGACCGAAAAGGACGCATTCGTTTTCATCATGACGGTGAAGGTCAGTACGCCGAAATTGATGCGGCGGTCGCACTCTTGCTTGCTGAAAAACCATGACGTCACCGGCTGCCATTCCAGCAGAGAACGTCGGCATCAAAACCAAACACACAAAAGCTCGCCATCATCCGGTGGTGCGCATTACGCATTGGGTGAGTGCGCTCGCGCTTGTGATCATGGCGGGATCGGGGTTGCGCATTTTTAATGCGTCGCCCGCGTTTGCGCGGAAGGGTGAGCACGTCTGGTTCTGGCCCTGGGAGGGGACGCCGGTTCCCGACTATTTGACGTTCGGTGCCTGGTTGGGCGGTGCGCGCCATTGGCATTTTGCGATGATGTGGCTGTTGGTCGCGAACGGCCTGGTGTACATCGGTTTTTTGTTTTTGCACGGAGAGTGGCGCACGCTGCGGCCGGTACGTGGTGACATTCGCGACGCGATTGAGATGGCCAAATTTTATTTGCACCTTCGCCCCGTTCATCCGCATCAGGGCAAACACAACGCGCTGCAAAAGATCACGTACGTCGTGATGATTCTGTGCGGCATCATGGCCGTCACCACCGGTATCGCGATTTGGAAACCGGTATCGCTTGGGTGGTTGACGAACTTGATGGGCGGCTACGCGTTGGCGCGTTGGTGGCATTTTCTGGCCATGCTCATTCTTGCGCTGCTCACGTTTGCGCACGTGATCATGGTGTTTGCAGTTGACCCCTACGCTATTCGCGCAATGACTACCGGCGGTTATGACGAAGACCGCTCCTCGCCAGAAGCCCGAAATGCGCGACCGTTTGAACATCTGTTGCCGGCACATCCAGAACAGTCTGCCGCACCGGAGTCGGTGAAATGAGCAGTCCGGAAAAACAACTGCGCATGGTCAAGCGCGCAGATATTGTGGTGGAAAAAGCCGTCGAGCAGCTGCGTGCATCGGGCCAGCTGGAGCGCCGGGATTTTTTGCGATTAGGTACCGCAGCGCTTGGCAGCGTTCTGCTCTCGGCGTGCAACAGTCAGGGACCAAAATGGGCTGATCGGTGGCTCAAAACTGCCGAGAAGAACAATGAAAAGGTCGAGCGTTGGTTGTTCTCGCACACGCACATCAACAAGGGTTCGCCGAATGCCTATGTGGCGGGCAGTAAATTCCCGTCGTATTTCATTTCCGATACAGTGCCAATGTGGGACTACGCGAAATCGCCCTGGACGCTGGAGATTGGCGGCGCTGTAAAGAATCCCATGCGCCTGAACATGACCGAACTGATGAGCGTTCGGTCAAAGAGGCAGCGCGTCGATCACTTTTGTGTGGAAGGTTGGACTGCGGTCGCAATTTTAACAGGCGCGCCGATGAGCGAGATCGCGCGCATCGTTCAGCCGACGTCGGACGCGCAGTATGTCGACTTCGTGTCGTTCGACAAAGGCTATCACGAGAGCTGGGATATCGAGAGCGCGTTGCACCCGCAAACGATGATCGCGTACGCGAAAGAAGATGTATTGCTTTCCCCCGCGTACGGCGCCCCCGCCCGCGTACACTCGCCAGTAAAACTCGGCTACAAAAACACCAAGTATCTGACGCAGATCATGTTCATGCCTAAGCGGAACGGCGGCTACTGGTCGGATATCGGATATGAGTGGTACGGTGGCACCTGATCGGTATTTGAATTCTGAATTCTAAATCCTGAATTCTGGACTCTGTACACTCACTTCTGCACTCTCGGTGTGCACTCTGAACCCTGAACCCTGAACTCGGAACTCTCGACCCTGTATCCTCGACCCTGCCCGTTGCCTGAACGCTTGCCGGTTCACTGCCGTTCCGATCCACGCCGTGAGCACGCTCAGCGAAAGCCGGAGGTCGCGCATCGATTGTACAGGCATTGGGGAAGAGTGGTATGGTGGGGGTTGTTCAGCGCGCTTCTCGACTCGTTCAAGAACGGCGGAATTGTCACGCCTCTTGTTTATTCGACGGAGCTGGCGCGCAGTTTGACTACGGGTGCACGTTGAACATCAAGAAGGTGAAGTCGCCGTTTTGAGGCGGCGCATCACCTAACGGGCTCGGATCGTCAAACCAGCGCCGATTGAGTTTACGTTCATCTCGTCGCCGAGAATCGAGGGGACATGTCGACACGCCGTACCAATCCAGCAGCGGGCTTGCGGGCAGGCAACCACTCGGCTTTCCATCGACAATCTGGATTCGGCAGCTCAGGTCTCCACCAATCAGCTCAAAGTCCACGACCTTGCCAACGTTCGCCGTTATTACAAGGCCAAACGTCCCGACGAGCCGCTTTCGCGCACCAAGTGTCGCATCGAGGACTGGACGCTCGGATTCGCCTTTGTTGCCGCGAGCCTTCGTGCCAGTTCGCGCTGCACCCACGGCCATAGAGACAAAGGGCTGAATGTCGGTTTGCGCAGGCGGTGCGGCCTGCGCTCGAAGCGTGGCGGAGGCGGACACCATCAATGAGAGCCCAGCGAAAAACGATAAACGAGGTAGGATCATTGAAATTCCTTAAGTGATGTGCGCCAGAATTTTAATCCGTGTCCGGTCCCAAATCGATGCCGTGATCGCCACCAGTGAAGTTCGTGAGCAGTCCCGGTCCACCCGCTTGCAATCGGCCCGGCTTCCACGTGCGTAGAAACGGTGGATCGGATAACATGCTATCGTTGTTGCGATGTATGGAGCGCCACGGGCGGAATCCAGGTATCAACGTGCCAGGTACGTTGATCCCGGTGCTACCGGAGCGGCCCGTTCCGGAACAGCGTCCACGGCCAACTGCGCGCACCCGGCTCTGTGCCTTCCAGGAACCATTCCTGATACCGCCGATCGCCCGGCGTCTGCACCGTCGATGGCTTGCCGGTCGCACGATCCAGCTCGGCGCTCACCAACCCTGGCGGTGGTGACCACGTGCCGCTGGTACGCCCCTGGTAATACGCGGCGATGATTTGACCAGCAATTGGCGCGGCCAACGTTCCACCAAATGCGCCAGGCGCGATTGCTTGCGGTTTGTCGAAACCTATCCACACACCAGTCACCAATTCAGGAGTCATTCCTACAAACCAGACATCTGAATTGTCGTTCGTTGTGCCGGTTTTTCCCGCGACAAGAATGCGTGATGGCACAATGCGGCGCAACGCAGTGCCCGTCCCGCGCTCGACCACGTCCTTCAACATGTCGCGCATGATGAACGCGACGCGCGGATCGAGCGCGGGTTGCGAACCCGTCGCCGGCGGTGTGTACACTGCGCGGCCGGTTCGATCATCAATACGTGTGATGAACCTGGGCTCGACGGCGTTGCCACCGTTGTCGAACACTGCGTACGCGGTTACGAAATCGAGCGGCTGCACGGTTGATGCGCCGAGTGCACTCGACGGATAGTTCGCAATCGATGAACCCAATCCACTGCGACGCGCGAGCGCGATGACCGAATCCATGCCGACGCCCAACGCGAGTTGCACCGCGACCGGATTTCGCGAGCGCGTCAACGCTTCGCGCATGGTGATCTCGCCGAGGAAGGCATTGTCCGAATTTTCCGGACTGTAAAAACGTTTGTTGTCGAGACGGATCTTGAGCGCGGTATCCTGCACCATCGAGTTCGCGGTCATCCCTTCGTTTAAGGCGGCCGCGTACACAAACGCTTTGAATGTTGATCCCGGCTGGCGATTGCCATCGACCGCGCGGTTGAACGAACTGCGCAGGTAGTCGCGACCACCAACCAGCGCGCGCACTTCACCGGTAGACGGATCGAGCACCACCGCCGCCCCTTCGAGGCAATTCACCTCGGCGCGAGCGGGTGCTTTGGCTGCGGAAGCCTTTACAGGAGTCGCACCACCAGCACAGGGCGTCCGTTTGAATCCCGGCTGCGTTTCAATGTCGCGGACACCGCTGGTGACCGCAGCTTGCGTCGACTGCTGCAACGCCGCGTCGATCGTGGTTACAATGCGCAATCCACCTTGCATCACGTTCACACCAGCGCGTTCGGCCTGTATGCGTACGATGTCCGTGATCCACGGCGCTGGAATGCGATGGACATCCGGCGCCGTTTTTACAGGCTCGCGTTTCGCTTCGGTCGCTTGCGCGGTGGTGATGAAGCCCTGCTCCAGCATCAAATTGAGAATCGCATTGCGACGCTGCAACACCTTGTCCGGATTACGAACGGGATCGTACTGCACAGGACTCTTGGGCATCGTGGCCAGCGCCGCGGCCTCTGCGAGGGTGACTTGCGACGCGCTTTTGCCGTAGTAGTGCTGCGCCGCCAACTCGACGCCGAACCAGCCACGACCGAACGAGATCTGATTTAAATACGCTTCCAGAATCTGCTCTTTTGAGTAATGCCGCTCCATTTCACGAGCGGCCGCTTGTTCGCGCAGCTTGCGATCGATTCCCGCGACGCCCGAATTTTCGCGCCGATCGATAATGTCGGGGTGCATGTTACCGACCAACTGCTGCGTGATCGTACTGGCGCCGCCTCGATTGGCGCCCATGATCCTTCCTTTGATTGCGCCCGCCACCCCCACCAGATCGACACCGTCGTGCTGGTAGAACCGTTTGTCCTCCACGGCCACAAAGGCCTGCGGCAGATATTTGGGCAGGCTGCGGATCGAGACCATCAAGCGTTTTTCGCGGCCGATTTCGCCAAGAATGGCCCCATCGCGCGAGACCACGAGGGTGATCTGCGGTGGCTGCACCAGCGTCCACGGCTCGCCGGTGCTCGCGGGCTGCTGGGCAACTGACGCTTGCGTGGCGGCGCTGGTCTGGGACTGGGCCGCTGACGCGCCAAAAATCGCCCAAACCAGCGCAGCGCCAACTATCGACTGTGCAGTGATTGATGGAGCCTTCCTTCGCATGGACCAAAATACACTCAAAACTCAAGGTTGATCGATTGCGGCGCCGAACACAGCTTGCGGGCATGCCAAGTGACCCGATCCGACCGCTTACGGTCGCCCTCTGCCAGTTCGCTCCCCGCAAAGGCGACACCGCCGCCAACCTTGTGCGCCTGGGAGAACTTTGCGCCCAGGCGTCCCAACTCAGCCCTCGTCCGCAGGTCGTCCAATTTCCGGAGACGTCGCTGTCGGGCTATTTCGTCGAGGGAGGTGTTCGCGAAGTCGCCGTGACGGCCGGCGCGCTCGCCTACGACCTTGATGACGCCTTTCGCACCGCCTGCGCGCGCGTTGGACGTGACGCAGTGCCGATGGATGTGATCGTCGGCTTTTACGAACGCTGGCGCGACACGCTGCACAACAGCAGCGCTTACATAACGATTGGCCTGGATGATGGTCCGCCAATTTTGCGTCACGTACATCGCAAGAATTTTCTGCCAACCTACGGATTGTTTGATGAAGAGCGTTTCGTCGAACGCGGTACGGAGATTCGCGCGTTTGAAGCGCCGTGGGGGCGTGCGGCGATACTGGTGTGCGAAGATGCGTGGCACTCACTCTCGGGTACAATTGCCGCGCTGGATGGCGCGCAGGTGGTGTTCGTGTGTTCGGCCGCACCCGCGCGCGGATTGTGGCCGCGCAACGACGGCGTGCCCGGTCCGTACAGTGCATCGCGTTGGGAACGACTCATTCGAGATATTGCGGAAGAACACGGCGTGTACGCGACGTGCGCGAATCTCGTCGGCACTGAAGGTGGCAAACGTTTCTTCGGAACGTCGCTGCTGGTGGGGCCAGGCGGCGATGTGCGTGCCCGCGCGCCGGTCTGGGATGAAAGTTTTGTCTCCATCACGATTGACCTTGACGATCTCGTTCGTGCACGCGCCGACTCGCCGTTGCTGAGCGATTTGCGCGTGGCGTTGCCACACGTGATGGATGCGATGCGTCGTGTGCAGGAAGGCACGCCGCACGTGTTGCGGTACGATGGCGCCGATCCCGAAGCCGCCGACCTCGCGCGCGCCGCGAAGGGATTTGTCACGGGCGAATACGAAGTGCCGGACCTGCTGCGCGACGACGTTGTGAACACGCCGCGGGCCGAGCGCGATATCCCGGTGATTCGTTTGGGGATGCGAGACCACGGTGGCCCGCCAGCGCTGGACATTGACGCCGGCCTCACGGAACACTGGCTCGTTGGATTTCTGCGCGAAGAATTTGAGCGTCGCGGATTTACCAAAGCCGTAGTCGGGTTGTCGGGCGGCGTTGATTCTGCGGTGACTGCCTATCTTGCTGCCCGCGCGTTCGGGGCAGACAATGTGACGGCGATTCGCATGCCATATCGCACGTCCAGCCCCGAGTCGCTGTCGCACGCACAGCTGGTGATTGATGCGTTGGGTATTCGCTCGCGCACCATCGACATCTCAGCCGCCGTTGACGGCTACCTCGCGCACGAACCGGATGCGAGCGACGGACGACGCGGCAATGTCATGGCGCGCTCGCGCATGATCGCTTTGTTCGACCAGTCGGCTCACTTTCGCGCACTACCATTGGGCACTGGTAACAAAACCGAGCGCTTGTTCGGATATTTCACGTGGCACGCCGATGACTCGCCGCCAGTGAATCCCATTGGCGATTTGTTCAAAACGCAAGTCTGGCAGCTCGCACGACATCTTGGCGTGCCCGCGTCCATCGTCGACAAACCAGCGACGGCCGATCTCATCGTCGGTCAAACCGATGAAGCCGACCTCGGCATCACGTATTCGCGTGCCGATGACATTCTCAACGCGTTGCTGCACGGATTCAGTCCCGATGCCATGCAGGCGCGCGGCTTCACCCTGAAAGAACTCGCGCTCGTTCGCCATCGCCTCAACAGCACGCACTGGAAGCGGAGGCCGCCGGCAACCGCGCTGGTAAGTCAGTCCGCGATTGGCGAGTCGTATTTGCGGCCCGTCGACTACTGACCGAGTGTGCACTCACTGCTTACTCCAGTAAGCAGCAGCCATGCTGCATAAGGATGCCGCTCGAACAGGTAAATGAATGTGCGCTGCGCGAAATACGTCGCGCAGCCTGGAAAGAAGCTGTGCGCAATGACTTGGCTCGGCTCTTGCCATGCTCTCCTGAACGGAAGACGCGTTAGCCATGACGGGTCTCGCTCCGGTCGTGGAATAGTCCCGAAATTCCGCAGTTATGATGCCGGCGGTGTGGCACTTTGCCCCATCGCGCGGCCATTGCGTGCTCGTTTTCTGCGCGGGCGCGTTCTGCACCGTTTCACCGCTTCCCAACAACGTGATGTCGAAACCCGAGTCCATGTTTGCCTACCCGCGCAATGATCTGATTGCGGGAGCCGTTGTTTTTCTTGTCGCGATTCCGCTCTGCCTCGGCATTGCCGTTGCGTGTGGTGTGCCGCCAATCTCCGGATTGATTGCCGGAATTGCCGGGGGTCTCATTGTGCCCTGGATTAGCCGCTCCGCGCTTTCGGTCACCGGTCCGGCAGCCGGATTGACTTCAGTCGTGCTCGCTGAAGTCGCGAACCTTGGCAGCCTCGGACTGTTCCTGAGCGCCGTGATGGCAGCGGGTGTAATTCAGTTCGCGCTCGGACTTTTGCGCACTGGTCGATTCACAGCCCTCGTCCCGTCTGCAGTGATCAAGGGAATGCTTGCAGCGATTGGCATTACGATTGTTCTGAAGCAGCTGCCTGTTGCGTTTGGTCTAGTGGGTGGCATTTCGCAAATCGCCACCAGCCTTTCGCTGGGTGCGGTACTGATCGCGGCGGTGTCGCTGACAATTCTGTTGGCGTGGGCACACACGCCGTTCGCAAAGTATAGCGTGATTTCTCCGGCGCTCATTGTTGTGCTGGTGGCAACCGGGATGGCGATGGCGTTTGCCGGTATTCCATCGCTCGCGCTCGATGCGAAACATTTCGTGAGCGTGCCCCTGGGCAACTTCAACGAGCTGGCTGCAGCGTTACCGCGTCCTGATCTCGGGGGATTGTTCAGCCCGGATGTGTGGATTGTTGGCTTGACCATCGCAGTGGTAGCGAGCATCGAGACACTGTTGTCGCTGCAGGCGATTGATCGACTCGATCCACTCAAACGGAAAAGTCCGCCCGACCGCGAGCTGCTGGCCCAGGGAGTGGCGAATTTGGCTTCTGGCTTCATGGGCGGTCTGCCCGTGACGGCGGTCATCGTGCGCAGTGGCGTGAATCTCGCCGCCGGCGGACGTCAGCGTCTTTCCGCGCTCTTCCACGGAACGCTGATTGTTATCGCAGTTCTTTTTTTGGGCTCAATGATTAATCACATTCCGCTGGCGGCGCTGGCAGCGGTGCTTATTCAAGTGGGTCTCAAACTCTGCGCCCCGTCATTGTTTCGCACGCAGTACAAGCTTGGACTCAATCAATTCCTGCCATTCGCAATCACGATTGCTGCGATTCTCGCGACGGGCCTGCTGGAGGGTGTCATCATTGGCCTGGTCCTTGGCGTCTTCTTCGTGCTACGGCAAAACTCGCGCAACGCGATCGAGAAGATTGAGACTGCAGACGGCCTCGTGATACTCAGATTTCGTCGCGACGGCACGTTTATCTCGAAGCCGGCGCTCATCACCATGCTGAACGATGTTGAGGACAATCGGAAACTCGTGCTCGACGCCACCAACGAGTATGTGGATCACGACATGAAAGAAGTGATTGCCGGATTCATCGTTGATGCCCCGTCGCGTGGCATCAACGTGGCGCTGCGCGGGCTCGATCTCTCCGCGGCGACGCCAGGCGGCGGACACTAGGATGTCACACCGTAGCAGTTCGCAGTCGGACGATCCTGTAGAACGCGCCATTCAACGCGCGCATTCCATTCTGCCCGATCAGGGTCCCATTGGCGTGTTTGTGCATCACAACACGCTACACGCGTTTCAGCACTTGCCGTTTCACCAAGGCGTGCAAAAAGGCGCAGAGTTGTTGGGCACTCGCCCGTACCTCGACCTGCATGAGTTTCGCGCGGCGTACGAACGTGGCCGGGTCGACCAGTATGGTTTGGACGAATCGATCACCAATACGCTTGGAGATCGCGCAGCAGAAGTCGCAGCCTTTGGCCTCACACGTGCGGCGCTATGGCGCGCGCTTTTGCTGCACGGGGTTGATGAGGATGCGTTGCAAGGGTTGGAGTTTGCACGAGCCATCGGCAACAGCTCGCTGCCGCCCGAACATCTCGTGACGGAGGCGCTTGCACGAATTGGTCGCGCGCCGAGGCATGTCGTTACCAACCCGGTTGTGTTGTTGCGGCATCGGGATGCGTTGGTGGCGCTGGGCACTGAGGATCCGGACGTAGTTGTTCACGCCGAACTCGTGCGGATGTGTTCCGTCTTTCTCGATCACGGCCAGGCGCTGTCGCGCATGCCGCATCGCGACATGGGGTTTCTGAACGCGGTTGATCGCCTGTTCGAAACCGGATCGTCCGAACCACGCACGTGCACGGGTGTGACGGCCGACATGCGGCGCATTGTGGAAAGCGGCATGTCGGCCGACGCGGTTATTCGCGAAGCGCTGAACGGCTTGGGCGTGCACGATGATGACATCGAGTCATTCGTGTTGAGCACCGCGCTCGCACTCCCCGGCTGGACCGGAATGTTTTCGCGACTGGAGCGCCATCCCGAAGAACACGAGGGCGAGCGCACGGTGGCGTTGGCCGATTTGTTGGCAGTGCGACTCGTGTATGATCGCCGCGCGGCCGAATACGTCGCGCAGAAGCACGATCTGCCTACGGATTGGAAGTCGCTGCGTGCTCGCGTCATCACGAAACATGTGCGCGACCTCCGGCAAGACGCGTGGTTGCTGGCCAGCATTGTGCATTCGTTGCATCCAAACGACGCCGAGAGTGTCCGTCGCATTGTTGCGATGAGCGACGCCGAACTCGTTGCGTACTTTACCGAGGTGGACGCATTGCCGCGACTGCTGCGCCGTCAGGTGTGGCAGGAGGCGTATGAGAGCCGGTACCGCCGACAGATTCTTGACGGCATAGCGACCCTGCGTCCCGAAATCCCGGCACCATCAACGAAGCGCCCCGAAGGCCAGTTTGTCTTTTGCATCGACGAACGTGAAGAGTCAGTGCGTCGCGCCATTGAAGAACAGGGCTCGCAATTCACGACGTTTGGCGTGGCCGGATTCTTTGGCGTCGCGATTGACTATCGCGGGCTTGATGATCACGAGACGGCGGCGTATTGCCCGGTCGTAGTGACGCCAGCGCATGAAGTCGTCGAAGCACCACTGAGCAAGGAACGCACCTGGTACGCGCAGCGCGCGGGGTTGCGCAACCAATGGAACGCTGCTTCCCGTGGTGTCCATGCCCGTTCCCGCACCTTGACGGGTGGGGCGGGTATTTCGCTGCTGCTTGGACCCATTGCCGGCGCGCTGGCCGCCGCACGAATTGTGGCGCCGCGAGGAACACTGGCACTGCGCGACACGATTGGAAAGCGGTTCGTACCGCGTCCGTCAACGCGCGTACTCGCGCTACGTGATCGATTTCCGGATGTCGCGCCGGTTGAACACACAGCTTCCGTGAAGCCATTGGGGTTTTCGCTGGACGAAGCGACGGATCGCGTGTTTGGACTGCTCAACAACATCGGACTCGTCAAAACCTTTGCGCCAATCGTGGTAATTCTGGGGCATGGCTCGACCAGTCTGAATAATCCGCATGAATCGGCCCACGATTGCGGCGCGTGCGGTGGTCGTCGCGGCGGTGCGAATGCGCGGGTGTTCGCCGAGATGGCGAACAACGGCGAGGTGCGTGCGGCGTTGGCCAAACGTGGCCTGGTCGTGCCCGATGACACGTGGTTTGTGGGCGCACTGCACGACACCGCCGACGACTCGGTGCGGTATTCCGATCTGGCGTTGTTGCCCGAGCAACACAGTGACGCGTTCGGGGTGGCGGCCGCTGTGCTTGATCGTGCGCGCAAGTTGAGCGCCGCCGAGCGTTGCCGTCGGTTTGACGATACGCCGCTGGGGATCGATGCTGAGTCGGCGTTGCGTCACGTGCAAGCGCGTGCGTCGCATCTCGCGCAGCCTCGGCCCGAGTACGGGCATTGCACGAACGCAATCGCGGTAGTCGGACGGCGGCGTATCACACGCGGGCTGCATCTCGATCGCCGTCCATTTTTGATCAGCTACGATCCCGATATCGATCAGGACGAAAAGATTCTGGAGCGCATCCTCGCGGCGGTTGGTCCGGTGGGAGCGGGCATCAATCTCGAGTACTACTTCTCGTCGGTCGATAACGAGAAATACGGCTGCGGCACCAAGCTTCCGCACAACGTGACGGGATTGATTGGCGTGATGGCGGGTCACCAGGGCGATCTGCGCACCGGACTTCCGCTGCAAATGGTGGAGATTCACGAACCGATGCGATTGCTGCTGATTGTCGAAGCGACACCGGCAGCGTTGCTCACCGTGGCGGGACGTCAGGCGGAAGTTGCGGAGCTCGTGGTGAACGAGTGGGTGCAATTGGTGTCGGTGCATCCGGATTCCGGTGAGATGCACGTCTTTCGCGCCGGCGCGTTTCACCCGTACACTCCTGGCAAACAGCCGCTGAAGCGCGTGAAATATTCGCCGGAGTGGCATTCGCAAGGACGCGAGCATCTGCCACCAGCAATCGTGGAGGCAGCGCTTCATGGGTGAACGTTTCATGCACCTGTTTCTCGGCTTCGCTATTGTTGCTCCGTTTGTGTGTGCGCTGGTGGTTGCGGTCGGCTTGGTGCTCGCGAGGCATTGGTTGAGCGAATCAGTTGTAGCGGCTACGATTCGTCGGGGCCTGACAGTTTCGGTGCTCGCGTCGCTGGGCGCGATCGCCACGTATCTGGGCGCGTTTGGTGCGCCAATTCGCGGCGAAATCGAATACGGCAATTGGTTGGCCGTTGGTGACTACGCGATTCCTTTGACGTTGCTCGTGGATCCAGGCGCGCTCGTGTTCTCCCTACTGGCGTCGGTGCTGACACTGCTCGTTGCGCGATTTTCGCGGACGTATTTGCACAAGGAACCAGGGTTCGATCGTTTCTTCTTCCTCATCGGAATATTCGCGGCCGGCACGCAACTCATCGCCTTCGCCGGCGCGTTGGACCTGTTCTTTGCTGGGTGGGAGCTAATTGGTATTTCGTCCGCGCTGTTCATAGGCTTCTTTCATGAACGCGACGAGCCCGTGCGTTCGTCAGTTCGCGCATTTGCGACGTATCGGCTGTGCGACATGGGGCTGCTCATTGCCATCGTGACTATTCACGAACTGCTGGGCTCCACCAAGTTGTCGGCGCTGGACTCGGCGGGTTCGCTGCCTGCCCTTGAATCGTCCGCGATTGCAGCGCTCTTGCTCTTGGCGGCGATGGGAAAATCGGCCCAGCTGCCGTTTTCCGGTTGGCTCCCGCGCGCGATGGAAGGACCGACGCCATCCAGCGCGCTGTTCTACGGCGCTGTTTCGATTCACGCCGGGTTGTACCTGTTGCTGCGCGTTTCGGCAGTCATTGAAGTGGCGCCGTACGTCGCGGCGTTCGGAGTATTTGTTGGTGTTGCGACCGCCCTCTACGCTTCAGCCATCGCGCGCATTCACACCGATGCGAAGGGCGCGCTGGCGCATGCAACACTGGCGCAAATCGGATTGATCCTCGCTGAAATCTCGCTTGGACTCACAACACTCGCGCTGATTCATTTGTCGTGCCACGCGATGTTGCGCGTGTACCAGTATCTCCGCACCCCGAACATGATTCACGACGCACACACCGCCGGGCATGGTCATCATCATTCAGGACCCGGCTGGCTAACAAAACTCGCGCCGAAAACCAGCGAGCGCGTGTATGGCGCGGCACTGCATCGCTGGCGCCTGGACGAACGTGTTGACGCCGCCGTCGCACCCGCACTTGGTCTGGCACGTTGGCTCGATCGTGTCGATCATCGTGTACGGAGTTCGCTCTCACTGGACGCGCGCAGTTGAGCCCAGATTCCGCGTTGATCGTGGCGCCCGCTCTGGTGTGGTTGTGCAGTTCGATGTCGCTCGCGGCGCCCGAAGTGGCCGCGCAAAAGGACCGGAAGTGGCTCCCGGTGCTGGCGCTGGTAGCGTTGTCCGCGGTCGCCGTTGCCGCGAGCAATGGCGCACTTGCGTACGCAGTGGTCGCGGTGATCACGCTGCTGCACGCGGCGGCCGCCGCGCGTACATCTCGCACGTCAATGTTGTCCATGGGGGTGGCGGCGTTGGCGTGCGGGGTGGCAGCAGGAGCATTGTGGATGGAACAGCTGCACATTGCATTTGGCGCGTCAATCGTGGCGACGGCGTTGCGCTGTGGCTTGTTTCCGCTGCACGGGGGCATCGCCTCTTTGTGCGACAAGCGTCCTCGCGTACAAGCGCAGCAGCTCGCCTCGCTGCCCATTCTTGTGTTTGCGCACCTGCGTTTTGTCGATCACACGAAACTCGCGTTTGACGCCGCGATTCCTGTCGTGCTGGTTGGCGCCGCCTCAATGCTGGCATTCGGTTTGATCTCGTTGGCACAACGCGACCTCGGCGGACTGTTTCGCGCATCGACGCTAATGCACGGCGGCATGTTGTTTGCGTCGGTCGGCGCTGCGGGACGCGGCCACTACGCGGCGGCACTGATCGTTGCGGTCACCATGGCGCTGGCGTTGAACGGATTTTCCATGATGCTGTCAGCGCTCGAAGCGCGTTCGGGATCGATCGCATCACTACTTGGTGGCGGCCGTGCGCGCGACTTTCCGCGCATGGCGGCCAGCATCCTCTTCTTCGGTGGCGCCGCGGTCGGATTGCCCGGCACCTCCGGGTTCATTGCCGACGACTTGTTGCTCCACGCGCTGTGGGGAGAAAGCGTGGCCAGCGCAGTGATGATGATTTTGGCGAGCGCTTTATTGGCCGTCGCGATCCTCGCGGGATTCGCGCGGACGTTTCTCGGGAAGCCGGTACGTCAGTTGGCACCGGACTTGTTGCCGATGGAGCGTTTCGCGGTAATCGGACTCGTGGTGATGCTGATAGTGCTCGGCGTTATACCAAGCGTTTTGGTGAACCCGATTAGTGTGCTGATTGGGTGAACTCGACCTGGTGGACGCGGTGGTGGTCGGTGATGATTGGTGGCGATCGATGGTGCGCGTTCGAGATCTTTTACTGATCAACTGCCTTCGGACTCTTCGGACACTCCGGGCTTTTCGGACGGGCTCCA
>Ga0105047_10002681_pt1 | contig 31603 bp, 25 predicted proteins | sample MAT04_FD_78384 | JGI IMG/M metagenome (GOLD analysis project Ga0105047, IMG submission 78384) | Freshwater microbial communities from Lake Fryxell liftoff mats and glacier meltwater in Antarctica - MAT-04 (megahit assembly) | ecosystem: Environmental > Aquatic > Freshwater > Ice > Liftoff... | reverse complement strand
CCTGTTGGGCCGGGTCGAACGACCACATGCGTGCACGGATCTGCGAGGCCGGGCTGTATGCGGCCCAGCCCAGCTCAGTGCCATCGGCGGCCCGCACCAGCACGGTGTCGCCGGGCTGGGGCGCACCGTCGACGCGTGCCACACCGCCGCTGAAGATCCAGGGGTGGCGACGCAGCAACGAACGCTCGCGGGCGGGCTGCAGCCACAGGGCGGCAGGCTTGCTGGCGGGCGATGGGCTCACCCCGTCACGGTAACGAGCGCAGCCGGTACTGCGGTCACTCCGCGCTCAGCGCAGCGACAGCTCGGCGGCCCCACCGTTGCTGACCAGCCAGCCGTCGTTCTGCATTTGGCGCTGGGTGAGCTCGTCGATCTGCTGCCGCAGGACCATGTTCTCGTGCACGCAGCCTTCCAGCGCGTTGAACACGCCGTTCATCCGGTCTTCCATCGTCGCCAGTCGTGCGGCGAGGTCGGAGGGTGCGGCGGCGCCGCCTGTGTGAGGGTGTGCATCGATGCCGTCGAGGCGATTGGTGAGCTCGGAACGCAGCCGGTCGAGCAGGCCGATGATGGTGCTCTGCGAACGGTCAAGGTCGGCGCGGGATTCCGCACGGGCTTGCTCGACGCCCTGCTGGGCGAGCGTGGCGTACGCGGCCGTAGCTGTGTACTGGGCGAGCACCTGCTGCTCGACGCGAACCATGCGGTCGCGCAGTTCGACGGCGACCGAGGTGACGCTCTCCTCGGAGTCTGGGGCCAGGAACGGCTTGGTGAGTTCGTCGAACTCCATCCAGCTCTTCTCGCTTCGACTATCGCTGCGACGCATGTGGCTGCCTGCCTTCTGTTCCGGGCCACGACGGTGCCCACTTCTCAACACCACTTCCATCGGTAGGACTTGCCGCAGTCTTGAGGATGACGTGCTTGACAGCTACTTGAAGAAGAAATCTCTCAAGGTCCATGTCGGGCCGTCCGAAACCTCAAATGCGACCGCACCGCACAGCGGGCCGGCGTTGTTAGCGGGAAAGCATCAAGCGGGAGGAAACCCACAATGGAAAACGAAATCGTCGAAGTCAAGAAGAGTGACCGAGGCTTCACCCTCGTCGAGCTCCTCATCGTGATCGTCATTCTCGGCATCTTGGCAACTGTCACGGTGTTCGCAGTTCGTGGCATCACCAACAAGGGCAAGGAGTCGGCCTGCGCGGCTGACGAGAAGACCCTGCAGGTTGCCGCCGAGGCCTACAACGCCCAGACCGGCGTGTACCCGGCGACCATCGCCGACATGGAGACCGCTGGCCTCCTGAAGGATGCCTCGGGCAACTTCACCTATGCCTACACCGCGGGTGCGCCCACCTACACCCTCACCGGCACCGGCGACTGCCTAGCAGTTACCACCACGGCTGCAGCCGTGACCACCACCACCTGATCCCGACGGAACACGGTCGCAAAAATCGAGAGCGGTCGGGCCTTCGGGCCCGGCCGCTCTTTGCGGTTTGGGCAGACCAACTCTTGAAGGAACTGACCTCAAGGATGGGTGCAGAATGGTCGATGACACGATGTCGAGCAGACGCAGGAGACAGCGGGCGAATCATGAATAGGCACAGGAACCGGTCAGGAGTGGCGGAGTCGGCAGCGCCGCGCCGCGACGACGGTTTCGGCCTGGTCGAAATGGTCGTCACCATCGCCCTGATGGGCATTGCGATGATCCCCATCATGATGTCGGCCTGGGTGCTGGTGAAGAACAGCGCCCTCAACCGCAATGCCACCAAGGTGGAGACCGTTCTGAGCAACGCGGCCGACCGCGTGAACCGAGCGACGGAGAGTTGCTCGTACCAGATCTACGTCGAGGCCGCAGTGCTGTCCGCCGGCTGGCAGGAAAGCCAGGTATCGGCCGAGTACTCCTACCTGCTGTCGGCGACATCCGTGGCCGCAGGTACCACCGCCAGTTGGCAGGCAGGTGCCGCGTGCCCGGCCAACGGTTACGAGCACGGGATCGTGCAGATGGTGGAAATCACCGTCGCCAGCCCCGATGGCAAGGTCCAACGATCGATCCAAGTGATCAAGAGCAAGATCTGACGGAATGAGGTTCACAATGTCGACACAGCTGCAGCGCCTTCGCCGCCGAGCGGTTCGCCGCCTCGACGCAGGCATGACGCTCCCGGAAGTGCTGATCACGATGATGATCATGGGCACCCTGCTGACCGCGATGGTGGGTGCCACCACGGTCATCCTGCGCCAGCAGGACAACAGCGAGGGCCGCCTCAACAACGCGCGTTCCGAGCAGAACGTGGGTATCTGGCTGCCCAGCGACCTCGCGTCAGCTGAGGACGTGATCACCGATGCCGGCGCCTCCCCGTGCGGCACCATGTGCCCGCCCGGGATCAACGTCGGCGGTTCCAACGCGCTGATGCTGTCGTGGACCGGCACAATCGCGGGTGCCACCGAATCGATTCCCACTCGCACGACCGTCTCGTACCGCTACGTCCAGGTGGGCGAGGAGTTCCAGATCATTCGCGTTGCCTGTGTCAGCATCAACACTGCGCCGCCCACCTGCGATCAGGTGGTCCTGCTGCACAACGTGCCGCCGCCGCCGCCCGGCCAGCGCTGGGCGCCCGGCGAGACCTCACCGACCTGGGTGATGGTCGTGCGCCTCGCGCTCGACCCCGCGGTTGTCGAGGGTGGGCCCGGTGGCACGGTCCCGGCTGACCCGACCTACTACACGAAGAACGGCCGCCGGGTAACGGTGACCATCAACGGTGGTGGCGACGTCGCCGGCGCCGGTGGTGGTGAGGACAGCATCACGCTGAGTGCTGGTGGTACCGACCGCCTACCCGACCTGAGCACCTCCAACTTCAGTGATCCGCCCAGTTTCGGCGCCACCCGGTCGCGCTGCGGCGGCAACTTCGTGATGCTCGTCGACACCTCCGGCTCGATTGGCAGCACCAACATGGCCAGCGTCCGCACCGGTATCACCGCGTTCATCAACTCGTTCGCGGGCACGCCGATCAAGCTCGAGATCGTGCGCTTCAGCAGCACCGCCACCACCCTCGGCGCTGGCGCCGGGTGGTCGCGCTATTACGACATGCTCGTCGAATCCGATGTAACGGACCTCAAGGCTCAGGTGGCCACGCTCAGCTCGACCGGTGGCACCAACTGGGAAGACGGCATGTTCCGGGTGTTCAAGAACAGCGATGGCAGTGTGCAGTCCACGCTGCCCGACACGTTGATCTTCTTCACCGACGGTATGCCCACCCGTAACCGTCTCGACGCTTCCTCGGCCGTTGCGCCGCGCGTCGCCGACAACGACGACGTCGGCCTACCGATCTCCGACGGCAACAACTTCCACCAGGTGTCGTGGAACCGTGCCTGGCGCATCGCCCGCGACTACTACGCCGACGTCGACCGCTTCATCGGTGTGTACGTGGGCACCGACGTGAACAGCACGTCCACCTGGCGCCAACAGGGCGCCGGCTACCACTTCGAGAACTTCCAGCGCGGCTACAAAGAGACCTGGGACCGCGGCTACCACTGGGAGAACTTCCAGCGTGGCTTCCAAAGCACCTGGGACCGTGGCTACCACTACGAGAACCTGCAGCGCGGTTACCACCTGGAGTACCAGCGAGCGACCAACAACGTGAAGTACCAGAAGAAGACGAGCGGCAACTGGAACGACGTTAGTTGGGACACCGGCAGCACCAGCAGCCAGTACGCGAGGAACAACAGCAACAACACCGAGGGCGACAACTACCGCACGACCACTTCGGGTACGCCCAGTAACTGGGTGACGATGACCACGGTGAACGGTAAGTTGCCCGCCACGCTCTACAGCCAGAGCAACAAGGACACCACCGAGACCGACGGCTACCGGGTCATCAAGGTGTACACCTCGCCGTTCGACACCTACGAGACCACCGACAGCGCCACCTTTGCGGCGGGCAACCCGTCGCTACCCACCTTGAGCGCCGGGTACACCGCTACTGCGGTGAACACCGCCCCCTACACGTACTGGGCCGCAACGACCCAGGCGTCGTACAACTCCGGTAACACCACTGCCGACAACACCGACGGTTGGCGGCTCAACAAGTTGTACAGCTCGCCGTACACGGCGTGGGAGACCACCACCGAGGCGCTGTACAACGCGAGCAACACCACCGCCGACAACACCGACGGCTGGACGGCCAGCAAGGGCTACACCTCGCCGTTCAGCCTGTGGGAGACCGCGACGCAGTCGGCCTACAACTCGGGTAACACCACTGCCGATGCGCTCGACGGCTGGCGGGTCAACAGCGTGTACGCTCCGCCATACCTGTTCTGGGGTGCGACCACCGAGGCGCTGTACACCGCGAACAACACCACCGCCGACAACACCGACGGCTGGGTCGCGACCAAGGTGTACACCCAGCCGTACACGTTCCACGAGGGCGCAACGGCGTCCAGCCGGCCGAACACCCAGATCCTCGCCCAGATCGTTTCTGAAGGCGCGACAGTGCCGGCCGTGCCCACCGGTGGGCCGTACACCAATGCCGCGGTCGCCGACCTCTACGTGCTGCCCAACTGGAACCAGTTCGCCGGCGCGCTCAACGCGATGGCGTTGGCCGAGTGCGGTGGCACCGTGACAGTGCAGACCAAGGTGGGCACCGTGGCCGCGGCCGACCCGTTCACCTACCTGAACTCGGCCGACCTCACGACCGCCACCACCAGCTCGCTGTACCGCAGCGGCACGTTCGACTTCGACCTCAGCGGTGGTGCGACGGTGACCGCCGACATCACACCATGGAACCACACCGGCCTCACCAAGTACGAGCCGGTGGGCTGGGCGTGCCGTTCGGCCGGTGTTGACTACCCATTCGTGGCAACGCCGATCTCCGGGTCGCCGTGGTCCAAGATCACACTCAATGTGTCGCCCAACCAGGCGATCTCCTGCGTGCAGACGGTGAGGCTGAAGTGAGACGCCGGCGCACGGGTGCTGCAGTGCCGGGTCAACGCGACGAGGGCTCGGCGCTCGCGATCGCGTTGGCATTCGTGCTGATCGGCGCATTGTTCGTCACACCAATGCTGCGCTACGCGGTGGTGGTCACCCGCTCGGGCGGCATCCAGCAGCAGAAGCTCGCCCGTGCGGAAGCCGTCAAGGGTGCCTTTCGCACGGTGATGGCCGACGCGTCGAAGCTGTACGAGGCGTGTTCCGGCGCCGGCCTCCACCAGGAGGCAATCCTCGCCGATGCAAACCTCGACATCGACGTGCGCAACGAGTGCACGTTGGTGAAGAACGCGCTGGAGCTGGATGCCTCGGAACTGCGCGTGGCGATGGCCACGACGCTCGCCGGGTCGACGGCGCCGTTGGGCACCGTCGGTTCGGTCTCGCCCAACAGCGGCAACGCTGCCCCGAACGCCTGGGTGGCGGACACCACCAGCGTCAGCGAGGGCGGCAAGATCTTGCTGCCCACGCTTCCCGCGCATGCGCTCACCCACCCGTCGTCGGCCGGGTACATGATGCCCGCGTGGTCCGCGAACTGCCGGGTGTTCTTCCCCGGTACCTACAACGACCCCATCACGATCGCGAACAACACCCCGGTCTTCTTCGCCTCCGGTGTGTACTACTTCGACAATGTCGTCACCGTGACCGGCAGCGCAAACGTCGTTGTCGGCGGCGGCGCCATCGAAGGCTGCACCACCGACCAGGAAGCGGCCTTCGATGCGCTGGGCGCGCCCTCCGACCACAACATCTCCGGCTACGGAGCCACCTGGATCTTCGGCGGTGCAGGGCGTCTTGCCGTCAACGACTCCGTCGCCGGCACCGGCCCGAGCCTGCGTTTCAACTCGCGCCTGGTGGCCGACACCGACATTGGGTCGCTGTCCTCGCGAGGCGTGTCGATCCTGTCGGTCAACGGCATCAATGGGGGCGGCGGCTCGGCACTCGACTTCTCGATCCCCGGCGTGATCTTCGTGCCCCGTTCGATGAACTCGGCCACACCGTCGGTGCAGGCGATGGTGGACGGGTACGTGCCGTCCACGCTGCGGCCCGACGGCCTTAGCACGCCATTCCCGGCCATCATCGATGTCTCGTTCACCGGCACCAACCCAGCAACGCTGTGGGTCCCCGGGTACATCGGCGTGCCGCAGGGGTTCATCAACCTCGCGTTCGCTCCCGGCGCTGCGGCCAACAAGGACGTGCAACTGGTTGGCGGCGTGTTGGCCGCGTACTTCGTGCAGACGCTGCCACCCGACCTTCCGGCCGGCCTGCAGTTGGGCATCGTCAACCGCGTCGTGCAGAAGACCTTCAAGGTCGTCTCGACCACCACCAGCGGCCTGCCCGTCGTGGTCTCGACCGCGGTCGTGCAGATCAACGACTACGGCGAGTACGTGGTCAACTCCTGGGAGATCTCGGGGATCTGAGCTCGCCCGGCGGCCGTGCGACGGGCCACCGGAGGAACGGTCTAGCGGACCAGTTCCATACGCAGGCCCGACGAATCCCAGGTGGGCTCGGCGGGCAGGCGGTTCATCGCTCGACCGGCCGCCCGGCGAGCCGTCCACAGCAGGCCGGTGGCCTGTAGCAGGTGCACCTGTGCCGACCCTGGGGGTGGCATCCGGGTGACGGTGTCCTCCACGCCTGGCAGCTTCTCGCGGATGAGGGCCATGCGCTCGAGCACGCCGTCCTGCTGGTACGGCGAGCTGAGCAACGGAAGATCGTTGTTCAACTGCACGAACGTCAGGTCGGGGTGGGCTGCGAAGTAGTTGCGCTGGTGGAACGGCTGGAACTCGCGTTCTGCCTCACGCATGTACTTGAACCGGCGGAAGTCGTCGCGGGTCAGCCAAGGCTCCAACTCCAGCGCTTCTTCACGAGTGGCTGCCTTGAGCGCCGCACGCGACGGCGTGTGATGCACGGCCAACTGGCGCGGCCAGCCGATGAAGTCCATTGCTTCCTCGTCGCACGGGCGGAACGGCCCGCTGGGGTCGTCGGGGAAGCCGATGGGGCAGAACACGGCCGCGGCATCGAACTTGGGCTTGTACTCGATCACGTCGAGCAGCGTCCGCACGACCTCCGGGTCCTCGGCCACCACGGTGACGCCGGCAAGGCGTGCCGGCACGATCAGCCAGCCGCCGGGGCACGGCACGATGCCAGCCAGCATCTTGTAGGGGAGCTTGGAGGCGACCATCAGCGATGCGCTCCGATCAGACGTTCACGTAGGTGCCGGAGCCGGTGGTGGCCGCTTGGCCGGCATCCACGGTGGCCTGGGCCTGCTGCTGCGAGCGGTACGTCGCGGCCTGCGCCAGGATCTCCTTGGGGTACTGGCTGACTTCGGCGGCGACCTCGAAGCTGAGGATGCCGCTGGACACGAGCCGGGCGAGGTCCATCTCGATGGTCTGCATACCTTCCTGCTGGCCGCTGATCATCGCGTTGCGCAGCTGGCGGGTCTTGCCCTCGCGCACCAGGTTCTTGACGGCCTCGTTGGCGATGAGGACCTCGTAGGCAGCCACGCGGCCACCGCCCTCGGCGGGCAGCAGGCGCTGGCTGATCACGCCCTGCAGTGTGCCAGCGAGCATGATCTGGATCTGGTCGCGGCGCTCGGCGGGGAACACGTCGACGATGCGGTCAAGCGCCTGCGAGGCGTCGTTGGTGTGCAGCGTGGCGAACACGAGGTGGCCGGTTTCGGCAAGCGTCAACGTGATCGAGATCGAGTCGAGATCGCGCATTTCGCCGAGCAGGATGACGTCGGGGTCCTCACGCAGGGCACTGCGCAGGCCGTCGAGGAAGTCGTTGACGTCGGTGCCGACCTCGCGTTGGTTGACCATGGCCACCTTGTGATGGTGCAGGTATTCGATGGGGTCCTCGATGGTGAGGATGTGCACCGGTTTGGTCTCGTTGATGCGGTCGATCATCGCGGCGAGCGTGGTGCTCTTGCCCGAGCCGGTGGGGCCCACCACGAGCACGAGGCCGTAGGGGCGTTGCAGCAGCTCGGTGGCCGCCCAGGGGGTGCCCAGTTCTTCCAATGTGCGCACACGGAACGGGATGACACGCAGGGCCAGGGCGAAGCTGTTGCGCTGCTTGAAGGCGTTGGCGCGGAACCGCCCGATGGATTCGAGACCGAACGAGAAGTCGACCTGCGAGTTCTCGGCCAGTTCCTCTTTCTGGTGCTCGTTGAGCAACGACATGACCATTCGCTCGGTGTCGGCGGGCTGCAGTAGATCGACCCCTTCGAACGGCACCAGCACACCGTCGCGGCGCGCGGTGGCCGGACGGCCGACGGTGAGGTGCAAGTCGGAGGCGCCAGCGGCCACGGTTGCCTGCAGCAGCGTGACCAACAGCGGATCGGGATTGAACATGGGGCTAGCCTCCGGTGTCTCCGCTCGTGTTCCGAGTCGGGCCTTGCATATGACGATTGCGATCTCTGCCCTCTACGGGCTTCTCATTGGTTCGTTCCTCACCGTGGTGGTCGACCGCGTGCCCCGTGGGGCCTCGGTCGTCCAACCCGGCTCGGCGTGCGGGAACTGCGGCTTGCGCCTTGGCCCCCTCGATCTGGTTCCTGTATTCAGTTGGTTGGCGCTCCGTGGGAAGTGCCGGAAGTGCCATACAAACATCGGCACGGAACCGGTCGTGCTTGAGTTGTCAACGGCGCTTCTTTTCGGCCTCACCGCGTGGCATTTCGGGCTGTCGTGGCGAACACCCGCGTTCTGTGTGCTGATGGCCGGTCTGGTGGCCCTGAGCTGGATTGATCTACACACCAGGCGCCTTCCGCGGCAAATCATCTACGCCACCGCCGCCGTCGGCATATCACTGTTGGTGGTCGCTGCACTCGTCGAGCACGCTCCGGAGCGGCTGTGGATGATGCTGCTCGGTGCGGCCATCTCGTTGGCGCTGATGGCACTGATCTATGCGGCCAGCCGGGGCGGGATGGGCGACGGCGATGTGCGGCTCTCGCCGCTGCTGGGTGCCTACCTTGGCTTCCTCAACCCCGGTCTGGCGCCCATCGGCCTGTTCTTCGGGTTCGTCACCGGTGCCGTCGCGGGCGTAGTGGTGCTGGTGGCCAAGCGTGGCGGCCGCAAGACCGCCATCCCCTTCGGCCCGTTCATGGCGTTGGGCACCGTGCTGGCCATCTTCTACGGCCAGCGCTACATCGACGTCATCCTCGCCCGCTGATCCGCGAGGCGCGGATCAATCAGGTCGGGTCAGCTTTCCTGCTTGACACCGTCGAGCACGCCGTACATGGCCTGCACGAGAGCGACGGCGACGAAGCCGACGACGACGCCGACGAAGACGATCATCAGCGGCTCGAACATGGTGGTGAAGCGCTTGATGCGGCCCTCCAGCTCGCGGTCGAAGTAGTACGCGGCCACTTCCAGCTGAGCGTCGAGCGTGCCGGTCTCTTCGCCCACCTTGAACATCTGCCGTGCAGCGCCGGGGAACAGTTCGGTACGGGCCAACGGCTTGGCGAAGCCGCCGCCCTCCATCATCTCGGTCTGCGCTTCGATCAACCGCGTTCGGAACACGCTGTTGTTGGTTGCCTCGGTGGTGGTGCTCATCGCATCGGGTAGCGGCACGCCGGCCTTCACCATCGCACCGAGGATGCGGCAGAAGCGTTCGAGGATCGCGTATTCGACGATGCCGTTGACGACCGGCAGCTTGAGGACCAACTTGTCCTTGAAGATCTTGCCTCTCTCCGTCTTGCGCATCCACACCAGCCAGGCGATGAAGACGCCCACGACCGAGGCCGGGATGTACCACATGACGGTGAACAGGTCGGCGGTGAACAGCAAGGCGCGGGTGGCAAACGGCAGGTCGGCGTTCAGTTCCTCGAACAGTGGTTTGAACTGCGGCAGCACGTAGCCGGCGAGCACGGCCACGGTGAACAGGGCCAGCACCATGACGACGCCCGGGTAGGACAGCGCGGAGATCACCTTCGAGCGGGTCTCGACCTCGCGCTCGAGGTAGCCGGCCAGATTCTCGAGCGTCTCGTCGAGCTTGCCGGTGAGTTCTGCGGAACCGAGGATGCCGATGTAGTAGGCGGGGAACGCCTCGGGGTGCTTGCCGGCGGCACCGGACAGCGTTCCGCCGTTGCGGAGGTCCTCGACTATGTCGGTGATCGTTCGCTGCAGAGCGACGTCGGTGGTCTCGTCACCGATGACCTCCATCGCCTCGGTGAGCGGGATGCCGGCCTTCACGAAGACGGCCAGCTGACGCGTGAAGTGCATCAGTTCCTTCTTCTTGACCTTGACCTTGGTGAGCTCGAACTGCAGCGCGCCGCGCTTCTCCTCGATCTTCACCGGGTAGAGGTTCTGGTCCAGCAGGTGGGCGCGCGCTTCACCGACGGTGTCGGCTTTGGTCACGCCTTCGACGGACGAACCGCTCGCGTCGATGGCGGCGTAGGCGAACCTAGGCATGTCGGAGTGCTCCTAGCTGGCGAAAAGGGTCTTGACGACTTCGGGGATGGTGGTCACGTCGTTCTCCACCAGCGCCATGGCTTCGCGCAGCATCGTGCGCATGCCCTGGGCGACGGCGAGACGGCGCAGTTCCTCGGTGGTTGCCCAGCCGACGATCAGGCGGCGAAGCTCGGGCGTGATGCGCAACAGCTCGTACACGCCGATGCGATCGCGGTAGCCGGTGCCGGCGCAGAAGTTGCAGCCGGCGCCGCGGTAGAAGACGCTCTTCTCGCTGCCGCCGCTGTTCTGGCGGAACACGGCCAGCTCGTCGGCGCCTGGGCTGTACGGCTCTTTGCAGCTGTCACACACTCGGCGCAGCAAGCGCTGGCCGATGACACCGACGACCGACGAGGCGATGAGGAACGCCTCGATGCCCATGTCGAGGAAGCGGTGCAGTGCGGCAACACTGTCGGTGCCGTGCAAGGAGGACAGCACGAGGTGACCGGTGAGCGCGGACTGCACGGCGATGCGTGCCGTGTCCGCGTCACGGATCTCACCCACGAGGATGACGTCGGGGTCCTGACGCAGGATGGCTTTGAGGCCGGTGGCGAAGGTGAGCCCGGCCTGTTCGTTCGTCTGGATCTGGTTGATGCCAGGGAAGACGTACTCCACCGGGTCTTCGACAGTGGTGATGTTCTTTCCCGCCGAGTTCACTTCCAGCAAGGACGCGTAGAGGGTGGTGGTCTTGCCGGCACCGGTGGGGCCGGCACAGATCACCATGCCGAACGGCGCATGGATCATCTTCGAGTAGTGCAGGTAGGTCTCGCGCGGGAAGCCCAGCTCGGCGAGACCGATCATCGATCGGCCCTTGTCGAGGATTCGCATGACGATCTTCTCGCCGAACACCGTGGCCACGCTGGCCACGCGCACGTCGACTTCCTTGCCGTCGATCACGGTCGAGAACTGGCCGTCCTGCGGGCGGCGCTTCTCGACGATGTTCATTCCGCTCATGATCTTCAAGCGGCTGGTGAGTGCGGCGTGCACACCCATCGGCAGCGAGAACGTCTCGACGAGGTGGCCGTCGATGCGGAACCGGATGCGGACGTTCTCGTCCTGCGGCTCGATGTGGATGTCGCTGGCACGGTCGCGCATGGCCTGGCTGACGATGCGGTTGACGAGCTGGATGACCGGTGCCTGATCGTCCAGGCTGACCTCGGCGGCGAGGGCCGCGATCTTCAACTGGTCGTCGGCCACTTCCAGGCTGGCGACCAGCCGGCTGACGTCGGCGTCGGCACGGTAGACGAGGTCGACGAAGGTACGCACCGTCGACGGATCGGAGATGAAGTACTTGACCGGCCGCTTGGCGCTGGCCTCGATTGCGGTACGGCGAGCGGGCGACGGGTCGCTGCACAGCACGACCAGCGTGCCGCCCTCTTCGGCAACGGCAACCGCGCAGTGGCGACGCACGACTGCTTCGTCGAGCGCGCCCTTGACCTCGTCGGCGATGACGATGCCCTTGGTATCCACCGCTGGCACACCGGTGGCTGCGGAGATGGCAATGGCAACTTCCGTGCGGCCGGCGCCGTAGCGACCGAGGGCGATGTCGGCGAACTGGAGCAGGTCGCCGTTCGCCTGCGCCAGCGCCTGGGCGAGGTTCTCCGGAGTGAGCTGGCCACCCTCGACCAGCGCCTGGCCGACCTTCATGCATTCGGTCGCAGCCTCACCCTCGGCGGCGGGAGGTGCTTCTTTGGATCCTTTGAAAAGTGCCATGTGCCCGTCTCCGGCCGCTGTGTGTCACGCGAGCTGTCGTCAGAACGACGACAGGCTCGGCTCCGAGGAATTGGTCTGGGAGGAGTCGGTGCTGCCTGCGCCCGGGTCGGTGCGCCGGACGAACTGGTCGGGGTTCAGTGCGGTGAGCGCACGTTCCAGTTCCTCCAACCGTTCCAGTTGCACCGACGCACTGACGTCCATCTCGTCGGACAGAAGCGACTCGATCTCGGCCATGCGCAGTGAGTTCTTGCCGATCTTGTCGTCGGTGCTCGCGACGACCCGATCGAGCTCGATGCGAACGAGCATCGCTTCGCCGACCGCTGCGGAGAGCTGCTCCTTCACCGCGGTGATGGCCTTCTCATCGACCTTGCTGATCTGTTCGGTCAACAGGTTGATGCGGTCGAACGATTCGTACAGACGATTCTCGAGTTCGAGCATTCGCTGTGAGAGAGCGGCGATGGCTTCGTCGAAGCCCGAGCCGATGCGGCCGATCGTCGCCTCGAGGCGGGCGATCTTCGTACCGTTGGCCTCGTTGACCCGCTCCTCCATGGCGAGCATCCGGTCGGTGACCTTGTGCTCGGTGAAGTCGACGCGCTGCGCCATCAGGTGCGAGTGCTCGGCCAACTGGCGCTGTACTTCCGGGCCGACGGCTTCCAACGTCGTGCGCACGAAGCCGAGGCGTTCCTCGACTGCGCCGGCGAGTGCGTGATTGCCCTCGTCGATGCGCTGGCTCAGCGCAATGGTGGTGTCATTGACGTGCTGCACCATGGCGGCAGCCTGCTCGTCGAAGCGACGGGTGGCCTTGTGGAGTTCGTCGATGCGTGCGTGTGCGGCAGCGCTCTGGTTGTCGATGTGCTCGCGCAACGCCAGCAACTCGCCGGCATCGGCCCCCGAGCCGCCGTCGCTGGTCGGTGCTTCGAGGATGCGGTTCTCGACCTCGTTGAGGCGGATCCGCTGGTGCTGCGAGAACTCGGAGATTCGTTCGTCGAGAGTGGTCTGCAGCGCCGTGTGGTTGGCGTCGGCAGCGCGCTGGCTGCTCTCGAGACGTTCCATCACGGCCGCGATCTGCTGCTGCATCTCTGCGCGCATCTCGATGCGGTTGGCCTCGACGGCACTTCGTGCAGCATCCACCTGCTGGGCCATCACCGAGACGTACTGTGTGAGCTGTCGCTCCACGGCTCCGGCAATGGTGGCCGCGAGGATCTCAGTGCTGCTCTGCGAAAGACCAGTTGAGGGCGTTGCTGCGCTCATGATCCGGCCTCCAGTTCGGTTCGATGCCCCACGGCGGGGTTGTGTTCCGTCGCCACAGTTGAGTTATCGGACCGTCTTGCCCAACTCTTGAGAAATTGCTGGCGGGTCGGCCGCGCCTATTGCGGCCTTCAGATCAGCGGGGCCGGCCGGCCGTAGAGGTAACCCTGCGCCATCTCGACGCCCAGCCCGAGCAGCACCTCGGCTTCGGCGGTGGTCTCCACTCCTTCGGCGATGAGCTGGATGCCGGTGGCCATCGCGAAGTGGCGCAAGCCGGCGACGAGCGCCTGGCGGGCGGGGTCGGAGTTCAGACCGCGAACGACGGAAATGTCGAGCTTGACGATGTCGGGGCGCAGTTCGAGGATGTGCTTCATGCTGGCGTAGCCGGCGCCGGCATCGTCGATGGCGAGACGGACGGGGCCAGCCTCACGAATCTTGCGGCGCAGCGCCGGGTAGTCGTCGACCTTGGCGTGCTCGGTGATCTCGATCACGATCGGCCTGCCGGCGTGGGCCAGGTCGGCGGCGAGCAGCGCCTCCAGGACCGTCGCCGGCGAGAAGTTGATACTGAGCCAATGCTCTGCGGGGAGTTTCCGGGCGGCCGTTATCGCCGCGGTGACGCAGGCCACTTCCAACTCGGTGCCCATACCGATGGTGTGCGCCTCGAGGAAGCGAAGATCCGGGCGGACGCCGTCGTCGAAACGTGTCAGCGCTTCGTACCCGACCGTCACACCCGAAGCCAGGTCGACGACGGGCTGGAACACCGGGTGGAAGCGTTGGCGGTCGATGGTCGCGCGCAGCCCGGCCCGAAGGGCCTCATGGCGAGAATGCAAATCGGCCTGCTCGCCGAACAGCGCACCGGCGTAGGAGCCCAGTTCTTCGAGCACCGGCAGGCGCTCAGTCATCGCGTCGAGGTCGCTGGCAGTCGAGGATGCGACGAGCAGCAGGCCGATGGGCCGGCCGTTCCAGTGGATCGGCGCGAAGCCAGCAGCTGTGTACCCGGCCGTGACGGCGATGCGGTCAACGTCGGTGTGCCGCAGCTCATGGTCGTTCGACAGGTCGCGGCACCACGGGCCACCCTGCAGGCGTTCGAGCAGGTCGGCCGAGTTGTTGACGGCGACGGGGGTACCGAGCACGATGTGGTCGATGTTCTTGCCGGCGGCGCCCACGGGCATCAGCTCGCCTGCGTGCTGCAGCAGGAGGACGAGAGCGCTGTCGATGAACTGAAGGCGGTTGACCGCGACGCAGAAGGCCGCTGCCGTGGCTTGCACCGTTCCCGCAGGGCGGACCTCTCGCATCACGTCGACGACGACCTCGCGATCCATCTGCTGACGGGTGATGTTGGCCTCGAGCCCACGCTCGATGGTGAGATCGCGCTTCACCGCGACGTAGGCGATGAGGGCGCCGGTGGCATCGTGGACCGGCCCGATGGTGGCTTCCTCCTCGTAGAGGGTTCCGGTCTTGCGCCGGTTGACCAACACCCCGCGCCAGGTCTGCCCGCCCGCGAGCTGCGACCACATCGTCTCGTAGAACAGCTGATCCTGTAGGCCGCTCTTCAACATGCGCGGGTTCTCGCCGACGAGCTCCTCGAGTGAGTACCCGGTGGACTTCGCCGCTGCCGGGTTGGCGTACAGGATCGTGGCGTCGGGCCCGGTGACCACGATCGCCTCACCGGCTTGTTCGATGGCTGCGCTGAGCAGCGTCAGGTCGTTGACGACCGCCTCCAGGCGCTCGCGGTCGCGCAGCCGTTCGAGCCCGACGCCCAACTGCCTGGCGAGATCTTCGAGCAGCGCGACGGAGCGCGCGTCGAACGCGTCGACCTCGTCCGCGTAGACCATGAAGGCGCCGGCGATCGCGCCGCGCACGGCGACCGGAATGCTGATCGACGACCGGAACCCCCGGGCGGTCGCGGAGACGAACCACGGCCCATAGTTGGCGTCGAGTGAGAAGTTGGGCACGGTTACCGTAACACCGGTGCGGATCGCAGCGCCGGTAGGGCCCTGGCCCAGCGGGCCCTCACCCCAGGAGATGTGGACGGTGTCGAGGTATTCGCGGTGTTCGCGGCTGGTGGCGAGGCTGACGACGGTCTTGCCCGGGTCGTGGATTGGCTGACCGAACCACGAGAAGCGGTAGCCGCCCTCATCGACCGCGATCTGGCACATCTCAGCCAGCAGTTCGTTCTCACTAGCGGCCAGCGCGATTGCGGCGCTGCCGGCCGAGAGCGTGGCGGCAGCGCGCCGGGCGACCACCTCGCGGTGGCAGTCGCGCAGACCGACCACAGCACCGACGACATCGCCGGTGCCATCGTAGAAGTGCTGGGCATTCACCTGCATCCAACGCGACTGGTTCTCGGCGGTGAGGAAACGGCACTCGGTCGGCAAGGGCGAATCGCCTGCCTCCACGGCCGCAGCCTGGAGCGCCAGTGCCGCCCGGTCGTCGCCGTCGATCAGATCGGTGGCGCGTGTGCCGATCAGGGCGGCCACGCTCAGCCCCAGCGTCTGCTCCACCGACGGTGAGATCCACATGATCATCCCGAGCCGGTCCGTCTCGTACACGATGTCGGAGGTGTTGTCGGTGAGCAGCCGGTACCGGCTGCTCACTTCGTGGCGCCGGGTTGCATCGCACCAGCTGAGCGCAATCAGGTCGTCGAGCTTGCCGGCGCGCAGGTCGTAGCGCCGTTCGGAGTGCACATGCTGGCGAGGGAATTCCTGATCGTCGAGGATCAGCGGCCGACCGGTCTCCGCGGTGTGGATGAGTGCCTGCCGCAGCGTCTCCGCGGCCGCCGCAGGATTCTCGCCGAACAGGCGAGCGCCGAGCAGCGCCTCACGCGTCGTGAAGTTCTCCTGGCACGCGGCCGAGTTGGCGATGAAGTAGGTGAAGTCGCCAATGCGGCCGGTGCCGTCACACAGCGGCTGCAGCAGCGCGTGCGGGTTCGGGAACGCATTCAGCACCGCCGTGAGGTCTGGTCCGGGCGGTTCAGGCTCCTCGGGTTCCTGCGAGGCGCGGTGCTCGGCTGCCGATGGCACCTCCATCGCCACATTGAGTGGCTTGGAGGTCGGGTTCCGCGGGCGGTCGGTGATGTTCACAGCATAGTCACGAAGGCGACGCAGGCGATATGCCCGACCTCGCAGAGTGGCAGCGGTGCCTGCGATCGCCGTACGGGCCGCAGATGGCCGCAACCGATTCGCCGACGACGCGTTCGGTATGGTGTCAGGTCGGTTGTTGCGACCAGGGAGGAAGTCATGAAGGTTCACCTCATCGATGGCACCTACGAGCTGTTCCGCCAGCACTTCGGCCAGGTGTCCCGGCACGGCGACGCGGGGCCGTTCGACGCAGCCGTCGGCGTAGTGGCCAGCACGCTGCAACTCGTCGCCGCCGGCGCCACCCATGTGGGGGTGGCCAGCGATCACGTGATCGAGAGCTTCCGCAATGACCTGTACGCGGGCTACAAGTCCAGCGAGGGCATGGACGAGATCCTGCTCCACCAGATTCCTGTGATGGAGGAAGCACTGGTGGCCTGCGGGTTCACCACTTGGGCGATGGTGGAATGGGAGGCAGACGATGCGCTCGCCGCGGCCGCCGCGGTGGCAGACGCCGACCCGCGGGTGCAGCAGGTGCTGATCGTCACCCCCGACAAGGATCTGGGGCAGTGCGTACGGGGCACGCGGGTCGTGCAGTACGACCGGCGCAAGGACGAGATCGTCGACGAGGCTGCCGTCAACGTCAAGTTCGGTGTTGGCCCGGCATCCATCGCCGATTATCTCGCGCTCGTGGGCGACTCGGCTGATGGTTTTCCCGGCCTTGCCGGGTGGGGTGCGAAGAGCGCCTCGACGGTGCTTGCCAAGTTCGGCTCCATCGAGGCCATCCCGGCGTCGTCGGTCGACTGGGGGCTGCCTGCGCTGCGTGGTGCCGAGAAGTTGGCGCGCACCCTGCAGGACCACATGGCCGACGCGTTGCTGTTCAAGGTGATCGCGACCACCGCCACCGACGTACCGGTGGGTGTGGTGGACGACTGGCGGTGGCAGGGGCCGACGCCGGAGTTCGCCGCTGTGGCAGCCCGATTGGGCTCACCCGACATGGCCGACCGGGCGCAGCGAGTGTGGGAACGGGCGGCGGCTCGCGCCGAAAAATGATGACACCCGCTGGCTGTGGTGATGGCCAGGTTGCCTGCGGCACACGGGCGGCACCGTTGAAGGCTGCTACCGCCAGGTCCTGACCTGATTCCCGGACGCCCGTCGCACAAGGCCCGACCATCACCACACCCAGCGGGTGTTCGGCGAAGCATAGCGGACATGACGAGCGACTTTCCCGACGGAACGCGCTAGCCTGCGACGCCACCCGGGAGGGGTGCGAGAGCGGCCGAATCGGCACGCTTGGAAAGCGTGTGAGGTGCAAGCCTCCGTGGGTTCGAATCCCACCCCCTCCGCTCTTGTTCCCCGGCGTTCCTGCTCCCGCAGCGCCTACCGTCGGCCACAGCGACCGTAGAGTGCGGCGCATGTCAGCGGTTCTGTCCGACGTCGAGGCGATGCAACTGGCCATCTTTCAGGCGCGGGCCGCCGCCGAGCACGACGACGTGCCCATCGGCGCAGTGGTGGTGCGCGACGGCGTGGTGATCGCCGCCCGCCACAACGAGCGCGAATTGACCGGCGACCCGACGGCGCACGCCGAGGTGCTGGCGCTGCGCGACGCGGCGGCCGTGGTGGGGCACTGGCGGCTGCTGGACTGCACGCTGTACGTCACACTCGAGCCGTGCGTGATGTGCGCCGGCGCACTGGTCAACAGCCGGATCGGCCGTGTGGTCTACGGTGCCACCGACCCGAAGGCCGGAGCAGTGGAAAGCCTGTACGAGGTATGCGCCGACCAGCGGCTGAACCACCGTCCGCCGGTGCAACCGGGGGTGCTCGGCGAGGAATGCGGCGCGCTCCTCAAGGCGTTCTTCGCCGCTCGTCGCCGCTGAACGCCGTGGTGTTGACCGCGCCCTTCGCGTCAGGTGGCACCCGCGCGCACGACGACCAGGCCATCCGGAGCCGGTTCGCGCAGTTGGGCGCCGGGGCCGAGAATGACCATCTCGTAGTTGTTGCGGGTGGCGTACTCGAGCAGCGCTTCGGCCTGTGGGCCTGCCACCAGCACCCTGCCCGCAGGGTGACAAGGCATGAGCATCATCGCCGAGACCTCCAGGTGGTGGGCCGTTCGGCGTGCACGCGGCGAGAGCACACCCGACGCAGCCGACTCGTAGTCGATCGCGGCGCCGAGCATCAGTCGGCCGTAGGCGTGGCCGACATGTTGTTCGATGGCGCCACCAACACCACCCGCGGTGTCGGCGAGATCGGCCGCCACCAGCACGTCGATCGCTCCGCCGCGCCGTGTCGCAGCGTCGATGATGATCCACCGCTCCGCCGGTGTGTGCGCCAGCAGGTCGCGGTGAGCGAGCGGGATGAAGAGCGGCCCCATCACGACGCCCAGCAGCGCGGCTGGCGGGAACTCATGGCCGCGACGGCGCAGCAACAACGCCGCCGACATGCCGAGTGCGGCCCACAGGCCGAGGATCGGGACCACCCACTCGATCTGTGTGGCGAGCACTTCACCTGCGACTCCCTCCGCCGGCGCGGTCGATGCCGCTGGCGCAAGGACCGGCGATGACTCCTCGATAGCGGGTGCGCGACTGTCGCTCATGTGTGCGCCCCGTCGCTAGGGTCGGGTTCGGGTTCGGCCCGGCCAGCCAGGTCGTCGCGCCCGCCGGGCAGCTGTTCGTGCTTCCAATCTGGGTACGCAGCTCGGCTGACGAGGTGGGCAGCAATCGGCGCCGTGATGAAGATCAGCGCGACCGCAACGAAGAGCTTCAGGCCCCCTGCCCAGTCGCTCAGCCGCAGCGCCGCACCCGTGGCGATCAGCAAGATGCCCAGCGTCGGGGCCTTTGTGGCGGCGTGTACGCGGTTGAACAGGTCGTGGAAGCGGAGCGTGCCGAGCCCGGCGAGCGCAACCAGCGCTGCGCCGGTGACAATGATGATGCCGGCGACGGTGTCGACCACGTCAGTCACCCCGGTCTTCGATGTAGCGAGCTGCAGCCGCAGTGGCGATGAATCCGACGAGCGCCACCACGACGACCGCATCGAGGAAGACGGCCGAGCCGGTGCGGGCGGCGTCGGTGGCAATCGCGGCGATTATGGTGATTATCAGGCCGTCGAGCGCCACCACACGGCTGGAGAGGTTCGGGCCGATCACGAGCCGGATCAGGAACAGCACTCCGCCGACGCCGAGCAGCACCAGTGCCCCCGCGATCATGGTGCACTCCGGACGTTGCGAGCCATTACAGCGGCGATGGCGGTAGCGGACCCGAATGCTCGGGTGGCATGGCGTTCAAGCGTCGCCACGTCGGCTTCGACCTGCCCGATGTCGGTGAGGTGCAGCACGTGGATGTAGAGCACGGGTGGGTGACGGTCGACTTCGACGGTGAGCGTGCCCGGCGTGAGGCTGACGGTGTTGGCGATGATGGTGGTCAACGCGTCGCAGTCGCTCGACAAGGGCGCGGCGACGATGCCTGACGTGGTGGTCGACCGCCGCCGGACAACTGTGGCAGCAACGATTGCACTGGCCTCGACCAACTCGCGCAAGAAAAAGACGGCGAACACGACGACCCGGAACGGATGAATCACCAACTCGCCGCGCATCGGTCGCGGCAGCGGTGCCGCGACCAGTACGACCACCGCGATGACGACACCGCCGAGCACGTTGGCCGCTGTCACCTGTCCCCACAGGGCGACCCAGAAAGCCACCAGACCGAGCCCGACTCCAAGGTGTTTCATCGACCCATCACCTCCATGACGTAGCGGGCGGGGTGGAGCAGGTCGTCGGCTGCACGTTCCGAGAAGCGGTAGAGCGGGCCGGAAGCGATGGCGATGGCGATACTCAACGCAGCCAGCGAACCGGTGGCGAGGGTCATCACACGCGGCGTGCCGAGCCGACCTTCCACGATCAGGTCGGTGCCGTTGTCACCGTGGCTTTCACCCCAGAACGCACCAGCCCAGATCTTCGTCATCGAGAACAGCGTGAACAGGCTGACGACCAGGCTGATCGCGACCACCGCGTACTGGCCGGAATCGAGCCCTGCAGAGACGAGCGCGAGCTTCGCGACGAACCCGGAGAACGGAGGGATTCCGGCCAGGCTCAACGCGGGCAGCAGGAACAGCGCGGCGAGCACCGGTAGCCGTCGGGCGATTCCCCCGATGCGAGCGAGGCGACCCGTCCCGCCGGTGTGCTCGATCAGCCCGGATGTGAGGAAAAGGGTGGTCTTCACGATGATGTGATGGATGATGTACAGCAGCGCGCCGGCCAGACCGGCGACGGTGAAAAGGCCAAGGCCCATGATCATGTAGCCGATCTGGCTGACGATGTGGAACGACAGCACACGCTTGACGTCGTTCTGAGAGATGGCGCCGAACACACCGACCAGCATCGTGAGCGCGGCCACCACCAGCAGCACGGTGCCGGCGCGGTCAGGCGCCGGGATCAGCAGCGTCTGGCTTCGGATGATCGCGTACACACCCACCTTGGTGAGAAGACCGGCAAATACGGCGGTGACCGGCGATGGTGCAGTCGGGTAGCTGTCGGGTAGCCAGAAGTAGAGAGGGAACAACGCGGCCTTGATGCCGAACACGACGATGAGCAACAGACCGAGTGCCGAACGCAGCCCCTCGGGCAGTTCGGCGATGCGCCCGCTGAGGTCGGCCATGTTGACCGTGCCGGTGGCCATGTAGGTGATGGCCAGCGCCGCGAGGAACAACGTGGACGCGAGCAGGCTGATGACCACGTAGGTCATGCCGGCTCGCACCTGCGCCTTGGAACCCCCCAACGTGATGAGCACGTAGCTGGCCGTGAGCATCACCTCGAACGACACGAACAGGTTGAACAGATCGCCGGTGAGAAACGACGACGCAACGCCGGCGGACAATACGAGGTACACCGGGTGGAAGCCCACGTGGTTGCCCTCTGCGTCGCGCTGCCCCACGGCGTACACCAGCACCGCCAACAGCACGATGGCCGAGACCACGAGCATCATCGCTGCGAACCGATCGGCCACGAGGCTGATGCCGATCGGTGCCCGCCACCCACCCGCTTGGGTGACCAACGTTCCGTTGGCGTCCACGTCGATGACCATCCAGACCGCGATGGCCGCAACCGCTACCAGCGTCGCAATGGAGACGAAGCGCTGCGCCGTACGGGACTTGCCGACGAGAATGCACACGGCGGCCCCGATGAGGGGAAGCGCGACGGGCAAAACGATCAGGTTGTTCATGACTGCACCTCGCCGACGTGGCCCGCTGAATCGTCGGTGTAGCCGGCCTCGTGGGTCTCGCCGTTCTCGTCGGTTGCTACCTCGGCAGCGAGGCGCGAGGCGATCAATCGGTCCTCCACGTCGTCTTCGACTTCGTCGTCGTGTGACACGACCCAACTCCGGTACGCCAGGGCAAGGAGGAACACGGTGACTCCGAACGTGATCACGATGGCCGTCAGCGCGAGGGCCTGCGGGAGCGGATCGGTGAAGTCGCCATCGGAACCGATGAAGACAGGCCGTCCACGCTCGCCGGCGGAGAGCATCAGTGTCAGGTTGGCACCGTGGCCGAGCAGACCGACCCCGATGACAATCCGGCTCAGTCGGCGCTGCAGCACGAGGTACGTACCGAACGAGAACAGTGTCGCGGTGCAGAAGGCAAGCAGCAGGCTCATGACCCTTCACCATCCTCGAGCAGAGCCGCGTGCGCAGCAGGCTCGCCGAACGCCTCGAACATCATCAGAACCAGCCCCACGACCACCAGGTACACGCCGACGTCGAACGGCAGCGCGCTGGTGGTCTTGATGGTGCCGATGATCGGCGCGTCCCACTGCACTTTGCCGGATTCGAGTAGTGCGCCACCGAACGCCAACGGCACCACGGCAGTCACCGATGCGATCAGCAACCCGAGACCGAGAAGGCTCCACGGCTGCGGCGGCAGCGCGGCGCGGACCTCGTCAATGCCGCCGGCGATGAATCGCAACGCAATCGCGATGCCGGCCACCAACCCACCAACGAAGCCACCGCCTGGTTGGTTGTGGCCGGCGAACAGCAGGTACAGCGACAGCACCAGCACCGGGTGGTACACCAGACGAATCGACGTGTCGAGAATTAGTGAGCGCCTCATGCTGGCACCTCCTCGGGCACCGCGGTCAGTGGTTCGGTGGTGCGTTTGCGGCCCACTCGAGCCAAGGCCACCGCGCCGATGGCAGCGACCAGCAGCACCGTGATCTCGCCAAGCGTGTCGTACCCGCGGAAGTCGACCAGGATCACGTTCACCACGTTGCGACCGCCGGCCTTCGTCAGTGACTGCTCGACCATCGCTTCCGACGCCGGCGGCGCTGTCCTTGCAGCCGAGGCGATGACGATGACCGCAAACATGAATGCGCCCACCGCTGCCGACACGGCGACGCGGAAGGTGCGGTTGAGGCCCGAGGCCCGGTGCTCGAAGCGATCCGGCAGGAACCGAAGTACCAGCAGGAACAACACGACGGTGAGCGTTTCGATCGCAAACTGCGTCAACGCCAGGTCTGGCGCGCCCTGCACGACGAACAGCAATGTCATCCCATAGCCGACCAGGCCGAGGAACAGCGCCGCAGTGAACCGTCGAGTCGCCACGGCAGCACCGAGCGCGCCGACGAGCAGCATGGCTGCGACCGGCAGATGGGCAGTGGTGCTCAGCCACTGGGGCCAGCCTGGCCACACGCCCAGCACGATGAGGGCGACGCCCGGCACCGTCACGGCGGTGAGCAGGATGATTCCGGCGTAGATCGGCAGCGAACCCGGCTGAGCGATGCCCGTGACACGGTCGGCGGTGCTCAGCAAGCCCCGCACCGACGCATCGAAACCGCCGGACGCGGTCCACCGCGAACGAAGTCGCTGCTGCAGCGGGTCGATCGCGCCCCGTGCAGCGAACACGACTGCGCCGAGGGCGAGCGCCGTGAGTGATAGCACGAGGGGCAGGTTCAGCCCGTGCCACAGCGAGAGTTTGGCCTTGGCGGTGGAATCGATGGCGCGAGCCGCGACCCGGACGAACTCGGAGTAGACGCCGGCCCATACGCCGAACAACACGGTGATGGCAGCGAGAAACGCCGATGGAGCAAGGAACGACAGCGAGGGTGCCGCCGCGGTAGCAGCAGCGTTCCCAGGCAGCGCGCTGGATGGCTTGGCGACGAATGCACCCCACACGAATCGAATGCTGTACGACACCGTCAGGATCGAGCCGAGCACGATGCCGACGAGCGCGACCTTCGTCAACGCATCACCGTGGATGACGGCCTCCAGGGCCGCTTCTTTGGAGATGAACCCGGCGAACGGTGCGACGCCCGCCATAGAGGCCGCGCTGATGGTCGCGACGACGATGGTGGGCCGCCACCCCGGGCCGAACCCGCCGAGTTCCCGCAGATCGCGCGTGTGCGTGTGGTGATCGATGATGCCGACCACCATGAACAGTGCAGCCTTGAACGTTGCGTGGGCGATCAGCAACGCGCACGCCGCGATCACTGCGTCGGGGTGCCCGAGACCGGCCAGGGCCATCAGCAGGCCCAGTTGGCTGACCGTGCCGAAGGCGAGCAGCAGTTTCAGATCGTGCTGACGAAGGGCGCGCAGGCCACCGAGCAGCATCGTCGCCAGGCCGAACCCGACGGCCACGGTGCGCCACGTGGCCGTCTCGGCGAATGCCGGCCCGAGCCGCAGCACCAGGAAGATACCGGCCTTGACCATCGCCGCCGAGTGCAGGTAGGCGCTGATCGGCGTGGAGGCCACCATGGCACCGGGCAGCCAACTGTGGAACGGAACCTGCGCCGACTTCGTGAACGCGCCGAGCAGCACCAGCACTGCCGCCGCCGTGACGAGACCACCCGAAGCAGGGTTGGCCACCAACTCGCTGATCCGGAACGTGCCCTGTGAGACGCCGAGCAGCACGAAACCACCGAGCATCGCCAGGCCACCCATCCCGGTGATCAGCAGCGCCTGTAGCGCTGCCGCCCGCGCCTTGGGCTCACGATCGGCATGGCCGATCAGCAGGTACGACGTCACCGACGTCAGTTCCCAGCAGACGTACAGCCACAGCAGGTTGTCGGCCAGCACCAGTCCCAGCATCGCCCCGGAGAACACCACCAGGGTTCCCGCCAGCTTGCCCGGCGACTCCACGCCATGGTCGAAGTATCGGTAGGCGTAGACGAACACCAGCAGGCCGACGCCGGACACGAGGGCCAGCATCAGCAGCGCGAACCCATCGAGGCGCAGATCGACGGTGATCCCGAGCTCCGGCACCCACCGGATCGTTTCGCGCACCGTGCCGCCGCCCCGGATCTCGCCGACTTTCGTGGCTGCCCACACCACGCTCAGGAGCGGAGCGACAGCCGCCAACAGGAAGACCCTGTGCCCGAGGCGGCGGCCGGCAATCACCGCTGCAACGCCGAACATCAGGTGTGCAACAACGATCGCGATCAAGGAGGCTCCAACAGTTGGGGGTCGTCAACTAAGACGCCGACCCGACTTCCCGGCACTCCAAAACTTTTCTGGTAAGGCTAACAGGGCGACCCGTGATCAGGCTCGGCTAGCGCTCTCTCAGGCCCTGGAGGTCGCGCTGCCGCGGTCGAGCGATGTGCCGTCCGTCGCGGACATGAAGTCCGCCGGCGACATGTCGGTAACGGGCTGTGCAGCAGCATCGATGGCGGCGAGCGCCCGCCGGACGGCTTCGGCAACCTCATCGGCGATGGTGGTGGACATGATCGCGTCGACCGCTGACTGGGCCAGGCTGATGCCTGACTCGTTGCCGGACGGTTCGGCCAAGAACGATTCGGTCGTCAACGGCCGTGAGGAATCGAGCAGCCCGGCTGCGGCAGCGGCAGCAAGGCTGGAGCCCAGCGACGGCGTGCGAGAGCTGTTGCACGTGGAAGGTGCCGGCGGTGGGCAGAGCAGTTGCTCGGCGGTGATCGGCACCCATGAGCCCAGCGAGACCGCTGCCGCCGCAGCCGGGGGAGCGGCCAGTACGGGGATCGCGACGGGCACGACAGGTTCCCGCACCGGTTCGTGAACGACCGGGACCGGGATTTCGGCGGTGACCGGGACTGCGATCCGAGGGGCCGTCGGGAGTGCCGCGACGTCCGGCACCGGGGAGGGAGACTCCGGTGCCGGGACGACCGCGTCAGACCGGCGCTGCGGAGCCGCACCGGGGGTGACGACCGCTTCCGGCTCGGCGAGGTGGGCGGATTCGAGGAGATGGGTGATGATCTCCACCCTGTTGGGCAGCCAGCGGTCGATGCCGCTCGGGTGCCGCCGGTACATGGTCATCACGTAGTGGTCGACCACATCGTTGGCGATGCTGGTGAGCACATCGTCGGTCATCAGCTCCACGCAGAGCTCGACGGACTGACGGTCGATCGAGGGATCGCGCTGGAACATGCGCCCGAGGTGCTCGACCCCGCTGACGAGCAGGGCGCCTTTGCCGATCTGCTGACGAGTGATGATCCCTTCGACCAGCAAACGCACGCCGAGCGAGCCATCGGTGCTGCGCTCAGCGAAGTACACGTGTCCGTCCCTGAGGTACACATGGGTGGCGGGCGTGGTCGCCACGGTCAGCTCGCCGGTCAGTACCTGGCGACGCGCCGCCTCGATGACCTGCCAGGCAGGCCGCGGCGTGAAGGCGCCGTCGAGGGAGAAGAGATCCGCATGCACGAAGAAGTCTTCGGCATATCGAATCTTGACCTTGAGCGCGTCGCCCTCCGTGGCGGCGAGCGACCGGGTGTGGTCGGCCGCCCGAGCCTCCTGCGGAGGTGTGCCGGTGGCACCCGCTGCGGGATCCGCTAACCTGCCGCCCCGGAAGGGTGCCCGAGCGGCCAAAGGGACACGCCTCGAAAGCGTGCGAGGTGCAAGCCTCCGTGGGTTCAAATCCCACCCCTTCCGCCACTGCCACCGCCCGGTCGTCGCCGGGCGGTGTGCTCGTTTTCGCCCACTGCGCCTCAAGCCGCCGGGCCCGGCGGCCGATGGATGTGCATGAGGTCACTGCTGCGCTGCACAGTCGCGTGCGCAGCAGCGCTGTCATCGATCGGCGCGGTGCAGGCGGCCACTTCCACTCCGGCCGAGGCGGCCTGCGACGGGTCATCGCTCAGTGCTGCCCAGTTGAACGCGGTGTTCGCCAACCCCGGTGTCGGTGGTGGGGCCGGCTACGCCGGCGGCGACTACCAGCATGTGTACGCGCTGCCCGATGGGCGCAAGCTGTGGCTGTTCCAGGACGTGTTCTTCAGCGCCGACAACGACCTGCGCGACAGCCTCACCATGGCCGCGCACAACGCCGGGCTGGTGCAGAACGGCACCTGCTGGTCGGTGGTCGGCGGGCCGAAGATGAACAACTACATCGGCAAGTCGCTGACCACGCCGCTGCAGCGATGGTTCTGGCCGCTCGACGGTGAAATCGGTGCGGACGGCGCGCTGTGGGTCTTCATGGTCGAGATGCGCAACCCCTACGGCACCGGGGCGGCGTGGGGCGCAGCGCCGGCGGGCACCTGGGTTGCCCGCATCGATCCGAGCAGTCTGGCGGTGCTCTCGTTCGCTCCGGCCGCCGATACCGGATCGCGGTTGTACGGCTGGTCGGTGACCAGCGACGACACCTACTCGTACCTTTACGGCCACTGCTACCGACAGTTCACCAACCAGGTCAACAGTGCCGCCCAATTCGACAGCGCTTGCATGCCGCACACCTTCCTGGCGCGCGTCCCCAAGGGCCACTTCGAGATGGCACCCCAGTACTGGACGGCCGGGGGGTGGACCACCAACCAGTACGGCGCGCAACCGCTGATGACTCGCGGGGCGGCGAACCCGATGGACGTACAGCGCTTCGGCGATGTGTACGTGAACGTGACCAAGATCGACGACTGGTGGGGCGCATGGATCTACGTGGACAAGGCCCCCACGCCCTGGGGCCCGTGGGAGAGCGACCAGTCGATCTGGGTCGTCAACGACCGCCGCTGCAGCCAATGCGGCATCTACCGCGCGCACCTGTTGCCATACCTCGACGACAACGGTCAGATGGTGCTGTCGTGGTCGAACGGTGGCCCGTTCAACCTGTGGCAGGCCAACTCGTGGCTCTATCGGCCGAGCTTCCGCGCGATCTCGTTGCCCCAGTACCGCGTCGATGCCCCGGTCGCCGGTGCCGGTATGCAACCGCGTGTGCCGGTGCGCGCCGTGGACACTCGCAGCACCGGGCAACGCATCCGCGGCGGCACGTTCGTGAAGTTGCCACTGGCCGGCAAGCTCGCTGCCAACGCGGTTGGGGTAGTGGCCAACCTGACAGCAGTGAACCCGGCGCGCATGGGCTTCCTCACTGCTTGGCCGTGCGGGGCGCGCATGCCGGTTGCGTCCGTGCTGAACTACCGCGCCGGCCGGGTGACGGCGAACGGCGTACATGTGCGCCTCAGTCCCGGGCAGGAGCTGTGCGTGTACTCGTCCGCGGATGCGGACGTCATCGTCGACGTGGTGGGGTCGTACGTGCCCACCGGAGGTACCGGTCTGCACGTGCTTGCGGCCGAGCGCGTCGCGGAGACGTCACAGGGCTCACCGCTCGCTGCCGGCACGATCCTGACCGTGCCGATCGCCGGTCGGGCCGGCGTGCCGTCCACCGGTGTCAGCGCGGTCACGGTCACGGTCGCCTCGGTCGAGCCGACCGCTCGCGGGTACCTGACGGTGTGGCCGTGCGATGCCCAGCGGCCGGTGGTCTCCACGCTCAACTACTTCACCGGCGAGCAGATCACGAACTCGGCAACTTCTCCGCTGAGCGCGGCGGGGACGGTATGCGTGTACGCGAACGTGTCGACGCACGTCACCGTCGACATCGCTGCCTGGTGGGACGCGGGTGGCGCCCGCGCAATGCTCGGTCAACCGGTGCGCGCCTACGATTCGCGCGCAGGTGCAATTCGCGTGGCCGGGAGCACCACGGCGGTGCAGCTCGGTCCGTTCGTACCTGCCGGCACCACCGCGGTGATCGGCAACACCACTGTTTCTGGGCCGACAGCGGCGGGTGCGTTGACCGTCTCTGCATGCGCTGCCCTGCCGGTGGGGGCCAGCGTCAGCCACGACACCGCGGAGAACCGAGCGGGAATGGCCGTGGTTGCCCTCTCCGGCACGGAGGAGTGGTGCCTCACGATCAGCGCAGCAGCCCACCTGGTCGTTGATGTGATGGTGTCGTTCTAGGTGATGGTGTCGTTCTAGGTGATGGTGTCGTCCTAGGTCACCCGTCAGGGGCACTCTGTGTCGTTGGCCGGAGCCTTCCCGACGGGGTCGAGCAGGTATGCCTCGATGACGGCGCGCGAGCACTCGTTGACGCTGTAGCCCGTGTGCTGGTTACCGGTGACGACGATCAGGCGGCCGTCCTCGAGCGTGTCGGCCATCACCCGTGTGCCGGCGAGGGGAGTGGCAGAGTCGCCGGTGGTCCCCATGACCACGATCGGTCCGGCACCGGCGCCGGTGATGGGCACCTGCGGCTCGGTGGCGGCTGGGAAAAACGTGCAGAAGTACGAGCCGGTGGTCTGCGGTGAGAGCCGGGGTGACGCGGCCTGGAACTGTGGCACGAGGTCGTTCTCCTGCTCGACGGTGAGGCGGGTGGCCTCGTCCATGCACGCGATCGTCTGGAAGGCCTCGAGCGAGTTGGCGTAGGTGCCGTCGGGCAGGCGGTCGAAGTACTCGTCGTACAGCGCCAGCATCCCGGCGCCGTCGCCCGCCTGCGCGTCGTCCAGTGCCTGGGCGAGTTGCGGCCACAGACCGTCGCTGTACATCGCCCTGCTGACCGCAGTGACGGCCATCTGGAGGTTGAGCGGTGGCCGGCCGTCTGCGGTGGGCGCCGGCTCGTCGTCGAGCGACTGCATCAGTGTGTCGAACGCGCCCTCGGCATTGCCCTCGCTGTGGAACGTGCATTCTGGGTCGGCGCTGCACTGCGCCAGGAAGGTGGTGAGCGAACTCTCGAAGCCGACGCTCTGCTGCAGACCGGACTCGACGAGGTCGGCGGTGGGATCCACGGAGCCGTCGAGCACGGCGGCGCGCACCGTGTCGGGGAAGAGCGTCGCCCAGGTGGCGCCCAGCTCGCTGCCGTAGCTGAAGCCGAAGTAGCTGATGGTGGCCTCGCCCAGCGCAGCGCGGATTGCGTCCATGTCGCGGGCCGAGTTGTTGGTGCCCACATACTGGATGATGCTGGCGTTCTTGGTGACGCACGCCTCTGCGAACCGGGTGGCCGTGTCGATGATGGCCTGGCGTTCGGCGTCGTCGTCGGGGGAGATGTCGAGGCTCGCGTAGTAGCGGTCGTAGTCGTCGATGCAGTCGATGGCCGGTTCGCTCAGGCCGGTGCCGCGAGGGTCCCAGCCGATGATGTCGAACCGTTCGAGCAGGGCCTCGCCATAGATCTGCTTGGCGTAGACGGCGAAGTCGCTGCCGCCGAAGCCGGGGCCGCCGGGGTTGACCAGCAGGCTGCCGATCCGTGCCGACGGGTCGGCGAGGTGGCGGGCGACGAACAGGTCGAGCGTGCCCTTCGACGGGTCGGTGTAGTCGATGGGCACCTCGAGGTTGCCGGTCTGCACGCGCCCGTCCTCGTCGCCGAAGGTGAGCCACTGGAACACGCTGGCGTCGGGCGTGGCCGGCACCGCGTTGTTACCGTTGGCGCCGCCGTTGGTGCAGCCGACGCCGAGCGCTGCCGTCGCGACGAACAGCAATGAGCCGATGAGATGAGCGGCTGATGGCGTGCGACGCATGGCCGTGAGGTTACGGGGCTACGAGCAGCTGAGCTCGTCAGCAAGCGGTGCCGTCGGGTCGACGAGGTAGTTGTCGACCGCTTCGTTGACACAACGGTTGACGCCGTACCCGATGTGCTGGTCGGCGCTGACCACGACCAGGTGGCCGTCCTCGAGTGCGGCGGCCATCTTGCGTGTGCTCTGCAGCGGCGTGGCCGGGTCTCCCGTGGTGCCGACCACCAGGATCGGGCCGGCGCCCTCACCGGTGATGACGACCGGCTCGACCGGGGCGACCGGCCACACTGAGCAGAAGGTCAGCTCGCCGAGCCAACCGCGGCCCAGCCGCGGCGCCGCAGCGGCAAACTCGGCCTCGTGGCTGAACAGGTCGTCGGGGCCGGTGCTGCCGGGGTCGTCGAGGCAGGCGATGGCGAAGTACGCCTCGTACGCGTTGTCCCATTCCTCGAAGCCGTAGCCGTAATAGTCGTCGTAGAGGTCGAGGACGCCCTGCCCGTTGCCGGCCTGCAGGTCGGCGAGCGCCTGCTCCAGCCCGGGCCATTGGCTGGCGTCGTACATCGCCTGTGCGACAGCGGTGGTGAGTACGCCCTGCGTGACCTCGGTGCGGCCACTGGTGACGGACAGCGGCGTGGCATCGATGGCCGCGGAGAGTCGGTCGAAGGCACCTGCGGCGTTGCCGGCATTGTGGAACGCGCAGGCTGGTTCCGCGCTGCACTGGGCGAGGAAGGTGGTGAATGCGGCCTCGAAGCCGGCGGCCTGCTGGAGGTTCTGCTGCAGATAGCCGACCGTCGGGTCGATCGCGCCATCGATGACCATGGCGCGCACGGTGTCTGGGAACAGCGTGGCCCAGGTGGCACCCAGTTCGCTGCCGTAGCTGAAGCCGAAGTAGCTGATGCGGTCCTCGCCGAGTGCTTCCCGGATGGCGTTCATGTCGCGCGCCGAGTTCTCGGTGCTGATGTGGGCCAGCAGCGCGCCGTTGCGGTCCTGGCATGCCTGCCCGAAGTCGGTTCCGGCATCGATCAGTTGCTGGCGCTCCTGGGGGGTGTCGGGCGAGGAGTCGAGGCCGAAGTATTGGTCGTAGTCGTCGACGCAATCGACAGAGGGCTCGGTGTAGCCCGCGCCGCGTGGGTCCCAGCCGACGATGTCGAAACGGTCGAGCAGTGCCTGCCCGTACACGCTCTCGGCCGCCCAGACCAGGCCGGTGCCGGCCACACCGGGGCCACCGGGGTTGACGAGCAGCGTGCCGATGCGGTTGGCAGGGTCGGTGGCGCGATGGCGGGCGACGTAGAGCGTCATGGTGCCGCCACTGGGGTCGTCGTAGTCGAGCGGCACCTCCAGGTAGCCCTCCTCGGTGCCATCCTCGAAGTCGAACCACGCGAACGGGTCGTCGGCCCGACCAGGCTCGGTTCCGGTGGGTTCGGTGTCCGTCGTGTCGGTGTCGGTGGTGGCAGGCGCAGCGGTG
>Ga0105047_10002679_pt1 | contig 31624 bp, 27 predicted proteins | sample MAT04_FD_78384 | JGI IMG/M metagenome (GOLD analysis project Ga0105047, IMG submission 78384) | Freshwater microbial communities from Lake Fryxell liftoff mats and glacier meltwater in Antarctica - MAT-04 (megahit assembly) | ecosystem: Environmental > Aquatic > Freshwater > Ice > Liftoff... | reverse complement strand
GGTACTCGTCGTCCGACTCGCGGTCGCGGAATCGACGGTTCGGGGCACACGGGGAGACTGGTACTCGCGAGAAGTACCCACCAGGGTCGCTTGGCGGCCTGAAGGGCTCCGTCGGGCGTACCCGGACCACGCTAGTGGTCGTATCGGCGACCGGCAGTCGCCGATACGACCCGTCCCTGCCAACCTGGCGACCACCAGTCGCGCACGGTGGCGGCGAGTGTCCTGGTCATGGCATCGACGCGCGCGGGCGTGCCATCTCGCGAGTACCAGTCGCGCGATCAAGTGACTGGCGACCCGCGCGTGGCAAGGGATACAGCCGCGATCCGGGCCAGCGGCGATGACCGCGGCAATGCTGCTGCCAATCGCGGCATCGCCGACCGATGCGGCCGGCCTGGGCGTCAAGTACACCAGCGTCGTCGGCAATGCCAGCTGGAGCTGGACCCTGCCCAAGGCAACGAAGACCGGCACGTGGCCGGTCACGGTCTCCTGTCAATCGGGCATTCACAAGGGCTCGGTCGCGCGCAGCCTCCGGGTGACCAAGTAGCAGCCGCTGGGGCGTTGCCCCAGCCTGGGTAGGTCCAGCGTGTCCAGGGCGGCGTGCGGCAACGCGGCGGCCGGGCATCTGACGCGGGCAGCGAGGCTGAGCCGAACCCGAATACGGCGAGCGCCTTGAGCAGGAACCAGACCCCGAACACGAGGCTCACGCCGATCATCACCAGTCGGCTGTAGCGGACGAGCGCGTCGCCCGCTCGGCCCAGCAGCACGTCCGCGCGCGCTGGCGTGACGACGGCCAGCAGCAGCGCCAGGAGGCGCAGCGCCTCGGCGAGGACGACCCAGATGACGTACACGAGCCAGCCGGCTGCTGGGTCCATGTGCGCGTCCTGGATGGCCCCGATGGCACCAAGCGTGAACGCCCACAGCTTGGGACTGACGCCGACGAGTCCCGCACCCATCAGGAACGCACGACCCGTGTCGATTCCTTCGACCATCGTCACCAGCGCGGCGGGGGGGCGTCCTCGGACCGGGTAGTGAGGCGGAGATGCCCCTCGCCGTTCGCGGTCAGCGCCAGTCGACGTTCCGCAGAGGCGACCAGGTCGTCGCGACCCACCATGACGAGCGACACGATCGACCGGACTGGAGCACCGAGGTCTGGGGGTCGCATCGCGAAGGATGCTGCTCCTGCGAAGTTGGCCGATCGGTTCGCGTCTTGTGTCGGTCATCCACCCGATACGGTGGCTGGCGTGCACCGATCCTTGACGCGGAGGGGGGGCTCCCGCAGTCCACAAGGAGATCGACAGGGCACGGTTCATGGATGTGCACTCCGAGCCCGTCCGGGCGTCGGCGGACCCGTCCCGCGTCGGCTCACGCCGTGGTGGCATCATGCGGAGGTGCATGGTCGGAGTCGCCTGTTCGACGGCACCGAGCCGGCTGGTAGGCACCGAGCCGCTGGTAGGCACCGAGCCGGCTGGTAGGCAGCGGCAGGATGTCGTGCTACCATTCGCGGTCGCGCGTGGCATCAGCTCGTGCCTCCGCCAACATAACCGTGCCTCCGCCGCCCGCAGGGCGCAACCGGCGTCCGGTCACCAGATCGCACACACCCGAGGGATATCGACTTGGCTCACTCTTCCCGCACCTGGACAGGCGCGCGTTCGCCCCAAGGCAAGAAGCGCGTGCGCCAGGCCGAGCGCCGCAACGAGATCCTCCAGCCGCGCCGTTCGGCGGCGAAGACACTGGTCAAGAGCGCTCTCGTGGCAGCCGGCACCGGCGAGGCGGAGCAGACACAGGCCGCCGTGATCCTGGCGGTCTCGGCACTGGACCGCGCCGCCAAGGCCGGCGCCATCCACCCCAACGCAGCCGCTCGCCGCAAGAGCCGGCTGATGCTCAAGGTCAATGCGACCCTGGGCGGCGAGCAGACCGTGACCACGGCCAAGGTCGCCCGCCAGACCAGCAAGGCACAGGCAACCAAGGCCGCCAAGGCACGCATCGCGGCGGGCAAGGCGACCAAGGCGAAGGGCGAGCAGACGGCAGCGGGCAAGGCACGCGCAGCCCTGTCGAAGACCAGCCGCGAGGCCACGGCCGCTGTCAAGCCGGTCGAGGCCCCCAAGGCCGCGACCAAGGGCAAGGCAGCCACGACCAAGGCAGCCACGACCAAGGCAGCGACCACCAAGGCCGCTCCCAAGGCAAAGGCCACGACCACCAAGGCGCCCGCCGCGGAGAAGCCGGCCACGACCAAGGCAGCGACCACCAAGGCCGCTCCCAAGGCAAAGGCCACGACCACCAAGGCGCCTGCGGCCAAGGCGGCACCCAAGGCCAAGGCTCCCAAGAGCGAGGCCTGACCGGGGCGGCATCCGCCGCCACCAGCAACCGAGGGCCCGGGTTCACCCCGGGCCTTTGCGTATCCAGCGGCCGCACCTGGTCGTATCCTCCACAGCGGTGGCGCCCACGACACGCCGGCGCTTCACCCAGACACTCGAGGCGGACCTGCGATGGCCAACGGCGAACAGATGCTCACCTTTCGATGGTCCTGCAACGCGGACCACGACCACACCCTGGATGTCGCGGCGTGCGACACGGCGATGCAGGCGATCATCACCGAGATGCTGGAGATCGTGCACGACGTGCCTGGCCGGATCGAGGTGTCGCCGTTCGACGTGACGGAGATCCCGACCGCCGCCGAGGTCGTCGTCGACCTGGCCAGCTACGCCGATGACGACGGCGAGGACGAGCTGGAGCCGACCCAGCGGGCACGCCTGCTCCGGCTCAAAGAGGTGGCCGAGGGAGCCCAGGCGAAGGTGCTCCTCAATTGACCCTGCCGCTCGTTCGATGGGCCGCCGCTCGTTCGATGGGCCGCCGCGCGTTGATGCTCCCCGGACCGGTGAGCAACTGCTGATGGCGGGGCCGCCGCGATGAGTCGGCGCCGGCGGCTGTGGCTGAGTGCCGGTGCGCTGGTCCTGGTCGTCGCAGCTGTCACGGGTGGCGTGACCTGGGTCGTCCAGCGCAGCCAGCGGACCGACCGGGAGCCGCCGCCGCCGCGTGCCGGCGTCGAGGCCATCACCATCCCCAGCGTCGCGCTGGGTCGTGACATGCCGGCACTGGTATGGCTGCCGGAGCCCCCGGAAGCCGGCCACACGTATCCCCTGGTGGTGCTGTTCCACGGCCAGGGCGGCGATGTGGGCGCCTGGTTCCATGGCATCGGTGTCGATGTCATCGCCCGGGACCTCATCGCGCAGGGCCTGATCCCGCCAATCATCCTCGTCTCGGCGGGCATCGACGACAGCATGGGCATCGACTCCACGCCGAGCGCGGATGGCTACGACCACGGCGCCTACGGCACGTGGATCGCGGACGAGCTCATGCCCGCTCTGGCAGCGCGCTACCCGGTGTCCGCCGATCCGCAGGACCAGTTCCTGGCCGGCCTGTCGATGGGCGGCTATGCCGCGCTGCATGGTGTCTTCCGCCATCCGGACCGCTTCGGCGGTGCTGGCGCCCTGAGCCCTGCCATCACCCTGGACACACACCCGGAACGCGCCTGGATGTATCCAGACGAAGCGACCCGGGACTCGTTCGACCCGCTCCGTTTGGCTGTGACGGCGCCCCTCGCCGGCCTGCGGGTGTACGTGGGCTACGGCGCGACCGACTACGACTGGATCATCGAAGGGTCACAGGAGCTGGAACGGCGCCTGACGGCGCGCGGGCTGCCGGTGACCGTGGACGACACGCCGCCGACTGGACACGAGACCGCGACCTGGCAAGCGCTCGCGGGACCGATGCTCCAGGCGCTGCTGGAGAACTGACCCACGCTGGCGACTGACCCACCGACGGTGGGTATCAGCCGGCGGGCACGACCCCGGTGGCCACTGACGCTGGTGGTGGCGTGCGCACCGACCGGAACCCCGCGGCCACGACAGCACCCGCCACAACGGCGAGGATGATGATCAGGCCGCCCGTGAGCTGGTCGTGGATGACCGCGGCACCCATCGATGGCCCATCCGTGATGCCGGCCTCCACCAGGTACGGCGCCAGGGTCGGATCAGCGGCATAGCGCTGGTAGGTGCAATCGGGGCCCATGGTGCAGGCGAGGGTCGAGCCATCGGGCATCGTGCCGGTGTCCGCGAACACGAACAGCAGCCGCAGGATGACGTACATGATGGCCAGCGTGAGACCGGTCACGAAGCCCGCCCATGCCGCGTTCGCGAAGACCCGTTTCATGGGTCGCCAGCGGGCCGAGCGGTTGTTGGCGTAGCCGCCGATGATCACGCCCGCGATGGGCGCGGACACGAATACGATGGTCTGGACCGGGATGATGAGCGCGAACGCGATAGCGATGACGACGGCCATGCCGATGCCGACATAGCCCGCGAACACCGCGCCACGGTCGATGAACCGACCGGGCACGACCGGTGGCGGCGCATCGACCGAGGTCAGGGTGCCGGCGCTCACCGGCTGGTCGCGAGCGCCGAACGACCCGGGAAGACCGCGCTGGCGCCCAGCTCCGCCTCGATGCGCAGCAGGCGGTTGTATTTGGCGACACGCTCCGAGCGTGACGGCGCGCCCGTCTTGATCTGGCCCACACCGGTGGCCACCGCCAGGTCCGCGATGGTCGTGTCCTCGGTCTCACCCGATCGATGGCTGATGATCGCGCCCCAGCCGTTGCGCTGTGCCAGGCCGACAGCGTCGAGCGTCTCGGACAGGGTGCCGATCTGGTTGAGCTTGATGAGGATGGCGTTCGCGGATCGCTCGTCCAGACCGCGCTGGAGTCGCTCCGGGTTGGTCACGAACAGGTCGTCACCGACCAGCTGGCAGCGGTCGCCGATGCGCTCGGTCAGCAGCTTCCAACCGAGCCAGTCGTCCTCCGCCAGGCCGTCCTCGATGGACACGATGGGGTACTTCGCGACCCAGTCGGACCACAGGTCCACCATCTCGGCGGTCTTGAGGCTGCGACCCTCCTTCTCCAGCCGATAGGTCAGCTGGCCGTCCGCATCGGGCTCGCCGTCGAGCAGCTCGGTGGACGCGGGGTCGAGCGCGATGGCGATCTGCTCGCCTGGCCGGTAGCCGGCTCGCTCGATGGCCTTGAGCACCGTCTCGATGGCCGCGGCATTGGAGGCGAGCGACGGCGCGAAGCCGCCCTCGTCGCCCTGACCCGTCGCGAAGCCCAGGTCGTGCAGCTCGGCACGCAACGCGTGGAACACCTCCGTGCCCGCCCGAAGGGCCTCGCTGAAGGTGTCGAAGCCGACGGGCATGACCATGAACTCCTGGAAGTCCGTGGAGTCCAGGGCGTGCTTGCCGCCGTTGAGGATGTTGAGCATTGGCACTGGCAGGATGCGCGCGCCGACGCCGCCGAGGTACCGGTACAAGGGTTGGTCCGTGGATGCCGCTGCCGCATGGGCCGCGGCCAGGGAGACTCCCAGGATCGCGTTGGCGCCGAGCTTGCCCTTGTTGGGGGTGCCGTCCAGCTCGATCAGCCGGGCGTCGATGCGCGCCTGGTCGGCGACGTCCTCGCCCTCCAGTTCCGGCGCGATGAGGTCGATGACGTTCTCGACCGCGGTCAGGACGCCCTTGCCGCCATAGCGACGCTTGTCGCCGTCACGCAGCTCGACCGCCTCATGGGCGCCCGTCGAGGCACCCGAGGGGACCGCCGCCCGGCCCACCGAGCCGTCGTCGGTGAGCACGCTGACCTCGATGGTCGGGTTGCCGCGGGAGTCCAGGATCTCCTGCGCGTCGATGAGCTCGATGAGGGTCACTTGCTCGCTGCCTTCCCATCTGCGCGCTTGCCGGCCGCGATCTGCGGGACCGGCCGGTCCGGCAGCACCGCGATACCCGGCAGCTCCTTGCCTTCCAGGAACTCCAGGCTGGCGCCGCCACCCGTGGACACGTGGGTGAACTTCTCGGCCAGGTGCAGCTCTTCCACGGCTGCGACGGAGTCGCCACCACCGACCACCACGGTGGTACCCGCTTCTGCTCGACCGGCCAGGTAGCGCGCTATGGCACGCGTGCCGTCACCGAACGTGGGCACCTCGAACACACCCAGGGGGCCGTTCCAGACGATGGTCTTCGCCGGATCCAGGGCTGCCTCGAACGCGAGGATGCTCTGCGGTCCGATGTCCACGGCAGACCAGCTGTTGGGGATCTTGTGCGCGGCGACGATCTTGTGCTCGGCGCCGCGGGTCACCTCCTTGGCGACCACGATGTCAGTCGGCAGGTGGATGGCGACACCCTTCTCCTCCGCCGTCTCCAGGATGCGCTTGGCGTCCTCGACCCGGTCCTTCTCGAGCAGGCTCTTGCCCACGGACATGCCCTGGGCGACGAGGAACGTGTTGGCCATCCCGCCACCGATGACGAACGAGTCGACACGGTCCATGAGATGTTCCATGACCGCGATCTTGCCGCTCACCTTGGCGCCGCCGATGACGGCCGCGAACGGTCGCTGCGGGGATTCCAGGAGGCCCGACATGTTCGCGATCTCCTTCTCCATGAGCAGGCCCGCGTAGGCAGGCAGGAGCTTGGCGATGCCCACGGTCGAGGCATGTGCGCGATGCGCCGTCCCGAACGCGTCATTGACATAGATGTCGCCATAGGCCGCGAGGGCCGCCGCGAACGCCGGGTCGTCCGCCTCTTCCGCGGCGTGGAACCGGAGGTTCTCGAGCAGGATCACCTGCCCGGGCTTCATCCGGCCGAGGGCGTCCTGGGTACCGATACCCAGGGCGTCGCCGGTGCATGGCACGCGGATGCGCAGCAGCGCCGAGAGCCGCTCCGCGACCGGGCGCAGCCGTGCCGACTCGATGACCTTGCCGTTGGGCCGGCCAAGGTGACTCATGAGGATGACGATGGCGCCTCGCTTGGCGAGATACTCGATGGTCGGGATGGCCGCCCGGATCCGCGTGTCGTCCTTGACCTGGCCATCCTCGATGGGGACGTTGAAGTCGACGCGGACGAGGATGCGCTTGCCGGCCGGATCGAAGTCTCGGACCGTGAGCTTGTCCATGGGCTAGGCGCTCGCCGGGGCGGCGTCCAGGCGAGCGGCCACATAGCCGACGAGGTCCGCCACACGGCAGCTGTAGCCCCACTCGTTGTCGTACCACGCGATGACCTTCACCAACGTGCCCCCAAGGGACATCGTGGAGTCGGCATCGATGATCGAGGATCGGGGGTCGCCCCGGAAGTCAGTGGACACGAGCGGCTCGTCCGAGACACCCAGGATGCCCTGGAGAGGACCCGCGGCGGCGGTCCGGAACGCTGCGTTGAGCTCCTCGGCCGTGGCCGGTCGCTCCAGCTCCGCGGTGAAGTCGACCACGCTCACCGTGGGCGTTGGCACCCGCAGGCTGAAGCCGTCGAACTTGCCCTTCAACTCCGGCAGCACCAGCGCCAGCGCCTTGGCGGCACCCGTGCTGGTGGGGATGATGTTCAGGCCGGCGGCCCTGGCACGCCGCGGATCCTTGTGCGCCACGTCCAGGATCTTCTGGTCGTTGGTGTAGGAATGGATGGTGTTCATCAGGCCGCGCTTGATGACCCATCCCTCGTGGACGACCTTGGCCGCGGGCGCCAGGCAGTTGGTGGTGCAGCTGGCATTGCTGATGACATGATGCGCGGCCGGGTCGTAGTTGGCTTCGTTGACGCCCAGCACGATGGTGATGTCCTCACCCTTGGCTGGCGCGCTGATGATGACCTTGCGGGCACCCGCCTCGAGATGGGCGGAGGCCTTGGAGGCGTCCGTGAACAGTCCGGTCGACTCGAGCACCACATCGACGCCGAGGTCCTTCCAGGGCAGCTGGGCCGGGTCGCGGTACTGGAGCACCTTGATGTCACGGCCATCGATGACCAGCGAGTCCGCGGTGTGCGACACCGTCCCGGCATACGCGCCGTAGGTCGAGTCGTGCTTGAACAGGTGGGCGTTCATCGCCGTGTCCACGAGGTCGTTGACGGCCACGACCTCCACCTCGGGCGTGCGCTCGATGAGCGCCTTGAGCGACTGTCGACCGATCCGACCAAATCCGTTGATACCGACCCTGACGGCCATGAGATCCTCCTGTCGATTGCGATAAGCACCGTGGCGCCCATCAGGTGATGGCGGCGGCGATGCCGCCCGATATGTGATCTAGACCCTGAACTCGACCAGCGGCAGCGCCCCGATGAGACCGACGTCGTCCCCCAACGCCGCCGGTACGATCCGGACACGGGCCGCCTGGACCCGGAATGCGTGTGCCTCTACCGCATCGCGCGCCGGCTGCAGCAGCCGGTCCCCCCACGCGATGGCGATACCGCCACCCACGATGATGCGGTCCGGCGCGAACAGGTTCGCGATGGACACGATGGCCGCAGCAAAGGCACGGATGGCGCGGGCGATGATGTCCATGGCGACAGCGTCACCGGCACTGGCAGCCTCGTCCACGTGGACCGCCTCGAGCGGCCGGGGCGCCTCGCGCGCCGCGATGGCGCGCAGCACGGGCGCATGCACGTCCGTGGCCAGCGCCTCGCGCGCCGACCGGGCGATGCCGGTGCCGCTGCTCAGGCGCTCCAGGTGACCGCGCGCGCCGCAGCCGCAGATGGGCCCATCCATATCGACCGAGATATGGCCGACCTCGCCGGCCGCCCGTTGGCCGCCCGTCAGCAACCGGCCGCTGGTGATGATGCCGCCGCCGATACCCGTCGAGACCGTGACGTACACGAGGTCCGGGAAGCCGGTACCCGCCCCGAAGCCAGACTCGGCGAGGACCGCCACGTTGGTATCCCGATCGAGGGACCAGGGCAGGCCGAGGGCATCGCCCAACGCGGGACCAAGCGCGAAGCCGTGCAGGCTGTGATGCAGGTTGGGTGGGTCGATGAGCCGGCCACTCACTGGATCGAGCGGACCGGGAGCGGAGATGCCCAACGCCACGGGCGGCTCGCCGCCCGTGGCACGGTGTGCTACGCGGGTCTCGTCGAGCTGCCGGGTGGCTGCCTCGACCACGGCCGCGGCTCCCTGCGAGATGGGCGATCGGGTGCGCCGTCGAGCGGTGAGGGCACCTTGTGCATCCACCACTGCCGTTCGCAGATGCGTTCCCCCCAGGTCGAGCGCGAGCACGGGTGCGGGACGGGAGGGCTGCTGGGCGGGTGCGGGCATGCTCGGGGGTGGGACGGACGCGACCGTCGGGCGGAGCGTCAGGATAGGGTGACGCTGTTGGGCTCCGGCTGATCGTACCAGATGCGCTCACCACGACCGGACGGGATGGCGGGTCGGCGGGTGCGTCACCAGGGTGCCGGTCTCGGGGTCTCCGGTTGCGCAGCGGGCGTGCACCGGCTGAACGGTACGTCGGTCGGCAACGTAGCATCGACCGGAAATGGCCAGTCCAGCCGACGGATGTGCAGTACCCGGCTGGGCCATCGGTCAGGAGCGCCCGACGCGATGGCCCAGCCGTCGCACCGGTCACCGGGTGCACACGCATCGGCCAGGCTACGCCTCGCAACAGGGCACGCCCGCGCCGAGCAGCCCGCGCACCAGGGGCACGACCGGACGGCGCACACCGGTCTAGGCCGGACACGACGACGCCCGGCACGAGGCCGGGCGTCCTGCGATCGATGGACCGGCGCTCGCGATGGCGCTCGATCCGGCCAGGGTCAGCCCCGGCGAACGGTCAGCCGCCGATGCGGAAGACGCTGCCACCGCACTCGGGGCAGGTGCCCTTTGTTGCGGGCTTGCCGTTCTTCATGGTGATCTTCTCGGGGTCCTTGATCTCGACCTTCTTCTTGTCCTTGACGCAGTAGGCCTCAGCCACCGGATCCTCCTCGTTCTTCTCGGCGCGGATCGACCCCGTCGCCAGTCGCGGGACCCGGACATCTGCCGGATCTCCGCAGGATACGTCTCTTACTAGGGTGCCATCCCGGACCAGAGTGATGGGCGCCAATGCAGCGCCCCTGACTCCTGGACCTGCGAATCCATCGCGGCGAGGATACGCAGTGACTCCAACCCTGTCTCGATACACGCAAGCTCGGCCGCAGGGCGGCCGGCCGCGTCCAGGAACACGCCCTCGGCACGCTGGGCGAACGCGGTACAAACGACGCCAGCACGACAGCCCGCCAGCTGGGCGAGGATGAGCAACGCGGATGCTTCCATCTCGAAGTTCATGACCCCTTGGGCTGCCATCTCCGCGGCGAGGTCAGGGTAACGGATGGGCAAGCGTGGTATCGGACGGCCCTGCGCACCGTAGAAGCCCGGTGCAGTGGCGGTGAGGCCCACGTGGGCGCGGTGCCCTAAGCGCGCGGCGGCCTCCACGAGGGCCGCCACCACGGTGTAGTCGGCCACGGCCGGATAGCCATCGTGGACGTAGTAGCTGGTGGTCGACTCCAGGCGTACCGATCCGGACGAGATGACGAGCTCACCCAGCGCGATGTCGTCGCGGAGGACGCCGCAGGAGCCGATGCGCACCATGGTGGGTCGCTGGGTGATGGCCAGGATCTCCGCGACCGCGATCTCCATGTTGTCCGTGCCGATGCCCGTGGACACGACCGAGATGCGCATGCCGCGCCACGTCCCGGTCGCGGATGCGAACTCACGATGCTCGCGCCGGACCTCCACCTCGTCCATCATCCCGGCGATGCGCTCGGTCCGGGCCGGGTCCCCCGGCAGCAGGATGTGCTCCGCCAGCTCACCCGGCGCCAGGTCGATGTGATACTGGCGATCGGTGTCGGGCAGGGCGATCCGGCGGTCCGCGCTGGGCAACGTGGCTCCTCACTCGGCATGCCCGCACGGGGTCGGCGGTTCGCGGAACCATAGGCATCTCACTCACGGGGCGTCAAGCCGACCGTCCGTGCCCACAGCTGGCGTCCCGCCTTGACCAGCCGATCGTCGACGGAGCGGACGCGTCATGAGCAGGCCGCCGGCCATCACCACGGCGGCCGCCAGACCACCAACGAGGACCGCGAACACCAGTCGCAGCGGGTCACCGGACGGCGCAGTCGTGGGCGGCATGGGCCCGACGACTGCGATGGCCGGCCCGGGCGCGCTCGACGGCGGCGCCACGGGCACGGAGGGAGCCACGGTCGGGAGCGCCAGGGAAGCGGCCCGCACCACGCCCTGGACCCGTGCCACGACCTCCCAGCCGCCGATGTCCCGCTCCGCGACGACACCGACCACGTTGAGCACTTCACCCGCGACCAGCGGCGGCTCGAAGGTTGGGTCGTCATCGAGCAGTCGGACCTGGGCACGCGCCGATCCGTCGTCGATGGTCAGTACGCGTTGGTCGACCACCTGGAGCACGCCCGACACACGCACGTTGCGGCCGGCGAGCGTGGTCAGTCCCGCCAGTGGTGTGTCCACGACGGCCGTGGTCGTCCGGCCGGTGGCGTGCTCGGACGTGTCCCCGTCGGGCGGGCCACTGGCGCTCGGCTGGCCAGGCCCGCCGTCACCCGAGCCCACGCCAGCCACGGTGTTGGGGTCCCGGCCCAGCTGGATATCGGCCGCGGTCCGGGGCACCACCGCGAACCGCTGGTCGGACGCAGTGGGGTAGGCGCGCTTGACGATGCCCGTGATGGTCGCGCTCCGTCCCTCGCCCAGCGCCGTGGACGGGATCTTGCTGCCGGCAAGACCCACGATGGGCAGGGCGCCGCCTGCGCCGAGGGTCGCCTCCGCGCGCCATGTATCACCCGAACGAGCCACATCCGTGATGCGGACCGTGAGCCGCACCAGTCGCCACTCGTCCGCCGCGCCCGGGGCCCGTCGCAGGACGAGCGGCCCGGCCGGGCCCTTGCCCCGGGCTGTCGGTGGCGTCTCCGCCGCAAGCTGCAGGCCGCCGTACCAGGTACCCACCTTGCCCGTGGCACGGACGCGAGTCCCCACGGCGGGCACGCTGGCGCCGTCAGGAAACCGCAACAGGAGGGCACCGCTGCCGTCCTGGACGGTCACTCGACGTCTATCACCGTCGATGAGGCCCGCGGGCGCCGTGATGGTGGCCTCGATGGTGACCGTCTGGCCGTCCTGCACTGATCTGATCCTGACCGGCTTGGCCGGCGGCGCACTCGTGCCCGGTCTGGGCGTGCCGGTCGGTCGTGGGCTGGGTGTCGGGCCGGGGCGCTGGGTCGGTGTCGGGCCCGGTCGAGGCGTTGGCGTCGTGCCACCCCGGGCCAGGTCGCCCGCGTCGCCCGGCCAGATGCGGTAGCCGTCGCCGGCACCGGAGGTCGATTCGCGTTGGCCGACGATGCCACTGACGGTCCACAGGGATCCGGCAGGAAACCGGTCGCGGGCCAGGTGCAGCCCACCGAATGCGAACACGCGTGCTTCGCCGCCGTTGTCGCGGAGCGTGATGGCGAGGGAGCCACTGCTGCCAGATTCGACCCGCTCCACGACACCCGTGATGCGCGCCAGCTCTCCCTCACGAGCTTCCGACATGCCGCCGGACGTGATGACCACCGGGCTCGGCACGCCGCCCCGACCCAGGATGACCAGGTCCGTGACCGTGCCGCCGCGCAACTCCAGGTTGGCGTACGGGTTGGCGAGCTTGCCCGCGAGCTGAACGATGACGCCCGGCACGATGGTTCCGGCGTCGACGCCCCGAGGCAGCTCCACGGCGATGCCGCCGGTACCGTCCTGGAGGAACGTGACCCCACTGCGCAGCACGCGGCCGGGCACCACGGTCACGGTTCCCTCGACGGCGATGCGACTCCCGATAGGCATGCCGCGCGCCGCCGCGATGGAGACCACCGGCACGACCAGCGGTGTCGCGGTCGGCCGGGGAGACGCCGTTGGTCGCGGTGTCGCGGTCGGCCGGGGAGATACCCTGGGCGTCGCGGTCGGCGTGGCGACGGGCGTGCCGGTCGGGCTCGGCCGTGCGGTCGCGCTGGCTGTGGGCCCGGGGCGCGCCGTCGCTCCTGGCGTGGGGTCGGGCCGCTGGCTGACGTCCGGCGTGGCGGTCGCGCTGGGTGACTGGCTGGGCTGTGGGGTCGGACTCGGCTGGTCCTCGATGTCGGCCAGTGACCGGGGCCAGATGCGATAGCCGTTGGTGCCCGCGGCAGTGGATGCACGCTGGCCAACGACACCCCGGATGACGGCACGTCGACCGGACGAGAGGACACTGCGCTGGATACTGGTGCCTGTGGCGACGACGACGCGGTGGCTGGTCCGGCCGTCCGTCAAGTCCACGGCGAACCCGTCTGCCAGGTCATCGGGTGACCCGCTGATGGTGCCGCGGACCACGACCAGGCGCCCTTCGACGGCCTCCGGAGAGCCATCCCCGAGTTCCACGGCAGTCGGATCTGTGCCCGCCCCGAGGTCGACCAGGTCCGTCCCGGCCGCAAGGGTCAGGGTCAGCTGTCCGTAACGTGAGCTGATGGCCCCGGTCGCGCGAACGGCATGGCCCGCGAAGATAGCTGGCCAGGTGGCGGACGGCAGGTACAGCGCGAGTCCGGCCGTGTCGTCCTCGATGAACGCGCCCTTGCCGGTATCGGTCAGGCCGAGTGACGTGGTGAGGACACCCTCGACGGTTACTTGGGTGCCGAGGGCACGCGCTCGTGCATCGGCGATGGGCAGGGGTGCGGGCGTGGGCCGCGGGGTAGGTGCGGACGTGGGCGCAAGGGTCGGCGTCGGCTCGGCCGTGGGATCGGGTGTCGGCTCCGGCGTTGGCTCGGCCGTTGGTCGTGGCGTTGGCTCGGGTGTGGGCTGCGCGGTTGGCTCCGGCGTTGGCTCGGCCGTTGGTCGTGGCGTTGGCTCGGGTGTGGGCTGCGCGGTTGGCTCCGGCGTTGGCTCGGCCGTTGGCTCGGCCGTTGGTCGTGGCGTCGGCTCCGGCGTTGGCTCCAGCGTCGGCTCGGCCGTTGGTCGTGGCGTCGGCTCCGGGGTCGGCTCGAGCGTCGGCTCGGCCGTTGGTCGTGGCGTTAGCTCGGGTGTGGGCTGCGCGGTTGGCTCCGGGGTCGGCTCGGCCGTTGGTCGGGGCGTTGGCCCCGGTGTCGGGTCGACGCTTCGCGCATCCGGGATGGGCTGCGGCTGGACCCAGGTGTCGTCACGGTTGTCGTTGGTGTCGCGGCCATTGCGGTCGCCGTGATCCGGTAGTCGCTCGAGAGAGGATCCTGCGGGCGGCGCCAGTCCCGGGCGACCTTCGACCCAGGCACTTGCGGCAGTACCCCACGACAGCGAGTCGACGACCTCGCCGCCGATGACACGCAACACGATGGTGCCCCCGGCCGCGGCCAGGCCACCGGACCAGGTGCCGTCGGCAAGACCTGCGAAGGCGCCCGCCTCGTTGGCAAGCAACAGGCTGGCGCCTGGCTTCAGGATCTTCTGCTCCCAGTTCGCCTTGCGGGTCACGGTGCCCCCCGCGGCCGTCACATAGACCAGCTCCAGGCCGCCAAGGTCGACCGCGAGGGAGCCGTGGTCATGGACCTCGACCCACTCATCGGATGCGGACGAGCCGCCCGTGACGACCTCGCTCACGACAAGATCGGGTGACGGCGACCACGGTCCGGGCGGTCCGGACGCGGCACGAACGCCGGTGTGGAGCCCGCTGTATGGGGCGATGGCGACCGTCGCCACGAGACACGCAGCGACCATCGAACGCGCGTGGGACGCACGCAAGCCAAGTGACATGGATCGACCTCCCGGCGGGTATCCGGGCGGGACGCAGGGCGGGCGTTGTGGCCGATGATGATCGCAGCCTCTTATCTCCCGATCATGTCCCGCGTATCGGCGGTAACATCCATGCGCCGCAGCGACCGCCCAGGTCCGCCATGCCCGCAAGGAGAAGCCCCTTGGCCCGCGCCAAGAACACCGACCGCGCCGAAGCGCGCCGCCGACATCGAGAGCTCACGCGTGTGGACGAGCCGCAGGACGAGGAGTTCGACACGATCGACGTCACGCCGCCCCAGTCGGCTGGCCTGCGGGGCATGTTCCGGATGCCCAACATCCGGGAAGACCTACGGGCGTTCCCTGGCATGCTCGCCCACAGCCCCAAATTGTGGATCCCGTTCGGGATGCTGGCGCTGGCATTCGTGCTCGCGATGCTACTCAGCCAGGCCACGACGCAGCCCGACGGCACGATCACCGGCAGCATCTTCCCGTCGGGTGTCGAGAGCCTGGTCTCGCTGTACGTGCAGTTGACCCTGCCGCCCACGGCCCTGTTCGTGTTCTTCATCGGCGGCTTCCTGGCACCCCGTGCCAGTTACCTCGTGGGCGCCCTGCTGGGCCTCGTCGACGGCATCCTGTGGTCGCTGCTGTTCCTGCTGTCACCCGGCGCCCAGCCGGATGCACCGGGACGCCTGGTCCAGCCCTCTGACGTGGTGGCCATCATCCTGGTCGCGGTCTTCGTGGGCATCCTCGCCGCCAGCTTCGCCTCCTGGTACCGCAACTTCCTGCGCTCGTCGCAGGAGCGGGCACGCCAGAATCGCGCAGCACGCGAGCAGCAACAGAAGATCAAGGCACGCGACGATGCCAAGGCTGGCCGCGACGCCCAGCGACAGGCTGCCGCTGCGGGCCGTTCGACCACGCCGCCGTCCAAGCGGTAGCACGGTCCAGGCGCCCGAGCCGGAACCCTGCGGCGTGACCACGGCTTCGGTGGCGACCGGGCGCACCGCTCCTCACCCCTACGCACTCATCGGGGCTTGCACTCGGGACCGTAACCAGCCATCGTTGGCGAGCGACCTGTATCGTCGTTGCGTCGTGGCCGCCACTCACCCTGGGATGACCGGGTCGAGGTCACTGTCCAGGAGGTTCTGTTGAAGCGAGTGCTCATCGCCAGCACGCTGGCGATGCTGCTGGTCGCCGGCAGCGTGGAGGCCCAAGGTCCGTCCGCGATCCCGGGGCCTGCTGGCTCACCCGATCCTGCGGCCAGCCCGCTCGCACCGGTCGGTGGTGCGACGCTTGACCTCGCCGCGGGGTACGTGCTGTCATGCAATGACGCTGGCGGCTGCAGCTACCTGGTGATGCTCATCAGCGATGCGCTGCCCGGTGGCGTGCTGGGTGTGCGCCTGGTCGAAGGCGCGGACCGTGGGCTCACGCCGGCGGTGCCACTGCCCCCGGTCCTGGCACCCGGCGCGTATGCCGTCCAGGCCTCGGAATGGACCACGGTCGCAGACGAGGCGGGCATCATCACCGAGTGGGGACGGCGCGTCGGCGATTGCGCCCAATCGTTCGTCATCACCGACGAGACGTCCGTCTCACTCGAGATCGCCTTCCTGCGCAGGAGCTGCACCGTGGTGGTCGGTACGGGCGGTGGCTGAAGGCGGCTCCCGCTTCGCCGGCCGCGTCGCGGTCGTCACCGGTGGCGCCCGAGGCATCGGGCGATCCATCGCGGAACGGCTCGCCGCCGATGGCGCTGCCGTGGTCATCGCCGACCTGAACTCGCTGACCGCCGGTGAGGTCGCCGCAACCATCGTCGCCGACGGGGGCAGCGCGCTCGCGCTGCAGGTGGACGCGACCGACGCTGCATCGGTGCGTTCGATGACGGCTGCGGCCATCGAGGCGTTCGGGGGCATCGACCTGCTGGTCAACAACGCGGGCATCCTGCGGCCCACTCGCGTCGTGGACATCAGCCCCGAGGAATGGGATCTGGTCGTGAACGCCAACCTGCGCAGCACGTTCCTGTGTAGCCAGGCCGTGCAGCCATCGATGGTCGCGCGTGGCGCCGGACGCATCGTCAATGTGGCATCGATGGCCGGACGTGCCACGTCCACCCTGGGTGGGGCGCACTACACAGCGGCAAAGGCGGGTGTCCTGGGCCTGACCCGCCACCTGGCGCGCGAATGGGCATCGGTGGGCATCACCGTCAACGCCATCTCGCCCGGCATCGTGGACACGCCAATGGTTCGCGATGGCATCGATGCCGACAGACTGGAGCGCGTCCGCCAGTCGATCCCGCTCCAGCGCCTGGCCCAGCCCGCAGAGATCGCGGCGCTCGTCAGCTTCCTGCTCTCGAACGAGGCGACCTACATCACGGGCACCAACGTGGACATCCACGGGGGCGAGCTCATCATCGCCTGAGCCACACGGCTGTCTTCGCAGCCCGGCGACCGCCGGCACAGCCCGCAGATCGTCGACAATATGCAATCATCAGCCCCTGAGGGGCCCGTGGCAGGCACGGACCCCGTATGCAGGGATCGGAGGCATCGGTGCGGGTCATCGACCACCAGCGGGTCCACCACAATCCGTATCCCAATCATCGGCCTGAGTCGTACTCGGGGACCACGATCTGCCGGGTGCCGGACCGGGCCGGACGGCCGGTGCTGCTGTGCGGCTTCCGGTTGGGATCAGCGCGGATGAGCCCCGACGGCGGGGTGCCCCTGTACCGATCGGACGACGACGGCACCTCGTGGACGCGCATCCCCTCCCCGCTGGAAGCGACGCCAAACATGCCTGCGAGCGAGCTGCCGCCGGCGCATCCCCGGGCCGGTCGGGCAGCCCTGGCAGGCCCACATCTTGGCGCGTCGGCCGCGGGCACGCTGCTGTTGACCGCTGCCCGGATGTGGATCACGGAGCCTGGGGCACCCGACTGGGACGACGCAGCGGCAGGCCTCACCGACGCCGACTCCGTCATCGTCCGGGGCACCCTCGAGGATGGCTGGGAGGCGCCCCGGATCATCGACGCCCGTCGGCATCCCGATGAGTGGGCGATCCCGTGTGGACCGCCGCTGCACGTCGGCGGTCAGCGGTGGGTCTTCCCCCTGGAGCGTCATGGTCGGGCATACATGCCGCGCTGGCTCGAGCGCTATCACGCGCTGGCCGCGCTGTCGCCGGACGACGGCCGCACCTGGCCCGAGATGCCGCCGATGCTCAACGACCCGACTGGCCGGATCGCGCACTATGACCAGCGCGTGTCGCTGCTCGCGGACGGCCGGATCGCGTCCCTGGTGTGGGCGCACGACGTGGTGACCGACGTGACACTGCCGGCACGCGTCGGCTGGAGTGCGGACGGCGGGCACACCTGGACAGGCGACCTCGACACCAGCATCATCGGCGGCCCCGTCAACACCGTCGCACTGCGTGACGGTCGGCTGCTCGCGGCCTATGCACGTCGGACGGCGCCCCGGGGCATCCGGGCATGTGTGTCGGCGGACGGTGGCGCCACATGGTCCACGGACCAGGAGCTGGTCATCTTCGACGAGGCCAGCGGCGAGGTGGTCGGCGAACTGGCCACCGTCCACGACCGCCGCGAGGCAGATGCCGGGCTCTGGGGCTCGATGTGGGGCTGGACCTTCGGCCAGCCGATGCCCATCGCGCTCGACGATGGCATGGCCGGCCTGGTGTTCTTCGGCGTGGGTCCCGACCGAGCACCCGCTGTCCACTTCGTGCGACTGGCCATCGACGGCTGACGACTGGCGCGGAGAGGACGTGGCACGCCCGGGACCGCCATCGCGTCGCTAGCCGGTGATCGCCACGGCCGCGCGGGTGCGGTCTGAGCGAATGGCGGCCTCGACCATCTCGATGGCCGCGCGACCGTCACGGCCTGTGACCTCCGGTGGCGTGCCATCGAGCAACGACCGGGCGAAGCCTTCCACCTGGCGTGCCGTGAGCCCGATGCGACGTGGCGCCTTGGGATCGACCGTCCAGTCCCACGCCGGCAGCTCCAGGTCCACCGTCCATTCCGTGCCACGACCGACCTTGAGCACGTCTCTGGTGAAGTCGAGCATGCCGTGCTCGCCGACACACAACCACTGCATGTAGGAGCCGAGGCCTGGCGCGGGGATCTCGTAGCTCATCCACAACTGCGCCATCGCGCCCGACGACAGGCCATAGGTGACCATGGCACTCGGGTCGACGGCCGAGATGCCACCGAAGTTCTGGAACAGGCCAAAGGCGACGGTTGCCTCCGAGCCCGTGAACCAGCGCAGGGTGTCGCAGCCATGCGGGCCCCAGTCGAGATACGCCCCACCCTCCTTCGGGTCCACGAACCAACCGTCCGCGGGCACATCCCAGCCGACGGTCGGGCTGGTCACCCGAAACATCGTGATGCGTCCCACGGTGCCGTCGTCGATGAGCTGCTTGGCGCGGATGGAGATGTCGTTGTAGCGCGACTGGGACGCGACGGTGACCGTGACGCCCGCCACGTCGGCGGCGGCCAGGATCTCGTCGCACTCGGCTACGGTCAAGGCCATCGGCTTTTCCAGGTAGATGTGCTTGCCGGCAGCCGCTGCTGCGAGCGCCAGTGGCAGGTGGCTGGTGTGCGGCGTCGCGATGACCACGACGTCGACGTCGGTGCGGGCGAGTAGCGCCGCCGCATCGGGCAGTGCCGGCACGCTGTACTCGGCGGCCAAGGCCCCCGAGCGTGAGCCGCCCGTCACGGCCACGAGGTGGGCACTCGGGGCCTGCGTCCGGATCGCCTCGGCGTAGGTCGAGCCCATCATGCCCGTGCCGATGATGCCGTAACCGATGGTCATGCTCACGCCTCTCTCCTGAGTCGGTCAGGCCGGGACGGACGCCCCGGCCTGACGGTGGTCAACGGTGGTTGACGGACCAGGTCCGGTCCGCCACAGCTAGCTCGCGAGGTACTGGAGGACGATGTCCTCGACGCCGGCGACTGCCGTGTCGTGGGCCTCCTGGGCACCGATCTCGCCCCGATACATCTTGCCCAGCGCCTCGTTCACGGGTGGCGTCCAGTCGTAGGGCGCCGCGTAGCGATCGAGGTTCTCCTGGCCCTGTGCGGCCAGCACCACTCCGATGGGGTAGACCGCCTGGATCTCGGGGCTCTCCAGCACCGCCGTGTTGGACGACGGCAGCGTCTTGGCGAGGTTCATCTGGACCTGGAAAGGCGGCGTGGAGAGGTACTCCAGGAAGCTCATTGCCGCCGCTTGCTGGACGCCGAATCGGTTGAGGCCGAATCCCTCGAAGCCGTTGACGCTGCCGCTGGTGCCCGCCGTGATACCTGGCAGCTTTGCGACGCCGACCTCTTCCGGCTTGATGGTGGTCGGGAAGTTGGTCGGGTCGCCGCCGGTGGCGTAGCCCCACAACTCCGCAAAATTGATCATGGATGCCGTCTGGGCGTTGTTGAACATCGTGCCGACGGCGTAGTCCTCGACGTCGGGGCCGAGGTTCGGATCGAAGAAGCCAGCCTTCATGCCGGCTTCGATGGTCTGGAAGGCCTTGAGGCCGTTCTCGTCGCCGAACAACACCTGCGTCCGGTCGTCGGAGAGCAGCTTGGCCCCCGCGATGCTGTTGAGGTACACGAGATAGATGGGCGCGGCATAGGCGCCGCCCCATGCCATCGCCGCGGGGTAGCGGCTACCGTCGGTCAGCCCCGCGGAGGCCGCGTACAACTCTTCCCACGTCGTGGGGGGCGCGTCGGGGTCGAGCCCGGCGACCTTGAACATGGTCTTGTTGTAGATATAGAGTTCCATCTCGGAATGCAGCGGGAGCGCCCGCAGCCCGCCGTCTGCGCTGAGCACGGGCAGGGTCGCCGGCACGAAGATGCTGGTGTCGATGCCCAGTGCCGGGTCATCCAGATCCACGTACAGCCGGTCACCGAACTGACCGGCGAACTGGCCGGAGGTATACAGCAGGTCCACTGCCGGATCCTGGGCCACGATCAGGCCCGCGAACTTGAGTGCTCGTTCCGCGAACGGCACCACGGTGATGATGGCGGTGCCGCCGGTCAGGGCGCCCCATTCAGCGGCCGCCTTCTCGGCGGGCGGTCCGGTCGTGCCACCGCTCCACACCTGGAGCGTCACGCCCCTGAAGTCGGGCGCTGGTCCGCCCGACCCTGCTGCAGGGCTCTGCGCCCCGACGCGTCCACCCAAGGCAGACAGCATCGCTGCCCCGAAGGGCGCAACCGCACCTGCCTTGAGCAGAGTCCGCCGGCTCAGCTGCCGGCCGAGCATGTCCTGCTCGATCCTGTCGCGATCACTCACGGTCCACCATCCTTCGTTGGTCTTGTCTCGCCGTTGGTCTCGACCCATCCTAGTTATCTGCAGCTCACCTCCTCATCCCTTGACATACCCCTGGCTCAGGCCGGCCATCAGGCGCCGGTAGAACAGGATCACCAGCACCAGGCACGGCAGGAACGCCGTGACTCCGGCAGCGGCGACGAGCGTGAATGGCGGCGGACCCTCAGGGCCCACGGTCGCCTGCACGAACCCGATGAGTCGCGTCACGGTCACCGCATTGCGGTCTCCCAGGATCACCGCGAACAGGAACTCGTTCCAGGTGCCGACCAACAGCAGGATGGCCGTTGCCGACAGACCCGGCCAGGCCGCCGGGATGACCACCCGAAACAGGGTGCCGATACGGCCGCAGCCGTCGATGCGAGCCGCGGACTCGAGTGCCCGGGGCACCTCCTGGAAGACGTTCCGGAGCAGCCACACGACGAGGGGGATCCAGAACGCGACATTGACCAGGACCAAGGCAAGGATGGTGTCCTTGAGGCCCAGGAACCGGAAGATGAGCAGGATGGGGATAGCCACGACCACAGCGGGGATCATCTGCGTGAACAGCAGCAGGACCATCACGACCCGGGAACCGGGCAGCGAGTAGCGCGCCAGGGGATACGCAGCCAACGCCGACAACAGCAGCGTGAACAGCGTCACCAGGCTGACCACGACGAGGCTGACCACGATGGAGGCCTGCCAGTCGGGCCGCGATAGCAGGTCTGTGAAGTTGGACAGGCGCAGGTCGGCGGTGAGCTGAGGCGGCAGCTGCGTCACGGCGTACTCGGGCTGGACGCTCGTGATGGCGACCCAGATGATGGGGCCCACGAGCCACGTGATGAGCAACACCGTCGCCGCCCCGACCACGACCTTGCCAACCACCCGAGGGACCCGCACGCGCCGTCGATATGGGGTCATCCGGGGCAGGGCCAGGAACGCTGCCGTGGCGCCCGGGACACGGCCCACGTGCAACCTCGCCTGCAGCAGTTCGTCCTCGTCCTCCACGACCATCGGTGGTGGGGCACGCCGATACCGGACCGCAAGCAACAGCCCGCTGCAGGCGAGGATGATGAGGAACAGCACGACCGCCAGCGCGGACGAATAGCCAAAGCTGAGGCTGCCGATCGTGTTCCGGTAGATGTGGTATGTGATGACCGTGGTCGAGGTGCCCGGCCCGCCGCCGGTGAGCGTGAACAGGATGTCGATCATCTGCAGCGACAGGATGACGGTCATGATGCTCACGACCGCGAGGGTCGGGCCGATGGTTGGGAGGGTGACGTAGCGGAACGTCTGCCAGGCGGTGGCACCGTCCATGCGCGCTGCCCGGTATTGCGCTTCGGGCACCGTCCGCAGGGCACCCAGGAGTAGCAGTGCCATGAGCGGCACCATCCGCCAGGCGGTGGCCACGATGGCCACGAGCATGGCGCTCGTGGATGACTCCAACCACTTCACGGGGCCGTTGGCAAGCCCGAGGGCATTCGCGACCGCGGTCGCCAGCCCGAACTGGGAGTTGAAGATGAACTTCCAGTAGAGGCCCGTGACCACGGGTGCCACGGCCCAGGGCAGCAGCACGGCGATGCCGATGATGCGCGAGCCACGGAACGTCCGGGCGAGGAGCACCGCTGTTCCGAGCGCGAGCGGCACGGTCGCGATGGTCACGCCCGCGGCAAGGATGATGGTCCTGGGGATCGCCTCCAGGAAGGCCGAGTCGCGAGGCATCCGGACCAGGAAGTTGTCGAGGCCCACGAACCGGATGATGTCGTCCTTGAGCAGCTCGATGCGCAGAAAGCTCATGGCTGCAACGGCGATGATGGGTGGCAGCACGAACAGGAACACGAGCAGGCCGCCAGGCAGGAACGACAGCAGCCCGAAGGCGTTGTCGCTGAGTCGGTCCACACGCCCGGCCATCCTGCCGGGTATCGCGCGTATCCCTCTGGTCACGGCGGTCACGCGGGACGCTCTCCCTGATGCAGGCCCACACCCTCTGCGGCGTCGAACGTTGGCCACGAGTGATTGTCGACAATATACGTTCGACAGGCGGGATGATAGGCGGGCGGCCGGAGGGCGTCAACGCTGTCGCCGGTGGCGGATGGGTGACGGATGCACGCTCGGTCGCTGCGACCCGGCCGGTTTTGTCAAAACTCCACGGGGACCGCAGACCGACTGCTCGACGCGTGCCCCCGTGGTCCGCGATCGAGCGCATCACGATCGCTCCGGGGCGGCCATGACCACCACCTCATGGGTCTGGGCCGATCGCGAGGCGGCACCTGCCATCGCGATCGCGGTCCGCCCATCGCGACCGCTGACAGGCGTCTCACCCCCGGTTCGGATGGCATCCACGAAACCCTGGACCTGCCGGGCGGTATTCCCGATGCGACGCGCGTGACGAGGCTGCCATGGTGTCAGCCATGTCTCGAGCTGCCACTCCGTCCGCCAGTGGCCGTCCCTGGCCACCCGGATCTGGTCGAGATCCCACTCGATGGTGCCCTCAGCCCCGATGATCTGATACTGCGTGTTGGATCCCGACCCGAGCCCGGGCTCTGCGACCTGGTAGGCCATGAAGGCCTGGCAGATCGCTCCGTTGGTCATGCGTACCTGGACGAGGCCGGTCGGCCATCGGTAGCCGGTATCACCGAAGTCTGCGTAGTCGGCGTAGATGCGCTCGGGCTCCGATCCGGTGAACCAGCGGAACGAGTCGCAGGCGTGCGAACCCCAGTCCAGGAACAGGTCTCCCTCCTGTGGGTCGTTCAGCCAGTGGCCAGGTGGCAATTCGAAGCCGGACGCAGGGCTGGTGGCGCGCACCACACGGACCTCGCCGATGTGGCCCGCATCGATGAGCTCACGGGCCCGCATCGACATCTGCATGTGCCGAGTCTGCTTGGCGACCGTCAGCCGGACGCCCGCCGTCGCGCACGCGTCGATGATCGCATCGCACTCCGCCACGTCCAGTGCCATGGGCTTCTCGAGGTAGACGTGCTTGCCCGCGGCAGCAGCCGCGAGAGCCAGCGCACGATGCGTCGAGTGGGGGGTGGCGATGACCACGATGTCCACGTCGGGGCGCGCCAGCAGTGCAGCAGCATCCGCTGCCGCTGCCACACCGTGCTCGTCGGCGAGGCCGGGGGCCCGGCTGCCGAGCGCGACCATGACCAGTCGCGCACCGTCTACCTGGGTCGCGAGCGCGTCCGCGTACACCATCGCCATGTTGCCGGAACCCAGGATGCCGACGCCCAACGGCTGCCTGCTCATCTAGGCGACCTCGCCTTGGCCGGACCTGTACGGGAAGCGCTCCAGCAGGTCGGGCGGCAGCTTGACCCCGAGGCCCGGCGCTGTCGGTGGCAGCAGGTCGCCGTCGTGGAGGGTCAGAGGCTCCTGCAGCAGCTGGGCTCGCACGTTGTCTGGTGCCAGGGCCACCTCGACCGCACGCGCGTTGGAGCTGGCGAAGGCGAGGTGGAGATTGGCCATCCAGCCGGGGCCGATGGACGCCCCCGTGTGGACCAGCAGCCCGACCTTGTTGATCTCGGCGAACCGGGCGACCCGGTGCCCGACCGTGATGCCACCGACGTGAGCGACGTCGGGCTGGGCAAGGTCAAGGGCGCCTGCGTTGATCCAGTCCCGAAACTCCTCCACCCCTGTCAGGCACTCACCACCCGCGATGGGGATGCGCGTCGAACGCCGAAGCTCGGCATACCCCTCCGCGTCGTCATAGCGCAGCGGCTCTTCGTAGAACATGAGGTCGAAGGGCTCCATCGCGTGGGCCAGGTCCAGCGCAGTACGTCGGGACCAGGGCTCGCGCACCTGGACAGCGTGAGAGTCCACCGCGAGCTCGATGCCGGACCCGAAGGCCGAGCGGAGCGCCGAGAACTTGTCCTGTTCATCACGGATCCGAAGCGCCGTCGTGGGAGCGTGCCAGGTCCCGTATGGCGGCGGCACCGAGCCGCGTGCCAACGTGCCTGGCCGGCCACTGAAGCCCGTTCCCAGCTTCAGTGCCCGGAACCCTCGGTCCACGTAGCGCCGGGCCTGCTCGACGGTCGCCTCGACCGGCCAGTTGCCTGTGCCGCCCGAGGCGTAGGCAAGCAGGCGACCGTGAGCAGCGCCACCCAACAGCGCATGGATCGGCAGACCCGCCGCCTGGCCAGCGATGTCCCACAGCGCGATGTCGACCGCGGAGAGCACCGACAGCCCGAGCCCCGTCCGCGCCCACCACAGGCTGCGCTGGGCGAGCTCGTCGAAACAGCGTGCCGGGAAGCGCGGGTCAAGGCCAAGGGAGCGGTCGAGCAGCGGCGCCGTGAAGGCCTCCACGATGGGCGGCACGGCCTCCGCGCAGAAGTAGCCCATGACGGTCTCGCCGATGCCCACGATGCCATCGTCCGTGTCCACGACCACGATCGCGCTCGAGCGCCGGAATTCGCCCTCGGTCGTGAAGGCCGCGTTGCCGTCGGTCGTCCACGCGGGATCGCCCGTCCAGGGCGCCGTCAACAGCAGTGTCCGGACGTCGGTGACCCGCATCCCGATTCCCCTTCCTCTGATGGCCGTCAGTAGCCTGTGGCACCTGATGTGATGTTGAGCAGGGTCTCGCCGACGAGATCACGTCGCAGGTTCTCCGCGAACAGCAGGGCACTCTGGTGCCACAGCTCGTCGACGTCGCCGGTACCCGAGATGTGGGCGGTCACGAGGCAGTCCGGCAGGTCCCACAAGGGACTCTCGGGCGGCAGCGGCTCTGCCACGGTCACGTCCAGGACGGCGCCGCCGATGCGTCCCGCTCGGAGGGCCGCGGCGAGCGCGGACTCATCGACCAGGGATCCGCGCCCGACGTTCACGAGCCACGCATCGGGCCGCATGGCGGCCAGCACCTGCGCATCCACCAGGCCCGCGGTCCGAAGCGTGCCGGGCAGCGTGAGGACGACCAGGTCTGCTTGCGCGACCACGTGCAGCAGCTCGTTGGGGCCCGCGAACCGTGCCGGCAGCAGGCCCTCGATGTCGCCCGTGCCGACCTCCCGCCAGCCCGTGTCGATGCGCTCGTGCGGGTTCGCCTTGAGCGCCAGGATGCGCACCCCGAACGCGTGCAGCAGGCGGGCCACCTCCCGGCCGATGCTGCCGTAGCCGATGATGGCAGCGGTGGTGCCGCGCAGACGCTGGCCGGCAACGGACATGCGGTCCGTGTCCGATGCCCAGCGATGCGCGACATGATCGACCAGTCGGGCCACGACGCGCTGCCGGGCGAAGAGCGCGGCGCCCAGGACGTACTCCGCGATGTGGACCGCGTGCAAGCCGCTGCCATTGGTGACCGTCAGGCCATGGCCCCAGGGGTCCGTGGGCACCAGATAGTCGACGCCTGCACCCGCCGTGACGAGCCAGCGCAGCCGGGGTGTCGCCTCGAGATCCGGCGGCGGGTAGCTGCCGATGATGATCTGGACATCCGGATCACGGAGGGATGCCGCCCACGCAGGGGTGTCCTCGCCCTCGTGCACGAACTCCAGGCGGGAATCGACGCGCTCCAGGAGCCCTCGGTCGGCAGCCGCGAGCGGGTAGACGTTTCGGACCCGGATACGCTCGACCACCTCAGCCGGCCCGCACCAGCAGCTCCGACGTCAACTCGTCCAGAGACCGCGCACCGCACATCGCCATCTCCCTCGACAGCTCCGAACCGAGCGTGGTCAGGGTGCGACTCACCCCGGTCACGCCACCAACCCCCAGCCCCCAGGCCACGGGCCGCGCCACGAACACGGCTCGCGCCCCCAACGCGAGGGCGACGAGCACGTCGGTGCCTGACCGGACACCGCCATCGAGATACACCTCGGCCCGGTCGCCGACCTCGGCCACGATGGCCGGCAGGGCGTCCAGGGTCGCGACCGAGCGCGGCACCTGCCTGCCGCCGTGGTTGGAGACCAGGATCGCCCGGGCGCCAGCATCCAGGGCGTGACGGGCATCGTCGGGGTGGAGGATGCCCTTGGGCACGATAGGCAGGCTGGTGCGGGACGCGAGCCACTCGATGTAGCCCCAGTCAAGGCTGGCATCGAAGCCGTGACGCGCGGCACCATGCGCCAGCTCCATACCGGCGGGCACCCGGAAACCGACCGACCCGGGCACGTGGGGATACATCACGGGCGTGTTGACGAGGGGCACGATGGCCCGTACGCCGGCGGCCTGCGCCTCATCGATGACCGCACCCAGTGCGGCGCGGTCGGGCCAGTTGTAGAGCTGGAACCACAGGGCTGCGTCCGGTGCGGCGGCGGCGACCGCAGCGATGGGGTTGACGGAGTTGACAGCGATGATGCACAGGCTGTGGGCGGCTGCCACGCCCTGCGCCATCGCCCGCTCACCGTCGGGATGCAAGGCGCCCTGCACACCGATGGGCGCGACCCCGATGGGCGCCGCGACCGGGCTGCCGAGGATGGTCGTCGCGGTGGACACGTCGGCCACGCCGCGCATCATCCGGGGCAGCAGACGCCAGCGCCCAAAGGCCGCCTCGTTGTCGCATGGAGCCGCCTGGCCGGACTCGATCCAGGCCACGACAGGATCGGGCAGCACCAATCGGCCCACCTGCGCGTAGTCCCTGGGTGCGATCCGGGCAAGCAACTCGTCGACCATGCGTGACGTCTCCCTCCGTGCGGATCCGGCGCCTCGGCGTCGGGCTCTTGTCGATATCCGGGATCAGGTCGTTCGGTCAGGCGCTCATCGGGTCGAGCCGTCCCGCTGCGCGAAGCATCTCCAGGCATGTCTCGGCGGCCTCGCGGTGCAAGTCCAGCACGGCTTCCTGGGAGGACGCTGCGATGTGCGGCGTCTCAACGACATTGCGCACGCCAGCGAGCCGGTCGCGGGTCGCGCCTGGCGGCTCCGGGTCCCGAACGTCCAGCGCGGCGTATGCGATGCGGCCGTCTGCCAGGGCAGCCGCGAGCGCCTCTTCGTCGACCAGCCCGCCGCGCGCCACGTTCACGAGGATGAGGCCCGGTTTCACGCCCGCGAGGGCCGACGCGTCCAGGACGCCCCGAGACTCCGGGGTGAGCGCCGCGCAACACACCAGGCCGTCTGCCTGCGCCAGCACGTCCACGAGGGGCAGCACGGGCAGGTCGTCCGAGCCCGCGCTCCAGGGATCCGCGGCGATGGTGCGCATGCCGAATGCGCGCGCCCGGGTGCCGACCCGGGTGCCGATACGGCCCGCGCCCAGGATGCCGAGGGTCGTGCCCCGGATACGCCGGATCGCCCGGACGTCCGGCCCCGCCTGTGTCGCAGGCCAGCCCAGGCGGTGGGTGTCGTCCACGATGGGGATGAGGCGCCGCCAGGCTGCGAGCAACAAGGTCAGGGCATGATCGGCGACCTCGTCGGCGCAGTAGCCGGGAACGTTCCGGACCGGGATCCCGGCGGTCTCCGCCGCGTCGGCATCGACCTGGTCCATGCCGATGCTGTAGCACAGCAGTCCGACGGCATTCCGGAGGCGACCGATCTGGGCGGCACCCAGCCGGCCGATGCCGGTCACGATCACGACGTCCGCGTCCTCGATGAGCTGCTCCGCCGCAGCGTCATCCGCGGGGATGACCAGCTCCACGCCCTCGGGCTCCAGCACGGAGCGCTCGATGGCATAGCTCCAGTCCGAACGGATGGGATCATAGAACACCACCCTCGGCACACCCACCGCGGGGCTGGTCGCGATGGCCGCCGGCTCGGTCATGCGACACCCGGCGCGGTCCGCAGCAGACCCGCGCGCTCGTGCGGTCGCGGGCGACTGGCCGCGATCTGGGTCAGCACGTCCTCTGCGGCACCCAGGGTCCGGTCGACGTCCTCCACGGTATGTGCGGCGGTGAGGTGGTTGCGCTTGAGGTTCATGGCGGGCATGAGGAAGCCGCGTTCGGTCATGCCCCGATGGAATGCCACGTACGCGTCCGGGTCGCTGGTCAGGGCGTCGTCGTATGAGCGTACGTCGCGGTCGGTGAAGTAGAGCACGAAGATGGAGCCCAGGTTGGTCGCCCTCGCGGGGATACCCAGGCGGTCGACGATCCCCTGGAGCCCGGTACGCATCCGGTCACCCAGCTCGAACAGGTAGCGATGGATGGCCCCGTCGCCGGCCTCGAGACGCGCGATGGTCGCCAGCGCTGCGGCCACGGACAAGGGGTTGCCGTTGTACGTGCCGCCGAACATGACAGTGCCGCCGGGGAGCGTGTTGAAGTTGGCCATCAGGTCCGCGCGACCGCACACGACGGCCAGCGGATAGCCATTGGCGATGGCCTTGGCGAACGTCGTCAGGTCGGGTCGGATACCCGCGATCGCCTGGTACCCGCCGAGGTGATGCCGGAAGCCGGTCACGACCTCATCGAAGATGAGCACCGAGCCATGCTCCATGGTGGTCCGCCGGACGGCGGCCAGGAACTCAGGTGTTGGGATGACGCAGCCGATGGTGTGGATGACGGGTTCCAGGATGACGGCCGCCACCTCGTCACCCTTGCTGGCCATCAGGCCCTCGAGCGCCTCGACGTCATTGAAGGGCAGCACCTCCAGCCACTCCAGGGCCTGGGGCAGGATGCCCGCCGAGGTCGGGTCGATGGATCCCATCCGCTCCGGGCGACTGATGACGTTCGCCGACGCGTAGTCGTGCCAGCCGTGATAGCAACCCTGGAACTTGACGAGCAGCCGCCGCCCGGTCGCGGCGCGCGACACCCGGATGGCATGGAAGGTGGCCTCCGATCCGGAGTTCGCGAACAGGACCTGCTCCGCCGAGGGGACGTGGCGCTGGATCGCCTGGGCCAGCTCGACCTCGAGCTCTGTCGACCCGAGGCCGACGATGTCCACCATGTCGATGGCTTCCATGGCCGCTTCCCGCACCCCGGCGTCGGCGTGCCCCAGGATGATGGGCCCGAACGCCGCGTGGTAGTCCACGTACTCGTTGCCGTCCGCATCCCAGAGGCGGCTGCCTCGAGCCCGGACGAAGACACGCCCGGGCTGCATCGCCCGAAGGCTGGAACTGACGCCGCCGGGCATGAGCATGGCGGCGACATCGCTGATCGCTCGCGATCGGGTCACGGGTCGTGTCGTCATACCCGGACGACCGTTGCGCGGCCGGGGCATCGCGGGTGGGACCGACGGCACGTTACGGGCATTGTCGACAATCTACAATGCGAAACGGTGAGCGTCAACGACGCGCTGGTGTCGCCGGCAGCGGGCACACTCGTGGCCCAACGCATCCGTCCGTCTCCGGAGGTCCCATGATCGACACCCAGACACTCGCCCGCCGCGTGGTCGTGACCGATTCACGGCAGCTGCTGCAGCCGGGCATCGACCGGCTCCGCGAGCACGCCGTGGACGTGATCGTGCTGCCCGATGGCACGAGCCCCTCGGACGCGGCCCTCGCCGCCGCTGACGCCAGCGTCATCATCGACGGCACGCTGGCGATGCGCGAGGCGGAGATCGGTCACCTGGACCACGCGCGGCTCATCATCCGGGCCGGCATCGGCTACGACCTCATCGACGTCGCCGCCGCCAGCCGTCGCGGCATCTGGGTCGCCAACGTGCCCGACTACTGCGTGGCAGAGGTCGCGGATCACACGGTGTTGTTGCTGATGGCCGCCGCGCGGCGCCTGGATGCGCTCGCGGGCGCATGGCGCAGCGCCGGCCGATTCCTGGCTTATGACCTGCTGCCGCCGGTCCATCGCCCGTCGGAACGGGTCCTGGGCGTGGTGGGCATGGGCCGCATCGGCTCCCAGGTCGTGCAGCGTGCGAGCGCGTTCGGGTGGCAGGTCATCGGCTACGACGCGATGCTGCCGGACGAAGTCATCCGCGAACGCGGCGCGGAACCGGTCAGCCTTGACGGACTCTTCCGGCGCGCAGATGCCATCACCCTCCACTGCCCGCTCACCGAAGCGACCTACCACCTCGTGGACGCGGTCCGGCTGGCTACCACTCAGCCGGGGGTGGTCATCGTCAACACCAGCCGCGACGGCTTGGTGGATCTCGACGCGCTCGACGACGCCATCGTGTCGGGCCATGTATCGGCGGCCGGCATCGACGTGCTGGAGGACGAGCCGACGCCGGATCTCGACCGGCCGATCCTGTCACGGCCGAACGTGCTGGTGACGGCACATGTGGCGTGGTACTCCGTGGAGGCACGCCGCGAGCTGGCGCTGCTGTGCGCAGACGAGGCTCTGCGGGTGCTCGACGGCGGTCGTCCCCGGAACGCGGTCAACCCGGATGCGCGGCCGTGATGTCGCCGGACCTCGACCTGGCACCCATAGCGGACCTGGAAGCCGCGGCGGCCGAGGCGATGGGCCCCGATGCCTGGGGCTACTTCGTGACCGGCGCCCGCGACGAGCGGACGCTGCACGAGAACGAGGCAGCCTGGGATGCGTGGTGGCTCCGGCCGCGTCGCCTCACTGGCAGCTGGGACGCATCCATCGCGACCTCGTTCCTGGGTCGGGAGGTGGCCCATCCCATCATCGTGGGACCCTCTGCCGTCCAGCGCCTGGCGCACCCCGACGGAGAGCTGGGCATCGCCCGCGCCGTGGCTGCCCTGGGCGGCACGATGGTGCTCTCGACCAGCAGCATGACGCCCGTCGAGGAGCTTGCCGCCGTGCCCGGCATCGACCTCTGGTTCCAGCTGTATCCATTCGAGGACGCCGGATTCACCGGCGCACTGGTGGCCCGCGCCGTGGCGGCCGGGGTGCGGGCCATCGTCCTGACCATCGATGTCACCTCGGACGCTGATGCGAGTGCCCGGCCCGTCGGTGGCTTCACGAGTGAGCGCATCGTGTTCGCGCATCACTCCGGCCACGAGCCCGTGCTGCGCCACCTGGATTGGGCCTGGGCGGAACGGCTGGCTGCGACCTGCGGC
>Ga0105047_10002675_pt1 | contig 31645 bp, 27 predicted proteins | sample MAT04_FD_78384 | JGI IMG/M metagenome (GOLD analysis project Ga0105047, IMG submission 78384) | Freshwater microbial communities from Lake Fryxell liftoff mats and glacier meltwater in Antarctica - MAT-04 (megahit assembly) | ecosystem: Environmental > Aquatic > Freshwater > Ice > Liftoff... | reverse complement strand
GTTCGCTCCACTCGGGGGGTCGGGGGTGACCGTTCGCTCCACTTGAGGGGTCGGGGGTGGTCGGGGTGGGGCGCGCGAAGCAGGGCCCCAGGGATCGTCGGGCCATCGCGACTACCGTGGGCCCATGACCCACGCCGAGGACCCTCGCACCGCCCCGTCGATCCGCTGGGGGATCCTTGCCCCCGGGGGGATCGCCCACGCATTCGCCGATGCCGTCAACCACCACACCCGCGCCCAGCTGGTCGCCGTGGGGTCCCGCAACAAGGACCGCGCCGAGCGCTTCGCCACCCAGCACCAGATTCCCACGACGCACTCGAGCTACCGCGCGCTCGTCACCGACCCCCAGGTCGACGCGATCTACGTCGCCTCGCCGCACTCGGAGCACAAGGCCCATGCCCTGCTGGCGATCGCCGCGGGCAAGCACGTGCTGGTGGAGAAGTCGTTCGCCCGCAACGAGGCGGAGGCGGCTGAGGTCTTCGCGGCCGCGCGGACGGCCGGGGTGTTCGTCATGGAGGCGATGTGGACGAGGTTCCTGCCGCACGTCATCGCCCTGCGCTCGGTGCTTGAGCGTGGGGAGATCGGCGAGGTCGTCTCCTTCATCGCCGACCACGGCCAGGCGTTCAACCACCTCCCGGACACCCACCGCCTGCTCAACCCTGCCCTGGCCGGCGGGGCCCTGCTGGACCTCGGCGTCTACCCGGTCTCCTTCGCGCACGACCTGCTCGGTGTCCCGGACACCATCAGCGCCACCGGCTCGCTGACCCCCGCGGGGGTCGACGGCCAGCTGAGCATCGCGTTGGGCTACGGCGAGCGCGTCCAGGCCTCCCTGCACACGACGATGTGGTCCAAGACGGCCACCACCGCGGTCATCGGGGGTACGGAGGGTCGGATCGAGATCGCCAGCGACTTCTACCGCCCCACGTCCTTCACGGTTCTCCGCAACGACGGCGCCTGGTGGGGCTATGACCGCGAGGTCGACGGCGGGTTCCAGTACCAGGCCGCCGAGGTGGCCCGGCGCATCGCCGATGGGGCCACCCAGAGCCCGCGGATCACCTGGGACAACACCCTCGAGGTGATGCGCACGATGGACGAGGTGCGGCGCCAGGCGGGTGTCGTCTACCCGGGCGAGTGACCCCGCCGTACGACGACGGCGCCCGTCGCCGGTGGTGGCCATGGTGCCACCCGGCGGTGTGGGCGGCGGCCGATAGCCTGAGGCCGTGAACGACGACGCCCCGGTGCTGCCCGCCACGCCGGCCGGCCCACCGCGCACGGGTGTGTTCCTCTCCTTCGAGGGCGGCGACGGCGTCGGCAAGTCCACCCAGCTCCGGTTGCTCGCGGACTGGCTGGGCGCCCAGGGTCGCGAGGTCGTGGCCACCCGCGAACCGGGCGGCACCGCCCTCGGCCTGGAGCTGCGCGCCGCGGTGCTGCACGGCGCCCACGTCAGTGCCCGCACCGAGGCTCTGCTGTACGCCACCGACCGCGCCCACCACGTCGCCAGCGTGGTCCGTCCGGCGCTGGCTCGCGGCGCCGTCGTGCTCACCGACCGGTACCTGGACTCCTCGGTCGCCTACCAGGGCGACGGCAGGGCGCTCGGCGCGCAAGAGGTCGAGCGGCTGTCCCTGTGGGCGACCGAGGGTCTCCTGCCCCAGCTCACCGTGCTGCTCGACCTCGACCCCGCCGTCGGGCTGACCCGGCTGACCGGGAGCCCGGACCGGCTGGAGCGGGCCGGCGCGCAGTTCCATGCCAGGACCCGCCGCGCCTTCCTCGAGCGGGCAGCTGCGGACCCGGTGCGCTGGCTCGTCGTCGACGCCTCCGGCTCGGTCGAGACGATCGCGTCCCTGATCAGGGAGCGCGTCGCGGCGCTGCTCGCGAGCGAGCCGGAAGGATGAGCGTCTGGGACGCGGTCGTCGGCCAGGAGGCGGCCGTCGCGGTGCTGCGCGCGGCCAGCCTCGACCCTCATGCGATGACCCACGCCTGGCTGCTCACCGGTCCTCCGGGATCCGGCCGGTCCACCGCCGCCCGGGCCTTCGCCGCCGCGCTGCAGTGCGAGCAGGGGGGGTGCGGGCACTGCCAGGCGTGCTCGACCACGCTGGCCGGAACGCACGCCGACGTCACGGTCGTGGCGACGGAGAAGGTGACGATCAGCATCGAGGAGGTCCGCGACCTCATCGGGCTCGCCCAACGCTCCCCGTCCCAGGGCCGCTGGCGGGTGATCATCCTCGAGGACGCTGACCGGATGGTCGAGCGGACCTCGAACGTGCTGCTCAAGGCCATCGAGGAGCCGCCCCCGCGCACCGTCTGGCTGCTCTGCACGCCGAGCCCGCAGGACGTCGCGGTGACGATCCGCTCGCGCTGCCGCTGCGTCGCCCTGCGGATCCCGCCGGTGGCCGACGTCGCCGCGCTGCTCGTGTCCCGCGACGGTGCGGACCCGCGGGTCGCCGACGCGGCGGCCCGGGCGGCGCAGAGCCACATCGGGCTGGCCCGTCGCCTGGCCACCGACCCCGAGGCCCGCGAGCGGCGCGACCGGACGCTGCAGCTGGCTGCGGCGATCCGCGGGGTCGGTGACGCCGTCCTTGCCGCCGCCGACCTCGTCGAGGTCGCCACCGCCGAGGCCAAGGCCGCGACGGAGCACCGCGACGCCGCGGAGAAGGCTGCCCTGCTGCACACCCTGGGCGCCGACGGCCCGGGGACGATCCCCCCGGCCCTGAGGGCGCAGGTGCGTCAGCTCGAGGAGGGCCAGAAGCGCAGGGCGACGCGCGCCCAGCGCGACGTGCTCGACCGGTCGCTGCTCGACCTGCTCTCGCTGTACCGCGACGTCCTGGTGCTCCAGCTCGGCGCCGCCGTCGACCTCGTCAACACCGCGCAACGCTCGGACGTCGAGGCGCTCGCTGCCGCGGGCACCGCGGAGCAGACCGTCCGGCGGATGGACGCGATCGGCGAGGCGCGGACCCGGCTGGCAGGGAACGTCGCCCCGCTGCTCGCGATGGAGGCGATGGCCGTCGCGCTGCGACCGCAGGGCTGACCGATGCCGGCGCGGCAGCCCCGTGGACCCGAGTCGCGTCCGCCGTTGGTTACCGTTGGTCCGTGCCGCCCGCCACCCCGCTCCGCCGCTCCGCCGTCCTGCTCACCGTCACCGCCGTCCTGCTTGCCGGGTGTCTGGCGCCCAAGGAGCAGAGCACCCCGGGCCAGGACGGGCCGACCCCAACCGCGGAGGTCGGCCGCGACCTCGACGGTCTCTACGCCCAGGAGGTCGCCTGGAGCGAGTGCGGCACCGGGTACGAGTGCGCCACGGTGGCGGCGCCGCTGGACTGGGACGCCCCCGAGACCGGGTCGATCCAGCTGGCCGTGAAGCGGTCGCTCGCCACCGGAAGCGCCGACCAGCGGATCGGCTCGCTGCTCATCAACCCAGGGGGGCCCGGCGCCTCGGGCGTGGAGTTCCTCGACTACGCCGTGACGGGTGTCCTCGGCCAGGACGTTCTCGACGCGTACGACGTCGTCGCCTTCGACCCGCGCGGCGTCGGGGGATCCTCGGCGGTGGACTGCGGGGACGACGCCGTGGTGGACGAGTTCCTCATCTCCGACGTCCCGCTGGAGAACCAGGCGGACGTCGACGCCGCGCGTGAGACGGCCCGGGTGTTCGGCGAGGGCTGCCTCGCGGACACCGGACCACTGCTCGGCGAGGTCGACACCGTCTCGGCGGCCCGGGACATGGACCTGCTGCGCGCGGTGCTCGGCGACGAGCAGCTCTTCTACGCCGGCTTCTCCTACGGCACCTTCCTCGGTGCGACCTACGCCGGGCTGTACCCGACGAACGTCGGCCGGCTCGTGCTCGACGGAGCGCTGGACCCCTCGATGACCAACGACGAGCTGGTCGTCGGCCAGGCGGTCGGCTTCGAGAACGCGCTGCGGGCCTTCGTCGCCGACTGCCAGGCGGGCGCCGGCTGCCCGTTGAACGGTACGGTCGACGACGGCCTGGCCCAGATCTCGACGCTGGTCGACCGGATCGAGGCCGAGCCGCTCGCCGCGGGCGCCGGGCTGACGCTCAACAGCACGCTGGCGTTCTACGGCATCGTCGTCACGCTGTACGACGACGGGTCGTGGCCCTACCTCACACAGGCGCTGGCCGAGGCGATGCAGGAGAACACCGGTGAGGTGCTGCTCCAGCTGGCCAACTTCTACCTCGAGCGGACCGAGGACGGGAGCTACACCTCCAACTCGATGATCGCCTTCCCCGCGATCAACTGCCTCGACTACCCGACCGAGGTCCGGGAGTACGACGAGATGGTCGCCTTCGCCCAGGAGGTGGCCGCCGTGGCGCCGACCTTCGGCGAGGACTTCGCGATGACCCTGGGCTGTGAGGCGTGGCCGTTCCAGTCCACCGTCGAGCGCGCGCCGATCCTCGCGTCCGGCGCCGCGCCGATCCTCGTCGTCGGCACCACCGGTGACCCGGCGACACCCTACGAGTGGAGCATCGCCCTGGCCGACCAGCTCGAGTCCGGTCAGCTGCTCACCTGGGAGGGCGAGGGGCACACCGCCTACGGCCGCTCGAACGGTTGCGTCGCCGACGCCGTGGAGTCCTACCTGCTCACGGGCACGATGCCCGCCGACGGGCTGGTCTGCTGATCGGCCGGGCAGGGCAGAGGCAGTCGCCGGCGGCTCGCTTTGGCCGGGCGGCGTGCGATCGGTACAGTGGGCCCCGCTCGTCGCACCCCGCCCGGTGCGACGGGCACCGCCGCCTTAGCTCAGTCGGTAGAGCGTCTCACTCGTAATGAGAAGGTCATCAGTTCGATTCTGATAGGCGGCTCCGCAGCCACGGGTCCCCACCTCCGGTGGGGGCCCGTCGTCGTCCTGGCCGTGACCGGCCCAGTCGGCCGCGCACCGAACCTCCACCCGGGCCCGCAGACCTGCACGGGACCTGCACCGGGATCGGCGGACGGCCCGCACGGGGTTCCCTAGCGTGTCGATCGTGTCCGACGACGGTGTTCCGCGCCCCTCCTCCACCTTCGCGACGGCGCCGGCCGGGTCGCCGCTCGCCGGGCCTCCGGCAGCTCCCGGCGCGGCGCCGACAGCGCTCGCCGCCCGACCGCCACGCCCCCCGAGCCCGCTGGCGAGCTCGCTCGGGGCGTTCTGGGCACAGCGCACGCCCGCACCCGCGCCGGTGCTGGTCGCTGGCGTCGTCGTCGGGGTTGCCGGGGGTGCGCTCCTCGTGGGGCACCGGATCGGCCTCGGTGCCCTGGTCGTGGCCCTGCTCGTCGCGGGTGTCGCTGCGCCCGCCCTGGTCCGGCGGCGGGCCGTCGGCGACCTGGTGATGCTCGCGCTGGCGGTCGGGCTGGTCGGGGTGGGAGGGGTGCGGGACGCGGCCTGGGTCGTCGCGCTCAGTCTGGTCACGGCCGTCGGTGTCGGCGCGGTCGCGCTCACCTCGGCCCGGTCCGCGCCCGCGGTGCTGCTCGGCGGGGTCGGGTGGTTCCTCGGCGTCCTTCGCGCGGTCGGGTGGGCGGGTCGCGGGGCCGGGCACCTGGCGGGCCGCCATCGCGGTCGGGTGCTCGGGCTGACCCGCTCTGTGCTCGTCACCGTGGTGCTGCTCACGGTCTTCGGCCTCCTCTTCGCCAGTGCGGATCCCCTCTTCGCCAGCTACCTGCCGCGACTGTCCGCCGAGCTGCTGCCCGGCCAGGTGGTCGCCGGGGTGCTCGTCGCCCTGACCTCGCTCACCGCCGCCCACCTTGCGGTGGCGCCGCCGGGGTGGTCGGCGATCGGGCTGCCGGCTGCCCGCCCGGCGAGGCGAGGTGAGTGGCTGCTCCCGGTGCTGGCGCTGGACGTCATGGTCGTCGGGTTCGTGCTGGTGCAGGTCGGGGCGCTGATCGGCGGGCACCGGTACGTGCTGGCGACCACCGGCCTGAGCTACGCGCAGTACGCACGGGAGGGGTTCGCTCAGCTCGCCGTCGTCACCGCGCTGACGCTCGTCGTCGTCGGGCTCGCCGCGCGCCGCGCACCCCGCCTCACCGCAGGCGACCGGCTCGTCTCGCGCACGGCGCTCGGGGTGCTCTGCCTGGGCACCCTGGGCGTCGTCGCCTCGGCGCTACGGCGGATGGACCTGTACGTCGATGCCTTCGGCCTGACCCGGCTGCGGGTGCTCGTCGTGCTGGCCGAGGTCGCGATGGCCGTCGTCCTGCTGCTCGTCATGGTCGCCGGGGTGCGCTGGCGCGGCGGATGGCTGCCGCGCGCCGTCGTCCAGGTGGTTGCCGTGGCGATGCTCGGCCTGGCTGCGCTCAACCCGGACGCCCTCATCGTGAGGCACAACACGACTGCCGATCTCGACGTCGCGGTCGACGTCGGCTACCTGCAGGGCCTCTCGGCCGACGCCGTCCCGGCCTCGGCCGAGGTGCGCGAGCCCTGGCGAGCCCAGCTGCTCACCTGCTGGCGGGTCGAGCAGGGCGGCGGCTGGGCCGGCTGGAACCTCGGCCGGGCGCGGGCCGCCGAGACGCTGGCGGCCGCCGCGCCTGGATCCGACGCGTCGCTCGACGGGTCGGGCTGCGCCGCCGGAGGCCGTCGCGACCTCTGAGCGTCGTTCGCCGTCGCGCCTCGCCGCGTGCCGGCCGCGCGCTGCTGCGGGGGATCGAGCACGCGACCCGACATCGGTCTGCCTGGCGCGCGCTCGCCGCGCGCTGATCCACGCCGGACCCGCTCGCGCACGCCGCTGGACCAGACGAGAGCGCGTGCCACCCAGGGCTTGACCGGTACAGAGGTGCGGGTTACTGTACCGGTACAGACCTCACCTCGGAGACCCTCATGGACCTGCCTTCCTTCGTTCGACTGCTCGATCGCGACGCCCTGATGGCCCCGGCGCGCAGCGCCTTGCCGCTGGCCCCCGTCGTGCCGCAGACCGTCGTCGTCCCGGCCCGCCGCAGCCGTGCCCTCCTGGCCGAGGGGCTGCGTCGGGCCGCCGAGCGGGTCGCCCCGCCCGGGCCGGTCGCCGCCTGCTCCGCGCACTGAGCCGGTCCGCTGGTGCCGCCGGTGCACGGCGGGGCCGCGCCCGCGCCTAGCCTGTGCGACATGGGAAAGGGAGGCGGGTCGCGGGTGACGCTGCAGACCGTCGCGACCGCGGTCGGCGTGAGCCGGATGACCGTCTCGAACGCCTTCTCCCGTCCCGACCAGCTCTCCGCCGAGCTGCGCCGGACCATCCTGGCCGCGGCCGAGGACCTCGGGTACGTCGGTCCCGACCCGGCCGCGCGTGCCCTGGCCCGCGGGACAACGGGAGCTGTGGGCGTCCTGCTCACCGAGTCGATCGGCACGGCGTTCTCCGACCCGGTCTCGGCCACGTTCCTCGGTGCCCTGGCCGAGCGGCTCGGGCCGACCGGTCTCGCGCTTGCCCTGCTCCCCTCCGCCCGGGTGGAGCCGGAGCCGGTGCCGGCCCGTGACGTGCCGGTGCCGGCCCGTGACGTTCCGATGGACGGCGCACTGGTGTACTCGTGCCTCGGCGACACCCCTGCCCTGGGGTGGCTCCAGCGTCGACGGATGCCGCTCGTCTTCGTCGACCAGCGGCCCGTCGGCGAGGCCGCCAGCGTCCTCATGGACGACCGCGGAGGGGCGCGGGCGGCCGCGGAGCACCTGCTGGCCCTGGGCCACCGCCGGTTCGGGCTGGTGGCGCTCGACCTCGTCGAGCCGCCGGGGGAGGTGGCCGATCCCGCCGGCGCCCCCTGGGGCCATGTCACCGGTGAACGGGTGCTCGGCTGGCTCCAGCCGCTCGCCGCCGCCGGCGTGGTGCCCAGGACGGTCCGGGTGGCCGCGGACACCGAGCAGGCGGCCGCGGCCGCGGTCCGGGACCTGCTCCGTGGCCCCGATCGCCCGACGGCACTGCTGTGCTTCTCGGACGTCGTGGCTTGGGGGGCGGTGTGGTCGGCGCGCGACCTTGGCCTGCGCGTCCCGCAGGACCTCTCCGTCGTCGGGTTCGACGACAGCTGGCTCGCCAAGCTGGTCAGCCCCACCCTGACCACCGTCCGGCAGGACCTCGTCGCGAAGGGGCGGCGGGCGGCGGACGTGCTGGTCGCCGAGATCGAGCGGCGGCGTTCCGGGTCGAGGACCCCGGCCGTGCATGTCGTCCTGCCGACCGAGCTCGTCGTGCGCCAGAGCACCGGGCCGGTCCCCGAGCCCTGAGCGACGGGCGTCCCGAACGGCCTGGCAACCGCACCCGCCGGCCCGGCTCAGCGGGGTCGGTCGGTGTCCCTGCTCGGCTGCACCCGCTTCGGCTCGCCCGGCATCTTCGGGTACTCCGGCGGGTAGGGCAGGTCGCCCAGGGCTCGGTCGGTCTCGTCGCGGTCCGCCAGCTCGAGCAACGGCTCGAGGGAGAACCGCGGGGTGGAGTCGGCGGCCAGGCGCGCGCCGGGGTCGCCGACCGACGCGAACCGTGCCGGCATCGTCAGCACGTCGAAGTCGGCGGGGTGCACCACGGGGACCTCGTCCCAGGTGAGCGGAGCGGAGACCTGGGCGCGCGGGGTGGCGCGGACGGAGTACGCCGAGGCGATCGTGCGGTCACGGGCCATCTGGTTGTAGTCGACGAAGATCCGTTGCCCGCGCTCCTCCTTCCACCACGCGGTGGTCACCTCGTCCGGCAGGCGCCGCTCGAGCTCGCGGCCCAGCGCGATCGTCGCTCGTCGGGCCTCGACGAACGTCCAGCGCGGCTCGATCGGCACGAAGACGTGCAGCCCACGCCCGCCGGAGGTCTTGGGCCAACCCTCCAGGCCGTGCCCGGCGAGCACCTCGCGCAGGTGACCGGCAACCCGGGCGGCGTGGTCGAAGTCCGTGCCCGGCTGGGGGTCCAGGTCGATCCGTAGCTGGTCCGGCCGGTCCGGGTCGGCCGAGGTGACCGGCCACGGGTGGAACGTCAGGGTGCCGAGGTTGACCGCCCAGGCGACGACGGCGAGCTCGGTGGGACAGACCTCCAGCGCGGTCCGCCCGCTGGGGAAGGTCACCTCGGCCGTGGTCACCCAGTCCGGTGCGCCGACCGGCAACCGCTTCTGGAAGAACCCGTCGCCCGTGGCGTCGGCGCGGGTGGACAGCCGGCCGCCCTCGACGACTCCCTTGGGCCAGCGCTCCAGCGTCGTCGGCCGCCGGTCGAGGGCGCCGAGGATGCCCGCGCCCACGGCCAGCATGTAGCGCGCGACGTCGAGCTTGGTCACGCCGCGTTCGGGGAACACCACCCGGTCGGGGCTGGTGATGCGGACCGTGCGGCCGCCCACCTCGAGCTCCACCGCCGGGGTCGTCGCGCGCGCCATGGCCCCACCGTAGGAGGGGGGTCGGGCCTGCGCGACCGGTCCCGGCGATCGTGCGGACGCGGTGGCTCTGGGCCCAGGGTCGGCGTACGGTCGACAGATGCCCACCGACCGCGGCGCAGCACCGCACCACCGCCCCCGCACCGAGGAGTTCGACGCCTTCGGTCCGTGGGTCCTGCCGGTGCGCACGCCGCAGGAGGTTCCCCCGCTCTTCCGCCCGCACCTGGCCGACCCTGCCGGCGCGGCCGTGGTCGTCAAGGTCCCCCGTGGGATCGACCGCCGGGACGCCGACCCGACGATGAACCTCTACGACTACCTGCTCATCGTCGACGGCGCGGGCCTCACGGTGCTCACCCGCACCCCGGCGGCCCCGGGCGGCTTCATCACCCGCAACCTGCCCATCGACCGGCTGCTCGCCCTGGAGGAGAGCGTCAACCTGCTCGACGCGAGGCTGACGGTGCACGCCGTCGGCGCCCCGGCCCTCACGGTCCCGTTCAACGGGGCCTCACGGGACACCGTCGGCCTGCTGGTCCGCGAGCTGCGCCGGCGCTGGCTCGACGACCCGCGCCCTGGGCACGGTCCCGGCGGGCCGCAGGACGGCGGCCGGGCGGACGGCGGCCCGCCGCCGCCGCCGTTCCCGATCGGGCTGGGCGAGCTCGATGCCGACCTCTCCCTCGTCGCCCTGTACCGCGAGGTGCTCGCCGAGAACCCGGGGATGACCCTGCTCGCCGCGCACGCCCGCGGAGTGGTGGTCCCGTGGGCCGAGGGCCCCGGTGGGGTGCTGGTGAAGATGCTGCACGCGATGTGGCCGATGACCCTCCAGGGTGCTGTGCTCTGCGGCGACGACCGCGAGCTTCAGGTGCTGCACCGTCGCCACTGGTGGGTGCGCGGGGTGCGGCCGGTGCACTCGATCGCGCGCACGGTGCTGCCGCTGGCGCGCATCCGGACGGTGACTGTGGAGGATCACCCGGTCTATCGCGGGGTCGAGGTTGTCACCCTCGGGCTCGGCGGGGTGGATCTCACGCTGCCGGTCCCGACCGGCTCGGCCGCCCGGGCCGCCCTCGTCGCGACCCGTCCGTGACTGCCAGACTGGTGCCGTGAGCACCCCTGAGCTCGTGAGCGCCGCCCTGCGCGACGCCAAGGCGCGTGCCCGATCGGCCCACTACACCGTCGGTACCTTGCAGACCGACCCGGACGGCACCGTCTGGCTCGAGTGCTCGTGCGGCACGGTGCTGCGCAACGGACCCACCTGGACGCTCGACGAGCACGTCCGGTTGCACCGGGCCGAGGCGAAGTACCTCGAGCTGTCGGCGGCCGCACCCGCGGGGATCCCGCGGCTCATCGACCTGCACTGAACCAGGACGTCAGAGGCGGTGCAGCCGAGGGCTGTCCAGCGCGACGCGCAGCGTCTCGCGGCCACCGAAGTCGATGATGACGGCGCGATCGCCGTCCAGGGCGACGGCCTTGCCGAGGCCGTGACGGTCGTGCGAGACGGACTGGCCGACGGCGATCGGCTCGACGACGACGATCGCCGCCTCCCGTGACTTGTTGAAGGGACTGGTGGCGAGGTACCGGGGTCTTCCGGCAGGGGCAGGAGGCATCACCACCAGTGTCCTCCTGGTTCGGGGTCCGCGACACCCCCCTGAGGTCCGGGGTTCTCGGCCGGCCCGCGTGGTCTCGGCCGGCCCCTCGGACAACCCGCCGTCGCGATGGCAGGCTGGGCCGGTGACCGCCCTGCCTGCGACCCTGGACCGGACGTTCGCCGCCGTGCTCTTCGACCTGGACGGCACCCTCATCTCCTCGACCGAGACCGTCGAGCGTTCATGGAACCTGCTCGCCGATCTCGTCGTCGCCGACCTGTCCGCCGTCGAGCTGGTCCGCGGTCCGGACGGGGTGCGGCTGCGGCTGCGCGGAAATCACCCGCTCACAGCGTGGTCCGGTGCCGCGATCTGCCCCGCGACGTGATGGAATCGTTCGTGGCGTGCCGAACGCCCCGTCGAGCGGCATCCTGGGGCGGATGCCGCAGGGCGATGAGCCGATCCGAGGAGAGCGCATGACTGGCGACCGGGAGCGCCGGACGTCGTCCGGCAGCACCCTGCGCCTCATCGGGGAGTCGGCGGTCGTCGTGCCGCAGCCCTCCACCCCTCCGGACGAGCTCGCCGATGACGCCAGCCTCGTCCTGCCGGGACAGCGCCAGTCGGTAGCCGTCGGGCGGCACTGGGTGGTTCGCGCCGTCGTCGAACGCGGGATCTCGGGGATGGCCAACCAGGTGGTCGAGCTCCTGTCGAGCGAGCTGCTCGCCAACGCGGTGCTGCACGGCTCGGACGGTGGGGCGATCGGCATTCAGGTGCGCCACACCGCGACCATCGTGCGGATCTCCGTGAGCGACCTGGGGACCAGCTCGCCCGTCGTGCTGCACAACGAGCCGTCCGCGCCCAACGGCCGCGGGATGGCGATCGTCGAGGCGATGTCCAGCCGTTGGGGTGTCGACGGCCACACCGACGGCGGCAAGACAGTCTGGTTCGAGCTCGACCTCGCCGACTTCTGAGCCGTGCTCCAACCCGCCCCCGGTGAGCCGGAGGCCGCCCCCTGGACCGTGCGCCCTCTCGCCGACCTCGTCACCGCTCTGCTCGAGCTCGCCGGCCTGCCGTCGTCGCGGTCGACGGGCGCTCCGCCGGGGGCAAGTCGACCCTGGGCGAGCCGTCGCGCGCTGGCCCCGCTGCTCGACGCCTCGGTCTGGGTGCAGTCCGACGCGTCGACGGCGCGGGCCCGGGGGATCGTCCGCGACCTCGCCGAGCGGCCGGACCCGATCGAGGCCACCCGGTTCGTCGTCGTCGGTCACCCGCAGGCTTGAAGCGCCGAGGGCGGGGCGGCCCGGTCGGCCACCCCGCCCTCGGTGGTGCTGCTCAGCGGCGCGGGGTGACCCTGAGGTCACGCACCACGCTCGTCGGCGCCACCTCGGCATTGCCGGAGTAGCTCACCGTGAGATGGTGCGACCCGACGGGCAGCGGCGGCAGCCACAGAGCCGTTGCGCCGATCCCGCGGATGGCCAGCACCCTGGACTGGGCAAGGAGCCGCCCACCCTCGCGGACCTCGACCGTGCCGCTGGGCACTGCGGACGCGGTCCGCACCAGTGCGGCCACGACGACCGGGGTGCGCTGCGGCACCGACCGGGGCATGACGACGGACAGGCTCGAGGCCTGCCGTGCCCGTACCTCGAACGGCACGACCGCTGACGTCGAGCCGCTGTAGGCGATCCCGCTCGGGACCAGCTGAGCGGTCAGCGCGTGCTGCCCGAGCGGCAGGGTGACCCGCAGGGTGGCCGTACCGCGGCGGACGGTGGCGGTACCCAGCTCCGTCGTGCCGTCGAAGAAGCGCACCGTGCCAGTGACTGCCCTCGGGTCGACCGTGGCGACGAGCCGCTGGGTCGAGCCTTCCACCGTGGGGCCGGTGACCTTGAGGGTGGTCGTCGTCGGCGTGGCGACCGGCGCGCTGACGTCGACCACCTCGGCGCGATGGCCCGCCGTGTTGTGCGAGTGCAGCACGAGCAGCTGCCCGCTGCCGGTGGTCGCCGCGCGCTGCACGGTGAGCACCTCACCTGGACCGCTGACGAACCACAGCGAGTCGGCGCTGTCGGCACCGGCGTCGAACCAGAACGCCGGGGCGAAGGGGTCGACGGTGAACGGCGCGATCTCGTCGACGATCCCGCTGGGGTCGGTCGCGTACGGCGAGTACGTCGAGACTGCCACCGTCGGGGTGTCCCCGGCCACGATGCCCACGGCGTCGAGGTTGATCGGGGCGACGACGACGTTGTTGTCGAAGACCGTCGTGTCGGTGTCGGCCCAGATCCCGTTCACCGGGCTGAGGTCGATGAGGTCGCCCAGGGCGTAGCCGCCGTCGGCGTAGTCGAGCGTGTAGGTCTCGACGGTGGTGAAGTCCAGCTCGGGGCCGTACTTCCACACGTACGTCTCGGTGTCCCAGATCCCGTCGCCGTCGATGTCCAGGTCGATGATCGGGACGACGGTCGTCCCGAGGCTGGCCCACTCGCCCTCGGTCGCCACGGCGATGCCGAGCGTGCCGTGGCCCCACTCGGCCGGGTCGACTCCAGCGGCCACCAGCTGCGGCGCCGTCGAGGCCCACCCGACGGCGCGCAGGTCGGCTGCGCTCATCGAGGAGGCCGACGTCGTCGAGGTGTCCTCCTCCAGCACCGGGCTCTGGCCGGCGAGGAGGAACGGTGCGACCAGTGAGGTCCAGCCGCCGGAGTCGATCCCCCGCCCGGCAAGGGCGAGCGGTGCGGTGGTGGCCGCCTCGTCGGCGAACGCCACCGAGGCGGTGGTCAGCTCGCTGACCAGCCGCGGGGCCGCCTGCACCGGGATACGCAGCTCCGGTCCCGTCGCGGGGGTGAGCACGAGCCTCCCGGACAACGTGGCGACGTAGTCCCGCGGGACCTCGCCACCCAGGTCGTAGGTCGCGACCGAGGTGGGGTCGAGGTCCTTGGCGACCGTCGCCGGGTCGGCTGTGAGGGTGACGGTGACCTCGGCGGTTCCGCCGGCCGGTACGGTCAGCATCGCCGGGGAGGTGGTGATCGTCGCTCCGCCGACACCGGTCGACTGGTCGAAGGAGGTCGACACCTGACGCGAGTAGTACGGGTCGGTGTTGGTCACGGTCACCGTCCGCTGCTGCACGACGGTCCCGGCGCCGACGGGCACCACGCCGAAGGTCACCGAGACCAGCGACGGGTCGTCGGTCGCCCAGGCGAGCAGCGACGTCTGCGTGGCCTCGTAGGCGTCGACCCGGCCCGATCCGACCCGCTCCGGCCCGAAGACCGGCCCGGACCGGTCCAGACCGCTGTAGACGTCGTGCGTCGCGGTGTTCATCACCGCGGCCTTGATCGCGGTGGCGTCCCAGCCGGGGTGCGCCCCGGCGACGAGGGCAGCGATCCCCGCGACGTGCGGGGTGGCCATCGACGTGCCCGACTTCGTCGAGCGGCCGGTGCCGGTGCCCGAGGAGGCCGAGGAGGTCAGCGTTCCGGGTGCCGCGACGTCGGGCTTGACGATGCCCAGCGAGCCGTGGACCCCGCGTGAGGAGCTGGCGTTGAGGGAGTCCGCCAACGACGGGTCGGTGACGAACGCCGCGTTGGTCAGCGACGGCCCGAGGTGCACGGTCAGCGTGCCGGCCTGGATCTCCGGCAGCAGGGTGGCCGTCGCCGTGGCGGTGAGCATCGCGCCCGGGATGGCGACGCCGCCGGAGATGCCGTAGGTGAAGACCGGGTCGGTGGTGCCGATGAGCACACCCGCCGCACCGGCCGCCGCGGCGGCGTTCCAGCGTCCGACGGACCCGCAGGCGCGGGTCGCGGCGTTGTCGTCCCAGAACAGCCAGACGATCTTGCCGGCGATCTCCGCCGAGCGGTCGGTCAGCGGGGTGCAGCCGTCCACCGTCGGGCCGAGGTAGACGACCGGGGCCGTGACGTCGGTGGTGCCGGCGTAGTTGATCGTGTTCTGCCCGGCATAGGTGCCGACGATGGCCGGGTCGGCCGCGGCGACGACCTCGACGGCATCGAAGGTCTGGGTGCTGGACACCGAGTTCGCCACGGTCAGCGAGCTGCGCGCGTTGCCGGGGCTGCCACCGATGTCGATGACGTCACCCGCGTTGCCGGACGCGACGACGGACAGCACGCCGAGCTCGGCGAGCTTGTCGACGAAGGCGTTCTCCGGGTCGTCGGCCGCGCTCGAGTCCGAGCCGAGGGACATGTTGATGATGTCGAGGTGGTCGGACGTGTCGCCGTCGCCGTCGGGGTCCGCCGCCCACTCCAGCGCGCTGATCACCAGGCCGGTGCTGCCGCCCTGGTCGCCGAACACCTTGAGCGCGTACAGGCCGGCACCGGGCGCCGTGCCGGGGCCGATCTGCCAGTCGGCGATGTCGGTGAGCGTGGCGTAGTCGCCGGGGAAGGTCGTGCCGTCGGCCTGGACGCCGAAGCCGGCGGCGGAGCCGGCGACGTGGGTGCCGTGACCGCCGACGCCGTCGGGGGAGTCGATCGGGTTGGCGTCGGGCGCGGGGGTGAGGCTCGCGGCGTCGGAGCCGTCGGCGTCGTAGAGCGGACCGGCGAAGTCGTAGCCGCCGAGGTACTTGGCGGGGTCGAACAGTCCTGCCGGGACCGGCGCGGTTCCGTCCTCGCCGTAGGCCGTCGCGAACGCCTCGAGGGTGCCCGGCCCGCCGAAGTCGGCATGGGTGTAGTCGATCCCGGTGTCGATCACACCGATCGTCACGCCCTCGCCGGTCTGGCCGGTGGCCGTCCAGGTCTCCAGCGCCCGGGTGAAGACGTCGGCGCCCTTGTTGAGCGGCGTCTTCGGGACGATGAGGTGCACCGCGACGACCGCTGGGTTCGCCGCCAGTGCCCTGACCTGCCCCGCGTCACCGGAGACCACGACGCCCGCGACGAGGGTAGTGGTCACGTCGAGGACCTGCGGCGCCGCACTGCTCGCGCGGCTCGTCGTGCCGTCGGGCACGACCTGCTCGGCGAGCGCCTCGACCTGCGCCTCGGCGGCCTGGACGTCGGCGACGTCGCCGCCGGCCTGGCTCGTCTCCAGGCCGCTGGTCGCGTCCAGCTCGACGAACGCCGTGACCGGGCCGCTGGCCTGCGCCAGCGTGGCGCCGATGACGGGGCTCTCGGCAGCCGGGCGGTCGAGCGTGCGGCCGCTCACCACGGGCAGGCCCTGGCCGGGGGACGGATCGGGGTCGGGCGTCGCGGCGGCGGCGCCGAGGGTGAGCGGGAGGGCCAGGGCGGTTCCGGCGAGCGTGGCGACGAGTCTTCTCATGGTGCTCTTCCCCTCGGAGGCGGCCGCCGACCTGCCTGTCGTGCGGCGCAGCCACGTGTCGACCGCGGGTCGAGCTCGCGGCGGCACGGGCCTCGTCGCACCCTAGTCGCGCCCGCCGACGCTGGAGAAGGGGTCAGGACACCCGAGTTCGTCCGGTTCTGTCCGGGAGGCCGTGCTCGCGAAGGGTGCTGGGGAGAGGCGGCACTCAGGAAGCGCGCAGGTCGTGCATCGGCGCGAACTCCGGCGCCGGCCCGCCGACGAAGCAGTGGCACGCGCCGTCGAGGTGGACGAAGGCCGTCGAGGGTCGCGCCGCGCACGGCACGGCCACGACGTCACCGGCAGCGGGCTGCTGCTCGGCGAGGGGGTACTCGGTGGCGATGCTCATGACATCCCAGTCGGCACGCCGAGGCCGTCCTTGAGGAGTCTGGGCGTCGGCGGATGTGAGCGTGAACACGCTTGCATCCTCCCCCGGCGGGGCTGACCAGCCAACTCCCACCGCCCCCGCGTGTCGGAATTCACCCGATCGAGCGCCGCGCCGGAGGTCGTCCGCTTCTAGCCCTACCCGCCGGCCGACCGGGCCTGGTGCGACAGCGAGGCAGAACGCCGGTCGACCGATGGCGACTTCTGGGCCGTGGCGCTGCGCCGGGACGACGACGACGGGGCCCGGCTGATCGGCAACCTCTGGTTGGACCGCACCGAGCCGGCGGCGCACCGCACCGTCGAGCTCGGCCAGGTGCTCGGCCGGGCCTTCTGGCGTCAGGGATTCGCCCTCAAGGCGTGCCGTCGGCTGGTGACCACGCCGTGGGCGACCTCGGGGTCCGTCGGGTCGTCGCCCGGTGCGACCCGCGCAACGAGGCCTCGTTGCGGCTGCTCGAACGCCTGGGTCTGCGGTGCGAGGCCCACCACCTGCAGGGCGCAACGTTCCGCACCGGCGCCGACGGCGAGCCGATCTGGCACGACACCTCCGGCTATGCCCTGCTGGCCGAGGAGTGGGACGGGCCCTCGCGCGCGTAGCGGTGCACGAACGCGGCCAGCAGCCGCGGCGGCTGGTCGACGACGGCGCGGCGAACGGAGGCGACCACCTGCTCGATCTCTGCGGGCGGGAAGTACCCCGAGTACCGGTAGGCACGGACGCGCGCCACGATCCCCGGCACGTCGAGCTCGGGGTGGAACTGGGTCGCGTAGAGGTTGTCCTGGACCCGGAAAGCCTGGACCGGGCACGACGGTGAGCCGGCGAGAACGACGGCGTGCGGTGGCAGCGTGCGGATGGCCTCCTTGTGCCCGACGAACGCGGCGAACGTCTCGGGCAGCTCACCGAAGACGGGGTCGCAGCGCCCGGCTTCGGTGAGGGTGACCGGTACCGCGCCGACCTCCTCGCCATAGGTGCGGTCGACCACGGCACCCTGGTGCACGCCCAGGGTGCCGACGCCGTAGCAGGCGCCGAGGAACGGCAGGTCGCGCGCGACGATCTCGTCGAGCAGGGTGGACAGCTCGGCCTCGACGCGCACCTGGACCGGCGACTTGTCCTGCAGGGGGTCGCTGAAGGTGAACGGGCTGCCGCCGACGATGACCCCGGAGAAGTCGTCGAGGTCGAGGTGTGGCATCGGTGCGGCCTCGAGGCGGATCCGGACGAGCGTCGCGTCGGTGAGCCCGCCGAACCGCCGGATGGCCTCGTACTCCCCGTCGGCGGCGTCGTCCAGCTCTCTGGTCGCCAGCAGGAGGAACGGCTTCACGGGGGCCGAGCCTACCCACCTACTGGTGCGGAGCGTCCCGATGGCGTAGCGTGAGCCTCGAAGTTGCTGTGCTTGCACGTCTCGAGTGCGCCCGGCCTCCGGCCAGGCGCATTTTCCTTACCAGGAGCGGACGACGAACACCGCGATTGATCGGACCCGACAAGCGGGTTCGTGCGAATACTCCTGAAGGAGACCCGCCATGGCTACTGGCACCGTGAAGTGGTTCAACGCCGAGAAGGGCTTCGGCTTCATCGCCCCCGACGAGGGCGGCGCCGACGTCTTCGCCCACTACTCCGCGATCGCGACGAGCGGCTACCGCACGCTCGAGGAGAACCAGAAGGTCGAGTTCGAGATCAAGCAGGGCCCCAAGGGTCCCCAGGCGGACAACATCCGCGCGCTCTGATCTGCTGCTCCTCCGGATCTCCGTGGTGAGCTGAGCTCACCCCGATCCACCACGAACGCCCCGGTCCTGCGACCGGGGCGTTCGTGCGTCCGGGGTCAGGCGCCGTTGCGGGGGCCGGGCACCCGGGACCGGCGCGCGCGCTTGGCCTCGTACATGGCAGCGTCGGCCGCTGCGAGCAGAGACGTGCCGACGGGGTGCGCCGACGAGTCGGCGACGCCCAGGCTCGCCGAGCAGGTCACCCAGGTCCCGTCCGGCAGCTCGTAGGGGGGCTGCAGGGACTCGGCGATCCGGCCGGTGGTGGTTTCGCGGGAGCTGAGGTCACCCTCCTGCGCGACGACGAACTCGTCGCCGCCGAGCCGCGCGACGATGTCGGCCCCACGAACGGTCGCCCGCAGGCGCCGGGCCGTCTCGACCAGGACCGCGTCCCCAGCGGCGTGCCCGTAGGTGTCGTTGACCGCCTTGAAGTCGTCCAGATCGACGTAGGTGACCACCAGTGGCGTGGCGGACCGCTGCACGCGGGCGAGGGCCGAGCTGAGCAGGATGTCGAACAGGCGGCGGTTGGCGAGCCCCGTGAGTGGGTCGCGCAGGGCGAGGGTCGCCAGGTCGTCCTGCAGCCGCCGGATCTCGGTGACGTCGCGGCCCACGCCCTGGACGCCGTCGTCCAGGCCGACCACCTGGAGCTCCAGGACGAGGTCGGACCCGTCCGGGCGGCGCAGCCGCAGGTCGAAGCGGTCGGGGACGTCCGTGCCGGCGAGCACCGCCCTCGCGACCTCGAGGCTCTCGTCGTCGAGCAGCGAGGCCAGGTGGCTGAGGTCGTGACCGAAGTCCTCCGGGGTCCACCCGGTGATCCGTTCGACCGACGGGCTGAGGTAGGCCAGGTGGGGGTGGGGCGCGCTCGAGAGCCGGAAGACGGCGTCCGCCGAGCGATCGGCCAGGTCACGGAAGCGCGCCTCGGACAGGGCGAGCCGTTGCTCGGCGAGCCGGCGCTCGGTGACGTCACGGCCGACGGCGAGGATGTGGGCGCCGTCGGGCCCGATGAGGTAGCGGTCGGCCCACTCGATCCAGCGGTCCGGCGTCCGGGTCGCCGGCCGGGCCTGCAAGTCACGCAGGTACGGCGTCAGCGGGCCGAGCCGGGCGAGCTGGGCGTGCAGGCCCTCGATCTCCCCGGGGCTGAGCAGCTCGTCGATGGGGATCCCGACGAGCTCCTCGGGGTCGGCGTGGTGCTGGGCGGCCCAGGCGCGGTTGCAGTAGACCAGGGTGAGGTCGTCGACGCGGTACCGCGCGACGCGTTCGCTGAGCAGGTCAAGGGTCTGGGCCAGCTCGCGGTCGCTGGCCAGCGCCCGCTCACGCTCCTCGGCCATGTCTCCCCAGGCTCCTTGGGCCGCGGTGGACCCCGCAGCACGGACGGGTGCCATGATCCCCGATGACGACCCGCTGTCCTCAGATCGGCTCACGCGGGTGCAAGTTGAGGACGCACCTCTCGTGTGACGTTCATCACATCGATATCGTCGAGCTGGAGCGTGACCGGGTGCAAGGCGGCGGGTCGCGGCGACATGAACACGGTAGGCAGCCCGTCGAGTCCCTGGAGGCATGCGTGCGTGACGACGCCTGGTTCGACGCTCTGTTCCGTGCCCATGGCACGGCCGTCTACCGCTACCTCGCCCGACGCGTCGCCGTCGACGACGCCCAGGATCTCGCCGCTGACGTGCTGGCCACGGCCTGGCGACGGCGCGAGGACGTACCCGAGGGCGGCGAGCTGCCCTGGTTGTACCGGACCGCGGGCTACGTGCTCGCCAACCACCGGCGCAAGGGCCGGCCGGTACCGGTCGAGCATGTCCCGGACGAAGCCGACGACGTCGACCCGGCCGATCTCACGGTCACCGACGAGGACGTGCGCGCGGTGCTCATGGCGCTGTCGGCACGCGACCGCCGGATCCTGCTGCTGCACGCCTGGGAGGGCCTGGACGGCGATCAGCTGGCCGCGACCCTCGGGATCAGCCGTGGCGGGGCCGACGCCGCGCTGTCCCGCGCCAGGGCTCGGCTCCGCCAGGTCTGGGCCGAGCTCGACGAGGCGACGGCCCGCGACGTGCGTGCAAGCAACGGGTCGGGTGCGACACAGATGGGGTGAGAGACGTCACCCCCAGGAGGTCACCATGGACGCCACCACACCAGGACCGGACGAGATCGCCCGGCTGACCGCCGCGGACCCCGCCGCGGGCCTGCACCCCGACGAGCGTGCGCTGCGCGCTGCAGTCGACGCGCGCAGCCGCGCGGTCCCCGACCAGCTGGCCGCCGCGCGTTCGCGTCGCTGGACCTCGTGGCCGGCCAGGGTGGCGGGGATCGCCGCTGCGGCCCTGGTCGTCGGCGGTGGCGGCGGCTACGCGCTCGGCGCCTCGGGACCCGACCCCGTCCCGGCTGCGGCCGCGATCACGCTGAGCGGTGCCGGGGGCGGCGCGGAGAGCTCGCAGGGCCTGTCCGAGCCCGCGGCCGATGTGGCCGGCGGGGCGGGCGGGGCGGGCCTGCGCACCGCGGACATGTCGTACTGGGGCGGCTGGGGACGGGTGGTGTTCACCGCCTCCGGGCTGACCGACGACGCGGGCAGCCACGCCGCGTGGGCGCTCGACCCGGCTTCGGTGTTCAGCGAGGCGACGGCCGCAGCGGCCGCCGCGGCGCTGGGCGTCGCCGGGACCCCGACGCTCACCGACGGTTACTGGACGGTCGGTGCGACCGATGGGACGGCCTCGTCCGTGACGCTGTCGCCGGACGGCACCGCGTCGCTGAACTACTACGACCCGACCACCGACCCGTGGTTGTGCTCGGCCGAGGGCAGCGTCGAGGGCAGCGTCGGGGGCGGGACGGAGGGCTCCTCCGGAGCCGGGGCCCCGGACCCGTGCACCGAGCGGGACCTCGGCCCGGCCCCCCAGGGCGACGAGGCGCGCGACCGGCTGGCCGGGCTGCTGACGTCGCTCGGCCTCGACCCCGCGGCCTTCGAGCTCGTCGCCGAGGAGAGCGGGGCCGTCTCCTACTCCTACGTCACGGCCCACCAGGTGCTCGACGGGCAGCGCACCGGCCTGTCCTGGAGTGCGAGCTTCACGGGCGCAGGCCTCCAGTCGCTGTACGGCTCGCTCGCCCCGACGGTCGCGCTCGGCGACTACGACGTCATCAGCGCGGCCGACGCCGTCGAGCGGCTCGCCGACCCGCGCTTCGGGTCCGCCGGGGGTGGCCCCATCGCCTACGCGACCGACGCCGGTGCCGTTCTCGAGGGCGACCTGGCCGTCCAGTCCGAGCCGGCGGTGCCCACCGTGCCCACCGTGCCGCCGACGGTTGCCCCGGGCAGCGCGTTCAGCTGGCCGGTCGGCCAGGTGACGATCACCTCGGCCCGGCTCGGCGTCGCGCTCTACATCCAGAACGACGGCGCAGCGGTGCTCGCGCCGACGTGGGAGCTGACCGCCGATGACGGCGGGATCTGGACCGTGCTGGCCGTCGTCGACGGCTCGCTGGACTTCGCGCCGGCGGGCTGAGGCAACACAGGTCCGGGTGTCGTGCGTCGTGGCGCACGGCATCCGGGCCTGTGCTGCGGCACGCTGTGCCCATGCAGAGCGACGACGGTCGGCGTAGGTTCGGTGCCGCACGGCGTCGCCCCGGACGTCGTCGGACGCGGCATGGGGCAGGTGCCGCAGGTGGGGAGCTGAGCCGTGGACGAGAGTGACGCATGGGACCGGGCGGGCCAGGCGCTGTCCCGACGTGAGCTGCGGGCTCTGCGCGGCGCCGTCGAGGAGCAGGAACTCGACCCGGGGCAGGTGGAGACTCTCCCCTCACCGGACGGCGACCTGACCGTCGACGACGTGCCGGCCGAGCCGCCGAGCGAGCCCGACGAGCAGGACGCTGCTGAGTCGGTCCCGGTCGACGCAGCCCCGGGGAAGGCCCCGGTAGACCCGTGGCGCCAGCGGGTGGACTGGTCGCTGCGCCATGAGCTCCCGAGCGAGCTGCCGCCCGAGCCCGAGCTGGACGACGTCCGGTGGGACGGCCCGCCGGTCGCACCGGCACCCGGCACGGCCCCCACCAGGGTCCCGGTGCTGCGCGCCTCCTTCGCGCCCGCCGACCCGTTGCCGGCCGACGAGCCGTGGCCCGACGTGGTCGGCGAGCCGGCCGTGGAGTCGGGGCCCCCCGTCGCGGCCCCCCAGTCCGTGCCTGGTCCGCCGCCTCGACCGGTCGAGCCCGAGCCCGAGCCCGAGCCAGGGCCCGAGCGCGACACCGTGCCGACCTCGCCCCTGCGTCTGGCAGGGCCCCGACCCGTGGACGGCGCGCTGCCGACCCTGACCGACCTGCTCGCCGGGCGTCCCGTCCCGCCGGCCGGGCCCGCGCAGCACGGCTGGCAGGGCACCCTGCGACGGATCTCCGGCGGGCTCGTCGCGCTGCGGCCCGGACCTTCCGAGCAGCGCCACCGGGCGGCGATCACCTCGGTGCAACGAAGCCTCGACGGGCCGAAGACGGTCGTGGTCATCAACCCCAAGGGTGGCGCCCACAAGACCACGGCGTCGCTGCTGCTCGCAGCGACGTTCGGCCAGCACCGCGGCGGTTACACCCTCGCCTGGGACAACAACGAGACGCGCGGGACGCTGGGCTGGCGCTCGCACCAGGCACACCACCACAACACCGCGGTCAACCTGCTGCAGGATCTCGACCGGTTCGCCGACCCGGGTTCCGCTCGCGTGGGCGACCTGGACAACTATGTCCGCGCGCAGGGCTCGGCGCAGTTCGACGTGCTGGCCTCTGACGAGGACGCGGCCTCGGCGGCGTCGATCGACGCGTTCGCGTTCCGCTCGCTGCACCGCACGCTGTCGCGGTTCTACCGGATCATGGTCGTCGACACGGGCAACAACATGCGGGCGTCCAACTGGCAGGCGGCGATCGAGGCGGCCGATCAGGTGGTCATCGTCTCCACCGTGCGCGAGGACACCGCGCAGTCGGCGGCGTGGGCGATCGACGCCCTGCGTGCGACCGGCCATGCCGATGCCGTCCGCAACGCCGTGACCGTGCTGTCTGCCCCGGCTCCTCGCCGCGACGACCGGCTCGCCGCCCGACTGCACGAGCACTTCGGGCAGCTGACCAGGGCCGTGGTCGACGTCCCCTACGACCCGTCGCTCGTCGGCGGCAGCCCGCTGGAGATCGAGCGCCTCGCGCGGCCGACCCGCGAGGCATGGCTGCGGGTGACCGCGGAGGTTGCGGACGGGCTGCAGACCTGATCCGGTCGCGGCTCGTCGTCCGCCGGAGCGGGTGAGGACCCGCCGCCGCCACCAGGTCGCTCCGCGCCTCACCGCCACCACCAGGTCCGCCCTGCCAGACGCCGGGGGACAGCCCGGCCCGCGGGGCCGCTGGCCAGAGCCGCCAGCGCAGCGGCGCACACCCGGAGTCGCACGGTGCCTGCCAGTGGTGGGCCGGCCAGCGCGGTGCCCGCCGGCACATGCCCGATGGCTTGGGCCATCGATCCGTGCAGCCGAGACTCGGCGCGCTCCGCCCGGCCTGCGAGCCGGCGGCCAGCGACGGAGAGCCGCAGGACCGCGGTCCGGCCGTCGAACGGCTCGATCGTCCGGTCCACCCAGCCCGACTCGACGAGGGTCCGCGCCAGACGGCTCGGGCTGCCGGACTCGCGGACCAGAAGATCTCCGAGGTCCCGGACGGTCAGCGCCCCGTGCTCCTGGAGCACCGCGAGCGCGTCCGCCTGGGCAGGGGTCAGGCCGATGACTCGGAGCAGGCGCGCGTGCTCACGGTCCAGGTCACGGTGCGCGGCCATGATCCACAGGCGCAGCGCGGCGATCTCGTCCATCAGCCGATCCTCGGTGTTCCCCGGCGACGTGACCGCAGGGGTCGCCCGGCCTGTGGACGCACCCCACCAACGCCTGCCCTGGGGACCTACCCCTTTGGAGCCCTGCCCTGCGAACGCCTGCCCTGCGAACGCCTGCCCTGTGAACCGCCCTGCCCTCTGAACGGCCCTGCCCTCTGAACGGCCCTGCCCTGTGAACCGCCCTACAGCTCGCCGTGCGCACCTCGCCCTTCTCTTCGACGTGTCGATCCAGATCGGATGACGTGTCATGGGGCCCTCATCCGTGTGGCGCCGATGAGGTGGCACGCACCTTGGCGCAACGGATGGCGCCAGACTCCGCGACGTACTTCGGAACGGCGTTGACGCACTCCCGATCACGAGTCGCGCCTCTGACCCGGGTGCGCCACCGGCGGTGAGCGTCGAGGATGGGGGGATGAGCATCGGGCCCGGCAGCTCCCCTCGTGACCTCCCGAGGACGGCGGTCGTCACCGGCGCGGGGCGGGGGATCGGAGCCGGGCTCGCGGCGGGCCTGGCTGCGGCTGGCTACGACGTCGCGCTGCTCGGCCGGACCCGTGCGCATCTCGAGGACGTCGCTGCGCGGATCGCCGCAGTCCGGGAGCGTCCCGCGGACGCGGACGCGGATGCGGACGCGCCCGCCGACGCCGACGCCGACGCCGACGGTCCCGCAGACGCCGAGACCGACGCGGACGCCGATGCACGGCCGCGGATCGTCGTGGTACCGGTGGAACTGACCGATGCGGACGCCGTCAGGGCGGCTGCCGCCCAGGTGCAGGACGAGTTCGGGAACGTCGGGCTGCTGGTCAACAACGCCGGCGTCATCGAGCGGGCGGAGCTCCCGTTCGCGAAGGACGACGTCGAGGACGTCTGGCGGGTGATCGAGATCAACCTGCGCGGCCCCCTGCTCCTCACCCACGCGCTGCTGCCGGGGATGCTCGCCGGGGGTGGTGGCCGGATCGTCAACATCAACTCCGGTGCGGGGCACCGCGGAGCCGGGCAGCACACCGGCTACGGGATCAGCAAGGGTGCGCTCGCCCGGATGACGACGATGCTCGACACGCAGTACCGCGACCAGGGCCTCCGGGTCTTCGACCTGGCACCGGGCGTGGTGCGAACCGACATGACCGGATCGATGCCGGCGCACGACGACCGCACCGAGTGGACCCCGCTGAGCGCCGTCGTCGAGATGCTCCTCGCCCTGGCCGACGGTCGGCTCGACGCGTTGACCGGCCGGCTGGTGCGGGCCGGTGCGGACACCCCCGCCACGCTGGCCGCCCACGTCGAGGCGATCCTGGCGGCCGACGCCCGACGGCTGCGTCTGGTCGCCTGGGGCGCGACGGACCCCGTCACCCCGTAGGCCATCGGGGGCGAGGTCCAGGGACCCTCGGCAGCGGGTCCTAGGTCCTCGACTGGTAGAACTGACCTGCAGCACCCTAAGGGGACGTGACGTCGGCAATGGGGCCGTCGTCGACGCAGAGAGGCGGATCGTGGCCAAGTACGTCTACGACTTCAGCGAAGGCAACCGAGACCTCAAGGACCTTCTCGGCGGCAAGGGGGCCAACCTCGCCGAGATGACCAACCTTGGCCTACCCGTGCCGCCCGGGTTCACCATCACCACGGAGGCCTGTCGCACGTACATGGTCGACGGTGATCTTCCGGCGGACCTCCGGGTCGAGGTCACCATGGCTCTGCGTCGGCTGGAGGACACCCTCGGCCGCTCGCTCGGCGACTTCCACGACCCGTTGCTCGTCTCGGTCCGTTCCGGCGCGAAGTTCTCGATGCCCGGCATGATGGAGACGGTCCTCAACATCGGTCTCAACGACGCCTCGGTGCAGGGTCTCGCCCAGTTCTCCGGCGACGAGCGCTTCGCGTGGGACTCCTACCGTCGCCTCATCCAGATGTTCGGCAAGACCGTCCTGGACATCGACGGCGACCGGTTCGCGCACGCCCTCGATGCGATGAAGAAGGCCCGCGGCGTCAGCGCCGACCCCGAGCTGAGCGGCGAGGACCTGCGCCTGCTGGTCGAGGAGTTCAAGGAGATCGTCCGCGAGGAGACCGGTCGCGAGTTCCCGCAGCACCCGCGCGAGCAGCTCGACCTGGCCATCACCGCCGTCTTCAACTCCTGGAACACCGACCGCGCGCGGCTCTACCGTCGCCGCGAGCGCATCCCCAACGACCTGGGCACGGCCGTCAACATCTGCTCGATGGTCTTCGGCAACCTCGGCTCGGACTCCGGTACGGGTGTCTGCTTCACGCGCGACCCCTCCACGGGCATGACGGGCGACTACGGCGACTACCTGGAGAACGCCCAGGGCGAGGACGTCGTCGCCGGCATCCGCAACACCCTGTCACTCGCAGACTTCGAGCGGCTGGACCCGGACGCGTACAGCGAGCTCCGCCAGGCGATGCGTCGCCTGGAGACCCACTACCGCGACCTGTGCGACATCGAGTTCACCGTCGAGCGCGGCAAGCTCTGGATGCTGCAGACCCGCGTGGGCAAGCGCACGGCGGCCGCGGCCTTCCGGATCGCCACCCAGCTGGTCGACGAGGACCTCATCACGATGGACGAGGCGCTCGAGCGGGTCACCGGCGAGCAGCTGAGCAAGCTGATGTTCCCGCAGTTCGACAGCTCGGCGGCGCGCGTGCTGCTGGCCCGCGGCATGGCGGCCTCGCCGGGCGCGGCCGTCGGCCAGGCCGTGTTCGACTCGGTCACGGCGCAGGAGTGGGCGGCCCAGGGCAAGGACGTCATCCTCGTGCGTCGCGAGACGAACCCGGACGACCTGGGCGGCATGATCGCCGCGGTCGGCGTGCTCACCTCGCGCGGCGGAAAGACCTCGCACGCTGCGGTGGTGGCCCGCGGGATGGGCACCACCTGCGTCGTCGGGGCCGACAAGCTGGAGGTCGACGCCGTCAAGCGTGAGGCGCGGGTCGGCGAGACGGTGTTCGTCGAGGGTGACGTCATCGCGATCGACGGCTCGAGCGGGGAGATCTTCCTCGGCTCGGTGCCGGTGATGCCCTCGCCCGTGGTCCAGTACCTCGAGGAGGGCCTGGAGGCCGCGCTCGCCGCGCTGCCGGCCGACGACGAGGAGACCGCCGAGCTCGTCAAGGCGGTCGACCGGATCCTGCGGCACGCCGACACGGTCCGCCGGCTGCGCGTCCACGCGAACGCCGACACCCCCGAGGACGCGCACCGCGCACGGCTGTGGGGCGGTCAGGGCATCGGGCTGTGCCGCACCGAGCACATGTTCCTCGGCGACCGCCGGGTGCTCATCGAGCGGCTCATCCTCGCGACGGCCGACGCGGACCGGCAGGCGGCGCTCGACGCCCTGCTCCCGCTGCAGCGGACCGACTTCATCGGCCTGCTGGAGGAGATGGACGGCCTGCCGACGACCATCCGCCTCATCGACCCGCCGCTGCACGAGTTCCTCCCGGACCTCACCGCACTGTCGGTCAAGGTGGCGCTTGCGCAGGAGCGGGGGGAGAAGGGCCCCGACGTCGACCGCGACAAGGTCCTGCTCGCCGCCGTGGAGCGGATGCACGAGGCCAACCCCATGCTCGGCCTGCGCGGTGTGCGGCTCGGCCTGGTGGTCCCCGGCCTGTTCGCGTTGCAGATCCGGGCGGTCGCCGAGGCGGCCGCGGCCCGGGTCAAGGCCGGCGGGAACCCGCACGCCGAGATCATGATCCCGCTCGCCGCATCCATCATGGAGCTGCACCTTGTCCGCGACGAGGCCGAGGCCATCCTCGCCACGGTCGCAGCGGAGCAGGGCGTCGAGCTGCACGTGCCGATCGGCGCGATGATCGAGCTGCCCCGGGCCGCCCTCACGGCGGACCGGATGGCCGATGTCGCGGAGTTCTTCTCCTTCGGCACCAACGACCTCACGCAGACGACATGGGGCTTCTCGCGCGACGACGTCGAGGGCGCGTTCTTCAACGAGTACACCGAGCGCGGTGTGTTCAGCGTCTCGCCGTTCGAGAGCATCGACCGCAACGGCGTCGGCCGGCTGGTCAGGATCGCTGTCGAGGAGGGCCGGGCGACCCGGCCCGACATCATCCTCGGCGTCTGCGGCGAGCACGGTGGCGACCCCGAGTCGATCCACTTCTTCCACGCGGTGGGCCTGGACTACGTGTCCTGCTCTCCGTTCCGCATCCCGATCGCGCGCCTCGAGGCAGGTCGCGCGGCCGTGCTGACGGTCGGCAGCGACACCCGCTGACGGCACCTCCGACGACGGCCCGGCACCGCGCCACCCGCGCGGTGCCGGGCCGTCGCGCGGTCCCGGGTGGCCCGACTCACCCGCACCTGGCGCTGGACGTCCCGGTCCCCGCCGGGCGCCCGCGTGGCAGGATCGGGCCGTGCCGACCGTCCCGCCCGGGCCACCGCCCACCACCCTGCCGCCGCAGGACGGCGGCGCCGTGCCCACCCGCGACCTGCTGCGCGCGCTGCGCGCGGCCGTGCGTGGCGACGTCGACGACTCGACCCTGCGCCGAGCCGCCTACGCCACGGACGCCTCGAACTACCGCGTCGTACCGCGCGTCGTCGTCGTGCCGCGCGACACCGACGACCTGCTTGCCGTCGTCGAGGTGGCCAGGGTCACCGGCACCCCGCTGACGCTGCGGGGTGGCGGCACCTCCGTCGCCGGCAACGCCGTGGGCCCCGGGATCGTCGTCGACACCTCACGACACCTCACCGCGATCGGGACGATCGACCCCGAGGCCCGGACCGCCGTCGTCGAGCCCGGCGTCGTGATGAGCGACCTTCAGGCGGCGGCGCGGCCGTTCGGCCTGCGCTTCGGACCCGACCCCTCGACGCAGAACCGGGCGACCCTCGGCGGGATGATCGGCAACAACGCCTGCGGCCCGCACGCCGTGGCGTACGGGCGCACCGCGGACAACGTCGTCGCCCTGGACGTCGTGGACGGCCGTGGCCGTCGGTTCACCGCAGCCCAGGGCGCGGGCGCGCTGGACGTCGTGACGGGGCTCGACGCGCTGGTCGCCGACCACCTGGGGACCCTGCGTACCGAGCTCGGCCGGTTCGCCCGCCAGGTGTCCGGCTACTCCCTCGAGCACCTGCTGCCGGAGCGCGGGGTCGACCTGGCCAGGATGCTCGTGGGCACCGAGGGCACCCTGGTGACCGTGCTCGGGGCGACGGTGAACCTCGTGCCGATCGCCGATGCCGCCGTGCTCGTCGTCCTCGGCTACCCCGACATGCCGGCAGCCGCCGACGCAGTGCCGGCTCTCCTGGCGCACGGCCCGCTCGCCGTCGAGGGTCTGGACGCCCGCCTGGTCGACGTCGTGCGCCGCCACCGGGGTGCCGACCAGGTGCCGGAGCTGCCGCCGGGCGCCGGCTGGCTCATGGTCGAGATGGGCGGCGCGACGCGCGAGGAGGCCATGGACCGGGCCCGGGCGATGGTCGCGGACGCCGGCACGAGGGCGGCCCGCGTCATCCCGCCGGGCGCGCCGGCCTCGGCGATGTGGCAGATCCGTGCCGACGGGGCCGGCCTCGCCGGGCGCACGCCCGACGGCGCCCCGGCCTGGCCGGGCTGGGAGGACGCGGCCGTGCCGCCGGAGCGACTCGGGGCCTACCTGCGGGCGTTCGACGCCCTCATGGCCGAGCACGGGGTCGACGGCCTGCCCTACGGGCACTTCGGTGACGGCTGCGTTCACGTGCGGCTCGGGATCCCGCTGGCGCAGGTGGGCGACGTCGCCGGGTTCCGCGAGTTCATGACGGCCTCGGCGCGGCTGGTCGCGGCGCACGGCGGGTCGCTCTCCGGTGAGCATGGTGACGGGCGGGCCCGCAGCGAGCTGCTGCCGCTGATGTACTCGCCCGAGGCGATCGGGCTGTTCGGCGCGGTCAAGCAGCTCTTCGACCCCGCCGACGTGCTCAACCCCGGCGTGCTCGTCGCCCCGCGGCCCCTGGACGCCGACCTGCGCCGCCCGCACGCCGCGGCCCTGCCCAGGGCAGCCGGATTCGCCTTCGCGCACGACGACGGCGACTTCACCACGGCCGTGCACCGCTGCGTCGGCGTCGGCTCGTGCCGCGCGGACAGCACGCAGGCCGGCGGCTTCATGTGCCCGAGCTACCTGGCGACGCGCGACGAGAAGGACTCCACCCGGGGCCGGGCGCGGGTGCTCCAGGAGATGGCCAACGGCACCCTGGTCACCGGCGGCTGGGACGCGCCGGAGGTGCGCCAGGTGCTCGACCTGTGCCTCAGCTGCAAGGCCTGCTCGCGGGACTGCCCGGCGGGGGTCGACATGGCCCAGTACAAGGCCGAGGTGCTGCACCGCCACTACCGCGGACGCCTGCGCCCGATGAACCACTACGCCCTGGGCTGGTTGCCGCGGTGGGCCCGGCTGGTCGCAACCCTGCGGCTGGCCCCGCTGGCCAACGCGGCGCTCGGCTGGCGGCCCCTCGGCCGACTCGTGCTGCGGGTCGGCGGGATGGATCCGCGGCGCTCGATCCCGAGCTTCGCGCCGACGACGTTCCGGCGGTGGTGGGCCCACCAGAGCCCGGTACACCGCCCGCAGGGCGCCGGCGAGCCGCACGCGGCGCGCGCGACCGGGGTCACCGACCTGGCCCGCCGCGTCGTGCTGTGGACCGACTCGTTCTCCGACGCCTTCGACCCGGACGTGCCGCGCGCGATGATCGCCGTGCTCCAGGACGCCGGCTACGAGGTGATCATCCCCGACCGGGACGCATGCTGCGGGCTCACCTGGATCAGCACCGGCCAGCTCGACGGCGCGCGCTCGCGGCTGACCGACCTGCTCGGCGTGCTGGGCCCGTACGCGGTCAACGGCATCCCGATCGTCGGGGTCGAGCCGTCCTGCACTGCGGTGCTGCGGTCCGACCTGCTCGACCTCGTCCCGGACGACCCGCGAGCCCTCGCCGTCTCCCATGCCACCCGCACGCTCGCCGAGCTGCTCACCGCGCCGGCCCCGGTCGGCCCCGACGGCTGGTCCCCGCCGAGCCTCGCCGGGGTCACCGTCCTCGCGCAGCCGCACTGCCACCAGCACTCGGTGATGGGCTACCAGGCCGACCTCGCGCTGCTCGCGGCGGCGGGTGCCGAGGTCGCAACGGTCGCCGGCTGCTGCGGCCTCGCGGGCAACTTCGGGATGGAGCGGGGCCACTACGAGACCTCGGTCGCGGTGGCGGAGCACGCCCTGCTGCCCGCCCTGCGCGCCGCGGCTCCCGGGACCGTGCTGCTGGCCGACGGCTTCTCCTGCCGCACCCAGGCGGACCAGCTCGCCGGCGCCGACGGGGTCCACCTCGCCCAGCTGCTCGCGGCGCACCTTGCCGGCGACCGCCGGGAGACGTGACCCAAACGGTCCACATCGGGACACGTCGGGCGCCCCGTAGGCTCATGGCGTCCCTGTCCCAGGCCGGGCCGCTGGAGTCTAATGCCGTTGTTCCGCGTCCAGGGTGGTCGGCCGGTCGCCGTCCACCCGCACCGCCCTGCCCCCGAGGGGTTCGAGGCCGAGATGACGGCACTGGTCACCGAGCACCTCGAGGCACTGCTGGGCGAACCGGTGCTGCTGGTGCGCGAGGGTAGCGGCCCGGACGAGCCGACCCTGCTGGGGGCCGACGGCGCCGG
>Ga0105047_10002672_pt1 | contig 31695 bp, 26 predicted proteins | sample MAT04_FD_78384 | JGI IMG/M metagenome (GOLD analysis project Ga0105047, IMG submission 78384) | Freshwater microbial communities from Lake Fryxell liftoff mats and glacier meltwater in Antarctica - MAT-04 (megahit assembly) | ecosystem: Environmental > Aquatic > Freshwater > Ice > Liftoff... | reverse complement strand
GCCGACATCGCCCACCCCATCAACGTCGTCTGCCGGCAAGCCATCGAGTGCGAAGTCCTCGCCGCCTACGACCGTGAAGTCGACCGCAGCCGCCAGCCCGGCTACCTGCCCCCCAGTCTTGATGGCGAGGATTGGGAAAACGATATGCCCGGCGAGCGTGCTACGTCGGTGATGGCCGTGTCGTAACTTTGCGGAACACCGTATTCGGGCAGATTTCGTTTTCTTATGGTTTGATGGTGGCGGCTGCGACGATCTCCATCGTCTCTTGATTCTGCAGGAATACGACGACGTGCAGGTGCTCTGGCTTCCACGAGGGATCCACAGCAACTAAATGATCCTTCGTGCGATCCGCGACCGATACGTCAACTGCGCCGATGTCTTCAAGCTGTCGCACAACACCGTCATGGCGAAGGGCTTTTCCCGCATTTTCCCCCCGGTCCACCTTCGTCTCCAACCCATCTTCGGTGACGGCTAACATCAACGCATATTTGGCATCGCCGGCGGGGAGGTTTCCCCATTCGATATTAAGGTGGCGATTTTCCTTCTCCTTCGTCCATTTCAGCCCGAGGGTCGCACGCTTGGTCGCCGCCGCTTCCGAGACCTGTCGAATGACCGCCTCACGATCACTGCCCACGCAGTCGGTTTTTCCGTTGACGACGAGTTGCGGGGTGTAGATGCCTTGACCGGTCAAGTGTTCCGAATACTTCCCCTGACGATCGCTGAACTGTTTCATGGAAAACGGGTCGGTCCATCCCAGGCGATTCCAGTAGTCGACATGCAGGGAAAGAGGAATGAACTCGACGCCCTGCACCGGCGACCGCTCGGCCATCTCCGAGAGCAATGCGTCCGCCGGTGGACAGCTTGAGCATCCCTCCGAAGTGAACAGTTCGACCACGACGGCTGGAACGCTTTCGCCGCCGCGCGATTCAGTGTGTATCACAAAAAAGGTCATTACCATGGCAGACAACGCCAACATTCGCATCGAAGCTCCCGTAAGATCGGCTTCCCAATCTGGAATACGCACGCCCCGCAAAACCGGATTGACCAAGGAAAGGCATTTTCCCGGTCACGACGTTCAACTTGACACAATCCCCCGCTGGTGTAGATTCTCCCACCCGCTTCGACACAATGCTACATGCGTCGTTCGCGTGATTTTCCGTGGTAGCTCAATGGTAGAGCAGCCGGCTGTTAACCGGCTGGTTGTAGGTTCGAGTCCTACCCACGGAGCTTTTCGAAGCTTTGCCCCCCACTGTCCGAATCGGTCCCAACACGTCTCTTTCGGTCAATATGTCCGCCAAAATCTCGGTTGCCACCGGCCTGAAGCTTACGAGCCTGCCCAACAAATCCGGCGTCTTAACCGAGAACTGTAGGTGCCGTCCCACATCGTGTATCCCTCGCCATCTCATCGTAGAATCCGCTTGTGATTTCTCGGGATGAAATTGTTCTTGAATATTTTGATCGGCTGAAGCACGCGCCATATCCGCTGCAGGAGGAGGCGTTGTACGCGTGGGCTTCCTGTGTCGACGGTGTGCTGCTTTCTGCGCCGACGGGGACGGGGAAGACGCTCGTGGCGGAGGCGGTGGTGTATGAGGGGTTGCGCACGGGGCGGAGCGTTTATTATTCCACCCCGATCATCGCATTGACGGATCAGAAGTTGCTGGAGTTGCAGGAGACTGTCGAGCGCTGGGGATTTTCGCGGGACTCGGTCGGGCTGGTGACGGGGCATCGAACCGTGAATCCTCACGCACCGATCAAAGTTGTCGTGGCTGAGGTTTTGCTCAACCGGCTGCTTCATAAGGGAGCGTTTGATTTTGCCGACGTCGGGGCCGTCGTCATGGATGAATTTCACAACTTTAACGAGCCGCAACGTGGGATCGTCTGGGAGTTGTCGCTGTCGCTCCTTCCCAAACACGTGCGCGTGATGCTGCTGTCTGCGACTGTGGGAGCAGCGTCGGAATTTGTGAACTGGATGGCGAGAAGTCTGGATCGGCAAGTGACGCTTGTGGAAGGCACCGAGCGTAAGGTGCCGCTTCATTTCGAATGGATCGGCGATGAGTTGCTTCCTGATTTTCTGGAGCGCATCGCTGCGGGCACCGACGCGCAACGCCGCACGCCGGCGCTGGTGTTTTGTTTTGATCGACAGATTTGTTGGGACACAGCCGAGGTGTTGAAAGGGAAGAATGTCTTCAGTGAGGGGCAACGCGAGGCGCTGCTGGATCGGCTGGAGGCTTTTGATTTTTCGATCGGATCGGGCAACAAACTGCGCACGTTTTTGACGCGTGGGATCGGCATCCATCACGCAGGGTTGTTGCCCCGATATCGGCGCGTCGTCGAAACACTCTTTCAGGAAAAGCTGCTGCCAATTTGCGTTTGTACGGAAACGCTGGCAGCGGGGATCAATCTGCCTGCGCGGTCGGTTGTGCTGACGACGCTGGTCAAAGGGCCGCGCGATAAGAAGAAGCTGATCGATCCCAGCGCAGCCCAGCAGATGTTCGGGCGCGCCGGTCGGCCGCAGTTTGATACGGAGGGGCACGTGTACGCGCTCGCGCATGAGGATGATGTGAAACTGGCGCGGTGGAAGGAAAAGTACGATTCGATTCCGGAGGAGACAAGAGATCCGAAATTGATGGTGGCGAAAAAGGCGTTGTTAAAAAAGAAGCCTACGCGACGTGCGGGTTTTACGTATTGGAACCCTGAGCAGTTTGTGAAGTTGCAGACCGCCCCGCCGATGAAACTCGCGAGCAAGGGGCGTCTGACCTGGCGATGGTTGGCGTATCTGCTGGATGCGAGTGCACAAGTCGAGCCGATCCGGGAGGTGATTCGCAAGCGTTTGATGGATTTTGCGACCGTCGAAGCGGAGATCAAGCGATTGACGAAGATGCTGGTGACGCTTGAACAGATGGGTATTGTCGTTCTCGATCCCCCGCCACCCCCGAGTTGGCAGCAGGCGGTCAAGCCCGGCGCGGCAAGTGCGGTCGTGGCGGAAGGCGCCATCAGCGCTCCCGGCGCGGACAATGAGAGTAAGGCTGTAGACGACGATGAGGACGACAACGCGCCTCCGCCTATAGATACGGGCGTGAAGCGCGCATCGACACCGCGTATCATCCCCCCCAGCGTCGATGATCTCATGGCGAGGTTGAAGCTCGGCGATCACGTCGGCGCGACGGTCGCCTCCGTCAATCGCTTGAATTCGAAAACCCCGCCGCCCGCGCCCGATCCATATGACATCATCACGGCAACACCAACGCATCGCCTGAAGGATCTCACCGTTTTCCGTGCGGTGCATCCTTTGTATGGATTGTTCCTGCTCGATTTTTTGGGCAAGGCCGACGACGTGGAGATCATTCAGATTCTCGAAAGTTTACTGGAGATGCCCGGCTCAGTGGCAAAGTCGTTGCGTGTCCCGTGGCCGGACCAAATGCCCCCGGGTCGGCTAAGTGTCGAAGTAATCGACCCTGCGATTCTGCTGGCCGGGCTGGCCACTCAGGATGATCTGTATCCGCAATCGGACCAGTCTGACGTTCCTTTTGAGCTGCGCAAATATCCTGTCCCGCTCGCACAGAAGATAAAGATGCTGTTCGAGAATACGATCGACCACGCCGGCGGACTGTCGGTGACGCCGGTCTGGGCGGTGGGAGATCTGCTCGACTATGGCGGTGATTTCGACAAGTTCGTTCGCTCTCGCGATTTGATTAAGCAGGAGGGGATCTTTTTCAAGCACCTGCTGCGAATGATCCTGTTATGCAAGGAGTTCGCGCAGCTCACGCCCGTCGGCCAAACCCCGGACGCGTGGCAGGCAAAACTATCCGCAATCTCTCAGGCCCTGACCACCACGTGTCGCGCGGTCGATGCCCAAAGCACCGACGAGATTCTTGCGGAAGCAGACGACATGCAGACGCAATCAACCAGTGCAACGATGACACCTTAGCCATGACGATGGTAGCGCGGGGTGTAGAGTGAAGTCAGAAAGTGGACGAACGTAGCGGCGACGGCTTCGCAGATGTCGCCGATGCGCTCTCAAGCATGCCACACCTAACTATAGCGTGAGGGCCGAAGATGGGAGTTGAACCCACAACCCCCGCTTTACGAAAGCGGTGCTCTGCCATTGAGCTACTTCGGCGGACGGATCGAAAACTATATCAGGCGTGGCAAATCCTGCAACGCTCGGGTGCATGAAACAAAAGAGGCCGGGCCCTTCGCGGAAAGGAACCCGGCCCTGCGTCGAAACTCGGCGTATGGCCTGACGATTAACGCCTGCGACGTCCGACAAACGGAAGCGCCATCGCCAGCAAGCCCAAGCTGGCCGGTTCGGGAATGGCGCTCTGGACAAACTCGATGGCTTCGTCATGCACAACTTCAGTTTCGCCATAGTTGTAGACGACGAAAATTGGATCGGATGCAATTCTACCTGGCGCGGTGATTTGCAGTTCGACCAGATACACACCCGTTGGCACAGGCGGACTCACAGTGCTGTCGAACAGGGTGGAACTAATGTGCGCATCCTCGTCGTTCCCATCGCGCAGGAAGGTCAGGACGTTAAACCCTGCCTGAAAACCTGAACCGCCGGTGACGGACACCGGCCCATCCAGTCCCGTTTCCAGGTTAATGAAATCCCCGTTTGAGACAACATCGAAACTGCTGCCATTCCAGACCTGCAAGGGGGACAGGACATTGAACGCGAACGACAAGCCGTTGGGCATGTCCGTCGAGTTGAAGTCGGTCTCGTATGATTCGGGAAAAAAGAATCCCGGATCGAGCGCTTCGTTCACGCCTGCGGGGAGTTCACCGAAGTCATATCCGAAGACGCGTTCGCCGGGATAGACCGTGCCATCGTGTGTGGCGCCATTCGTATAAACCCTTCCTCCCATTGAATAAGGCGAGACATCGTGATGCTGCGCACGCACGGCTACGGGCAACGCCAGCATCAGCCCCCCAGATAAGGCCAGGGAAAAGTTTCTCATGCTCATAAACAAAGCTCCTCTCCTCCCGTCCAATGCGGGAAGGTCAACACCCGACATTTAGTCGCGCCTGCCGGTACGGGCTTACCGGGAGGCGGCCGTTTACCATCGCCCGGCGCGGGCGGGGTTGAAACGGTTGAACGCGCTCGATGGATAGACGTCGCGAAAGCGGGCGCTCTCGGCATGCCCATCCAAAAATCCGTAGTTGGCGACGGCTTCCCACCCGATCCCACGATTGCCATGGGCGTCGATCTGCAGCATGGTCGCGGCCCAGGTGTACGGCGTTGCCCCCACCCAGTTTTCAACATGCGGATGGTCCGAGCCGGCAAAGTCTCCGGTATACGCCATCTCCAAAAACTGGACGATCGCTGCCGGCCGGCGGACGCGATCCATCCGCACATAGGGTGTGATCGCGACCGGCGCGTGATTCACCGATAGAAAATTGTTAATCCCATAACTCGTGCGTCGCCAAAGCGGGGTGGGAAATGTGGTCGGAGGAACCGGACTTCCCCCTTCCCAATGATCGCTGCTATCCGACGGGCAGCGGTGCATCAGAAGAGGGCCATAGTATTTTTGCAGAACGGTGATCCATGCAACCGTGTCATCGCCCGCGCCACCGCCGTGCGCCAGCCCCGCCTGAATGAGATAGCCCCGGTTGTCGACCACATAATTCCAATGGGCGATCTGCATATTGCGCAGATTGCTAAGGCACTGCGTGCGCTGGGCGGCACGCCGGGCTTTGTTGACCGCCGGAATCAGCAACCCGATCAGGATGGTGATCACACCGATGACCACGAGCAGTTCCACAAGGGTGAACCCCCCTCGCGGCGACAGGCCTCTAAAAGTTCGTGATTCCGATTTCATTCCCATACGCTAGCGACTTGCATATGCAAATGCAAGACAATTGCATTGCATAAACATTAAAGTTGCATGAGCAGCCCGGTTTCATTGATACAGCGATACAAATTCGCGATTAGGGAGAAGGGGTGGAACCAGATGGGGATGAGGACGTATTCAGATTGTTGAGGAGAATCGATTGCAGCTTGTCGATCTTTTGATGGAGCAGCGTCACGTCGTGCTGCGCTTTGAGGTTAATCTGATATTCCATATCGGCACGCACGCGGTCGCGGTCGGCGCTGCGGCGTTGGCTGTTGAGGACGAAGATGGTGAGCATGATGCTTTCAATTCCGATCAGCAGACACAGCCAGAAAAACGTCGGTGGGGAATCATAAAAGTAGATCGACTCGGGCCTCACGCGCCACGTGTAGATCGTCTGCCCGATCATCCACAACGCGATAAAGCAAATCTGAAAAACCACAAAGCGTCCGCTGCTGAAAAGGTTGGCAGCTGCGTCGATCATGCGCTGGAGGGGCGTCTGTTTATCCTGCACGACGAGGTTGACATTTCGTACGCCGCGTAGTTTGTCCATCGCCTCACGCTGTCGCGCGGAAAGCGTGGTGATGATCGGGACAGCCGTACGCGGATGCTGTTCGATGAACTTATGAAAACCCTGTCGCTTGAGCCCGAGCAACAGCGCGTCGGAATGCCCACGCGCCGTCGCCGTACGGACCCCGCCGTCGAGCATGGAGATCTCACCAAAAAAAGCGCCGGCGGTAAGGATTGCGAGGGTGATATCCGCACCACTGTCGTCGGGATAGCTGAGACGGATCGAGCCGCGTTGAACGACGTACATTTCATCGCCGGGTTCACCCGTCCAGAAAAGCGGCTCGTTCGCCTGCAACGCCCGAGGCACGAGCATGGCCGCTAGCTGCTTGCGTTCGTCGTCGTTCAATTGGGAAAACAGTGGTATTCCGCGAAGCAGATCGGTGTCGATGTCAGTCACGGGGATAGGAATCCTTAGCGTTGTTTGACGCGGAGCTTTTTCACCTTGTGGTGAACTTTTGGTGTGACATGGAAGGCTGCCATGCACTTCCCTACGCGTTTGTCGCGCTCACCGGGCCGGTTGATTTGCTGGAGAATATCCAGGTCGAGTGTGATGTTGAACTCGGTCTTGGACGCGATCAGCGCTTTCAGATCCTCACGCGGATGGATCTTGTATACAGCCGGGCCCAAGCAGGGTCGTAAAAACTTATACTCCAGTTCCTTGCAGACGACGGTGTATTGGGCACCGCAAACGCCAAAGACGTACATCCCCCCCGCGATTTCACTATTTGCCAGCAGCGCGCCACCAGCCATCGCGTGATACCAGTTTCGGTTGAACCGCTTGAACGGAAGCACAGCCGTAAAGCTGTTGGTGTCGATCTGCTTGACGCGTATGCCACTGAAAAACGCGAGGGGCAGCCAGATCAAAGAGCAGACACGGTGCCAGAACGTATCGCGCACCGACAGGCCGGAAATGAACGCTTCAATCCGGTCATACAAACTGAGCTTGGGAGGATTCTCAGATACTGGCGATGCCGAGGGAGCGGTAGACGCAACATCGCCACGAGCGGTGGTGCCGTTAGCTTCCGACCAGACGGGTTGGTCGACCGAGCGGGGTTGCAAGGTGGTGTCCGGACTGCTCATGCGAAAGACCTGTCAATGACACGGGTACAACGCAGGTACCGATCATACGCCAACGGCCCGCGCGCATTCCCAAAAAACGCACGCGATGTCCGACTCTACACTGAAGGAGGCGCACCCGACAATGGCTTGCTTGACAGAATGCCCGGTTCGCATAAACTTCCTGTGTCAACGCGTTCGTCGAGAGGTTCAGCCCCGGCTGAAAGGGTAGACGAAGCGACCGCCAGCACGGCACGGGCCGGGGTTTGGTCGTCCCTTCCCTGCCTCCTTCCTTTTGGTGATGCGTTTTTGAAGCAATGGCCGGTGCCTGTCACTACCCCGTAGTGTAACGGTAGCACAAGAGGTTTTGGTCCTCTTTGTCTAGGTTCGAATCCTAGCGGGGTAGCTTCGTCGGAATACGAAACGAGTATCACCGGAACCGTGGCGGACTGGTCGCTTAACCGGCCAGTCCGGTGACAAAATCACTGACCGGCACACGACGTGTATGCGCCGTTGCAACGATCGGCGACTGCTTTATTGGCTTCGTCACAGCTACAAATGCCCCTGACGTCAATCATCCTCGCTGCCGGCAAGTCGACTCGCTTGAAGAGTCGGTTGCCCAAGCCGCTGCACGATGTGTGTGGCGTGCCGATGCTCGGGTGGATCTTGCAGGCGTGTTTTGATGCCGGATCCGATCGCGTGATCGTCGTGGTCGGTCATGGGAAGGATGAGGTGATCGCGCGGTTCGGCTCGGACAAGCGCATCATCTGGGTCGAGCAAACCGAGCAGCTTGGTACTGGCCATGCGGTGCGCATGTGCGAGCCAGAGCTTCGCAAAGCCCACGGCGACGTGTTTATCCTGGCAGGCGATGGACCGCTGATCCGCGCGGAGGTGTTACGAAATATCCGCAACGCCCATCGCGACGAGCATGCCGCCGGCACGCTGGCGACTGCAGTTTTGGATGATGCGACGGGGTATGGTCGCATCGCGCGGGACGATGCTGGCAACTTCGTTGCGATTGTCGAGCACAGCGACGCCACGCCGGAGCAGTTGAAAATATCAGAGGTTTTTCCGAGCTATTACTGTGTGAAGTCGGACGACTTGTTGGCAGCTTTGCCGAAGTTGACGAATCATAACGCCAAGCGGGAGTATTATCTCACCGATATTTATGCAATTTTGAAGGAAGCTGGTAAGAAGGTCTTGGCCGTGCAGGCGGTCACTGCCGAGGACACGCTCAGCGTCAACACGCGTCAACAGCTTGCGGATGTGGACGCGCTGATGCAGGCGCGCATCCAGCGCGAGCATCGAGCTGCGGGTGTGACGATCGTGCAAGGGTCAAGCGTGTATGTAGAAGCCGCCGCGACGATCGGAATGGATACGACGATCCATCCGTTCAGTTTCATCGGCTCGCGGACAGCCATCGGGTCGAGTTGCGTGATAGGCCCCTTCGCGAACGTCCCGCGAGAGAGCATCGTGCCTGATGGGGCAAGCGTGAAGGGTAGCTAGTGACGCTCCCGCACGGTTTGGCTGAGGGGCTCGCCCCTCGCTTTGGGCGCAGGAGCGACTGGATAACGAAGCGCGCGGCGAGCGCGGGATTGTGACGCGAGAGCCGTCTGTACGCTCGCGCGACAGAAGCGCGGGGCAAGCCCCGCGGCGAAACTTGGGAAATTAGTGTTTGGGATACGAAATGCGGTCTACGAACTGAAATAAAAGATGTCTCAAGCCGACGCGGACAAACTCAAGCTCTTTACCGGGCGTGCGAATAAGGAACTGGCCGAGAAGGTCTGCCAGCACCTGGAAATCCCCCTGGGTCGCGGGCGCACGGAGTTATTTCCCGACGGCGAATTGATCGTCAAAGTCGAGGAAGACGTTCGCGGGCGCGACTGCTTTATCATGCAACCGACCTGTCATCCGGTGAACGCCTACCTGATGGAACTGATGATCTGGATCGATTGCCTCAAGCGCGCCAGTGCCCAGCGTGTGACCGCAGTCATCCCGTACTTTGGATACGCGCGACAGGATCGCAAGGACGAAGGTCGCACGCCCATCACCGCCAAGCTGGTCGCAAACTTGATCGAGCGCGCGGGTGCCGACCGGGTGGTTGCCGTCGATCTGCATGCTGCTCAGGTGCAGGGGTTTTTCGATATCCCGGTCGATCACCTGAATGCCTCGCCGGTGATGATCAAGTGGATGAAGAGTTTGAAGCTGACCAACCGCGTGTTTGTTTCGCCGGATGTTGGCAACGTCAAACGCGCACAGGTGTATGCAAACCTGCTGGGCGGAGAAATTTCGATCATCGACAAGCGTCGAAAAAATGCGTCGCAAACGGTTGCCAAGCACATCATCGGCGATGTTGCTGGCAAAAATGTGCTGATGGTCGACGACATGATCACCACGGCCGGCACGGTGACCGAGGCCTGCAAAATGCTGCTCGACAACGGCGCCGGCGACATCTACATAGCCGCCACCCACGCGATCTTTGCCGACAAGGCGATGGAGCGATTGGCAGACTGTCCGTTCGCAAAATTAGCCATTACCGACACAATCCCGCTGGGCAACCGTGCCGATGCGATCAAGGACCGCATCGTGCAGCTCAGCGTCGCAGGACTTTTAGGGGATGCAATCCACCGCATCCATCACAACGAATCAGTCAGTGCCCTGTTTACAAAGGAAAATGGGGGCAGAACGAGTGAATAACGGGAATTGCCGGTTGCTGGTTGTCAGTAAGTGCTGGAGATCTGACAACCGTTTGAAGATCCAAGCGGTCAACAACGGCAAATCCCTTCTGGCAACTGACATCTAACAACTGGCAACTCTCCCCGGAGCATCTTATGGCAACAACATCCGCACAACTTCAAGCTGTTACTCGTCCTGAACTGGGATCGCGCGCCAACAAACGGCTGCGCGATTCCGGGCAGATTCCTGCTGTCCTTTATGGTCATAGGGAGGCGATCGTGCCTTTGAAGATGCCCAAGAAGGAAATCAGCGCGTATCTCGCCCATGGGACGCACGTGTTCGATCTCAATCTGGAAGGCAAGACCCAGAAGGTGCTCGTCAAGGATGTTCAGTACGATCACCTTGGCATCGAAGTCCTGCACGTCGATTTCGCCCGCGTGAGTCTCGACGAACGCGTCGAAGTGACCGTGCCGCTGGAGCTCAAGGGCACGCCCAAAGGCGAGGCCGAGGGTGGCGTGCTGCAGCAGGTGCTCAACGATATCGAAATCGAGTGCCTCGTTACTGATATCCCTGATGCAATCCGGTACAATGTTTCGGACATGGCCCTTGATGCAGTACTGCACATCAAGGACTTGAAGTTGCCGCAAGGCGTCAAGGCGCTTCACGACGAAGACCTCATCGTCGCACAGGTCCGCGCGATCGTCGAAGCCACGACCGAAACCGCCGGCGAGACCAACGTCGCCGAGCCAGAAATCATCGGTAAGAAGAAGGAAGATGAAGAAGGTGCCGCCGCTGCTGAGAAGAAGTGAGGAGAAGAAGCTGTTAGTTTGTCAGTTATTAGTTGCCAGAAGTGAGCGTGGATTTTCTGGCAACTGGCAACCGACAACTGGCAACTCTCACGAACATGCGTCTTGTCATCGGCTTAGGCAATCCCGGGCGTGAGTATGTCGGGACTCGGCATAACGTCGGATTTGACGCGGTTGACGATCTTGCCCGGCGACTGGGCTGGGTCAGCAATGCAAGTGACTTTGATCGTCGCGCGCGATCGAGTTTTGATGCGTTGGTGTTTGCTGGAGTGGTCAATCGGGTATCCGGAGAGCCCGAAAAGGTGCTCCTGATCAAGCCGACGACGTTCATGAATTTAAGCGGCCGGACCGTGCAGGGCGCGATGGCGTTTCATAAGCTGTCGCCTGCGGACATCATGGTTGTGCTGGATGACCATGCCCTCCCCTGCGGAAAGATTCGGATCCGCGCAGGTGGTAGCGACGGCGGGCACAATGGTTTGAAGGATATCGCGCGAGCCCTGGGCACGACCGATTATCCAAGATTGCGGATCGGCATTGATGCCCCGCCGGACCGCGTCCCCGGACGCGATTATGTCCTGGGTCGCTTTACCGACGAGCAGCGAAAGTTGCTAAACCCCGCAATCGGCCGAGCAACCGGCGCGATTGTGACATGGATCGATACAGGATTAACCGAGGCGATGAATCGCTTCAATGTGAAGGAGTAGTCGGCCGAGAAGGGAAGTTGTTAGCTGTTAACTGCCACCTATTGTGACATGCCGTTATGTCTGGCAGCTACCACCTGAAAACTAGCAACTTGCCTTCCTGATGATTGCCGACTTAGATACATGGCGGCCGGCCCCAACCGGTCAAAAACCAAGCCTGGGAGTGATTGAATTATGGCAAAGAAAAATACTCAGTACGAAGCAATGTTCCTCTTCCCCGCGGGCGTCGAGGTCGACAATGCGACCAAGATAGTGCGCACCAGTATCGAACGTCATGGCGGAGAGATTCTCGTCATCAAAAAGTGGGATGAGCGTAAACTCACCTACGAGATCGGGAAGAACAAGCGTGGCCTTTATATCATCGCTTACTTCACCGCCCCCGGCGCTGCGGTCAGTCCGATTGAGCGTGACGCGAAGCTCAGCGAAGAAGTCGTGCGCATCCTCGTGACCGATGCGTCGCATCTGAACAGGGACGAGATGGACAAGGTCGAGCCTCAGCCGATCGTCAAGGTCGAAGAGCGCCCCAGTTGGGACCGCCCGCCCCTGTACGACGACCGCCCCGCTCGCCCGATGTCGCGTGGCCCGCGTCGTGATGAAGGCGCCGAAGCGATGGGTGCCGCGAAAGAGTGAGGCGTTGAGGGGACTTCCGCTTGAGCGGCCAGTCCACTTGCACCCCGAGCCTTTGATTACGAAACCGTAGGCGACCCATGGCCAGCTACAACAAAATCATCCTCGTCGGAAACCTGACGCGCGATCCACAGTTGCGCTATCTGCCCAGCCAGATGGCCGTGGTCGATTTTGGCTTGGCGGTCAACCACAAGTTCAAGACCAAGGACGGCGAAAGTCGCGAGGAAGTCTGCTTCATCGACTGCAGCGCCTTCGGTCGAAGTGCTGAGGTCATCAATCAGTATTGTCACAAGGGCAAACCCCTGCTGGTTGAAGGTCGCCTGAAGCTGGACAACTGGGACGACAAGCAGACTGGTGCCAAGCGCAGTAAGCACACCGTCGTCATCGAAAATTTCCAGTTGCTGGGCGGTGCCCCTGGCCAGGGTGGCCAGGCAGGTGGCGGTCAACAACAGTATGACGAGAGTCAGGGATCGGACGAAGGCGCCCCGCCACCACAACGACGAACCGCCCCACCTCGCCCCCAGGCACGCGGTGCCCAACAGCCCGCCGCCCCGGCCCGTGCGCAGCCCGAACAGCCATTCTCCGAAGAACAGCAATTTAAGGATGATGATATTCCGTTTTGATGAGTGGCCAGTTGCCAGTGAACAGCAAAAGCCTGGCGACATTGATACAGGCAATCAACCACTGGCAACTAACAACTAACAACTGGCAACTTTCCCCCTGAGGTCCCTATGCCCGCGAATGTAAAATTACTTCTGAACGAATCTGTCAAAAACGTCGGCCGCGTGGGTGACGTTGTCGAAGTGTCGAGCGGATATGCCCGCAACTTCCTTGTGCCCAAGGGACTGGCTGTCCAACCGACTGCCGGTAATCTGAAGAAGGTCGAAGAGCGCAAGAAGGAGATCGAGCGGGTCGAGCGTGAGCGTCGCGATCAGCAGGCGGCTTTGATCAAGCAGCTGACTGGCGTGGAAGTGACGCTCGAACGTCGCGCCAACGAGCAGGGACATCTGTTCGGCAGCGTCAGCGCAACCGACATCGCCAAGGCGTTGCAAGGTCAGGGCTTCAATATCGAAGCTGGCGACGTCAACTTGCCTGGCAAGCTTGATCGCATCGACACCTACCAGGTGACGATTTCGTTCGCGGACGATTTGAAGACCGACGTAAAAGTCTGGGTCGCCCCCGATGCCGACAGCAAAGCCGCCATGGAAGCTGCAAAGAAAGCCGCTCCCGTTGCGGACGAGGACGCCTGATCCGCGCCGAGCAGCCGTTGATCGAGACGTTTCGCCGCGGGGCTTGCCCCGCGCTTCCGTCGCTCGAACGCGGCAAGCTCCAAGCAGGACTCAATTCGTCGTCTGCCAATCGGTTCTCTCGCACCCGGGAAAGCGCGGGACAAGCCCCGCGGCTAAACCTACGAGCGGTCGCTGTCACGTGGTGGCACCGGCATTCCCGATTTTTTGGCAGGTAATTGCGACGACAGCCTTGGGACTGTTAGCGAAGTTAACGCATCGTCCGACGATAAAGTGAACAACCCGTGGATAAGCCGACGGCGCGACGATTTCTTCGTCGTGCCGTCGCCTGTTTTCGGTACAGTGATGAATCACGGAGGAGAGGGCTCATGTCTCAATTCATTGACTCGTCCATCGCATCGCAGTTCGACCGACTTCCGCCGCATTCCATCGACTCGGAAATGTGCGTGATCGCATCAATGATGCTCGACCGCGACATAACCGGGCAGGTCGTGCAGCTCATCAACGGCGACGCTTTTTTCCAGGCGGATCACCAGATCATCTTCGACATCGTCAAGCAGTTGTACGAACAAAATCGCCCCTACGACGCGATCATTGTGCGCGAAGAATTGATCAAGCGACAATTGCTTGAAGATGTCGGTGGAAGCGCATACATCGCGCAGATTCTGAACAAGGTTCCCTCGGCGGCGCACGGTATGCACTATGCCGGAATCGTCCGCGAAAAAGCCCTCCTGCGACAACTCATCGCAGCCAGCAACGAGATCCTGCGGGAAGCCTACGCCCCCCACGAGCAGGCGGACCTCATCGTCGATCGCGCCGAGAAAAAAATCTTCGAGATTGCAGAAAAGAAAGTGGGCGGGCAGGCAACGCACCTCGGCGAAGTCGCGATGGAAGTCTATCAAATGCTCGAGGAAAAAGACCGCCGCGGACTGGAGACCGGCTTCTTCGAACTCGACGACATGCTCAACGGCCTGCAAAACGGTGAGATGATCATCGTCGCAGCGCGGCCATCAATGGGCAAAACCGCCTTCGCGATGAACGTCATCGAGCACATCTCCGCCGACAACAAAATCCCCACTGCGGTCTTCAGCCTGGAAATGAGCAAGCAGCAGTTGGCGCAGCGCCTGCTCTGCAGTCGCGGGCAGATTGATGCGCAGAAGGTTCGGCGGGGGATGTTGCAGAATCATGAGTATCAACATCTGGCGCTGATGGCGGCGGAGTTGAGCAAGGCGCCGGTGTGGGTGGATGATTCAGCGGGGCTGACGATTCTTGATCTGCGCGCGAAGGCGCGACGCTTGAAATCGCAATATGACATCAAGTGCCTCATGATCGATTACATGCAGTTGATGGACAACCCCGGACCGGAGAGTCGCCAGCAACAGATCAGCGAAATCTCCCGCGGAATCAAGGCTGTCGCGCGCGAGCTGAACATCCCGGTGATCTGCCTGAGCCAGCTCAATCGCGCCAGCGAGGGGCGTGACGGACATCGCCCGCGCATGAGCGACCTGCGCGAATCCGGCAGCATCGAGCAGGATGCGGATGTGATCGCCCTTCTGCATCGTGAGGATTATTACCGGATGAGCGACCCCGACTTCACGCCGGACAATATTGCCGAGGTGATCATCGCGAAACAGCGTAACGGGCCGACAGGGACCGTGAAGCTGACCTTCCTCAACAAGACCACCCGATTTGAAAATCTATCGAGTGCAAACGACCCGTTCGCCGGATGATGGAATTTGCGATCATCGCAATGCAAGCGATCAGTGGTCGGAGGGCGCGTTTGTCTCAACCACCCCCGCCATCAGCTTCAGCACTGATTCTTGGGTGGCTTGTCCTGCCGGAACCTGGGCCACAAGTCGTCCTTCGCGCATCACGACGATGCGGTCGGCCAGGGCAAGCAGTTCGGGTAGCTCAGAGCTGATTAACAGGATAGCCAGGCCCGAGGCAGCAAGTTCGGCGATGAGCTGGTGAATTGACTGCTTAGCGCCGACATCCACGCCCCGCGTGGGTTCGTCGATCAGCAGCACACGACAATCGCGGCCCAGCCACTTCGCCAGCGCCACCTTCTGCTGATTTCCCCCACTGAGGTTACCGACGGCCGTGTGCAGGGATGGGGTTTTCACATTCAGTCGCGCGAAATACTTCTCGGCCTGCCTGGTGGATTGTGATCGCCTGAGGAACCCCGCCGTGCTCAGCTTATCGAGCATCGACAGCGTGAAATTTTCGAGGCACGACATGCCCAGGACGAGCCCCTGTCGCTTCCGATCTTCAGGCACAAGTCCGATGCCGCGGCCCTTGGCCAGACGGACATCACGAAGGCGCATCGGCTCGCCGTCGACCACAATATGTCCGCGGGTCAGCTTATCGAGCCCGAAAATCGCCTGTGCGATTTCGCTGCGCCCTGATCCGATCAGCCCCGCCATTCCCACCACTTCGCCGCTGTGTATGTCCAGGTTGATGTCATCAAACTTTCCCCGCGAGGCGAGTCCAGACACGCGCAGCACTGGCGGCCCGACTGGGGACCGCGCGCCGGTTGCCTGCGCAAAGGCCTCGACGCGTCGGCCGATCATCGCGTGGATCAGGCGGTCCTGCGTAGCCTCGTCCCGCGAAAGCGTCTCGACAAATTTTCCGTCGCGCAGGACCGAGATGCGGTCAGCCAATTGCAGAACCTCAGGCATGCGATGTGATACGTAGACGATCGTCACGCCATCGCGCTGCAGTTCACGGATCAGCCGAAGTAGATTCTGGGCGTCCACTTCGGACAGGCTGCTTGTCGGTTCGTCAAAGATGATAATGCGCGCATTTGTCCCGATGGCAGAGGCAATCTGGACGAGTTGTTCCATCGCTGTCGAAAGCTCGCGCATCGGACGATCCACATCGATAGATCCTGCTCCGACACGGGCCAGCAACGTACGCGCTCGCTGTCGCATTGTCGGGCGATCGAGAAACAGACCCTGCCGTCGCGGATATGCTCCCATGCAGAGATTTTCCGCAACTGAAAGCTGCGGACAGAAGGCGAGTTCCTGATGGACCATCCCCACGCCCGCGGCCAGCGCATCTGCGGGCGAGTGAAAAGCGCGCGGCGTGCCGTCGATGATCAACCTTCCCGAGTCCGGTCGATGAATGCCGGCCAGGATTTTTCCGAGCGTGCTCTTTCCCGCGCCATTCTCACCCATCAGGCAGTGACATTCGCCCCGTGAAATAGTGACGCTGACGTCGTCAAGGGCTGTCACGCCTCCGAACAATTTGGTGATGTTTTCAAATTGCACCATCGCTGTCGCCGGTGGCCTCTCATTGTCTGGGCTTGTCGCAAATGCAAGTTATTTCGCGAGCCACTTCTCCCAGTTTTTCGCGTATTCATCGACATTTGCTGCCGTCACCGGGGTGAGGGGATCGACGATAATGGCGTTGGGTGGATCCTTTTTGTTTACGACCTTCTCAAGGATCACCTCAACACTTTTGTAGCCCCAGCCATAACAGTCCTGGGCAAATAGGGCTTGAACATGCCCACTTTTCAGATACGCAAGTTGGGCGGGGAGGGCGTCGCAGCTCGATACCTTGATGGATCCTGGCGCCCACTTCAGCGCATCTGTCGTGAACAACGGCCATCCGCCGATGAAGGCCCAGCCCCGGATCGACGGGTTTGCATTGGTCGCGGTGGCGACGGCCTCGGCCGCTTTCTCAGGGGTCTCTTCGTGGTAGAAAACACCGCCGCTCGCTGCCAGCAGTTTGAGATTCGGATGCTTGCCGATCTCGTCCTTTGCCGCCTGCACCCGCTCGGCCAGGTTGGTTGCACTCTGGTTTCCACCGAGAATCGCAACCGTGCCGGGCATGTCACCGATCGCGTTAGCGAGTTCCTTCACAACGACCTCGCCAATGTGTTTGTTGTCGCTTCCATAAAATGCAAACCGCTTGCTTGCCGGCGCATCCGAATCAAAACACATCACCGGTACGCCCTTGTCAGCGGCCCGGTCGATGGCGGGCGTGAGGGTGTTTGCATCGGTGCAGCTGACGGTGATGCCAGCGACGCCCGCGCGGGTAAGCGCTTCAATTGCCTCCACCTGCTTGGTCGCGTCCTCGGTTGTCGGTGTTCGCCAGTCGATCGTTACGTCGGCGTTGTACTTGGCACCGAGCTCACGGGCGGCGTCCTTGGCACCGGAATAGGCGGCTTGGAACACGTCATTGCTCTGACTTTTGGCGACCATGCCGATCACGATGCGCTGCCTTGCCGAACTTGTACCTTTGTCGCCCGAAACGGGCGCGGCTTCCTCCTTTTTGCATCCCGTCAGCACGATCCCAAAAATCATCGCCGACACTACGGCCCATACATGAACGCACTTCATCATGTTCCTCGCTTTGCCAAAAGGATTGCTCGATTTTCGTCCGACAATTGCTGACTTGACCCATTGCACATGCTTACGGCTTGATAGTCCGGGTCGTCCGGCGCCCGCGCCACACCTCGCTGAGTCGATCAAGTGCAACCGCCACGATAATCGACAGTCCGACGATGATGTTTTTGTATTCCTGATTGAGGTGCAGGATATTGATTGCATTCTCAATCATCGCAAGGATCAGCGTTCCGAGCAACGCTCCGGTGGCTGTCCCGCGCCCTCCTGCCAGGCTCGCGCCCCCCACCACCGCAGCAGCCACCACTGTCAATTCGTAACCACTTGCTGAACTGGTGGAGATCGTGCCAAAGCGCCCCAGTGACACCAGACCCGCCAACCCGGCAAGCAGGCCGGAAATCGCATAAACGCGCAACTTCACGCGCTTCACGCTGATCCCACTGAAGCGAGCGGCCTCCTCGTTGCCACCCACCGCGTAGGTCTCGCGACCGGCGACACTCAGGCGGAGAAAAATATAACCGACGCCGATGACAAAGAGCGTGACCAGCATGGGCCAGAGTTGCATGCCCAGAATTTCCGCGCGAAACAGATGCGTGACACTTGCATCGGGCAGCGGTTGCCCGGCGCGAGGGAGCGTCTTCACACCAAACGGCAGCACGTTCGCGATCCCACGAAAAATCGTCAGCGTCCCCAGCGTCACAATGAACGGATGCATTCGCAAGCCGACTACGAACAGCCCATTGATCAACCCGCACCCCAACCCCACCGCCAGCGGAAGTAGGATCGATATTGGCGTGACAATGACCGCGGACGCGTCGCGCGAAAATTGCTGCAAAGTCCACGCGCTGACCAAGCCCGAGAGAGCCATGATCGACCCAACCGAAATATCGATCCCACCGGAGATAATGACGATGGTCAGCCCCATGCCCATGATCGCGTAATAGCTCATGGGCGTGGCAATGCCGTCGATCAGATTATCACGGTTGAGAAATGTGTTCGGTCGCCCCGCCTGCGCGTCGTAATAGCCGTAGATCGCGAGCAACACGCCAATACTCAGCACAACGCTGACCAATCCTGTCTCCTGGAAACCGCGTAAACGTGCGGTCAGCGAACGGGGGCGGTCGTACGTGTCAGACCGGTCAGTTGTAGTCGAAGTGTCCGACATCGTATTGTTTGACACGCTTGAGCTAGCCCGCAAGTCAGTGCAACTGGCTTCGCTCAAGCCGCCTGCTCACGCCAACGCACTCCGAAGAATGGGTGCGCTGAAGCTATTCGGGATAATGTTGCCTTGACGACTTTCCGTCCGCGTCCCAGGCACCATGAAATGCATGATGAACGCGCGACGCTGATGCGGCGTCTCATTTGGCTGGGTGTAATGTAACGTCTGACAATGGTGAAACATGCACCCCCCAGCCGGCACATCAACGACAACTGCCTTTTCCCGTTCGATCGCGCCTGATTTTTCCAGATCGAGAAGTGCGTTCGTGGATTCCGAGGGTTCATGCCAGACCGGTTTGAGATGACTTCCGGGTATCACCTGCATCGCGCCATTTTCACGATAGGCATCGTCCAGTGTGATCCAACACGATACCAGGCTCGCCGGCCGACACTTCCAGTAGGCATTATCCTGATGCCAGAACACCGCCCCACCCTGTCGGGCGGGTTTGAATAATGCCTGGTCATGAAACAACTGAATGTTTGGTCCCAGAATGTCGGCGACGATGTCGAGAATCTTGGTGTGGTACCACAGCCGGCGGAAGTGAATATTCCGATCGCCCATCTGCATAATCTGCAGCATCTTGATGGGTGCGGCGGCCTTCACGCTTTTGTCAGCGGTGTCGGAGATCGCGAGATTGCGATAATCCCCTGATTCGTTCGCGAGCGCGAACTCACGATCGTATTCGATACGCAGCAGGTCAAGATCCGCACCGCCGATCATCGGACCGAAGCGGAGGTATCCATTCTGATAAAAGAAGTCGAGTTGGTCCTGTCGAAGTGCGGTGTCCATGGGGCAACATCCTAGTGCACCGGACTCAGAGAATGAAGACCGCGGCCGGCTTTCGACGTCTCGTCAGTCGTGCTTGCCAATCCGTTCGTCAAGGCATGCGCACGGGATCGAATCCAGTGTCTTTTACGCATTGTTCCATGGCAGAAGCCTTAACCGGGCAAGGTTGGGCGACGTATCAGCAGCGAAACGCCACACGGATGTCACGAAAGTAGTGGCAACAAAAAAATCCGGCACGGTCTGAAATTCCCGGTTTTACCGAAGAAATCCACACGATGCCGGATAATGCTCTGACCCGAAAAATGGAGGCGGAGGGAGTTGAACCCTCGTCCCAAGACAGTCCCAATGATGGCCTCTACATGCTTATCCGATTTTTTATTCTTGGCCTCCGCGACGAGAATCGTCACTCTTCGCGAAGGATCAGATCGATATTTCTCACTTGGCCGACTCGATCGAATCGTCCAAGCCAGCCTGCTGTATTTAAGCCGGTGCATCGCAGACATCTGCACCGTGCCGAGCGGCCTTAATTAGGCAGCGAGACGAACCGGAGCGGCATTGAAGCCGATTCGGCCTGCAACATCGTTGTTAGCAGTTATTGTTTGCTCGATTGATTAACCAGGCCTATCGAGCGTCCTGGGCATGCCACCACCACCGTAGCCATCCGGTCGATACCGTTCGCCCCCGGTGGGTCAGTTGTCAAAGAACTTCAACATCGTATCACAAGAGTTGCGTGCGATCCATGATAATCCCACGTCGCACGACTGCCTCACGCTGCGATGCGACCAAGGTCACCGCTCGTTCGTTCCGGCAATTGCCATGTCGGGGGTGACGGGAGGCGCGAATACGCACGCGCGAAAGCCTCTGCGCCGATGACGCGCAACTTGATTGTTCTTTTCCGCTGATTGCCGGCCTCGTCGAAGGCTTGAGCGGTGATCCTGTAATTCTTCCCCCGCTTCAAACCCTGCGTATCCCACACAAAACCCGACCCAGCCTGCGGATCGCGAACAACCGAGACAACTTTGCCGTTGACGATGAAATTGACATGGTCGACGCCGATGTTATCGGTGGCCGCGACGGCAATGTGTACCTGCCCGAAGACCTTGGCTTTGTTACGCACGGTCGAAAAATGAATCTTCGGCTTCTGGTGATCATCGGGAATTGAGCTCGGCTCGACTGCCGCTGGATTTAAGACAGGCTCGACCACTGTCTCTGCCGCGGGGTCGGCTGGAGTCGCCACAGGCGTCGGCATCGGTGCGACAGTCGGCGGCGACGAGGGGGTCGCCGGCGCGTCGGGTGTAAGCACCGGGGCCGGAGCCGTCGGCTGGGGCGTCGGTGTCGGAACCGCCGGCGCTGGATCGGTCGGAGTGGGATTCGTCGGCGTTGGAATCGTGGGCGTTGGAACCGTCGGTATTGGGGTCGTCGGAGTTGGAATAGTCGGCGCGGGAATCGTGGGGGTCGGAATGGCCGGGGTGGGAATCGCCAGGGCAAGCCCCGCGGGTGTTTCGACCCAGATGATGGCTTCGCCGGCCGCGAAAGTCACACGATCTACCGCGCGACTCGCCCCCTCCGACAGCGACGTGCTTTCACCCGCCACGCGATATACGTTCACTCGCCCGGCCGCGAAAACGTAAGGGCTTAAGTTCACGTCGATCGTCACGGGCTGATTTGAATTGTTGACCGCCATGAAAAGCTTGCCGCTCGCCGAGGTGCGAGCCGTCGTGACAAACGCGTCACCTAAGTCGACCGCATTCATCTGTGGCTGTAACAAGAACGGCTCGACTCGCGCGATGGTGTTATACGCAGCACTCATCGCTCGCCAACGATCCTGCCCCACTGCCGTCGGTGACGCGCCCGTCTGAAGTTCCTGTCCCGCGCGTGCATTCAATCGCTCCGTCTGCCACGGGCCGTCGTACGCATAGGTTCGAACGCCCGCGGCACCCAACGCGGCTGCGTCCATGATCTGTAACGATACTGTCCCTGCGATATTTCCAGGCGCGAGCAGCACGTCCTCGTTAGAGTTGTACGTCGCGCTCGGTGTGCCGATATTTTTGTAAAAATCACCGGATGCGCTGGTCAGTATCAGCATCGGCGTATCCTGCTGCACATGCGCATAGCGGCCGACGGCTGCGTGTTCCATTCCGACCTTAATCTGACCAAAACTTCCGCCAAATGTGTTGGCAGTCATTTGCGTGATGTCCCAGTAGTGACTGGTGTAATCGGACATCGACGCATCGCCCATCCAGTTTTGCACCGCATCGTTGGCAGCGTTGGAAATGACCGGCCAGCTGATCTCCGGGCGACTGGCGGCGCTGTTTACGATGGTCATCAACTGCCTGAACGCAGTTGGCGGGCTGTTGCCCCACAGCTGGTTGATTTCATCGACCATCTCGATGGATACCACGCGCCCGCTGCGCTTCACAGCATCAAGGGCATATCGAATCGCATCAGCACTCCAGGCGTTGTTGATCGAATTGGAAAGCTCGCCCTGCGTGCGTGCCAAGTCGTCACCGATCAGCAGAAGGCTGAACTGGTTGGTGGCTGCGGTCTGGACGGTGCGATTCCACATCTGATCGAAGCTGCTCTTCCACGCGGCAAAGCTGCCTGCACCTGAGTCGGCGGGGTTGGAGTAGAAGCCGCTTGTCAGGGTGTTGATGCCTGCAACGTGCGCCTGCTGCGCAAGCCCCGGCGTGGATTCGATCTCGCGCACGCCGAGATTGAACATCGTTCGCATGAAGAGCGAATTGCCCGGATCGTATGCCTCAAGCATCGACCCATCTTTCCCAAAGTGCGAAAACCCCGGCGTGCTGTCAACAATCACCCGCGCGACGTGACTGAAGCCACCTGCTGAAATCGTCACAAACGCCTGACCGTCGGCCACGCCGGTCAATCGGCCGGAAGAGGTGATCGTCGAGGTGGTTGTACGATCAATTGCGAACGTCGCGGTGCCGGTGAAGCTGTCTGTCGATCCGTCGCAGTAGATGTTTTGCAACTGGAGGTTGGTGTTGTCGCCGGGTCGAAGATAAATCGTATCGAAAAATGAGCGCACTTCACTCAGGGCGCGACCGTTGTCCGTGATGAAGGTCGTACGGCTCTCCGCCAGTCGGGCGTCGCTTGCGCCATACGAGACCGCCAGCAGTTCATGCGTGCCGTTCAGAAGATGCCGGGTGTCCAGGTCGACGCCGAAAGTTCGTCGATTGAACCCGCGTGTCAGCTTCTGCCCATCGATATACAGGTCGATAAAGGATGGCAAAACCGAGGCGTCCGCGGAGACTTCCCACTGGACGTTGCCGGCAGCATGGGCAGGCAGCGGCGACGCGAGCGAGAGGGATGCGAAAAGCCGTCGAGCTTCCAATGGTTCGAGCTCGATTTTTTGCAGCGTTGGCTTTGGCGGAACAATTCGCATCGTCGATGGCCTCCACAGGGCTCATCGGGCGAAAAAAGGACGATCACGGCAAAGTCAAAGTCCGATAAATCATCCGCAGTCGAATTTGCGAGTGCAGAACGCGTGCGAGTGGCGTGATCGTTACAGGCGTTCTGGTTTGATCGAAAGAGAGAAAGACCTTCCACGAATCTCGCGAATGAAAACGCCTGGCCTTCCCCACGAATTGCGGGGGAAGGCCAGGCTTAAATACGAGGGTCTATTTGTGCGGGCTCGTGAGGGCTCGCGGATGGAATTGTCGGACTTAAGTCCACGTCGGGACAGTTGATAGGCGCTGTGAACGGTGCCTATTTTGTTGCTTTGAGCAGGCGGTCGGGCTTGAGCTTCAGGACGGTGAGGTGGCGCAGGTCTGAATCTTCGGGCGAGGTGACGACGTGTAACGTCTCGCCGCCAATGATGCGCTGGACGCGCCCGCCTTCCACAGTGAGGTCGGCGATCTTTCCGCCTTGTGCGGCGTCGAGGACGGACTGTCCATAGATCAGCAGCGCATTATTCCCAGCGAGATAATCAAACACGCGCCCGCGTGGTAGTGGGCCGGTCTGTTCAGGAAGTTCGCCAGCGGGGTAATTGTGCTCAGCGACTGGCTGTCCGGATGGGAACTTCCAGGAGATCACGAGCGCGTTTTCATCCTGCTGGAAAAGCACCGCTACGTGCGACCCATCCGGCGAGAACGCAATGCCCGACGGCCGCACCGGCCAGCGACCGCGGAATGCGGAAATGCGCAGTCGCTTGATCGCCTTGAAGCTGGTCAGATCGTAGATCTGCAGCTGCACTTCCCCTTCACTCCGAGCGGCCAGCACAACGTATCTCCCATCGGGGCTGAGCGTTGGGTTGCCTGCAGACGGTTCAAAGTTGGCCACGCCAAATCCACGTGGCTTGACGGTGCTGGCTTTCGAATTAAGGATCTGGAAACCCACCGTTGACCCGTTCCGCCAGAGTACGACAAAACGCTCGGCATCAATGAAGCCGATCAGCTCCGATGCACCCAGGTTGCCGTCGTTGAGTTCGATACTGCGCACCACTTTGCGCTCTTCAAACGACCAAACCTGCGCTGCCAGTTGAGGCCATTGCACGATCCGCACAAGATGGTCGCCGGCGGGGCTGAGAATGTAAGCCGGTCGCACATTGATCTCGTGACGGAACCGCACCTCTCCGTGCTTGGTGAGCGTTCGCGCATTCCATCGTTCGACACCATCCTCGGTCGGTGAGCGTCGGCGGATGACGAGCATGTGATCGCTCGGCGTGGCGGGGTAGAGGACGTCGAGAAACTCACCGACCTTGTCACCCGACGTGTCGGCAATCGCAAGAGCATCGGGATCCTCGGCTTCGGGCTGAGGCTCGGTATCGGGCTTCAGCTTCGGGTCGGAAAACATCGACGGCGGTTCGTGTTCATCGGTGACGGCCATCGCGACGGAGTTTTCCTCGCTGGCCTCAGGATCGGCTGCTCGGGTGGTCGGGTCGGCGTGGGCGACGGGCACCTCATTGAAGATCGAATCCGGCGCGACCGCAACCGCCTCACGCGTGGCAGGGATAGACGTTGGATCAGCTGGCTTATCGGCGATCAGCGTGCGTGTGGGCTTCGGCTTTTCATCCGGCTGAGCGGGCGCGGTCACGTCCCACGCCAACTGCGGACCGAAGGGACTGCGCGGGACCTCATACGACGTCTTGAGTTCGTCAAGAATCTTGAACACCAGCAGATTGGTGAGTATCAAGACGATCAGAGTCAGCAAGATCGACCCCACCATCGCGCCAGCAGCAAAGCCCAGGGTGCCGGGCGTGTTGGGCTTGGACGGGCGAACCAACGCCCAAGCAATCCCACACGCCAACCCGATGGCGACGAACATGCCGGACACATATCCGCTCCACGCATCGGCCAGCGTCCAGATCAGATAGTGCAACGCGAAGGGAAGTGCGAAGATTGAAAACGCAATCCACTTTTGCGGTGAAGGAAAACGATAATGAAGCGTCCGTGCGCCCAAACGCATCAGGAACAATCCCAACGGCCAGGCGATCCCCACATACGACACCGCCAGCATCAGGAGACTCAGAAAGTTTAGCCAAGACTTGCCCGGCCGAGCGCCAGATTGAGCCGCCTGCGTGAAACTTATGTTTGCATATCCGATCAACACCGCCGCACCGACAACCAATGCCCAAGGCAAAAAGCGATCGACCTCACGGCTATGCGGAAAATCAAACCCCCGACCATACCGCATGGCAACATCGGCCGGCTTGGGCTTGCTGCCAGGCTCGAGCGAGGCTAACGGATCGTCCGAGTCTACATCAGTATCGCTGGACGACGCATGCTGCGCCGCAACCGGGGCGCGTGGCGCATCACGCAAAGCGGGCTCGGCTGATCGAGTTTCGCTGTTTTCATCAATGGATGGTCGAACGCCCCCCACCGGAACGTCCAGTGCAGAACCACAATTCTTGCACGCAAGCCGTTTTCCCGCCAACGATTCGGGCGCGGAATACTGCTTACCACAACCTGGACAAGTGACTTCAATGGGCATATCTAATCATTACCCCTAAACCTGTGCGTGGAAGTTCCGGTGTTCCAACACTTGCGATCCACCCCGGCAGGATATCATGGCCGGACGCTCATTGTTTTCTATCGAATCCAGACGAATTGGACTCGGCAAACAAGCAAGTGATCACGTGCCTCCCGACGCGCGTTATCTCATCCTTAATATACAGCCGAGACGATGATTTGTCGAAAGCCGCCCCGCGTTTTCTAGCACTAATTATCCGCAACCAAATGATGCTTCACCCGCTTCAGATCGTCGACAAGTTCCTGATACGCCTCCTGCCGAGCAGCCTCCTCGGGAATCCGTAGAATCGCAGACGGGTGCATGGTGGCAAGACTCCATGATGCCCAGGCGCTCTTCAGGATCTTCCCGCGATTCTGCGTCAGCCGAAACTCACGCCCGAACAACGCCTGTGCTGCTGTCGCACCGAGGCATACCAACGCTTGCGGCTTGATCGCAGACAATTCAGCTTCCAACCATGGCCGACAAGCCTGCACCTCACGAGCACTCGGCTTACTGTGGATGCGACGCTTGCCCCGCGCTTCCCATTTAAAATGTTTGACGGCATTGGTGACATAAAGTTTCGATCGATCCACGCCCGCTTCGTCCAACGCGCGATTCAGCATCTGACCCGCGGGCCCCACAAAAGGTCGACCCTGCACATCCTCCTGATCGCCAGGCTGCTCACCCACCAGCACCACCGACGCGTCAGCAGGACCCTCGCCGAAAACAGTCTGCGTGCCACACTTGTACAGATCACACCCGCGGCAAACTTTGGAGGCCTCACGTAGCTGGGGCAACGTCAACCGCGCGGGCATGAACGCCGTTGCAGTGGAGTATTCCTCGATCTGCCTGCTCATCATCTCCTCGACTCGCCCGGTGGCTTTTCGGAGCATCTCCGGAATCAATTCAGTCTCAGGGAGCGTCTGCCAATGTCGGACGGGCATTTCCTTCCGCATCGCATTGAGCTTGACCCGCGCCGGATTAAAAATGTTCGCGTAATAGGTTTTCCAGAGCATCTCCAGATCGTCCGCCTGCGGGGCTTGGCGGGCGGGTACACCTGGGCCAAAACGCAGTTGGCCATCCCACGTTGCCGACTCGTCGGGCGTGAGAATTGTCCAGCGCATCGAGCCAAAGCGACGCGCAAAAAATGGCGCGGTCAGTCGAACAATGAAATGGTCCGGCCTATGCCACGCGACGTAATGATCACCTCTCTCGTCTGACGTCTGCCGAAAGCGCACGAACGCGGTCATCTTGTGGCGATCCCGGCGCACGCTCTTTTCCATGGAGAAACATCGCATGACGTCGTCGTCCGTCACGCGATCCAACAAGCGCGTGTCGCCTGTCGTTTGTCGATAAAGCATTCGGTAAAGTAGACTCCAGCGATCCGGATCACGATGACAGGCAACCAGGCGAGCGAGTTCCATGAAGCGCTTCGAGACGCGCAGGGGTGCGGCCGATAGCGCGGTCGCGCCGGCCTCCAGAATGGTTCGACCTCGCTCGTCCCGCTGTGACGATTCAGAATCTGTCATGGCAGCCAAGAGCGTGGGTTGGTCGTCCCCCGCCCACACAACATCGTCGGGCGCGACAAGGTCATTCAATAGTTCGCGCGCGGCGGAGCGGAAGGCTTCAAAATCCCTGCCGACCGAAATAACATTCATACGTCCCCCGATCGCGCGGACACCGCCGTTTCAAAAAGGTTCAGCTGTACGTCGCGCTTGACGATTTTTTGACGCAGATCATCACGATCCAACCCGAGCCGGGCCGGCGAATGATCGGATGCGATGATGAAAGGTCGCGCTTTGGTGAGATTCACACGCAGCCGAGACAGGTCGTCGAGGCAGATTTTTTTTAGTCGACGGAGCGACAGAATCTTCATCACATTGCGCACGCCCAGCCCTGGAACGCGCAACAGTTGCCACTTCGACGCTCGATTGATATCGACCGGGAAAAAGTCACGTCGCCGAAGCGCCCACGCCAGCTTTGGGTCGATCTCCAGATCAAGATTCGGGGCTTCTGCTGACGTGAGTTCATTCGCGCGATATCCATAAAAACGCATCAACCAGTCGGACTGATAAAGTCGATGCTCGCGAATGAGAGGCGGCGAGACAAGGGGCAATCGTCCGTCTCCTTTTGGGATCGGACTGAAGGCTGAATAGTAAACGCGTCGCAACTTGAAACGCTGATACAGATCGGATGCGGTTGCGAGAATAGCCGCATCGGGGGAAGGCGTCGCGCCGACAATAACCTGCGTGCTCTGCCCCGCCGGTGCGTAGGTGGGAGCCTTGCTGGACGTCTCTGCTTTCGCCTCTGCGACCTTTTCGCCGATGTCCGACATCGCTTCATGGATCACCGAGGTCATTTTCTCTGGAGCGAGTTTCGTAAGATCGGCAGGCGTGGGCAGTTCGATATTCGCGCTCAACCGGTCCGCCCACTTTCCCGCCTCCCACATCAATTCGCGCGACGCGCCGGGGACGGCCTTCAAATGGATATATCCGTTGTATTTTTCGTCGACTCGCAGCTTCCTCGCCACGCCGATCAACTGCTCCATGGTGTAATCCGGACTCTGAATAATCCCGCTGCTTAAAAATAGCCCTTCAATGTAATTTCGCTTGTAGAACTGGATCGTCAGCCACACCACTTCGTCAAGGGTGAACCGAGCTCGCGGAATGTCACTGGAAATGCGATTAATGCAATATTGGCAATCGTAGGTGCAGTAATTTGTGAGGAGAATCTTCAGAAGCGAGACACATCGGCCGTCAGGTGTGTAACTGTGACATATGCCGATCTTGTTGGTATCCCCGATGCCCCCCTCCCGTGCTGCACGCTTCGATCCACTCGACGCGCAGGACGCGTCATATTTCGCGGCATCAGCGAGAATCGTCAGCTTCGCATGAACGTCCATCGTCTTATTATAACGTACCGAACAGAATGCAAACATCCAAAATAGTTGAAACTTGAAACGGCTACGCCAACCCTTCCACTTTAACCGCGCGAATTGCGAGAAACATTGGGATTTCCTTCCTCGCCATGTTCTCTGCCGACGCGCGAGGCCCCGATGTGCTGGTTTTATGGCTCGGCCATTCCTCAAGCGCGTCAATAAAAAGCCCTGCCTGCCTGAGCGCCTTCACATACGCCTCGATCGGCTTGTGAAAGCTCCACGTGTACGCATCCGGCGCGCTCCCCGGATGCGTGACGATCGGCTCTTTTCGGGGAACCAGATAACGGTCGACTCGGCGATATTGAATCGTCCGCGCGCTGTCCCACCCCCAGCTCGTCTCCTTCGGTCCGCGGAAGCATGGGTGCATCATCACCAAGACTAGGCGTCCTCGATCCTTCAGGGCACGGGCGGCTCCTTCAAATACGGGGAGCGTAGGGTGGATATTCTGGATGGCCAGAACACACGCAGCCGCATCGAAAGACTGCGCCGAAAGGGCCGTCAACGCACGAGCATCCCCCACCAGATAACGCACCGACGCCGGCCCGCGCGCGATGGCTGACTCGATCAGCGCGGGCGCCGCATCGACGCCCGTCACTTCGGCCCCGCGCTCTGCCAACGCGCGACATAGTACACCCTGTCCACAGGCGACATCGAGAACCTTCGTCGCGCCCTCGACCTTGATCAATCGCAACACGCCAGGGAGGATCACTTTCTGGTGATACTCACTTCCCGATTCCCCTACGAGCGCGTCATACCACCCCGCCACCTGCTGCCAATCAGTCGCCTTGCCGGGCGGACTGGGATTGTTCGTCTCACGTGATGTTGCCATGAATGCATTCAATCGTCGGATGCCGCAAATGCAAAGGTCCGGAAGCCAACTACCCCTCTTCTCCGTGCCCCCGCGACTCCGGCGCAAATTATTTCTTGTCCGAGCTTTGATGCCTCGCGAGCGTTTGGGATACCAGCGTGCGATCGGCGCTTTGACTTTGTTTGACCGGGCCAGTCCCAGATGCGCGACGGACGGGCGCGCTGCCGTCGGGTCCACCTACAGCTACCCGCAGTGTGATTCTATCAGATTCAAGCACCGCCAGCGCTGCTATCGGCGAATGGCAATCGCCATTCAGCTGGCGGACGACGTCCCGCTCAATGTCGACACATCGGCGGGTGTCTGGATGATCGAGTTGTGACAGGACTTCCCGCGTAGGTCCGTCGTCACGCCGACACTGCAGCGCGATCGCGCCTTGCCCGGCTGCGGGGAGCATCCGATGGATATCGAGGGGATGCATGTACGCTGCATCGAACAACTTCGCCCGATGCAGACCCGCTGCCGCAAGGACAATCGCGTCAAACTCTCCCGCGCGCAGCTTCTTCAATCGCGTATCGATATTGCCCCGCAGCGGCAGAATTTTCAGGTCGGGGCGGCCATCCAGCAACTGACATTGTCGTCGCAGGCTTGATGTGCCAACGCGAGCGCCTTTCGATAGTCGGTCTATCGAGGTCGCCCCGATCAGCACATCCCGCGCGTCAGCCCGCACCGGAACCCCAGCGATGACCAGGTCGGTAACGTCTACCAACGGCTGCGTCACCGGCATATCCTTGTACGAATGCACCGCGAAATCGATCTCGCCAGCAAGCAGGGCAAGCTCCAGCTCCTTCGTGAAAACCCCTTTGCCGCCCACTTCATAAAGCGGACGATCCTGCACGCGGTCGCCAGTGGTTTTGATGAGAATCAGATCAACGCGCAACCCCGGACGAAGCCGGATCAAATCGTCAGCGATGCCTTGAGATTGGGCACGGGCCAAAAGCGAACCACGCGTGCCGAGACGAAGTGGAGCGATCATGCGGGTCACGATTCAAAGGGTTCGGGCAATGCACACGAGTCCCAAAGCTCAAGAAATTTGCCTGCGACGTACGGGTTTAAGCGAGACGAAAATTCTCGAGGCAGCTTGAGTCGTTTGATGACCTCAACAACATCGCCCAAATCCTTAATCCGGCTTAACGATGTCATTCCGGAAGCCAGTTTTAACTCCACAAGTGTTTCGAGCCTCGAAACGCGAACGCTGTCGATGTCGATTGAGACCACTGAAGGATCGGGAAACAAAACAGGTTTCGGCTTTCCATCCCCCGGATATTGCCCGACAATCAGAAAGTCGATCTGCACGCCCGTACTTGCGTCTCGTAGCTTTTTACTCCCTGCAAAGACATGCACATATCCCAGCCCGGCCAGAGCTTCATGAATCTGCTTCAATCCATCGGCTGTCACGAGCAAATCGACATCTTCCGTGAAGCGACGATATCCATGCAGGTATAATGCCATCGCCCCGACGACCGCGTAGGGAATCTTTAAGTCTGCAAGACGCTTCGTGATCTTTTGCAGCGTGAGTTGGACGGCGCTTTTCTCTTCGAAGTGCATGCTACCCTCGCGCAGCGCCCAGGCCGGATCGCGATTCAGGCGCTCCTCATAGGTGACGAACGACTCGTCGGCCACGGTCTGCATGGACTTATCCTAGGAATCACGCGGAGCAGGAGCAAGCGTTTTCGGATCGGCACGGAAGGGCGTACCGCATTCCGGGCAGGTATGCCCGGTTGCGCTGGTCAGATCGTAGGCGCATTCGTGATAGTAAGGACGGTTGCTGGGGATGGCGAGGTTGACGATCCATTCGACACGGAAGAAAAAGTAAATGCCTAGCGCCACTTGGAGCACTGGTGCCATGAAAGATATCACATCGCCAACTGTGCTCCCGCTGCTCCGTCCAGCGATGATATATAAAATCTGTGTCCCCTCTGGACCAAAAGATGGATGCTAAAGCAGATGAGCCCAGTCCCATCAACTTCAGTAACAACCGAAACAACGTTTTATATTTCATAGCTTGACCCACCTTCCCGCGCATACACTTGCGTTGCAAACACATGCTTGAAAAT